>LNAP01003099.1_pt1 | contig 16058 bp, 14 predicted proteins | sample 602601 | NCBI WGS metagenome assembly LNAP01 (sample SAMN02440304, study PRJNA202911) | soil metagenome | biome: Subtropical and temperate rainforests or woodlands; isolation source: soil samples (1 kg each in a 20% v/v slurry with milli Q water) were... ... | reverse complement strand
ATCTGCGCCTGCACGAGCGCACGCCGCCTAGCGTCGTGCTCACCCTGCGACGGCCCTTGCAACAAGACGCTCCCCTCAGATGGGAGAAGAACCTTTTTTATGGGCCAGTGCCGACCGCCGCACCGGGTACGCGCGCAACGCACGCGGCCCGCTATCATCCGCCCATGCTCGCCACCTACCCTGCCCTTGCGGCCTGGCTCGACGCCATCCCGCACCTCCGTCCCCTGCTGGTGGCGGCCTACATCCTCTACCTGCTGTGGCTGACCGGCTGGATCATGCTGCAGAAACGCGAGCCGGTTGCCACGCTGAGCTGGATCCTGTCGATGGCGGCCCTGCCCTACCTGGGGTTGTTCATCTATTACCTGCTGGGCCCGCAGAAAGTGAAGCGGCAGCGCCTGCGCCGCGGTCGCGCGCGCTCGGGCATGGAGCACTACAGCAGCGTGTGCCCGCCCGATGCGGACTGCACCGAACTGGCCAAGATCGCCCAGGCCACCACCGGCCTGGCGCCCACCTCGGCCACCGAGGTCGAATGGCTGGTGGATGGCGGGGCCACCTACACCGCGCTGCTGGCCGCCATCGCGCAGGCCCGCGACCACGTGCACGTGGAGTACTACATCTTCAACCCCGACCATGCCGGCACCGCGCTGCGCGACGCGCTGGTCGAGCGCGCCCGCGACGGTGTGCGGGTACGCCTTCTGCTGGATGCGGTGGGTTCCTCGGCCATCCGCACGCGCTTCCTGCAGCCGCTGCTGGACGCCGGTGGCGAAGTGGCGTGGTTCCACCCGCGGCAGCTGCTCAAGCCGTTCAAGCGCCCCTGGTTGAACATGCGCACCCACCGCAAGCTGGTGGTGATCGATGGGCGCACGGCCTTTACCGGCGGGATCAACATCACCGACGAGGAAGACGAACGCCGCCGCCCCGATGCCTACCGCGACCTGCACATGCGCCTGACCGGCCATGTGGTGCGCAGCCTGCAGCTGGTCTTCATCGAAGACTGGATCTACGCCACCGCCCAGCCGCCCGAGCGCTTCGCCATTGCCCAGCTGTGGCCCGATGACATGCCCAGCCGCGCCGACGGCCGCATCAGTGCGCAGGTGCTGGTCTCCGGCCCGGACTCGGCCTGGGAGACCATCCACCGCCTGCAGGTAGCCGCCATCCACGAAGCGCGCGAGCGCGTCTGGCTGGTGACGCCCTACTTCGTGCCCGGCGAGGCCGCGCGCATGGCGCTCACCTCGGCCGCACTGGGCGGTCTGGACGTGCGCCTGCTGGTGCCGAAGATGAGCGATTCCTGGTTCGTCACCCAGGCCGCGCGCTCCTACTTCGACGAACTGCTGCAGGCCGGGGTGAAGATCTACGAGTACGGCCCGCGCATGCTGCACACCAAGGCCTTCATCGCCGACCACGACGTCTGCATCGTGGGCAGCGCCAACTTCGACCACCGTAGCTTCCGGCTCAACTTCGAGCTGTCGATGATGCTGGTGGACGCCGACCGCGTGGCAGCGCTGGAGCGCATCCTGGCGGCGGAGTTCGACGCCTCGGTGCGCGTGCACAACGACCGCGGTCGCTCCCTGTGGCGGCACCGGGTACCGGAAGCATTCGCCCGGCTGGCCTCGCCGCTGTTGTGACCGCGCACGTGGAACCACACCGGCCGGCGGCGCTACACTGGCGCAGTCAACGGGGAGAATGACGATGCATTGGCTGTTCCTGCTACTGGCGCTGGGCTGCTTTGCCCTGGCGTTGAAGGTGCCCCAGATGTCGCTGATGCTGCTCGCGCTGCTGGGTGCACTGGTGTTCCTGCTGATGTGGGTACGCGGTCTGTACGTGGCGCGCTTCGGCACCCTGCAGCGCGACATTTCCAGCGTGATCGACCCCACCGAACTGCGCCGGCTGCGCGACCAGGCCCAGGCCCGTCGCCAGCTCGAAGAAGACTCCGACACACCGTAGTGCCATGACCCAGCTCAGCGTCAACGTCAACAAGATCGCCGTCCTGCGCAACTCGCGCGGCGGCACCGACCCGGACGTGCTGCAGGCCGCCCGTGCGTGCCTGGACGCGGGCGCGCATGGCATCACCGTGCACCCGCGCCCGGACCGCCGCCACATCCATGCCGAGGATGTGCTGGCGCTGTCGGCGTTGACCACGGCACGTGGGGTGGAATTCAACATCGAGGGCAACCCGTTCGCGCCGCCGCGCGACGGCTACCCGGGGTTGTTGCCGCTGTGCGCGCAGACCCGCCCCGCGCAGGCCACCCTGGTGCCCGATGGCGACGGGCAGCTCACCTCCGACCACGGCTTCGACTTCGGCCGCGATGCGGAGCGGCTGCGCCCGCTGATCGCCGAACTGAAAGCCCATGGCTGCCGGGTCAGCCTGTTCGTGGATGCCGGCAACCCGGACCTCGCCCAGGCCGCGGCGATCGGCGCAGACCGCATCGAGCTCTACACCGGCCCCTACGCCGAAGCGCATGCGGCCGGCGATGCCGGGGCCATGCTCGTCCTTTTCGCCGACGCCGCCCGCCGCGCGCAGGCCGCCGGATTGGGCGTGAATGCCGGCCACGACCTGTCGCAGGACAACCTGCGCGCCTTCCTGGCCGCGGTGCCGGACGTCCTGGAAGTCTCAATCGGACATGCGTTGATCAGCGAGGCGTTGTACGCCGGGCTGGACGCCACGGTGAAGGGCTACCTGGCGCAATTGGCCCCCTGACTGCCCCGCGATGGCCGGTTCCAGGCCAGCGGCGATGTCCGATTCTGGCCTGTGGACAAGTATGGGGACCAATTCCGCCGATTTCGGTCAGAACCCAATGGTGGCAAGCCTTTCCCGGTTGACACAGGTCTGTGGTTAGCAATACTACTAACCCCGATTGATGGGTTACCGCGCATGCTTCCCCACCCTCCCGTCGCAGCCACTGCGACACCCCGGCGATAGCCTCGGCCGATGGGTATCGCGATCAAAGGCCGAGGCTCCACCACGCACCTGGCGGGCCGCTTCGAGGTCACCGTCAGCGAAGCCGTGCACGATGGCTGGGACGCCGAGGAGAGCGAGGAGTTTCTCGCGCCGCGCCTGCGCACCGAAGTACGCGCCGAAACCGCGCGCAGCATCATCAGCCGCAACAAGTCGCCGGACGTGGGGTTCAGCCAATCGGTGAACCCGTACCGCGGCTGCGAACATGGTATCAATACCCCCTGATTGTTCAATGAGTAAATGCCTATAGATCAATCAGTTAAGGCGGAAATAGTGAACACATCAGCTGGACAGAAATGCGTGCAAAGCGCCGGCCAACTCGTCGTTCCCGGACGAGTTAGTCAACGCTCGTGTATTGCAAAGTGAGTTAGAGCCCTGCGGCGAGTAACAAGGCAGACATCGACGTGCCCAACCCATCGGCCACGCGCTCCAACGTGGCGAGAGTGACGTTCTTCTCGCCGCGTTCGATCTTGCTGTAGTAGGCGCGATGCATCTCGATGTGGTCCGCAAAGCCTTCTTGACTGAGCCCAAGAGCAACGCGATGCGCACGGATCACATCTGCAAGTTTTGCTTGATTCGTATGCTCGACCATACGAAGAAGCTTGTGGTTCCAGTACTTTAAAGACTACGCCTCTAAAGGTAGTCTATTTATAAGTACTGGACGTCTCTCTCATGAACTTTTACCTCGTATGTCCGGAACTGGAGTTCACTCTTGAACTTCCCTTCTCTCCCCTGGGCAGGGAGCAAGTCGTCAGGCAAGTGCGTCGAATGCAGGAAGAGGAGGGGCAGGCCAGAAGCTTCGAGTACCGCCTAGCAGAAGAGCTGTCAAAGCTCATCCCTCAACTCACCGATTGGGATATCAAGCCGCCCACCGGTGCACAGATGGCGTACGCGACTTCGCTATGCGCACAGCTGGGCATTCCCCTGCCCGCAGCAACACGCCGATCGCGTGCATTGATGCAAACCTTCCTGGCCGAAGCGAAGGCACTCGCCGGCGAACGCTCCCAATGAAGGTCTACCGCAAATCATAGCTGTGGATAAGCCTGGGTAGAACGTTCTATATAGATGCCCGGACGGCCTACAGCTAACTGAATCTCTGGGTATTGCGGTGGCTCTGGTTAGCAATAATACTAACCACCTGTCCTTCCCGGGTTGGCGCTATGGAACAGGATGCCCGAAAGGCACAAGTTCCCATCAAAGGTAGAGGTGCCGCATCGCGCGTCCCAAGCCGCTTCGATACCACAGCAACCGTGGGGGTCGATGATGGGTGGGAGTCCGTCTATCAGGGGATGGAAGACGAGCCGCGATTGCGAACTCAGGTACAGGAAGAGCGAGCGCGGACGGTCATCAGCCGCAACTCGTCACCTGACGTCGGCTTCAGCGCATCGGTCAATCCGTACCGCGGGTGCGAGCATGGGTGCGTCTATTGCTTTGCACGCCCTTCTCATTCCTATCTCAGCCTCTCACCTGGCTTGGACTTCGAGACTCGCCTCTTTGCAAAGACGAACGCGCCTGAACGACTCAGTGCAGAGATCAGCAAGTCGAACTATAAGTGCGCCCCGATTGCGTTGGGGATCAACACCGACGGCTATCAGCCGATTGAAAGGAATTACCAAATTACACGCCAATGCCTAGAGGTGCTTGCTGACGCAAAGCATCCGGTGAGCTTCGTCACCAAGAGCGCCCTGATCACCAAGGACATCGACTTGCTGGCCTCGATGGCCAAAGATCGGCTGGTAACGGTCTACTTCTCAGTCACCACGCTCGATAGGAAGCTATCGGCAAAACTCGAGCCGCGAGCCGCCGGTCCCCACGCCAGGCTGCGAGCAATGAAGCAGCTGCAGGAGGCAGGAGTGCCGGTAGGCGTCCTTATCGCGCCCGTCATCCCCATGATCACCGACCAGGATCTGGAAGCTATCCTTCAGGCCGCCTACGAGCACGGCGCGAGGGCTGCAGGCTACGTGCTTCTCAGGCTGCCCAACGAGATCAAGGACATCTGGAGAGAGTGGCTCGAGCTGCACTACCCGGATCGAGCCCAGCACGTGCTTAGCCTAATGCGGCAGATGCATGGTGGAAAGGAGTACGACGCCAGCTTCGGCACCAGGATGTCCGGTACGGGCCCGGTGGCCGACCTGATCCGCAAACGGTTTGAGAAGAAGCATCGTGAGCTCGGATTCACCAGGCTGCCGGCGCTGGCCACCCATCTCTTCCAACCCCCTCAGGAAAAGTCTCCCCAGGGGCAGCTCTTCTAGATCTGAGACATTCGGTATGAAGGCCTCAATCTGTAGCATCCGGCTCAGAGCCGCTGCCGCGAGCTTCAAAGCGGTCTTTGAATAGTGGGACCAGGCAAAGATGCCACATCAGCCAGCAAGCATAGATGGAATCGCCGGAGTAGGCTTGGCCATCGCTTGTCGTTCCGTGCGCGATGGCGTGACGAAGCCCCGGGCCGGAGCGAGTAAGGAACACTCGCTCAATGTCATCAATCACGGACGCGCTGAAGATGGCCTCCAGCTCACCGCGATGATTCTTGTACAACTGCGTAATGCTCATGTCCTCTTGGGTTCCAGAATCCTCATCGTGACGAACAACATCGACGTCATGTCCTTTCAGGACATAGATCAGCGAGGCCTCCAGCAACGGAGTCAGGATGAACAAGGCCGACGTCATATCACCATGCAGAAACGCCAGAATGCCCTTGGAAAAGGTCTCCGTGAGATCAGGAGGGACGAATGGGCTTTTCCGGCAGAGAGGGAAGACCTCGTCCAGTGATACTGAGTGCATGCTGGCCAACTGGTATACAACGACAGCGATCCGGCCCCGCACTACAGTCTCTCGATAGATCCCCTCCTGCCTCGCGATAGCATGCTCCAAAGCGGCAGGATCAATGTTTCGCATGTCCGTTCCCGGAGAACGGAATCGAACATGGCCATCGGAATCGTGCTGCTGAACACCGAACAATGAACCTAGTGGATGCTTGCGCATCCCCTCTATTGCCTCTTCCTCAATGACCGAAGTTGGCCGGGGCCGGTGGATAGCAGCAAGCAAGAAGAGAGCCTCCTCAATCGAGAGTCCCTGAGTCCGATCTTTCACAGCATTGACCAACTCGCTCAGATCAAACGAGTACTCGAATGTACCGAACTCATCCTCGGCAGCGGACTGAAGCCGAATCAACTCTATGCGAAGCTCGCGCTTGGAGGCCTTGGCATCAGGCGACGACAGACCCCGAAGCAAGTCAATGGCCTGCTGTACGAAGTGTGATCCACTCAAATTTCCGCCCAGTGCCTTTCCATGCTCTGCCATACGGCAGCTTGCTTCAATCATGCATCTCTCGTAGTTGACATTGTCCTGTGCACGGCGCCACGCGCGACCCGCACCGACAAGCGCGTCGCAAAAAAAATGAGGGTCAGTTCCAGAAGTAAACCCGCGTGCGGCTACCTCCATACGAGGTGCACAACGCTCCGGCAGATCCAACTGATAGTCCAAGGCCAGATTCATCATGGCCAGCAGTCCTTGGCTATCGCCCTCAGTCTCAAACTGATCGGCGGACGCCAGGCACAAAGCCTTCAGCGCCATGAGATCGGAGTCGTCCTCGCGCAGGCGCAGCAGGTCACAGATCTGGAGCCCTCTGCGAAGCGCCCTCGTGAGCTCGCTAATGGGACGATGATCGGAATCGTAATCCCGATGCCTAAGCTCTCGCGTAAGCATCCCATCTGCTACCCGAGCATAGGCAAGCACGGCTCCTCTACCAGCATCAACACGGCTCCGCTCAACCAGCCAGGCAAGATCGAAAAGCCGAGCGCAAATAACAGGATTGGGCGAACGTCTCCCCAACTCGTCCAGCACTGCGCCACAGCCTCTCCAATCCGATCCAACAGCTGTCCGCCGATCACCGAACTCCATCATTGCGCTGTAAGGCGCCTTGGGTAGGTCCAACCTTTGGTGGAGCTGCAAAGCTGAAGCCACCATCCGAAGTACCCGACTTCGGGAAGACGTGTCCTGCTCGTCGGCACTCCTATCCTCCGCTATAAAAAGATCGCCGAGACGATGCGCGGAAGCCTCGCTGGCGAGAAGCTCAGGATCACCGACATTGAAATCAAACGCGTTTGCATCCGAAAGCGAAGCTGCCGTCCAGGGGTAATTGACACGGTTCATCAGGCGCATTCCCACCAAGTCAGTATGTAGCGATGACGACACGAAGTCGGCGCTGCGAAGACAAGACAGAACTAACTAACCATAGTTGCTGAACGCGTAGACATGGCCAACCGGAAAACTACATCTACGCTAGTGAACCAGAGGATCTATCCCATCCAAGGAGGGTGGATCCACCAATCCTCCCTCATCGACGTAAGGCAGTCCTTCAGCCTTACAGATCAGGGCCAGCTCTCTTAGAAGCGCGTAGACGGTGGAAAACCTCTCCTCGATGGCAGCAGATTCTCTGGTAAGAGATCTTCCTTCATGCACGATGGAATTGCGAAGCAATACGATCTCAGCGATTGGGACCGCGACGCTGATCGGGACACAGTGTCCGGTTAGCCTGAAGACCCGATCAAGTGTCTTCTTGATTGAGCCATCTGACGCATTGCGCGCAGCTCGGCGAGCCAGCTGGCGATGAAGCTCGGACAACGATGAGGCACCCAGCACCTCACGAAGAGGGACGTATGCCTCCTCCCGCTTTGACGAGCCCGGCATCAGATGGGCGTGAATCGATTGCGGCTTAGCCGTGAAGTAAACAACCAGGAACTCAAGGATGATGTTCTCTATGTATGTTGCGGCCGTGACGACCATCAGTGAAGAATAGTGGTCAATGGCGGAAAGCGCGTCACCGTAGATGGCCTCTCGAATCTGTTCGTCGAGACGATCAGCGTCCAGCGCCACTAGCGAGCCCTTCTTATCTAACGTCTGGACGGAAAAAGACCGCTTGTACTCGGCAACGACTGGCGGATGCTCAGCCAAGTCAACAAGCCTTGAGTACGTGGCTGGGGTGGAAAGGACTCGCCCGTGCCACTTCCCAACGTCAAATGTCATTCAAGATTCCCCAGGTTCCCGGCAATGAGCGTGATTGTGTGCCGCGGCCGAATGGGTTGTCCACCAACCACACCCAAAACAAGCCAAAGCTAGAGATACATGGCGACGCCTAGTAAAGACGATCCTCATGAAAGGGCCTGCTGTTTGCATTATCTCGCGATACACTCTGACGTAGTCGCCCGCTGAACGAACAAGGTTCTCGCTCGACGGATTTGGCTATCCCGCTTCCTCATGACAAGGAGTAGCGCATGCCCAAGCAAGTGAGAGGACTATCAGTCTACAGAAGCACGATTGAGCGGCTGCCGAAGTTTCGGCTGCTCAGTGGACCCCTGACGGATGACCAAGCAGCGACGTTGGGATTCGACCATGTTCCAGTCGCGGGCGTTTCCATCGTCCCTAGCGCCGAGGGTCCCGCAACGTTCTTCAATGCCCGCGGTAAAGTAATCATCAGGAATGACCTTCCGATGATCACTAAGTCTCGATCAATCAACACCTCATGGAAGGACTGGCACGGGCACGCCCACCACGGCACTCAGTCGAGATCCTATGAAGCCTATCCCCGGGAACACATCCCTCCACCCGGAGAGTTCCTGACCGCTGTCGAGACAAACAGCGGCATCGCGATGGCAACAAGGGTCATTAGCCACACGGAGCCAGAAGAGACCATTGCTAATCTCCTAAACATCTATCTGGAGTGCTTCCCGCGCTTTGAAATCGTTGATCCGAATCTGGCGGTGCCGGTCAGGGTCCAGAAGATGAACTGGCGCATTCTTCCTCCAGGGAAATTCCCGTTTGAAAGAGCGATGCAGGTATTGGACAGCTACCTGGAGCAGTTGACGGACAGCGACCGCGCAGTCGCCAAGAGTCGCATCCGGACCATCACTCGGCAGGAGCCGGACTTCATGGCAATCGGGCTGGGCGGTTTCAGTGAATATATCGTCTTCGGATTCACGCGCCGGCGTAGGTACGTGTTCGAGAGTCCTGAAACAGGCAACGCGACCTACATCTTCAGAAACGAATGGGAGTCGGTGTCTCAACTGACCAAGCGCGAAATTCTTCAGGAGAAGCTGCAGGAGGCGCGGATCATCCACACCTCACGTTGGGCCATCGAGGTGTCGGAAGCAATCCAACGGCAGTAAAGTCGCCGGGGTGGGTAGCTCCAGTCCACGGATGCCAAGCCCATCACCGGTAGGCTCACGCGATAGACAGCTGCCCGCCGAAGCGGCAATGTAGGCTTAGGAAGCTTAGATAGGGACCCCCCGTGAAGCCAACCATCCTGGCGCTGGACCTGGAAGGGACGCTCATCTCCAATGCCGTCAGTCAGATTCCGAGGCCTGGTCTATATCAGTTCCTCGAGCACCTCCGATCGCAGTTCGAAGAGCTCGTCCTGTTCACCACGGTTACAGAGAGTCGCACTCGTACCATTGCGGAACTGCTAGTTGGAGAAGGCTTTGCGCCGGCATGGTTCGCCGAACTCCGGTATATCCATTGGTCTGGAAAGACAAAGGATCTCGCCTACGTCTGCCCTCGCTTGGGAGATGCGCTTCTCCTGGATGACCATGGTGCCTATGTGCATGATGGGCAGGAGAGCCTGTGGGTCGAGATACCGCTGTTTGGTTCCCCGTACTCGTCAGAGGACGACGGGCTGCATATTGCGTCTGCACGGCTGACCGAGCGCTTCATCGAACTGCAGAATGCACATTTCTCTGACGACATGGCCAACAAGCACCCCTCATGAGATGGATGGCTGTGCCATGATCAATCGCGGTGTTCCCCCAGCTGGCCAACTGGCCAGCCACTTGGTTCAGGAGATTGTTCGACTGAACCCATCTAACCGCGCGTGTTCGACTGAGCGGCCGCTCCTGGAATGCGGACGCCATTGAGGAACAGGTCTAGGCGACCACTTCCGACCGGTAGGCTTAAAAGATGTTCGCGGCGCATCCGGCCCCGCCAAGCGTTCAGCCAACGCCCTTGGCCTGGAAGGTGCACAGGAACTGTGGCGCCTCTCCGAGCAGCACGTTTCAACTTACTGACAGCTACCTCTCGCCGAGCGCGACTGGTACACCCCGGGGCCGCGTGCGGTGGAAGACTGAATCTGGCAGCTACTCTTGCCGAACTTGGCAGCGCATCTCGCTCGGGGAAATGACGTTACCGGTCGGATCTGCGCACTTCACCCATCATGTCGATCGGTTGATCCTTCACGCGTAGCGTACCAGTAGGCTCACGATCACGCGCAAACCACTGAATTAAAGAGAGTAAAAATCAGATCTGATTCTCATTCCCTTTGTTAATGTACCGTAAGGCTCACGGCCAAAAAGATCTCTCGCATACCTGATAGCTTTCGGCGCCATGGCCTACGACGTCGAGATATGCACTGCGAATGCGATCGCTCCAGAAGCGACAGTGACAACGCATGCGCAAGGCGTACCCTTGCCCAAGGGCTTCTGCTTTCTGATCAGTAGGTCGGATGGAACACTAGTTCAGCCCGCTTTTGAGTTCTTTGCAGATTCCCATCTAACCATCGGCCCAACGCCAAAGCTTGCCTGCAGCAAGAACACGACAGCAGCAATCGCGGCTGACCTCACCGACTTTCACCACTTTCTCGACGCAAGAAAAAAGCGCGTCTCGGACGTAGATGAGGATCTCCTCAACGCTTACGCGGACACCTTGATGGACCTGGACTCCGCGGTGACCCTTAAAAAGTTTGCCGCCGCGACTATCCATCGAAGATGGTCGACCGTGACCAAGCTAGTCGCCTTCTGCGTGAAACGAGGCTACCTGAGGAAGCCGCCAGCGCTGCTGAGCAAGCAGACAAAGCGAGGAACTGTTCAAGTTCTCGACGTGGGCGTACATCTGCCCGGGCTGAACGACGCTGACGCACTCATTACTGCGCTCAATCCCCAGACCGTCGTGGGCATTCTTGACGAACTAGGTCCCAACCCCGTGGTCGAACGACACGGTCTCATTGAACTAGCGCTCGTAACCACTGCGCAGCGATTGATGGCTGAGCTGTGCTACCACGCTGGACTGAGGAGGACGGAAGTGTGCGATCTGCAAGCGTCCACAATCCTTATAACCCGTACGGAAGGACGCGATCCCCTCACTGCAGTGGCTGTCCCCGTTGTCGGGAAAGGCAACAAGAAGCGCAATGTTCCCGTTCCAGTATGGCTACTAGAGGCGCTAAAGCGCTACGCCAAAGGTACTCGGCAGCACCTCATTGACCTTCGACTGTTGCACCACAATTCCAAGGATCATGGCGTCCTATTCGTCCTCAACACAAACAACCGCAAGCATGCGGGAAACCCGATAACGCCACAGACGTTCGACCGCCATTTCGCCATCGCCAAGGACAGGCTGCTCAAACGGCTTTCCAAAGAGCCCGATTTGGCTCGCTACGAATCAGCGCAGCGCGAGCGGATAACCATTCACGCCCTTCGACACACCTTCGCCTTGTACACGTACATGGAGAAGCGCGCAAACGGTGACATGGATGCGATCAAGTATGTTCAGTCTGTACTGGGACACACTCTCAGGGATACGACCGAGTCAATCTACTTGAGAAGCGCGAACGCCTTCGAGAGCGAAACCAGAGAGTCCATCAGGCTGCATATTGAAGGTCAACCCTTTATGCGAGTTGGCGTATCGGCCTAACGAGCTGGAGCGAGCAGCTTCAACGTTAAGGCATATGCATGACGTCGCATGTGCCCGACCCGCCTCCCAAACCAGACTTAACATGGAGTGGAGCATAACGTGGCAGGAACAAGGACCGCCCAACTGCGGCACGCCGCGGGAGTTGAGGACAAGGCAACCTCAAAGAAGAAGTGGGATGTCCACGAAAGGGCTGATCGCCTGGAAGTGGCGTTCAGGCGCGTCGGAGGCCAACGCGACAACATCGTTAACCTCAGCCGGTGGAAGAGCATTGGTGCAGCGGCACCGGTCTTTGCCGAGGCATTCTGCCGGGCCAACAGAAATAGCAGGGAGACGAGTAGATGCGCTTCAGCTAACAACATCCTGAGTGGCCTGGTGCGGTACCTAGCCGCTAAAGGGGTGGAGATAAACGGCCCAGACGACGTTCCGATGGACCTTGGCGAATCATTTCTAACGTATCTAAAAGGAAGGGATGCCACGAACCCGATCGTGCTTTCGGTGCAGACCCAGCGGCACTACTACGGGAACTTCAAAAAGGTGGCCCTTGCGCTGCACGAGATGGATCCACGGTGGCGGGTGATCCGCATTCCCCCAAAGCCATTCGCAGGCCTACCACGGAAGAGCAAGCCGAAAGAGCTGAACCGTGCGGCTTGGGCCAACGTCATGCGAGCGGCAGTCGAGGAATGCATGTCGACAATGGACGAAGTGTGGCCGCTTCTAGATAGGCTCCATTGTGCTATTGCTCAGAAGAAAAAGGGCGACGCTGTATCGCTAAGCGACCCGGCAGACGCGATCGCCCAGATCTTGGCAAACTTTGACGGTCACTTTCCTCGCCAAGCGGAGGTTCGCAAGCTCCCAGGCGTAGGGAAGATTCGCGAAATCGAGTACTTCCGTCTGAGGAGATTAGCGCACCCCATTGGTGGGGATCTGATTCCATTCTTCCTCGTACTGGCCTTGCACTCGGGGTTCAACGAGCAGCCACTTCGAACACTCACTCTGGATGGCATATCAGAGCACTACCCGCTTGGACGGAAAAGAATCGTAATCAAGTCCTCCAAGCACAGGGCTGGCAGGTCCGATCAGGGCGCGCCACAGCGAGCAGCCTTCCCCGCCAGCGATCACCCGCTAGCGCCGGAAAGATTGATCAGTTTCGTCATTGCTTGGACCAGGCGAATCAGAGACTACGCTGATGGCGAGCTTGCCAATGACTTCTTCCTACACGCCGTATCCGAAGGTGGGCGGAACAAGCGCCGAGGAATGCATATCGACTCCTACTCAGCCAGAACCGACGACGTGAACACGCGCGTCACCGGCTATATCACGTTGTTCTGCAAACGTCGGGGGCTTAAGTACTCCGGCTCCCGCGCAAACAGGCTTGCATTCTCCGAAGCTGTTGACTGGTTGACAGACGGTGACGTTTTCGAGCTTCGGGCAATGCTCGGCCATCGGTTGCTTTCAACGGCTCAAGACAGCTATCAGACCACCACGATGCAACATCGACAGAAGGAACAGCTCGCAGGTGCCATGACGGCGCAGGAGCGCTGGGTGACTTCAAATGGAAAGATCGATACGCGCTCCACCCGAAGTGACCGCGAGCGAACGGCGGCCACGCCGGGCTTCTCCTGTGCTGACCCGTATCAGAGTCCCCAACCGGGGCAGCGCCACGGAAAGCTCTGCAATAGCTATGGGGTCTGTCCTGCCTGCCCGCTCGCAGCGGCAGACTCAAACGAAGCCTACGCACTCGTCCGCTTCCTTCAGCTGCAGGAGCTATACGAAGAAGCTAGGGCAGAGCTCGGCATCGAGATCTGGAGGCGCAAGTTCGAGGACGCATACCTGACTCTCCGCGACTCATGGATTCCCGCAGTGAGCACGGCTGCGAACAGAGCCTCAGCAACGATGATCATGCTGACGCGCTTGCCCGGACTTGAATAGTTCCTCCAGCACCCTCAGCAGAACCCCAATACTGGAGATAGCTCCATGCCTGCAAAAAGAAAGCTCGAAGCAGCACTGACCGCGAACCTGCATCCCGCGTTCCAAGTCGACTACGACAGCAATGTATGGACCTTCATACAGACCACGGTCGGCCAACAGAAGGAGTTCATCACAGTTGATTGGGCAATCCCGGTTGCGCGGGGAGAACTGCTCACAGACTACAAACACAGAGGGCTGCTCGCTGAACTGAAGTGCTACCTCATGACCGCCATCATCGAGGACACGGTGCGCATGATGGCGGGGTCTATCCCAGCTACTTACATGGGCTTGAGGGAACTGGTGAAGTTCATGGGAGAGCGGCGCATCATCTCCCTCTTCGATATCTCCACGGAAGTGAGTTGGGAGTACGTCGAAAATCTCGAAGAGCAGTACACGACGGCGGGAGGGGATGTTGGTCGAGACAGAGCGTGGACACATGCCACCGCTTACAAGCTGATCCACCCACTTACACAAATCTACGAGATCGCCGGTAGCCTGCGCGCGCGGGGCGGGCAAGCGCCACGCGAAGCGCCATTTGATGGAAGAAGGACGTATGACGTCGTGACCGGGCCGCTCGGGCTCGCTCGAGCGGGTGGATTGATGCCTGTGCCGGACGAGGTTTCAGTACCGACCCTCTCTTACGCATATGAATGGATCGACCACGGCTCGGAGGATGTGATCAGACTTCAGGCTCAAGTCATCCCGATGCTCATCAGCGCAAGAAGCGTCACGGGAGCGAGACGATTAGGGCATCTTCGTGAGATCAAACGGCACATCGAGGAGTTCCGAATGAGTCCGATCCCAGGAACCGAAACGCCTTGGCATGAGCCATTGATCGCCACGGATCGGACTGATGAGGCTGGGGATGAGCGTGAGATCAGCGGACTTCAGAGCCTCAGACGCCTGATTCTGATGACCCAGAGCGCGTGCAGTGCGTTGTTGCAAGGGTGCACTGGGATTAGAGCTCATGAACTGATAGGTCTCTCTCTTGACCATGATCCGACCCTACAGCATGGTGTGGTCAGGTCCGTGGCTTCTCTAGACGGACTGATGGAGATCTTCTCCATCTGTGGCATCTCCGCCAAGAGAGAAGCCACCCGCCATGAGTGGACTGCTGGGTTGCGTCCGTTGGGCACCAATCACCAGCCGCTTGCGTTGAAAGCCATCGATGTGTTGGTGCGGTTGATGGAGCCTTGGCGAGCGCTCTCGGGCACCAGGACTCTGATGCTCAGCTTCTCGCACGCCAAGTCTCTCCCAGTGACTGCCGATGGAGTTGGGCGGATGACGGCTTCCAGGAACTCGATACTCCAGCGAGAGTTCGCAGTCGAAGCTCTCATGAACAAGCGTGGAATCGACGTGGAACAGGCGAGGTACGAGGTAAGGTCCCTACGTCCGCAGCGATGGCGGATAACGTTCGCGCACTACGTCTTCCGATCCAAGCCGGAACTGATGCCCGCGCTGCGGACGCACTTTCGCCACATGAGCGAGCAGATCACTGATCAGGGCTACATTGGAAACGATGCAGCGCTGCTCGAGAATCTGGAAGGAGAGAGAGTCATGGAGACCTCTCGGTTCCTCGTTCAAATCACGCTTGGCAAGCCGATCGGAGGCGGACCGGCACAGAGACTTCTCATGCAGCATGCCAAATCAATGGCCAAGGCACTGTCCGGGATGGACGGAGAGACGCTGATCGATAAGGCCGTAACATACGTGAAGCTCACCGACCTACGGATATGGACCGGGACTTACGCGAGTTGCCTCATTGATATGTTGCCTGACAGTTCTAGCTGCAATCCAGAGGCAAGTCTGCTCACCATTCGCGCTGCCCCGAACTTCGGGGTACGGTCGCCCGGGCTGTGCGCGGGATGCAAGTGCTGCATCATCCTGCCAGAGCACAGGGATTTTTGGGAGGACCGCCTCCTGAGGAATCAGGCCATTGTCCAGGAAGAGCGGAATAACTCCATAGATCAGCCTTCCAAAATTGCTATGAGCCGTGTCTCTCAAAGTCGAGCAGTTCTGAAGATGATATCTAACGCTATCGAGGACGCTTCCGATCGTTCCGGCGGAAGTTGACGACGTTGGCTCCATCGTCCCTGTTGGCACTTCGCTTCTGAAGCCGGGACACTGCAAGCTGAAGAGAGGCGTTGTGGATGTTTGTCTTGTACAGAAGGGCCTTCAACCTCGCATTCTCAGCCCTTAGCTTGGCGAGCTCTTCAGTCACTGAGCCTCGCTTCTCCTCCTCAGCTAGCTCCTGAATTTTGAGCCAGACATGCCCCAGTCGAGCGTGTCTTGACCCAAAGCTTCCTCTATTCACCCCTGCCTCGGCCGCGACTGAGGTGGGTGTGATGATCCGATGACCAGTGAATCGCCCAGGATTTTGTAGACAGTCGTCAGCCGTTTAGTGCGTACTGCTTCTCGAACTCTACCGGGGACAGCCCGTCGTTGGAACTGTGCCGCC
>LNAP01012280.1_pt1 | contig 16060 bp, 17 predicted proteins | sample 602601 | NCBI WGS metagenome assembly LNAP01 (sample SAMN02440304, study PRJNA202911) | soil metagenome | biome: Subtropical and temperate rainforests or woodlands; isolation source: soil samples (1 kg each in a 20% v/v slurry with milli Q water) were... ... | reverse complement strand
AGCTCAGGAAGGAATCCAGTACGGCGTCGGCAGAAATCCAGACGATCACCGAAGACAGCAAGCGTCGCTTCTCTGCTCTCCTGCAGAAGGGGGTGTAAGTTGGCGAGCGTTTCCCTCACCGACCAGATGGGCGCTATGGCACTCATCGACGAGTTGCGGCACAGCCAGATAGAAGTTCAAAAGCACTTGGACCTTCCTGAGCGCCGGCGGGCGGTTGCTGAACGTATTCGTGAGTTCTACAAGGCCAAGGGCGTCGATGTTCAAGACGGGTTGGTAGAGCAGGGCGTAAAGGACTATTTCGCCGCCCGTTTAACCTACGATGCCCCGCCAATTGGCCCTGTGACCAAGCTGTTGGCTCGCGTTTACATCACCCGTGGCAAATGGCTAAAGCCAGTGGCCTTGGTGATGGCCTTAGCTGTGGTTGCCGGTGTAGGTATCCAAGTTGCCGCCCATTGGATTGGCGAGGAACGAGTTCAGTCCGCCCAGAATCAGGTTGATGGGATTCGCGTTCACGCCCGGTTACTGACTGGCAAGATCGAACAGCTAAGGAAACGTGCTTTTCAGCTCCAGACTGAAGTTGCCGGGTCAAACATTCCAGCAGCTGGGCGAATGCTGCTGCAAGTGGTGGTTTTACTGGATAAAGCACAGGGTCAGATGCTGACAACTGTCCCGGCCAAGGTCACGGCGGACAGTCGAATCGGAGATCTCAACCTTGCTGCGATGGCGACCAAAGCGCTCGAGGAGGGTACCTCCACCCTACAAACCGCAGACGAGCAACTGTCCGACATCACGGAGCTCTTGTCTGCCAGCCTGAAGCTGACCGCGCTTTCAACGGGTGACCGATTTACTGCGACCAGTCGCCAACATGCGGCGCTGGCCATTGCAGCCGCACATGCTCGGTCCGCAATTGCGCAAGCGGACACAAAGGGGGTAGCCGCGGCTCGAAATGCGGTGGACCTGGTCGCCAACTTGCTGGGCCGAGCGACAGCGATTGATCCATTTGTCGATCAGCTGCAGCAAGCGCAGGCCGCTGTCCGGGGCATGGGGCTGAGCAAGGTGGACGCTGAGCAATTTCAGCCGTTGTTCGCCAAGGTGGATGATGCCATCAAGGACCTCGACGCCAGCGCCGCCGAACGGGGACTGCAGGAGGTTGAGCAGCTGAAAAAGTTTGCATCAACAGCCCTGAAGCTGGACGTCGTCAGTCGTGCGGGCGAGAAGTCCATGGTGGAGCGGAACTTCAATCCAACCGCAGGCAAGACTTGGTACTTGTTGACGGAGGCGACCGACTCCGCCGGAAACGTCGTGCCGGTACCGGTAACGAGCGCCGAAACCGGGAAAAAACGCTTTGCCAAGGTTTTCGGCGTCCGCGTTAGCCAAGCCGCCTACATCGACGCGAAGAACGACAAGCTTGCGGATGGCCGCGTTGACAACAGCCGTATGGGCGTCAAAGACGCCAACTCATTGACCCTCAAGTTTCCCGAGGGCCGCACAAACGCCAACCCTGATTACATCTTGGAGTGGTAATGAAGTCGAGCAGCATGATTGCCACCGTTGGTGATAACTCCCGGCGGTACGAGAACGACCTGCGAAATGCCCAGCGCGAACTGTCCAACGCACATGAGCATGATCTGCGCTTGCAGCACAGCATCGGTAGCGCCTTCCAGAAAATGGCCTGCTATCAACTGGCTGAAGGTGCCGATGTTTCGCGCGAGGTTCAGCGATTGTTGGACCTGCGGACGCAGAGTGAGGCCGATCTGCGTCGCCGCCTTTCCGTCGCCGAGGCGGGTATCGGGCAACAAATGGATGTGGAATCTGGTCTCTGCACTAGAATCTCAGCGGCGGTCGCAGGCGTTAGCCGACAGCTTCAGGATGATCCAGCATACCAATCCCAGGCCGCCCTTCTAGGGGAGGCCGTAGCGGTGAGCGCCCAAGCTGCGGCCACCTATGTGGAGTTACGTGAAGAATGCCAAACCAAACTGCAGGCTTTCCAGGGTGACCGACTCTTCCTCTACCTGAAAGATTCTGAGTACGGTACTGAGGGTTATCGTCGTGGGACGGTTTTCCGTGCGATCGATCGCCGGATCGCGCACCTGTGCAATTACACTCAGAACTTCGCTACTGAGAAGACTCTTCTGGCCATGCAGGAGGCCAATGAAGGCGCCAACAGCTTGCGTGAGGCGAATCGTGCTGCTCAGCAGGCCGAACTGTCGCGTCTCCACGATGCGGCACTTGTAGTCGCCGGCGTGCCTCAGCTAGAGGATCGTCTGGAGCAAGTTCGCCAAGCTTTAGGGACGGCGAAGGCCGATGCCAATGGTCTCCATCAGCAACTCGACAGCTATGCGGGTAAGGCCGACCAGTACTTCATCAAGGCGTCAGCGTTGCTCGCAGCGCAGCTTGCAGATATGAGCATGGAGTCCCTGATGCGGCAGGCGAGGAGCACAAGCACGCAGCATGACGACGAACTGGTAGATCAAGTGCGCTCACTTCGGAGCGAACTCGACGCGCTTCAGTCCCGATTGACGCTCATGGAAAGGGAATGCAAGCAAGCCGAACGCAACTACGAACGAGCAAAGCACCTGGAGCGCGACTTGCGGTCCAGCTCTTACGCAAGTGATAACTACCGGTACTCCGAAGGGATGGATCTCGATTCTCTGCTGGTTGGATACATGGCAGGCTCGCTATCACACTCACAGGTGGTGAGTGAGGTAGACAGTAATCGCCGATCAATCCCGGTCGAGTCTACTCCAACGTTTGGAGGCTCTGGCGGGAGCGACACCGGTGGCTTCTTCAGCACGTCCAGCTCCGATGGCGGGGGAGGATTCAGCACTAGCGACAGTCTTTAGTCTCACCGAAGCGAATCTTCGTCGCGGGCGGGGACATGTAGGAGTCCCCGCCCAGGACTAGGTTGAGTACAGCGAAAAATTGGGACTGCACAGAGAATAAATCAGCCCTGAATGTGCCCCCTGCCCTGGTGCTCCGAGGAATCCGCCGAGAAAACTGGCATACGCAATTTTGGAATCTACAATTCCCTTACGAGCGCTTTTGACAATGTAACGAACCTATTTGCTCACCAGAACAAGCTGTTCGATTCGTAGCATCCTCAGCGCATCTCGGCCAAGCTAGCAATGTCTTGGCACGCTATGGAACCGCCTACAAAAGGAACATTCGAATGTCGAGACTTATTCTGGGACACACTACGGACACGACCGCCAAGATCTGGATTAGAGCATCACAACGCTGGCCAGTCGCTTTCGTTCAGTTAATCAACCCTACCAACGACAAGAAGCTGGACGAGATTTCTATCCAGACCCAGGAGCCTGAGTTTTTTACCGCGGTTCATGAATTCAACGGATTGACCGCTGATACTGATTACAAGATCAAAGTTGCCTTTGCAAAATCACTTAAAGACCCGCCAGAAGCACGCATTAGGGAAGCCTATACCAAAGGCCGGTTTAAGACATTCCCGAAAACGAACAAGCAGCCTTTCACCTTTCTGCTCGGCTCCTGCAACCTGCACTCACTCGGCGTCCTGGAGAAGCCAGACGAGTCCTGGCTAACCATCTCCAGAGTCGCGGCAAAAACCCAAGCGCGTTTTATGATTCATGCCGGAGATCAGATATATGCCGATATTCCGCTCAAGCCTGAGGCCAGTCTGGAGCATTACCGGGACAAGTATCTGGACGCTTGGGATGACTGCGTCCCCGCCAAGCAGGTACTAACGGAGTTGCCGCATTACATGATCCTGGACGACCACGAGATCATTAATGACTTCGAAAATGATCGCGGGGGGGTCGGCAGTACCCTGCCGCGCATCGCACTCAAAGCCTATTGGGAGTTCCAGCACTCCCACAACCCGTTGACACTTGGCGCCCCCGACCAGTATTACTACAGTTTCAACTATGGCGACGTTCAATTCTTCGTACTGGATACCCGTACCGCACGCATATCCAGCCTAAACCAGATGATCGATGACAAGCAGCTCAAAAGCTTGCTCGCCTGGATGACCCAGTACAAAAACAACACTAAGTTTATTGTTACCAGCGTGCCCTTCGTGGGTGTTGTGAAGAATCCGGGGCAGGATAAATGGTGCTCCCCAGCCTATACGGCTCAACGAGAAAAAATCCTGGGGCACATTCTGAAGAATGGCATCAGCAATGTTGTATTCCTAACCGGCGACATGCACACCTCGTACTGCGCCGACATGGAAATATCTGATAACAACGGTAACCGGGTCGTTATCCAAGAACTCATGTCCAGTCCTATCAACCAATTTACACCCGACTGGCCCTTGGAGTTCTACTACGAACCCCCCAAGCCAGAATCCAACGGTGGACTTCAGTACAAATCCACGATCAGGAAAAACTCCTACTACGGGGCTCACTCGAACGTCATGAGCATCACTGTCACCAGCGGGCAGCCCATCGAATTCGGCATTTACAGAACCACAAAGGATTTGTTTAAGCCGGCGACTTCGATAAGACCTGCGATCAAAGGAAAGCTCTGAGCCGAACTCAGGGTGGCTTGATGTACCGCAGCGACGAGGTATCCCGCAACTAAGGGCCACCGGTGACTCGCTGCCCCAAGCTGCAGAACCCTGACTGTTAGGGCGGCGTACTGTGTGCTGTCCTAGCCGGCCAGAATCGCCGCCGACTGCTCCCCAGTGGTTTGGTTCGAGATTGGGTATTCGGGCGTCCGAATGGCAAACACGAGGGAGTGCCAATGCTGTTTGCCAGATCGGACTCAGCCCCGATTTCGACGATGGTATGCCGATGACATAGGCCAATACCAGAAAGCAGCCAGCAGCAGGAAAGCCGTACAGTCATCCGCTGGCGCGAGTAGAGTCGTCACTCACCATCGGGTTACCGCCGGCGCGGATGTTACTCCTGCTTTGGCAGAGGTGGCAGAGCAACGTCGGTAAGCGGATAGGGTGCGACGACTTGGCCTTCGGGATATTGCTTTTTCAGGCGATCGAACAGAGGGGTTTCCCCTTTCTGTGCGCGCAGCAATTGTGGGTGGTGCGGATCGTTCCCGAAAAAATCTTCCCAGTGCCCGATAAGCAGCTTCTGGGGCTTAGTGATCTTCAGCAGAGCCTCGGGGTACAACTCGACCTGGTCTGTCGACGCCGCGCAGATGATCTCCACATCGACGCCCTTATTGTCCGGCAGGATAGGTGGAAAACCGTACGGTGGATTGCTGGCTGAGTCCTGGTAGTGGATCCGGTAGATTACGGTCTTGAGATCATCGTCCAGCAGATCGACCAGCCAGGCCATGGTGGTGCCTTCGCGCCAGCCGAACACCGTTTTAGGGAGCGTGCTCAGTACCTCATGGTCATAGTCTCCAGGCAGGAGATCGATACCTGCAAAGTGCGGTGCGTGCTGAGACTGGATGGCGAGGAATCGGAAGTGCCCGTTAGGTTCCCAGCGCTCATCATTCGACCTCACAACGACAGGTACGGCATGGCCATCCCGCTCGACCGGGATCATCTTCGCTTCCATGTCCACGAACCGACTCGTCAGTGACTCCGCAGCAAGGATGTGGCCAGCGGTGACCGGTCCGTAGGCGATGGCATTGGGTGTGTACTTCTGCATGATCACAGGGACATCGAGTAGATGATCGTAATGCGAATGACCAATCAGCAGAACGGTTACGTTCTTCGTCTTCGGCATGTACTCATCGATGCGCTTATGATTGGCAGCGACCAGGATTGGGGGAAAACTTGGATTGCTGAAAGACGGTGCGAAAAGCAGTTCCTCGCCTTTCCACTTCAGCAGCCAGCCACCGACGCCGAGGTAAGTTATTTTCGGTTCGGGGAGGCTATCCTTTGTGGTTGGCTCCCTCCCAGTGAGATCCTTGGCGCAGCCACCCAAGCACAACAGCACAAGCAACATGACCAGACGCATCGCTATCTCTCTCTGGATTCCCCTGGAAGACTAGCGCAACGCCAGCAGAAAACCGGGTCAACCTAATAGGTGGTTCCCTCAATTTCGCGTTAGATGCTGCAATGGGTCGTTCTCTGCCGGTCATGGCCACGCAGCGTGCTGGTCAAATGCGAGGCAAATGACTGGTCAGGTCGAATGCAAATGTGTGGGCAAGTCTGTGCAGTTACCCAGCCCAAATACGCCGGGAAACAGCCTTGTGGCGCACGCGGTTTAAGCGTTGAATTATGGGGACCCTGGGAATGGACGCGAGACAATGAATACAGCCGCAAAACTGATTGGTAAGGGACTCGGGTCGATAGCTTTGCTGATCGCCGCCTCATTATTTGCGGTGTCCGGGCTGGGCCTTTGCCCTATCTTTCGTACTGGTGGTATGCGCTTCGATTCCAGCGGTGCTTTTCTTCAACCTGTTTCCGAGTGCTGATGCGCCTCCAATAAAATCCTATGTGATTAAAGACGACCCAAATAGTGACTGGAATGATCTGTTCAGCCCTTGGAAGGACAAGGACCCGTTCGATGACTGATATTGGAGCTTCCTGGCACGCTATCGTCTTTGACTCAATAGCTGACTGGGGTCCGAGCACTGGGTCTATTCTTAGGGCTGGCCCCAGAACCATGGAACCTTCACACCAGCTGGATGGAGCACCTTCATGAGTCGAAACGAAGCGCCAGAAGCCCTTAAGGCCCGCAAGCTGGCCGAACTGCGCATTGATCTAGCCCGAGCTATAGAGGAGAAACAGCCGGATCTTCGAATTTGGAGGCAGGGCCTGATCCACGGTCGGCTGTTGGAACTGGAGTCGGCTGGAGTGCTGTCCAGAGAGGACAGCGATGTTTTTAGCAGGGAGGTCCAGGCGACGATGGACGCTGCAGAGTGACTCGTTGCTCCAACCGCTGCATTCCCGAGTATCAAACGCTTAAATCCCTTCACATAGGGTCGCCGGTTGGCACGCCGCGGGCGACCCGATATGGATTTTCCTACTTGGTTGCGAAGCGGCGATTGAAGCGGCCAATCACGCGGTCTGCATAGCGGCGGTCACTGTAGAACCGTACCGGCGCGTCTGGCTCCAGCTGCGACGTCTCGGGAGGCATTGCGCTGACTTCATGGTCGGAAAACTGAACGCTTACCGCGTAATCACGCTTTACGTTGTGACCCTCTAGATACAGCTTCATGGCAAGTTCCTTGATTGATGAGTAATGCCAGCAGTCACTAGGAGAGCTGGTGTCGCCACGTGAGTAGCGACGATCAAAACGATCTTCTCATCAGTCAAGAAAACGCAAGGTCGGAGACGGATCCTTGAGGGAGCTTGCATGCTGAATCGTTATGGGAAAATGCCCCGTATGAAGTGGACATGGCAGCTCGCCGGTCCTGCTCTTAAGCGACTATGGGGTAAAAAATGCGCCAGAAAATGACCTTCAAGGAAGTACTGGAGAAGTATCGCCAGTTGTTGCAAGCCAACCCTGGCAAAGCCCTGCTAATCGCTGATGGGCACGCCGCGGTCATGGAGGGGGGAGAGGTGTACGGCGCTCCCCTTAAACGCGACGGCACTCTTGAATTCGATTCGCTCTATGACTTTGATGCCAATGCCTTCCTCACCGAGGAGGGGCATTGGGATGGTGATTCAGCTGAGCAGATGGAGGCGCGGATTTTATTCCCGACGTTCATATCCATCGGATCGATCACGGAGTAGACCTTGGGTACATTCACCGGCAACATCATCATGACCTTAAGGCCTGCTCGGCGCCCTGGTGATCAACTCGGCAACTGCGAGGAGTGCGGCAGTGCAATGAATGAGGCATTTATCGCGCAGTATATGCGCGTGTATAAGCGCGACAACGGGGAGTTGTATACCGGCGCCTACCATGGGGGGGTATACGGTCATAAAAGCTGTTTGGATCGCTTCGGACCATTCTCCAAAATACCCTCATGATTGAAGGATCGAACCTTGAAAAAAGAGAATCGGCCTCGACCTACTTCGGTTGGTGTTTCAGTAGAAAATGGTACGGCTTGTTCCTGGAACTGGATCCGTCAAAAGAATTGGATGACCAGTAGGAATACCCGACCACACGTTGATCAGTGGCCATGATTGCCTCGGTAGCGGACAAAGCCTTCCCCATCGCCGCGTCCCAGGTATCCCAGGTATATCCATCCCATTGCTGCTTATAGGCCGCAAGACCAAGCACAATCGGCCCTTTGATGTCCTTCATCTTGCCTACGACGTAGCGCTGTCTATTACCTGGACCTGTCCTTTTGTCATCGAACGCTTTGCAATCATCTGCGCACTTGCTGTAGGCCTGCATTGAGACAAAGTCGGCCGCACCCAGCGGGATCTCCTTGGCACCAATATGGCTCCCATGGGTAGTAATACCAACCGGTACACCAGGCCTCATTGATTTCACTCTATCCTTGAAGTCTTGAAACGCCTCGGCATGAGTCTTGTAACCGCAAACAGCGTTCCGCTTCCAAGTGCCCTCAAGATCCAGTTCAACCGCATCGATACCTCCTGCTAGCAAGGCTGGCACGAGGTCCGAGCCTGAATCTAGCAGGTCATCTATTGCTACCTTGGTCGGTGGCAAGTAAACAGTCCCTATGACATACATGTCTTTATCTCGAAGGGCCTTCACCAGCTTATCAACCTGGTCCAAGGTGGCGAAGGGTGTTGGCTTCTTCGCTTGGTGTTTTTTACTCAGGGGGGCAGGCTCCTTAGGCGGACATTTGGTTGCCTTGACGGGCTCCTCAGTAAGCATGATGTGGACTCGGCGAACACCAATGTCATCGAGCCTTTGGACCAAGGCATCTGAATAATTCGCGGGGTTCTTCCACCAAACGCCGCGGCCTTTCAACACTTCTTCCAGATCAGCAGCTGACACGCCCAGAGAGAGCCCCATCAGCAAGAGCAGCGCCTTAGACATGTTTGATTCTCCGAGCCGTATGGTCGACTCAGCTTAGTTCAGACATTGGGCGGTATCCAATTGGCTAGTAGGTCCAATCGAGATAGGTTCTATAAGGTAAATACCGTTTAGCGGCCTTGACGTAAAGCTGTCATGCGTCTCCACTAGAGGAAACTAATCCCCCCATCGAGCTTTTGACAGATGGTTCCAATTTGGTCGGATTTAACTTCCATAGGTGAAGCCGTATGAGCGCTTTCTCAAAGCTTGGTGGTGCGTTGTTACTATTGAGTTCTTCGTTTCCAATTTTTGCAGACGACTGTGGGGTGCCCGGTAAAATCACGGGCAAATTTCAAGAGGAGTTTATTGATCTAAAGGCCCGGTTTTTCCCCGATGGCTCAATTGCAGTTAGGGCACGACTAGCCGTAAACCCAGATGGTGGGGCGGGCTCGTACACTGTCGGTGATCACGGTTTCACATATATAGCAAACGGTCTATCACTTTGGCGAAATGGTAAGCGGCATAAGTGCGATTTAAAGTGCTCCAAAGAGTTCCTCAAGGCTGAGGCTAAAGGCTTCGTCGCAGGTACTACAGAGTTCTGTGTATATGCGATGGAAGTCGAACCTCTGACGCCAGGCCGTGATTTGGTCTCGTGCGAGGACGGAAGAATTGTAGTCGGCAACGGGAAAGGCCGGCTGAAATTGGGCGGCATGCTCGAGACTGTAGCGGGTAAGCAAGTCCAGTCCTACGTATCTACAACCTCCAGGAAACACATAGTTAATGGCACCGCTCAGCACTTAGACTCCGAGTCACTCCCTATCGCTGTTACGCCGAGGACTGACCTGCTTGGCAAGGTCGTCTGGGTGAGTGGTACTGGGTTCACGGGTACTTACGCCTTAATCGGCGACAAGGGTCCGGCATTTGGTGAAGGTTCAATTGCACTTCATCAGCTACTGCGAACTGGTGCAATTGCTACGCAAAAGTCAGGACCGATTTCTTTAGATGATCGGTGTAAATCAGGGGAGGGCGACTTACTTCCGCCGTTCCAGTCCCGGCCTGACCTCAAGGACGACAAGTGTAGGGCCGGTTATACGGCAAAATCTCCAAGCGACATCCGAGCCTATACAGGAATAGTAGGTATGCGTACCCAGCCCTGCAAAGCCAAGACATGGTGTGCACTTAAATTTAAGTGGGCACCAGTTCTAGCCTTTTAAGCGGGTATTTCATGCAGCCAACACGCCGTTCCTATTCCAAATCCTTCAAAGCTCAGGTCATTCAAGAGTGTGCCCAGCCCGGTGCTTCGATTGCCAGCATCGCACTCAGCCATAACCTCAACGCAAACCTCGTCCACAAATGGATTCGCCTGCAAGCGCAGAAAAGCACGGCGCTGCAACCTGCATTTATTCCGTTACCCGTGCCGCTGGCAGGGGCGAAATCCCACACATCATCATCGAATATTTGCGTTGAAATACAGCACCCGCACGGCACCGTCACAGTGAACTGGCCCACTGAAAATGCCGCTGCCTGCGCGACCTTTCTTCGAGACCTTCTGCGATGATTCGCATCGACTCCATCTGGCTCGCCACCGAGCCGATGGACATGCGCGCTGGTACCGAAACGGCATTAGCCAAGGTGATTGCGGTGTTCGGTGCGGCGCAGCCGCACTGTGCTTATCTTTTCGCCAACCGCCGCGCCAATCGCATGAAAGTGCTGGTGCATGACGGCTTCGGCATATGGCTGGCGGCGCGCCGGTTGAACCAGGGCAAGTTCCACTGGCCAAGCATTCGTCATGGCTCTGAAATGCAGTTGGACACCGAGCAACTCCAAGCCTTGGTATTGGGCCTGCCATGGCAACGAGCAGGTTCCGGCGGCTCGATCACACTGCTTTAACGGCTGCCATTAGCCTATCGGTCTATCGCCGCGAAGCGCCTGCTCTGGCAAAATTCGGCGCATGACTTCTTCTCCCAATCTCGACCAAATGACTCCCGACCAACTGCGTGCCTTAGCTGCGCAGTTGCTCTCGCAAGTCGAAACAATGGGTAAGACGGTCGAAACCATGGGCAAGAAGATCAACCGCGATCAGACGGTGATCGAGAAGCTGACCTTCGAAATTGCGCAGCTCAAGCGCTTGAAATTTGCCAAGCGCAGCGAGCAGATGAATCCTGAGCAGGCCAGTTTGCTCGATGACCTGATCGATACAGATATCGCAGCGATTGAAGCAGAGCTTCAGGCCTTGCAAACAGTGCCAGCGGCGACCGAGAAAAAGCAGAAGCCCAAGCGCACTGCATTGCCGGCTGAGTTTCCACGCACACTGATCCATCACGAACCTGACAACACTCACTGCCCATGCGGCTGCGCGCTGAAACGCATCGGTGAAGATGTCAGTGAGAAGTTGGATTACACACCGGGCGTGTTCACCGTCGAGCGTCATGTACGTGGCAAATGGGTCTGCGATGACTGCGAAACGCTTATCCAGGCACCGGTTCCGGCTCAGATCATCGACAAGGGCATCCCAACCGCTGGGCTGCTGGCCCACGTCATGATTGCCAAGTTTGCTGACCATTTACCGCTTTACCGTCAGGAATCGATCTTCGGTCGAGCGGGCCTGGCGATTCCACGCTCAACCTTGGCCGAATGGGTTGGCGTGACTGGGGTTCAGTTGCAGCCGCTGGTCGATGCGCTGCGCGAAGTGGTACTCGGGCAGCAGATTATTCATGCCGATGAAACACCCGTGCAAATGCTCATGCCGGGAACAAAGAAAACCCACCGTTCCTATGTTTGGGCCTACGCCACCAGCCAGTTCTCGGATGTGGCAGCGGTGGTTTATGACTTCAGCCCCAGCCGTGCCGGAGAGCATGCTCGCAACTTCCTGCAAGGCTGGAGGGGCAAGCTGGTCTGTGACGATTTTGGCGGTTACAAAGCCAGCTTCGAACTCGGCGTGACCGAAATCGGCTGCATGGCCCATGCACGGCGCAAATTCTTCGAGCTGCACGCTACGAATAAAAGCACGCTTGCTGAGCAAGCCCTGCGCTATATCCAGTTGTTGTACGAAATCGAGAGCGAAGTCCGCGATCTGGAGCCGGATTTACGGCGGCGAATACGGAAAGAAAAAGCCGTCCCGGTAATGGACATGCTACGTGTCTGGATGAGCGCCCAGCGCGACCTTGTGCCATCAGCAAAGCACTCGATTACAGCCTGAAACGCTGGGCAGCGCTGTCGCGCTACCTCGATGACGGGGCTGTACCCATAGACAACAATTGGGCAGAGGTGCGACACGAGGTCGGACCTCACCCCAGAATGCGGTTTCGTCGGCGTTTCTGGGCTGAAATGGGTCCAAAAACGCCTTGTGCTCGCCAGCAGTGTAGGCCCGGCGTTCGACCCCCAATTTTTCCATCACACCGACGTAGCCAAAGCTTGCAGCGGTGACGCCGATGGAACCGACCAGGCTGGCCTTGTCCGCGTAGATCTCGTCGGCGGCGCTGGCGATGTAGTACGCGCCTGAGGCACCCAGATCCGTTATCACTGCATAGACCTTGATATTGGTGTGCAAGCCGCGTTGACGTTTGATCTCGTCATACACATAGCCCGATTGCACCGGGCTACCACCTGGACTGTTGATCTTCAGCACTACTGCTTTGGTACGAGCATCGGCGAAGGCCTGGCCAATACTTTTCTTGAGAGCCTCTGCACTGGCGGCTTCACCTTCGGCGATGGGGCCGCTTACATCGACTCGTGCCGTGATTTCCTTGGCATCAGCGCCATCGGCGGTGAACTGCTCGACTGCCAGCGTGGCAGAGACGACAGCCGCTGCGCCTATCCACATCACGTACTTGAAACGGCGCCGGCTTCGTTGTTCGCGGATCAACTCGTGGACCAACTTGTCGAGCACCTCAATAGGTTGAGTCATAAACTTCCTCATTCTGGTTCTGAATTTTGGGGGTGAGGATGCCCCATGAAACGTCGAATAAGGCCCCGATCGGCCCCTAAACATTGCCCCAATCCGCGGAAAGGATCCTTGAGAAATTGCGACGCTCAGCGTTCAGCAGTCGGCGGATCAGCGGCCGGTAATCGTCAAATGCTTGCGGTTCGCTCAACTGTGGCAAAATCGCGAGCAGCTTTCGGTGGTAATCGGAGGTGAAGAACTGAGGCCGGGTACCCTGCCTCCAGACCCCAGCAGGTGCCCTTGAACGATCCTCTCACCACATTGCCGGATGATTCGCTAAGCGATGCGCTGCGGCAGGCCCCATATTCTCTGGAAGCGGAACAGGCCGTTCTGGGCGGATTGCTGCGTGAGAACTTGGGGTGGGAACAGCTTTCGGACGTGGTGTCGGAAGGTGATTTCTACTTCAGCGATCACCGTCATATTTTTCGAGTGATCAGTCTGCTGGCCGACCGTGGGCATCCGTTCGACGTGGTTACGGTGCGAGACCAGTTGGTCTTGGAAGGACTTGTTGAGAGCTCACCAGACCTCGATTACATCACTGAGTTGGCCAAGAACGCTTGGTCCGATGCGAATGCAAAATCCAATGCGAGCGTCATCAGGGAGCGAGCAAAACTGCGGGAAATCATCGCCACGTGCGAGGACATCCAAGCTCACGCTCTGCATCCAGAGGATAGGTCGGCGTCAGATCTCATTGAAGAGGCTGAGCGGAAGATTCTTCTGGTCGCAGGAAAACAGCCCAAAGAGGGCGGCCCCGTTGGGGTCAACGAACTCCTGGTCAAAAGCCGGGAAAAGATTGAAGCGCGCTCAAAAGGCCAAGTAGCTGGGTTGCGCACGGGGTTCGATGATCTGGACAAAATTGTCGATTCTCTGCAACCCGCTGACTTGGTCATTGTCGCGGGTCGCCCCTCTATGGGAAAAACCACTTTCGCGATGAATCTCGTTGAAAATGCAGTGCTTAAGTCCGACAAAGTGGTGATTGTCTATTCCCTTGAGATGCCCGGTACCGCCTTGATAAACCGCATGATTGCCTCGGTTGGCGGTATAGATTTGACCAGGGTTAACAACGGTCAACTGCAGGATACGGATTGGCCGAAGCTGGTTAAGGCTGCGGACCTTCTCAACCAGCCGAACCGCTTCTTCATTGACGATTCTTCCGGGGTGAGCCCATCGGTGATGAGGGCCGAGACACGGCGAATTTTCCGAGCGCATGGTGAGATCGGCTTGATTATGGTGGACTACCTGCAGTTGATGAGGATCCCTGGTTCAAGCGGAAAAAACCGGACCAACGAAATCTCCGAGATATCACGATCCTTGAAGGCTCTCGCCAAAGAGTTCGGCTGCCCGGTGGTTGCACTGTCACAACTAAACCGCAGCCTCGAGTCGCGGCCGGATAAGCGCCCCCTCCGAGTCGGGTGCCATCGAACAGGACGCGGATGTGATCATGTTCGTATACCGCGATGAGGTGTATTACCCCGACTCGAAGTACAAGGGCACTGCCGAGATTATCATTGGCAAACAACGTGAAGGCGCCACCGGGTTTTGCAGGCTGGCCTTTGTCGGCAAGTACAGCCGATTCGAAAATCTGAAGGCAGGAACCCACGAGTTCAATGAGCTCGAGATGGGGCGCAAACCCCCGCGGGTATCGCCGCGGGTTGGGCGCGTCCATGTCCCCGAAGTCGCCACTGTCGACAACTTCAAGTCGCGGCGCAAGCCACGCAAGAAGTAGCCGCTTGAAACAGTACTCCTTGTTCTTGCTGGTTCGTTAGGCCGGCTTTCCAAATCCTCGGCCAGGGTTGGCCATCTCCCTGTGGCTCTACGTCTGAAAGCTATCCCAAGGCTGGTCCTCACTCCTGTTCACCACGTAGGAAGTTCGGCCCTGCAACTTGGGGCGGATTGAACACTGCGCATTTCAATCAGATGAGACCATTTCAATCTGTCTGGTGACTGGCCGTGACCGGGGGAACACCCTGAGTGCCCCTCGTGTATCTGACCGTTGACCAGCAGATGACGTTGCCAGTTGGACGGGCCGTACGGCTGTGCACGATCTGGCATATCGATGTGGCGCTATGCGTCCCGCCCCGACCGGAAGCTCGGAATGAGGAATGAGATGTGGAAAGCACACCGGCTAAATGGGTGGTAAGTATGAATGGAGTTTCTGTTGGCGAGTTGGAACGTCAGCAGGTTGAAGCTTTTGAGCAGGAGGCCAAGCGTGACAAGCGCCTGTATTTGACGCAGGCGTTTAACATCGCCGGCTGCATTCTGCGCGGTGTGGCAACTACCGTACAGGTAGCGCCCTTTATCCTGATTACGGGAGCGACGTTGTTCGCTATCGATTCGCCTGGGCGGTTCAACGAGTTACTTTCGGAAAACGCAGCGGGACTGATGGCTGTTGGCGCTTACACGTCACTCCTGGTTGGTGGATTAGCCGTCGGGCTAGGGATCGCTTGCAGGGTCGTAAAGATCGGCTTCGTAAACTACTTTACCGACCGCAAGCACCTGTTGATTCGTCGGGCCCTGGGCATCGCAGCAGATGGTGTTATCCAGCTCAGTTTGGATCAGAAGGCAGGGCAGGCTAGCAGTCCGACCTGATTTTTGGGCAAAAAAAAACCGGCATCTGAGCCGGTTTTTTGTTGGGTACGACCTAGTTCAGTTGAAGCTTCTGAACCGAGCGCAACGTCCTTACAACTTCAGCCGTTCGCTGGGTTAAGGAGTAGCACTGCTCGATTCGATCAGCGAAGCCATCGAAACTGACGCGCTTGACCTGGGCTGACCCGTCCTTGAGAACGTGTCCGAAACTAATCAAAGCGTGAGTAACAATTTCTGCTTGTTCTGATGTGCCGAGATACGAATCAACGCCAATGGTTTGGCCGCACACAATAATGGGTTTTTGCATTTTCTCGCTCCTGCAGGGGGAGTGAGGCGATGCCCCGCAGGGACATTGCCCCACTGGCGTTTGAGTTTTTTTGACGAAGCCCAGGCAACTGAGCTTTACGTGTTGATCAACAACACATCGAAGTGGTTTCCCCCGAAGGGACCACTGCGAGTTCTTTTACCCTACGAATAACCGGTACTGGTCCGAACATCTCAGGGGTTGGCCTTGGATCGTTTTGTACGTCGCCACCAGAGGTGTGACAGTACAAAGACGGTGGCCAGGCAAACAAATGCGAGCAGCAGAAGGAATGTCGGCTCGTACTGGTAAGAGCCGCAGATCATCGCGATAAACCAAAGGAAAATTTCCATGGAGACCTCATGCGTATTGAGGTTCCACGTCCCGACAGGGGCATGAAACCCCAGG
>LNAP01003974.1_pt4 | contig 16065 bp, 19 predicted proteins | sample 602601 | NCBI WGS metagenome assembly LNAP01 (sample SAMN02440304, study PRJNA202911) | soil metagenome | biome: Subtropical and temperate rainforests or woodlands; isolation source: soil samples (1 kg each in a 20% v/v slurry with milli Q water) were... ... | reverse complement strand
AGGCGAGGTCGTCGTCCCAGGGGGTGATGTCGCTTTCCAAAAACAGGCTGTTCCATTTGCCCACGGCTTTGGGCAGCCAGGTGACGGGGATCGAGCCCTGCGCTGTGCTGACCTCACATTTGTAGGTTTGCCCTTGCTGGCGCCATGCCGAGCATGGGCCCAGCGCCTTGCTCAGCCAATCGGTAATGGCGTTGTGGTCGGCGTCTTTTAGGTAAATTTCGATATCGGGTTGGCGCATGGGGTGCTCTCTGAATTCGGGGAAGCCGCTTAAGCGCGGCTATCAAGCTGGAACCAATCGTAGCGCATGGAAACGGTCACCTCTAACGGCGAACCGATCACCGCTTCACGTCGCTCGGCACTGGCGCGCCAGCCGTGGGGTGTCATCGCCAGCAAGTCGGCGCGGGCCTGTTCGCTGTCAACCTTAAGGGTAAAGCGCAGTTCTTCGCGGTGGGCGTGGCGCATGCCTTCGGGCACCAGGGCCAGGTGTTTGTCGTCGCTGTAGTCGCGTACCTGGTCATAGAGTTTTTCCCGCAGCTCCATCAAGTGCTCGCTGGTTGGGCCAATCCGCATCAAGCCGCCACCGGGGCTGAGTACGCGTTTGGCTTCTTGCCAGTCGAGCGGGCTGAACACGCTTACTAAGGCCTGGCAACTGGCGTCGGCCAACGGAATACGCGCCATGCTCGCCACCAGCCAGGTCAACTGCGAGTTGCGCTTGCACGCGCGCTTTACCGCTTCGCGGGAAATATCCAGCGCGTAGCCAGCGGCCTCAGGCAACGCCTCGGCCACCTGCGCGGTGTAATAACCTTCGCCACAACCGATATCCAGCCAGGTAGCCGGCGCACGTTCGGCAAGCAACTCGGCCAAGCGTTTGGCCACCGGGGCGTAGTGACCGCCCTCGAGAAAACGCCGCCGTGCTTCGACCATCGCTTGGTTATCACCGGGGTCGCGGCTGTTTTTATGCTGCACCGGCAACAGGTTCAAATAGCCCTGGCGCGCACGGTCGAAGCGGTAGGCGACACCGTTGTCTACCGCGTGCAGCGGCGCTGCACAGAGTGGGCAGGCGAGCATCAGGCGAGCAGGTTGACGAGGGTTTGGTAGTAGATCTCGGTAAGCGTATCGAGATCGCTGGCCAGCACCCGCTCGTTGATCTGGTGGATGGTGGCATTCACCGGCCCCAGCTCAACCACCTGAGTACCGAGGGTGGCAATAAAGCGCCCGTCCGAGGTGCCGCCACTGGTGGACGGTTTGGTATCGCGGCCGGTGACCGACTTGATCCCCGCTGCCACCGCATCCAGCAACGCGCCCGGTTCGGTGAGGAACGGCAGACCCGACAGCGCCCACTCCACATGCCAGTCCAGGCCATGTTTATCGAGGATGGCGGCGACCCGCTGCTGCAAACCTTCCACGGTGGATTCAGTGGAAAAACGGAAATTGAACACCGCCTCCAAATCACCCGGAATCACATTGGTGGCGCCGGTGCCGGAGTTGAGGTTGGAAATCTGGAAACTGGTTGGCGGGAAGAAGCGATTGCCGTCATCCCAATGCTCGGCGGCCAGTTCGCTTAACGCCGGAGCGGCCAAGTGAATTGGGTTTTTCGCCAGATGCGGATAGGCCACATGGCCCTGCACTCCGCGCACTGTCAGCTTGGCACCGAGCGAGCCACGGCGACCGTTCTTCACCACATCACCCACCAGGCTGGTACTCGACGGCTCGCCAACGATGCACCAATCCAGGCGCTCCTTACGCGCCGCCAAGCGTTCTACCACTGCCTTGGTGCCATGGTGCGCCGGGCCTTCTTCGTCGCTGGTAATCAGAAAGGCGATGCGGCCTTTATGGTTCGGGTGGTCGGCGACAAAGCGCTCCACGGCAATAATCATCGAGGCCAAGCTGCCTTTCATATCCGCCGCGCCGCGACCGCAGAGCATGCCGTCTTCATCCACTTTTGCGTCGAACGGCGCGTGTTGCCACGCCTGCAACGGCCCGGTCGGCACCACATCGGTATGCCCGGCAAAACACAGCACCGGGCCTTCGCCGCCATGGGTGGCCCAAAAGTTATCCACATCCTCGATACGCATCGGCTCAATGGCAAAACCCAGCGCGCGCAGGCGTTCGATCATCACGGCTTGGCAATCGGCATCCACCGGCGTAACCGAAGGGCGGCGGATCAGGTCGCAAGCCAATTGCAAGGTGGGCGAAAGCGAGGATGAAACGGCAGTCATGAAACGGCTCCAGCGGCGGGGTACAAAGTGAGGGGAGGCATTCTAGCAATATCCAGGCGGGGTGCCTTGGGGAATGCTGATAGAGGAGGGACGAAGGGGGTTATCTGGGATTTAGCGGGGATAGGCGTATGGCCTAGCCCTCACCCCTAGCCCCTCTCCCGCCAGCGGGAGAGGGGAACGAATCTCCGTTCGCCAGTCGGCTAGGCGCTCTTGATTCGCCCATGCAAAAACGCCCGGAGCACTGAGTCGTGCACCGGGCGTTGTTGTACCGCTACTTATCTTACAGACGCGGATAGTCGATATAACCCACCGGCCCGCTACCGTAGAAAGTCTCTGGATGCGGTTCATTCAGCGGTGCATCTTGCTCAAGACGCGCCGGCAGATCCGGGTTGGCAATAAACGGCACGCCAAAGGCAATCGCATCGGCGCCACCGCTGGCCAGCAAGGCATTGGCGCTGTCTTTGGTGAATTTCTCGTTGGCGATAAACGCGCCACCAAAGGCGGCTTTCAGTTCAGCACTGATGCTGTCGTCGGCCAGTTTTTCGCGGGTGAAGATAAAGGCGATGCCGCGTTTGCCCAGTTCACGCGCCACATAACCAAAGGTCGCGGAGCGGTCGGAGTCGCCCATGTCATGGCTATCGGCACGCGGTGCCAGGTGCACGCCGACACGGCCAGGTTCCCCGTCGGTCACTTCCAGCATCAGGCGCGCACGGTTTTCAATCGAGCCGCCGTATTGGTCGGTGCGTTTGTTGGTGCTGTCTTGCAGGAATTGGTCGAGCAAGTAACCGTTGGCACCGTGAATTTCCACGCCGTCAAAACCAGCGGCTTTGGCGTTTTCTGCGCCGTTGCGGTAGGCCTCGACGATGTCGGCAATCTCTTCGGTTTCCAGCGCACGTGGGGTGACGAAGTCTTTCAGCGGACGCACCAGGCTAACGTGGCCTTTTGGCGCGATAGCGCTTGGTGCCACCGGCAGTTCGCCGTCCAGGTAGCTCGGGTCGGAAACGCGGCCGACGTGCCACAGCTGCAGGAAAATCTTGCCGCCGTTGGCGTGCACGGCTTTGGTGATGTTGCTCCAGCCACGCACTTGCGCGTCGGACCAAATGCCCGGGGTGTTGGGGTAGCCCACACCCATCGGCGTAACCGAAGTGGCTTCGCTGAGGATCAGGCCAGCGGAGGAGCGCTGGGCGTAGTACTCAGCCATCATGGCGTTGGGTACGCGGCCTTCATCGGCGCGGCAGCGGGTCAGCGGGGCCATGATGATGCGGTTTTTCAGTTGCACATCGCCAATGGTAATAGGGTCGAAAAGTGTTGCCATGGTTACAGCCTCCGAAATTCAGTCAATACGGGGTACGGTTAGGTTCGAATATCCGTTGCTCACTCGAGCACCGGTTGCAGCTGGTTACGGGCATTGCTGGTCAGTTGGGTGGCGATTAGCGCGATAACGGCCAGGGCCGCAGCGGCCAATGGCACGTCGGTCAGGCCCATGCCACGGCTGATCACCACGCCGCCGACCCAGGCGCCAAGCGCGTTACCGAGGTTGAAGGCGCCGATGTTCAAGGTGGAGATCAGGTTCGGCGCATCTTTGCCAAAGGCCATCACGTTGATCTGCAGGGCGGGTACCGCAGCGAAGGCGGCCATGGCCCAGAGGAACAAGGTGATTTCGGCGGGAATCAGCGCTTGGCTGGTAAAGCTGAACAGGCTGGCCAGAATCGCCAGGGCGATAAATACGCCGGTAAGGGTGGTACCCAAGCGCCAGTCAGCCAGCTTGCCGCCAACGATATTGCCGATGGTCAGGCCCAAGCCGATCAGCAGTAACGTCCAGGTAATACCAGTGGGCGAGACGCCGGTTACTTCACCGAGCATTGGGGCGATATAGGTGAACAGGGCAAACACCGAGGCGGAGAAAAACACTGTGGTGCTCAACGCCAGCCATACACCGGCGCCGCGCATGGCGCGCAGTTCAGTGCGCAGGTCGGCTTTCTCCTGGTCGTGCTGGCTAGGCAGAGCGCGCCACAGGCCGATCAGGGCCAACACGCCAATTACGGTTACCGCCCAGAAGGTTGAGCGCCAGCCAGCAGCCTGGCCTAGTGCTGTACCCAACGGCACGCCAAGTACGTTGGCCAGGGTCAGGCCGGTAAACATCAAAGCCACAGCCGACGCGCGACGATTGGCCGGCACCAGGCTGGCCGCGACTACCGAACCGATGCCAAAGAACGCGCCATGGCAGAGGGCGGTGATCACCCGCGCCAGCATCAGCATGTTGTAGTCAGCGGCCAGGGCGCAGAACAGGTTGCCGGCAATAAAGATGCTCATCAGCGCCAGCAACGCGGCTTTACGTGGCCAGCTGGCGGTAACCATCGCCATAAAGGGGGCGCCGATGGCCACGCCCAAGGCGTAACCGGTTACCAACCAGCCGGCGCCGGGAATCGACACGCCCAGGTCGGCAGCGACATCCGGCAGCAGGCCCATGATTACAAACTCAGTGGTGCCGATGGCAAAGGCCGATAGCGCCAGAACGATTAATGCGAGGGGCATTGCTTTGCTCCAGAAAAGGGTGGTGGCTAGCGGCGCTTACAGCGCGTTGCCCAAATGGCTGATAAAGGCCTGGATCACTTCTTCGTTACGTTTGAAGAAGTTCCACTGGCCGACCTTGCGGCTGGTTACCAGCCCGGCACGTTGCAGACTGGCCAAGTGGCCGGAAACGGTGGACTGCGACAGCCCGGTTTTGTGGTCGAACTTGCCGGCGCACACGCCAATCTCGAACGGGTGGTCTTGCTCGGTGAAATAGGTATGCGGGTCTTTCAACCACAGCAGCATCTCGCGGCGCACCGGGTGGGCGAGGGCTTTGAAGATTTCGTCGAGGTCGATTGGCATGCTGGGCTCGCGGCTTTGGTTTGCTATTGGTGCCGGTGTCTATCGGCTTGCGGCGAACTTTATATCGGCAACTTCCGATATGCAGATTGATCGTGGCGATAGTAGTCATCAGCACGAGTGATCTACGAAGGCAGGAATTATCTGCAGGCAAGCCCTACACTCGGCCCATGAATTACCTCGCACACCTTCACCTGGGCGGCGACGCGCCGGCGCAGCTACTTGGCAGCCTGTATGGCGATTTCGTCAAAGGGCCGCTGGCCGGGCGTTTTCCCGCTGACATCGAACACGCGATTACCGTGCACCGGCGCATTGACGCCTACACCGATAGCCATCCGATAGTGCTGCAAGCCAAGGCGCGTTTTCCCCAGGCACGGCGGCGCACGGCGGGCATTCTGTTGGACTTGTTTTTCGACCATTGCCTGGCGCGGCATTGGCAGCGCTATGCCGACGTGCCGTTAAACCAATTCACCGAGCGGGTGTACCGCGTGCTCGATAACGAGCCGGCGTTGCCCGAGCGCTTGGCCTATATCGCGCCGCGAATGGCGGCGCAGGATTGGTTGGGCAGTTACCAGGAATTTGCGGTGTTGCAGCAGGTGCTGATGGGCATGAGCCGACGACTGTCGCGGCCGCAGATGCTGGATGGGGCGATGGCGGAATTACGTGAGCTGTATCTGCCGCTGAGCGAGGATTTCCATGCGTTTTACCCAGAGTTGCAGGGGTTTGCTCGCCAGCAGATTTTGTAGATTTCGACGTGCTCGCCTGGCTCGATATTCCGGGGCCCCGCCTGCGCGGGGATCCAGGCGCAGGACTACGCTGCCAACTCGGTATTCTGCTCTTCGCCTTCAACTACCTCGCCCTCACCAAACAGCGCAAACCCAATCGCCCGATGCGCCTGCTTGGCCAACACCGTGCGCGAAGCGCCAACGGTGGCAATCGGCTCCAGCAGATGAATACGCACACTGGCCAGATCGCTGGAGAGCAAGCGCACTAAGTGCGAGAGCAAGTCATCGTCGCCAATAAACGGTGCAATCTCGGCGTCAATTTGGTTGTCGCGCACATAACGAATCGCCACCGGCTGCAGCGGCGTGCCCGCTTCAATGGCGCTGCTGAGCAAGCGGCCATGGAAGTTGCGCAGTTGGCGGCCATCGGTGGTGGTGCCTTCGGGGAAGATCAGCAGATTGCGGCCTTGCTGCAAATGCGTAAGCAGTTGTTGGCCAAGCAGGGCGCTTTCGCCACCGCCGCGGCGGATAAACAAGGTGCCGGCTTTTTTCGCCAACCAGCCCGCCACCGGCCAGGTACGCACTTCGGCTTTGGACAAAAATGACAGCGGCGCGAGCATGCCCAGTAGCGGAATATCCGTCCACGACACATGGTTGCTGATCCACAGCATCGGCTGTTTGGGCGGCGTGCCCAGCACTTCAATTTCAAACGGCAGCGCGGCACTCAAGCGCGCGAGAAACCAGCGCGTCATACGTTGGCGAATAGCGCCTTCGTTACGCAGATGCAGACGCTCGATCAAGCCCATGCTGCTGGCTACCAGCAGCCCCAAACCGACGGTGGCGACCAGCCGGGCAATGCGCCCATACAGGCGCACGCGGCTCATTACACCGCTGCCTTAAAGTGACGGGCGTAACGCGGGCATAGCTCATCGCGTTTGAGCAAAATAAACACGTCAGCGACCTGGAAATCCTGGTCCCAGCACGGCTCGCCGCAGATCTTCGCGCCCAGGCGCATATAGGCTTTGAGCAGCGGCGGCATTTCGGCGATGACGTTGCCGGGCAAGTCTAGGCTTGGCAGCGGCGTCTTTGGTTCGGCGCGCAGGTGTTCGGTGCACAGGTAGCGTTCACGCAAGCGCTGCATGATGGCTTGGGCCTGAATACCACCGTCTTGCATAGGAATGCTGGCGCAACCCATCAGGTAGCTATAACCGCCTTCGTTAAGCACTTCGGCCAGTTCGCTCCAGAGCACGGCGATGGTGCCGCCGTTGCGATAGGCCGGGTCAACGCAGGTGCGGCCGATTTCCAATACCGGGCCTTGCAAATGCGCCAGGCCATGCAGGCTAAATTCTTCTTCACTGTAAAAACGGCCGAGGCTGCGCGCGGCGTTGTGGTCGAGCAGGCGGGTGGTGGCAACCAGCGCGCCGGTGTTGAGGTCACGTACGCCAATATGGGCGCAGTGGCTGTCGTAATCGTCCATATCCAGGCCGAATTCCGCGCCCTTGAGCTTGGCGTCGAACTCTTTGCTGAACACGCTAAAACGCAGGGCCTGGGCTTCGCGCAAGGCGCGGGGGCCGACCAGGCGTTCGGCTTGCAAGCGGCGTTCGGCGGTGGTGTCGCGAGTGCGGGCGATTGTAGACATCGAGTAGCCTCTGATTGAGTTGCAGCCGGTCGACCTTGTTGGGCAAGCTCAGGCTAGGAACACCCGGTGTCATCACCATGAATGTTTGGTGATGCTTGTATGACAGTGATTGAGGACGGGTTTTATGTATTGGCAACGACTGCTCGCCTGTGCCGAGCGCTTACCGGCCACCACGGCCTTGGACGATTGGTACGCCACGCTGCTGGCGCGGGTGGGGGAGGGCGTTACACCGTTCGAGCTGGCGCTAGTGGGCGGACGGCTGGCGGCTACACCGGGCTTGGCCTTTCTGGCCGGCTACCAAGCGGCGTTGCGCGCGCTCTGGCCATCGGCGCCGTGGACCCTGGGCGCCATGTGCGTAACGGAAAACCGTAGCGTGCGCCCGGCCGACATGCAGGTTCGTTTGGACGGCTTGAGCCTTAGCGGGCGCAAAGATTTTGTCACTGCCGCCGACGCAGCCGACTGGTTATTGGTTGCTGCTCGCAGTGAACTGCCCGGCACCGCGCCACAGATTGCCCTCTGCGTGGCCTATACCGGCGCGCCGGGTGTGCGCGTGGAGGTGCTGCCACCGCTGTCACTGATGCCCGATGTCAGCCATGGCCGCCTGCACCTAGAGGCGGCGCAGTGCGAACGTTTGCCGGGGGACGGCTGGGATGCCTACGCCAAACCGTTCCGCTCTCTGGAAGACTTGCATGTGCTGACCGCGCTGGCTGCCTGGCTGTATGGCGTGGGATGTGACAACGGCTGGCCGCAAGCACTGAAATTGCGGTTGCTGGCGCTGTTGGGCAGTTGCGCCGAAGTCGCGCGCCAAAGCATGAACGAGCCAACGACACACCTGTTGCTGGCAGGGGTGTTTGAACAGTTTGCGCAACTGCGCGCGGAGATCGACAGCGCGATGGGCAGCGGTGATCCGCACTGGCAAGACCTATGGAAACGTGACAGCAGCCTGCTGGAAATCGCCCGTGCGGCGCGGGAAAAGCGCCTGCAAAACGCGTTGGCCGGTTTGTAAGGCGTAGGTTGGGTTGAGCGCAGCGAAGCCCAACATGCCGTCCGCAGGACGGCGCTTATCGGTCCCAGCCGGTATCTACACGCGGACCCCGTTGCGCTCCCCGTTGGGCCGGCCCGTCGGGCTTCGCTGCGCTCACCGAACGCGGAACGACCCAACCTACACGCGCACCTTCCTATGCTAACTTTGCCAAGAGGCTGCCCAATGCCCGCGCCCGTGTTATGCCGCTTGAGCCTTGCGCTCGGTTTGTTGTTTTCCCTTCCTAACGCTTTCGCCGAAACCTGGCCCAGCGCTGATTGGGCTGTCGCCACCGCTCCGACGAGCCCAGCCATCGCTGCGCTGGAGGCGTATGCCTTTCCCCAACGCGATGATGAAAGCCGTAAAGGCGTGCGCACCGACGCCTTGCTGGTGATCCGCGACGGCCAGATTGTCTATGAGCGTTATGCCGGCCCGACCAAAGTCAGCACCCCACACCTGACCTGGTCGATGAGCAAAAGCCTGATGGCCGCGACCTTGGGGGTGGCCTATGGCAAAGGCTTGTTCAAACTCGACGATCCCGCCGCCAAGTTTTACCCGCCGATGGCGCAGCATCCGCAGATAAAAATCGGCCATCTGCTCAACTGGGCATCAGGCCTGGCGTGGCAAGAGGGCTATGAATATGCGCCGGTAAAATCCAGCGTGGTGGCCATGCTCTATACCCGCGGCCGTGCGGATATGGCGGCATTCGCTGCTGGCTTTGAAGAGGACGCCACACCCGGCACGCGCTTTCGTTATTCCAGCGGCGACGCCAATCTACTTGCCGCCGCCTTGCGCGGCATGGTCGGCGAACAGGCCTATGCGGATTACCCATGGACGGCCTTGTTTGAGCCGCTGGGCATCACCAGCGCGGTGTGGGAACGGGATGCTGCCGGCACCTTTGTTGGTTCGTCGTATTCCTACCTGACCGCCCGCGATCTGGCCCGTGTTGGCCTGTTGATGGCGCGCGACGGGCGCTGGGGCGAGCAGCAAGTGCTGCCTAAAGCGTGGGTCGATTTCAACCGCACGCCGTTTGCCAATTTCCAGCCTTCGGAAGAAACCCGAGGCGACGCCGTACCCGGTGGCCAATGGTGGCTAAACGTGCCGGTAGCCGGCACCGCCAAACCCTGGGCAGATGCGCCCGACAGCACCTTTGCCGCCCTTGGCCACTGGGGCCAGGCGCTGTATGTGCTGCCGGAAGAAAAACTGGTGATCGTGCGCTATGCCGATGACCGCGATAAAACCTACTCCCATAACCAGCTGTTGAAACTGGCCCAGGCGGCGTTCCAGGAGGGCAAATAATGAGCGCCTTTATCAAGCGTCGGCCGTTCTCCAGCGTGCTGCTGTTGATCCTCTTGGGCGTGGTCGCGTTGGCCTGGCAAAACCGCGTTCACCTGGCGGCCTTTCCCGGCATCATCGGCGCCTTGTCGGCAAAGGAATATTGCTCGTGCCGCTATGTGATGGATAACCCGGCCGAGTACTGCCAGAGCTACGTCAAGCAGATCATCCCCATCAGTGGCTTCTTTGATGATGTGGCCAATAAACGGGTGACCGCTCGTGGTCTGGGCAGTACGCAATCGGCGGCCTGGCTGGGGCCGCGTCAGGGTTGCCAGCTGTTGCCACAGGCCTCGGCGCTGCCTGAGTCCTGATCGCTCGGGGTTTGCAGGTCAGGCTCAGGCGGTTAAGGTGCCGCCTGAATCTGCTACCTGGAGCCCTGATGTTTAAGTCGCTGGTGTTTTTTCTCGCCGCCGTTGCCCTGCCGACCGCGCACGCGAGCTGGTACCTGGACAACGAGTCCTCGCGCCTATCCTTCATCTCCACCAAGGGCGGCAAGCTGTCCGAGGTGCATCGCTTCCTCACGTTGCATGGCCAGATCGACGATAACGGTGCGGCCAAGCTGCGTATTGAACTGGAGTCGGCCAGCACCGGTATTGCGCTGCGCGACGAGCGTTTGCGCACGCTGCTGTTCGACACCGAGCATTTTGCCGAAGCCTTGGTAAACGCCAACATCGACCTTGCTCCCATCACCACACTGGCCCCTGGTGCACAGTTGGAATTGCGCCTGCCTTTGACGGTCGAACTGCATGGCCAGCAGCAAAGTTACAGCGCCGAGATGTTGGTAACCCGTCTGGATGAACAACGTTTTCAAGTGGTGACCCTGGCGCCGTTGGTGCTGCAGGTCGAAGATTTCGACCTCAGCGACGGCCTCGAGGCACTGCGCAAACTAGCGGGTGTTTCCACCATCAGTTGGTCGGTGCCGGTGGGCGCCGTGCTGATATTTACCTCGCGTTAGCAATGGCTCATTTGGGAGTTAATACGTGCTTGTAGCGCACAGGATGCAGTGCTGATGCCCGGTCAAATTTATCCCTGGCGCAGCGGCAATGGCTTTGAATTGCTGGTGGACGGCCCGCAGTTTTTTCCGCGTATGTTCGACGCCATCGGCCGCGCGCAGCGCCAGGTAGAGCTGGAGTTGTACCTGGTGGAGTCGGGCGCCTGCGTCGACCTGATGGTGCAAACCTTGTGTGCCGCCGCCGAGCGCGGGGTATCGGTGCGCTGCCTGTTCGACGCCTTTGGCAGCGCGGCATTTTCCGCAATCGACCGTGAGCGCTTGGTGCAGGCCGGTATTGAGCTGCGCTTTTACAACCCAATCAAAATCTGGCGCTGGCAGCGCAACCTGTATCGCGACCACCGCAAGTTATTGCTGGTGGATGGCGAGCTGGCGTTTGTCGGCGGCACCGGGGTGACCGATGCCTTCTGGACCCCCGGTGAAGACGGCAGCGCCTGGCATGAGGTGATGGTGCAAATCAGCGGGCCGCTGGTGCAGGACTGGCAGAGCTTGTTTGAACAGCAATGGCTGGCCAACCCGCAAAATCGCGCCTGGTTGCCCTTTGTGCCGGGGCCGCGTCCACGTTTGCCAGCCTTGCCGGCGGGCGGAGCGGGGCTGGGCCGCGTGGCCTATGCCAACGCCATGCAGCACCGCGATATCGTGCAATCGCTGGTGCGCGCGCTAAACAGCGCCAAGGGCCGCATCTGGTTGGCCACGCCGTATTTTCTGCCGAGCTGGAAAGTGCGTCGCTCATTGCGCAAGGCCGCGCAAAGGGGCGTGGATGTGCAGCTCCTGCTCACCGGTCGGCAAACCGATAACCCGCCGGTACGCTTTGCCGGGCAGCGCTATTACCCACGTCTGCTGCGCGCCGGGGTAAAGATTTTTGAATACCAACCGTGTTTTCTGCACCTTAAAATGGTGCTGGTGGATGATTGGGCCAGCATCGGCTCGTGCAACTTCGACCACTGGAATTTGCGCTTTAACCTCGAAGCCAATCTGGAAGCCGTCGATCCGCCGCTGACGTCGGCAGTGCTGCAAAGCTTTAGTAACGACTTTGGCCAGAGTAAACAGATCACCCTCGAACTGTGGAAGTCGCGACCGCTATGGAAACGGGTGCAGCAGCGGTTGTGGGGGTGGATGGATCGCTTGGTGGTTAACCTCTTGGATCGCCGCAAATAATCCCCTATCACCGTCGTCCCCGCGCAGGCGGGGACCCCGGGGTGAGGTGCGGCGGCAAAAGGTAATACCCTCGCGCGATTCCGGATTCCCGCCTGCGCGGAAATGACGGGGGCGTTTTATTGTGTCCATCCCAGTCTTTTGTCGGGTGTCACTGCGTATTCGCCTGGCTAAGCTCAGCGCCATAACCATAAGAGGAATGCGCGCTTGAGCCGACATCACCCACTCGCTGTATTTCTGTTGCTATGCCTGGCTGGCTGTTCCTCGCCCGGTGCGTTTCTCGATACCAACGACGGCCCGCTGTTCACTCCCCATCCCCTGAGCGCCGAAGACCACGCCGTGGTCTATCTGTACCGCCCGCAAAGCGATTGGGCCGATCAAGAGCTGGAAGCGCCCGGCCTGTTCCTGAATAAAAACCTGATCGCCAGTTTGCCTAGCAATAGCTATGTGGTGCTGGAGCTGGAAGTGGCCAGTTACCCGCTGGAAATGCGCCGCCCGCTATTCGGTTCGTTCTGGACGGCGCTGGCCGGCGGCATGTTTGATTTCAACCGTATCGCCGGCTTTGACTTGGATGTAGGGGCAGGCGGCACCTACTACCTGCGTTATGACGAACTCAATCCGCCGCCATTGGCTGAAGGCGCGACCGCGCTCGGCGACGGTCCGCTGCAGTTGGTTGCCGCTAGCCTGGCGGAGCAAGAAATCCGCGCCACCCATGAGTTTCAGCCGCCGCTGCACTTTGCCGCCGATGGCCAGCAGGTGCAGGCGTCGGGTTTCTGGGGGGCATTGGGGTTGTAAGGGCGGTTTGCGCAGGTAGTACTAGCCTATTACCTGCCCTGTGAGTGCCACGGCAATACTCGCCCTGCACTTACCTATCTGCCTGGAGAAACCCCGATGGCCGCGAAAAAAATTCTCATGCTGGTTGGCGATTACGTTGAAGACTACGAAGTGATGGTGCCGTTTCAGGCGCTGCAGATGGTCGGCCATACCGTGCACGCCGTGTGCCCGGATAAGACCGCCGGACAAAGCGTGCGCACCGCCATCCATGACTTTGAAGGCGACCAGACCTACAGCGAAAAGCCTGGGCACAACTTCGGCCTGAATTTCGATTTCGCCAAGGTCAAGGCCAAGGATTACGACGGGCTGGTGGTGCCGGGCGGCCGCTCCCCCGAGTACCTGCGCCTGAATAAAAAGGTGTTGGACCTGGTGAAAGCGTTCGATAAAGCCGGTAAACCGATTGCCGCCGTTTGCCATGGCGCACAGTTGCTGGCGGCGGCGGGCATTCTCAAAGGTCGCGAATGCAGCGCGTACCCAGCCTGCGCTCCGGAAGTGAAACTAGCCGGCGGCACTTACGTGGAAATCGCCGTGGACCACGCCCATATCGAAGGCAATTTGGTCACCGCGCCAGCCTGGCCGGCGCATCCCAACTGGTTGGCGGGTTTTCTGCTGCTGTTGGGTACCACGATCACCTTGTAAGCTGCCGGCCTGTTTTGCCGCTGTGGAGACCCGTCGGGGTCTTCACGTAAAGAGGAGCGCGTTATGTGCGAGCTGTATGTTAAGGCCGACCCCATTCTCTACGAGTCGCGCTCGCGCTCACTGCGCATCTGTGGCGTGGTGACCACGCTGCGCCTGGAAAACCAGTTCTGGGACATTCTCTCGGAGATCGCGGCGGTCGATGGCATGACCACCAACCAGCTGATCAGCAAGCTCTACGAGGAAGTGATGGATTACCGCGGTGAAGTGGTGAACTTCGCTTCGTTTCTGCGCGTGAGTTGCTGCCGTTATTTGGCGCAACCGAAAGACAAGCAGGCGCCGTTGAGCTTGGTGGCCAGTCGTTCGCAGGTGTAAGTGGTTGGTAGCGGCAGGGGAGGGGTTACGAGACGCCGTGTACTACCCGGTTAGTCTGTAAGCATTTTGCTCTTGTTTTGTAGGACAAAACTTACATAGAAGCGTTCTGGCTTACTTTTGTAGGACAATTACCAGTACAGGGTAACCACGGTTGGACCGGCTTCAGAGCCTTTAACATCGCTAACCGAGTTGCTTTGAATGCGCGATTCCGAACGCACGCCATTGCTTTCACGGTCAACACGGAAGCTGTTGATGCCGTCGCAGTTGTGGTTTTCCACCCGGAAGGTGTTGGCGTTGGAGGCGCTGCCGAATTCGCAGCTGGAGGTGATGGTGATGCCTACTGCCAGGTTGCCGGAGGCTTGGCCCGCTTGGGCTTGAGTGCCCATCAGGGCAATTGCAGCGGCTGCTGCGAGGGAGAAGAAACGAGTGCTGCCGTTCATATGAGTCGCTCTTTGATGGTTCGGGTTGTCTGCCATCCGGCAGCAAAGCGTTACAACCATCCGTAGCGATCCGGGTTCCTGGCCCCGGGTAGAGTGCGCATATTCCGTTACTTCCTTGGGGCGCGATCTTACGTACGCAAATATCAGCTTGCCACTACCGTTTGTAAGCCATTTGCCATAGTGTCGTGTATGACATTGTCCTTGTCGCAATTAGCACAGTTTTCTGACGTCAAAAAAATACCCGGCCTATGGCCGGGTATTTTTTAGCGCGTTTTGACGACAGTTAGATTTCAACCGCCAGGCTGTCGCTGATCTTCTTCTGCCAAATGGCCGGGCCGGTGATATGTACCGACTCGCCCTTGGTATCAACGGCCACAGTGACCGGCATGTCCTTCACTTCGAACTCGTAGATGGCTTCCATCCCCAGTTCGGCAAAGGCCAGCACTTTGGACTTTTTGATCGCCTGGGCCACCAAGTAAGCGGCGCCGCCAACGGCCATCAAGTACACGGCTTTGTTGTCCTTGATCGCTTCGATGGCAATTGGGCCACGTTCGGACTTGCCGATCATGCCCAGCAGGCCGGTCTGCTCAAGGATCTGCCGGGTGAATTTGTCCATCCGCGTGGCGGTAGTCGGGCCGGCTGGGCCAACCACTTCTTCGCGCACCGGATCAACCGGGCCGACGTAATAGATGAAGCGACCTTTGAGGTCGACCGGCAGGGTTTCGCCCTTGTTGAGCATTTCCACCATGCGCTTGTGCGCGGCGTCGCGGCCGGTGAGCATTTTGCCGTTAAGCAAAACGGTTTCGCCTGGCTGCCAGCTCTGTACGTCTTCCGGGGTCAGGGTGTCGAGGTCTACGCGGCGGGCCGATGGGCCGGCTTCCCAAACGATTTCCGGGTAGGCGTCCAACGGTGGCGCTTCCAGCGACGCTGGGCCGCTACCGTCGAGCACAAAGTGGGCGTGACGGGTGGCAGCACAGTTGGGGATCATGCACACCGGCAAAGAGGCAGCGTGGGTTGGGTAGTCCATGATTTTCACGTCGAGCACGGTGGTCAGACCACCCAGGCCCTGGGCGCCGATGCCCAGTTGGTTGACCTTCTCGAACAGCTCCAAGCGCATTTCTTCCAGCTTGTTCTGCGGGCCACGGGCTAATGTCGATGGACTCCATCAACACTTCCTTGGCCATTACCGCGGCTTTCTCGGCGGTGCCGCCGATGCCGATGCCGAGCATGCCCGGTGGGCACCAGCCAGCGCCCATGGTGGGCACGGTTTTCAATACCCAGTCGACGATCGAGTCGGATGGGTTAAGCATGGCCATCTTCGATTTGTTCTCAGAGCCGCCGCCTTTGGCCGCCACGTCCACTTCCACTGTGTTACCGGGAACGATGGAGTAGTGGATGACTGCCGGGGTGTTGTCCTTGGTGTTTCGGCGTGCGCCTGCCGGGTCGGCGAGGATGGATGCACGCAACACGTTTTCCGGCAGGTTGTAGGCGCGACGCACGCCTTCGTTGATCATGTCGTCCAGGCCCATGGTGGCGCCGTCCCAGCGCACATCCATGCCCACACGCACGAACACGGTAACGATGCCGGTGTCCTGGCAAATCGGCCGATGGCCGGTGGCGCACATGCGCGAGTTGATCAGGATTTGCGCCATGGAGTCGCGGGCCGCTGGCGATTCTTCGCGCAGGTAGGCCTCGTGCATGGCTTGAATGAAGTCCACGGGGTGGTAATAAGAAATGAACTGTAAAGCGTCGGCGACGCTCTGTATCAGGTCGTCTTGCTTGATCACGGTCATGCAGCGCGCTCCTCTA
>LNAP01003097.1_pt1 | contig 16065 bp, 14 predicted proteins | sample 602601 | NCBI WGS metagenome assembly LNAP01 (sample SAMN02440304, study PRJNA202911) | soil metagenome | biome: Subtropical and temperate rainforests or woodlands; isolation source: soil samples (1 kg each in a 20% v/v slurry with milli Q water) were... ... | reverse complement strand
ACCAAGAACTTATCCACACCGTGAGCCGCCAGGCTCGCAAAGAGGGTGGGTCAATATTGGATGGAAATGCCGGGTCAGGATTGCATGGAACTCAACAGCCTATCCCATTAAACGCGACGAAGTTGCGAAAGAGGTACGGTCCGATCAGCGGCTGCACTCGCACCGGCTGCTTGGTCATGCCGTAGCAGGTGCGCACCACGATGCTGCCCAATGCGGCCTGGTCGGCTGCGCTGAGGATGCCGTGCAGCTCGCCGAGCTCCTTGCCGTTCTCTTTGTCGTGGCGCACGCCGCGGTCCAGCGCCTCGAGGAGCGTGCGCGCCATCAGGGCCGACACCTTCAGCCGGAAGGGAATGTCGTGCGACCTCTTGAGGATGTCCGCCGCATGTTGCGGGTACATGCTCATCAGCCGCTTGACTACGGCCTCCCCCCTTTCGTTCACCGGCAGCTCGCCGGCTTCGTCGTAGAGCCTTGAAAGTTCGGATTCACTTTCGCGAAGCATCAACTTCTCGGGGTCGCCCTGGAGGTACCGCAGCGGTGTGCTTGCCTCGTAGGTGACCAGCTCGCCGCGGAACCAGAAGACGAACTCCCCGATGAACTCGTCCTCGGTCTCGCGACTGCTCACCATCTTGTGGTCGACGTCATAGGGCGTAGCGCTCCAGTCGTCGAAGCGCTTGCATTTCATGGGGATGTGCGTGGGGTGCCATCGGTGCGTGTCGCGCAGCCAATGCACCTCTCGCAGCAAGGCCACCATCTTCTCGCGACCACGGTCGCGCCTGGCCGTGAGCTCCTTCAGTTCAGCATTGAGCTGGGTGACTATCTCGGACAGTTCGAGGAACACAGCGGGTTGTCGCGATCCAGGAGCGCCCGCCGGGTCGGTCGCTGAGGTGCTCATGGGTTGGCTGGCCGCAAGGCCTGGTGCTGCGCGACGCTATGGGGCCGAGCAGGCCTGGCTGCTTCAGGCGCGGGACGGTGGACGATCAGTCTGGACATGCGGACATTGCTTGCGATTGCGGGACGAATCGCAGCCAGGAATCTGACGTAGGGACGCTTTGACCGCACTTGGCAAGCTTCTGCCTAGAGCGCCGCGCCGCAGGTCGTGCAGAACTTCGCCATTCTAGGGACCCGAGCGTCACACGCGGAACAGGCCTTCGACGTCGCCACTTCCAAGTAGGTAGCGCGCATATGGGCAATCTGCACCACACACGGAATAGTGATTCGATAAGCCGGGCTGGCCAAGCCGGCGGCGGACCAGAGCCCCCCAAGCATGATTCCAACCGGTCCTGCAAAGGCAGCAATGGACGGAACCAGCGCGGGGGTTGCGAATACAAGCGAGCGGCCAAGGGCCTGCTGTGCAAAGCCACCCGCCACCATAGCCCCGATTGAAGCTGCGGAGACTGCTGCAAGCGTTGGCGCTGTCGCCGCTATCAATCTCTCGGTCGTTCCAACTGCACGAAGTGCTGCTTCGCGCTCACCTTTACCCAGGGTATCAAGGCTCTTTCGGAATAGAGTCAGCAAAATGGCTCGTTCGGTCGCTTGAACATCCGCCTCCCCGTGGACGCTGGCCCCGAGTTGCTTCGCAACGTCTTGGACCAACTCGCGGTAGGTGATTGTGGAATCGCGCTTCCCACTGGACGCAACGCCCCAAAGGCTGCGGAATGCGTTGGCGACAGAGTTTCCCCCGTAGAGCAGGACCTCTTTTCCGATGAGCACTCTCTCGGCTCTTTCGAATTTGCCTTGCCTTTTTGCCGCGACGAGCGATGCGCAGACAGCACTGTCCAGTGACACCCGGCCCTCATCACTGTCAGTGATGTAGTCCGAGAGCACACAGAGGTCCTCCACTCGGGCGACCTCTAGCAGCGAGTAGAGGCCGGTCGGCTCTTTCAAAAGGGCGGAATAGTCAGACATTGCTGCCTCCAATATGGGGTCGAGTGGACAACGGGCTTGGTGGGATTGAGGCCATCTGGGACTCTTGCTCGCGGAGGAACTGGGACTTCTCCGACGACGTCGCGACGACCGAGGCCACCACAAGGGCCAACCCGCGTACCTCAGGGCGGAAGTCTCGCAACGGCATTGCCAAGCTTACGTTTGCAATGACCGACGCTGCCGTGCCCACCGCGTCCTTCCCTACATCCGTCATGCGGGCGATCTTCAGCGCATCTCTAATGATGTCGACCGGCTTGCACGCGTAATCTGGCCGCGCCACGGATTGCTCTATATGCTCCTGAAACTTGGCGTGCCCCTGCATGGACACTTGATATGTATGGATCGCCGCGAACACGCGCATCCAGTCGTCGGCGGTCATCAACAGAAATGCCGGGGGGATGCTGAGTTCCTCCGCCAGGCGGCAAATGCTCTCAAGACTCGGATTTAAGGGCAGACCCGCATCGCTCAGGTAGTTGCCCAATGCCCCTCGGGATACGCCTGCGCTCTGACTGAGCTTCCCCCAGGAGAGCGACTTGTGGTCGCCCATAGCGTCGGCTGCAGAGAATGGGACCACACGACGCAGGGCGCTCTGAAACTGGTCGACAGCACGTGCAAAAAATCGACTTGGGCGCTTTTCCTTTTTTTCTCTGGGCTTGCCCTGTTGGCGAGGAAAGTCAGGAGGTCGGGCTGTCATTTGCTTCTTGGATTCTTGTGGATATGCGCGTCGTTTCATTGGGAGCACCTCTCCCGCGCCTACTTGCCGGTGCGAACAATGCGAGTGTAGAGGGCTAGCGTTACGACGCTAACGGCGCCCGCGACGAAGCAAATCGCGAATGCTGCGAGTTGTTCCAGTGGATTTTGATTGACCATAAAAAATCCTTTTCTGTTTAGGCAGATTTGCGAAAGGGATTGCCATCGTTTGACGCGGTCTTGCCATTCGCGTGGCGTCGGAGTTCGTCCTCGCCTGGAACAACGATGGGCATGCGCGCAGCGACAACTCGTTGGCAGGCTGAGTCAAGCACTTCCGTAGCGAAGGCTCGCCGCTCCGAGCTGGCGTACATGTCGCGCAGCACATCGAGGGGAAAGAGAGCCGGCAGGTAGGTGCGAAGCCTTTGTTGCTCCGCCTCATCCAGCAAATGCGCGTTGCTGCGCTCAGGGACAAGGGCCGTGACGAGCGCCATCATTTCGGCTGCATCGTCCTTCACGAGGTGCCCCATGGCCCAGCGAGCACTCGAACCGAGCGCAGACGAGAGGCCTAGGCTGCCGGCAAGGCCGCCCAACAACCCACCCACGACGTTCCCCACGCCCGGGACCACTGACCCGCAGGTGGCTCCAAAGGCAGCGCCCGCCCACCAGCCGGCGGACCCGCCAGCCACCTGTGCTCCGTTGCAGACCAGACTCTTTCCAGCTTGAGCCCAAGACCCACGCTTGGAGACCGCTGCCCGGAAGATGTCCGGCACGGTCGAAGCTACCGTGGTGGCCACCGCGGCCGCGCCAGTGTGCGAAAGGACTTTCGTGCATTGCGTCACGGCAGCACTGCCTGTCAAAGGAGCCCGCGCGGATACGCTCGCTATCGCCTCGATTACCACGCGGCCCTTGCCCGTCCCTGCCAGCGCTTTGACGCCATGGTTGATGGTCACTCTGGCCTGGCGCCAGGTCTCGGTGCGAGCAAGTTGAGATGCACCGACGTAGGAGGCCATCGACAAGGCACCGCTGTGCCAAGCCGCTTGGCCCATCCGTCGCGCCGCCTCTTTCTTGGAGTTGCCATTCCAGCAGGCACGGGCGTACTCCATACAGGCCGCCATCCCCGCAACGCTGAAGCACACGACGGCTCCGGAGGCCACGTCGAAGCGCAGCGAATCGATGGTGCCAGCCCTTGCCGTGTTCGCGGCCTGCTCGTAGGTGTATGGGCTGCCACGAATCATGCTTTCTGCATCCTTGGGGTTGCTCACGCCAGGCACCTTGCCAGCAAGAATCTTCTTGCGCATGAGGGCTCGGGCCTCGGCGACCTGGTCCTTCGGAACCTCCAATTGCTGCGCGCCATAGCGGTAAGCGCCGTTCTCGTCGAAGGCGGACATCACCGTCCGCTTGGCTGTGTCGAAGCACTTCGACTGAATGGCCGCTCCCTCCACGATTCGGTCGGGGCCGTTGGCGACATTCGTGTGTCCCACCTGCTCTGCTGCCCGGCCTGCGATGCGGTCGCTCAGGTGGTTCAAATCTTCGAAGGCAAATCCGGTGCCTCCCTTAGTGCCGAACTTGTGCAATTGGGTCTGACTCATGGCCGCACCCATTGCAGAGGTGCCCACTGCTTTTGTGAAATTCTTGGCAGCATCGCTATTCTTCATTTTCGCTCCTCAAGCCAACCGGCCCTGTAAAAGTGAGCGAATTATGAAAACATTTTTTCCAGGGTCCAATAGGCGTTTGAATTCGAGTCCACCGAACTGGACTCGCTTAAAAAAAAGTCCATCAAAGTGGACTCGACCTCTTGCGTGTCAAGCCAAATATCGACAATCGGCTCGCCGGCGTAAAAGGCCGATTGATCTTCTAGTCCAGCAAAATGGACTGCCAACAATTTCAGCACGGCCGACCTTGGATAGACTGCGTTCAACTTGAAATGCACCGCAGCTGACCCTGCGCCGCCTCGTGAGATGCCGTCGCTACGGCTCGGGCGGGCGCACAGTACAGGAGCGCACTCAAGTTCGGCGCGGATGTGCCGATATACGACGAGGCAGTATCAACTATTCAATGAAGGCAGAGAAGACGATGAGCTTTGAAGAAGACTACAACCAAACCTGGGCGCTGCTGCGCGATGTTGCCGAACCTGGCGATTTGAATGTTTTGGTCGACTACATCACGGATAAGGGTGAAGGTCGTACCGCGCTTGACTCTGGCGTGAAGGAAATTCTTGTTGCTGCGAAGAGGAGCGGGATTTACCCGGAACATGTGCGCAGCAAAATTGGCGACGAGATTCGCGAATTCGGTGGAAACTCCTTCGCCAACGTCTTTCGCAGCCTGAAGGGGGATGGCCTTATTGCCTATAAGGAGGTTGCGACCGACGTCGCGAAACATCTGAAGGTTTCCGTCCCTGGCAACATGACCGTCGTTGAAATCGAGACGGCTATCCTGCAGGCAATCTTGAAGCAATCTATCGACAAGATGAGCGAGGAAGAGCGCAAGGCGTTGCTAGAGGCTCTGAACGTGACGGACTTGTCGACAAGCGGCCCTGCCATCGCCGCAACACTGCTTAAGGCTGGGAAGATGGGGGGCATCCAAACGTACAAACTAGCACTCATCGTGGCCAACGCCGTCGCAAAGGCAATCACTGGGACTGGGCTTAAATTCGCCACCAACACCATGATTACCAAGGGGCTTTCCGTAGCGATGGGCCCCATTGGATGGGTGGTTACCGGCATCTGGACCGCTGTCGACCTTGCAAGCCCAGCGATGCGCGTGACCCTGCCTTGCGTGGTTCAGATAGCCTACATCCGCCAGAAGGCGATTGCGGCGCTCACCGAGAACCGTTGCGACAAGTGTGCTCAGGACAACGCACTCCAAGCGAAGTTCTGCGGCGCCTGCGGCAACGAGCTAGGCACCTAGACGCCTCAACGCAGCAGTGCATCGTCGCGGCTAGGCGCTGAGCAGCAGGGCTGCCCGCGCGCAAGCGATTGATGCGCAAGCTGGGGCTGTTGGTGTGATGCGTGGCAAGATGTGCGAACCACAGTCGGTGATGCCAAGGCCCAGTGCCCGCTGGACCGAGTCAACCGGCAGTTCCGGGCGCAGCCACCGAACCAGCTGTGGGTCAGCGACTTCACTTATGTCTCGACCTGGCACGTGGTTGTACGTGGCCTTCGTCGACGTGTTCGCCCGTCGCATCGTGAGCTGGCGCGTGAGCAGTTCAATGTGAGCGGACTTCGTACTCGATGCGCTGAAGCAGGCCCTATATACCCGGCAGCCCAAGCGTGATGGACGCCTGATATGCCACCCCGACGTGGGGTTGCATTACGTCAGCATTCGATACACCGACCGGTTGGCAGAAGCGGGCATCGAGCTGTCCGTCGGGAGCAAGGGCGACAACTATGACAACGCGTTAGCCGCGACCATCAACGGCCTCTACAAGGCCGAGCTCATACACCGCCGGCGCCGTGGAAGACGAAGGCGGCTGTGGGGTTCGCGACGCTCGAATGGGTGTCCTCGTTCAACAACCATCACCTGCTCGAACCCATCGGGTACATCCCGCCGGCTGAAGCCGAGGCAAACTACTACCGGCAACTCGCCACTCAGGCCACATCGCTGGAGGGCTGACTTAAACCAAACAGCCTCCGCGAATTCCGGGGCGATTCAACACCTATTTCCGATTAATCGTTCAGAAGAACTTCGTACTCATGAGCAAATTCACTGCTGATCTTGCCGCAGACGTGCACCTCTTGGCAATACGGAAGGCGCTATCAAATCGAAATGCAGCGGTAATGGTCGGGGCTGGATTCAGCAGGAATGCTGATGGCGGCGAAAATCTGGCTACCTGGAGGCAACTTTCGGATGCGTTAAAAGCCGAACTGCAACCGGGAGTCAAATCGGACGCATTCTCGCCGTCTGAAACTTCCACATTAGCAGAGCAGTATTCCCGAGCCTTCTCTCCCATTCATTTAGAGAACTTGATCAAAAAATGCGTTCCAGACGACCAGATCACCCCTGGCTTTCTGCACTCCGCATTGCTTGAACTCCAATGGGCCGATGTCTTTACCACCAATTACGACACGTTACTCGAGCGCGCTGCAGATAAGCTCCTTGAAGTATCGTACTTCACCGTAAATTCACGAGAAGACATACCGCAGTCAAAGACTCTAAATCGGAGAAGAATTGTTAAGCTACATGGATCGTTTCCCTCGCAGCGTCCATTCATCTTTACGGAAGAGCATTACAGAACATACCCCGAGAAGTTTGCGCCGTTCGTTAATCTCGTTCGCCAATCGCTGCTGGAAAACGTATTCTGCCTGATAGGCTTCTCAGGCGATGATCCGAATTTTCTTCATTGGATTGGCTGGGTACGTGACATGCTCGACAAGCATACTCTTCCCATATATCTATTTTTGGCAGATGAGCCCACTTTGGGTGAATCAAAGCTATACGAAGCGCGAGGCGTCATTCCGGTAACACTGCCAATCGCAGCAGATGGCGACAGAAGGAATTATCGAGGTCGATACAAGCAACTTTTCTCCGAGTTAGCTAGGCCACTATCTGACTCCCCTCTTGACTGGGGCGAGTTTCCCCCTCCTCCTTCGAATCAGGGCATCGACGATACCAAACCGGACGATGAATATTTAAATGAACTTCTGCCGCACCTAAAGGCGATGTTCCAGTATCGACAGTCCTATCCCGGCTGGCTTTTAGCTCCGCACCCTGTGCGACTGAGAATGAACGCCTCCACACAGTGGTTTAGGTCTCGTATAGAACAAAATCGGCTCCGGCAAGTTCTTCAGAGAAGCCCTCCCCATGTAGCCCTGGCAGTATTGGAATTGTACTTTTGGATACAGGGAACGCTTCTTGCGCCGCTGGACGATGCCGTTTCGCTCATAGCGCTAGACTGCGTCGAAAAAAGCAAAACTGAAACCAATTCCGAGCCACTCAGTGGGCTGATCCAAATAAAGGAGAAATTTTGGATCAATGATCCCGAGGAGTTCAGGCGGATTTGGACGGCGGCAGCGCTGGGCCTAACAACTTGGGCTCGCCAAAGTCATCGAATATCTGAGTACAACAGTCTTCGCGAACAAATACGAAAGGAGGCGCCAGCCGACTCCGCCGTCCAGGATCGATTGACCTACGAGGAGTTGTTACTCCGTTTGCAAAGTGCTGACAAACCCGCTGCACGGAGAATTCTTTCGCAGTGGCGCCCGAAAAGTACTGATGGATACACGCAGGTTCTAAAGGCATCATTGCTAGCTGAAGTCGGAGACCGCACAGCTTCGATGTTGATCTTCGAGCAGGCAATTCGAGTTCTCAGACGCCAGCAGAGGTCAAGGCCAAACGACCCCGCACTCATATCTAGAGAGGCATGGGCTTGTTTGCTCGCCGACTTGGTACAGCGAGCGACCGATTTCTCACGATTGATTCAAACCTCCGAAGAGAATAAAGATCAACGTGAGGAGTCAGATATCAAGGAAAATTTTGACGGCAGAATTGATACTCTGGGAACCAGAGGATACTCAGCAAGGGCCGAACTTACAACCGCACTGGCGGCCATGAACACTGAAGTCGCCCTGCCCGTTGCTGAGCGCCAAGACGTCGTGCATTTTGACCTCGGGTATTACTCAACCAATACTCGCCATGGACCGCCATCGATTCTCGCAAAAAAAATCTCAGCAAGTTTTGCTTGGCTAGAATTGATTGAAAGGGTTGGCTTGATCCCGCATACCAAGCATGGAACCTTTTACGCCAAAGAGATGCTGCAAGCGGCGTGGTGGGCTCGTTTTGCAGATACACCGGCCAGAGCCGTGGGACTGCTCCTTCGTGCGCATCAAAAAGACTCCCTTGCGCCGAGGGACCACTCGCTTCCTTTTCATCATACCGGCTGGCTGAGTCGCTATGAAGTGGCCCGTTTAAGCGCCCCCTTCGCCACTAGCTTGGCTGGAGAATTGTTGAGGATTACAGTGGCCGACTTGGAGAGCCGATCAGGAACTCTTGAAGACGGCGGAGCGATTGCTTTCAATATTGAGGCGTTTAGTCGTCTTGCAATTCGCGTTCAAGACACGTCTACGCTGCGCGATTGGTCGCACAGCCTTTTACAACTTTTCAGCAATGTGTCTTTCCAGTCGAGTCGTCTAACTTGGCAGCCTACCGGCGTCGCACTGCGCCGGCTGCTGGAAGCGTTGGCGCCAGAAGAACAAGCAGAATTCTTCTATCTCGCTTGCGGCGCACCACTCGCGCCCCCTGATGGTTTGATGGAACACCATATTAACGAATGGCTCGATTTTTTTGAGCTACTGAAGTCGGTGACAAGAAAACTGCCGCGTAACGCGAGGCTTGATTGGTCTTCCGCTTTTAACGATCTACTTAATAATTGCAAAAATGCTCAAAGGAGCGACATTAGCCGCGTTGCTTGGCGGCGCCTTGAGGTCCTCAGAAACGTTGGGCTGCTGAAGTCTGAGGAACAATTAGTAGTATCGAAACTATTGTGGAAGGATGACGCCACAAAAAATTGGCCTAGCATCCCGGGGCTTTCCCCTGCGTGCACGCTGAGTTGGCCAATTCCGGCAAGCGGTGCACGTGCTGATTTTGTCAATCGTGTGCTTGCACCTCCATTCCGCCCGTTCTCCGGTGGATATATGCAGCTCACGTTGAGGGATGGAAAGCGATCATACGGCATTGGCGGTGCCGATCAAGTGTTGTCGCATCTAAACTTTGCCTTGAGACAGAAAGCACCATCACAAACACAACTCGCAAAATTAGTTGCCAATATTGAAAACTGGGTTGACGAAGAAAGGGCCGATTTATCAGTCGACATGACGAATAGCTCAGAAGTATATATTGAGTTGAGGAAAATAAGTGAACACCTTGATGACATTCTTTCACATTGCGTAGCCGTGCTGGCAGCGATGAAGAAGCCGAATGCCGAGAAACTCTTGGTTCGCTTGGGAAAACTGGAAGGCAATATGTCATGGCTTCCATCTCCTCTCCTTAAACTGAACGTTGCGCTAATCAATTCCGGGAGAAAAGCTACATCCTCCTTCGAGGACGCAGTTCGGGAGATGGTGCGCCTTTTCAGCGCAACTTCGTCTAAATCCCCAGTCAGCATTGCAGAGCTTGCTGCAATATTTCTTTCAAGTTCATCACGGCGCAATCAGACGAGCTCCGCCTTAGTCTTTGAGGCCGCCGTAGCGTGCGTTTATTCTCGGCGGATGCCTGGACTCCAGAATGGACTCGAAACCCTTGGAAGGCTCACAAGCGAAGCTTGGGCAATTTTTCTCACAGAAAAATCAAGATTGCTGCTTGACATTGCCTTAGTTGAACTTCACGAAGAGTTATCTTATGATCTACCCATCCGACAGAATGGATTAAAAGATGAGTCTATTCCCCTTCTTAGATATGAGACGGCGCGACTGGCTTTTGTGCTGACAAGTGCAGGTATTCGATGTGCGGGGGCTGCCCGGTGGGTCGAATCTGCTTCCACTGATCCTTTGCCGGAGTTAAGAAATGGAAAATTTAAACTCGGGACCTGATTGGGCTGCAAGCGCGGGAGCTAGGATCATCGATACTACTATCCGATGTCGCCGCTTCCTAACTCACCCAAGCTTAAACCCCTGAATTTGACGTCTCATAGGTCGCCAAGACCAGGGGCCAAAATTCCGGCACCGAATGCAAAAAGGAGAAATTTCGGCCTAACTAAGTTCTGATCCGGCAGAACGATTGAGGCCGATTAGGTTTCTCAAGGTTTAAATTGACGAGTTTCCGCATAGAACCCAGCTCGGCGCCTGTCCAGTCCTTGTCTGGATTTTGCAGCTAGTCCATAAACCACGCAGCATTGATAGGAGCATGACTCGCAAGCGTAGCTCTGGGCCGAAGCGAGTCAAAGCCCCGAATTCTTCACTGGACTGGACCGCCCCTCGCACAGACTCAGGCGCAGGATGGCTATCGATAGCGAATGAGACTGCTGAGGGAAAGGTTCAGGTCTGCGCGGCAGCCGAACTGTCTCGATCCTATGAAAACATGGGCGTGAGAATCACAGCGAGCACCATGTGCGGGGTGCACCGGGCCTACCGGGAAGTGCTGGATGCGGGAATGCTGCAGCGGACCACTGCTTTTTTCATCACCGAAGCTCCGCGGTCGGCTGATACGCGATGTCCACCCAGTCGTAGAGCTGCACGTCCCCGACACCGTTGAGTCGGTGCCCGAGCGCCATCGCGAATACCGAGGGGGCCTTGACGAACAGATGCACGCGGGATAACTGATGACGGGCACGGAATCCGACCAGCGCAGCCTTGGCCTCGTTCACCGCGGTGTTCAGCACCGTAATATCGGTCAGCGCCATGCTGCTCGCCAGGAACAGCTTGGGAGTAGCGGCCAGCCTAAGCCCGTGCGTCGCGGCGAGCACGTCCTCTTTGCCCGGGTACGGGAAGCTGATAGCCGCAACGCCGTCGGCTCCATCCGGGGCTGACAGTTCTTCTCTCACCTCGAAGAACTTGTCGCTCGAGCGCGCATGACTCGCGGTGTCCAGCACTTGGCCGTTGTGCTCCATCTGCAGCGTGAAGTCGCGGGTGGCAGAAAGGCAAAAGCCAACGGTGCATGCGAGCGACATACGTTGCTTGGCCGAGAGCCGCACTCCACGGCGGTCACGACTGGCCAGGATGAACTGCCCTGCGGCAGCCAGGTGCTCCTTCAGCTCCGCCCATCTGGCCGCCCCCAGGGCGCCACGCGCATCACCGTTGAACGAGCCCACGTCCAATGCGAGCTCTTCGACCGTCGCCTGCGTCCCGCGCAACAGATGCACGCTCGTCGCGGTGGTGAGCCACGCTTGCGCCAAGCCTGGCGCGGACTCGACCAACGCGGTCTCCAGAGCCTTCCGCGAGACCCGGCCTTTCGTAGAACCGTCAACGAGTTCCTTGCACCGGCCGAGATATGCCGCGACTTCGCCAACGCGCATGTCGGCCATGGTGGGCAGGTGCGTCGTCACCATGGAGGCGAAGGTGCCTGCGACTTCGGCGTCGCCGTACTTGACGAACGCCACTCGCGCGAGAATAAACCGTGCGATGTTGTCCGTCTGGCCAAAGCCGACGATGGTTGCCTCGATGTCCGCTTCGGCCGACGCGCGGATGCTTGAGTCCCCGTTCAGCGATTCGGCGGGCCCGCGGTACCGTTCCAGCTTTCGGAGCAGGGGGTCAAAGTCCCCATTGAAGGCGCCGCATACGAGCACGAAACGCACGTACTCATCCGGTGCCGCCTCGTGCAGCTCGATGAAGCGCGCGACTTCAGCCCAGAGTTCGTTCTTCGTGAGCTGATGACGCTTGGCCTCGTGGAGTACGCAGAAGGTTCCACCGTCTGGCCGGTGGTAGCGCACTTCAACGTCGCCGAGCAATTCGCTCACGACGTGGCTGAACGCGCTCTGCGAAAGGTAGCGCGGGATGTTTTGCAGCAGGAACGAGTCCTGGTAGTCAAACCCATCCCTTGCGACGACGCCACCAGTCGACTGACGTTGAAACAGCGGTGCGGTCACGGGCTTCCTTCGAGAAGCAGGGTGGATGCCGCGATTGTCCCGTCCGGCAAGTACGTGTGCGCGCTGCCTTCTAGCCTGTCACGGTCGGCGAGCCTGAAGATGAGGAGCACGACAAAGTTCGCACCGACCTTGGCATTCGTGACGATGTCGAGCATGGAGCGGTGGTCAGTGCTACTGGGTTGCACCGAAAAGCTCGGATGCGAATGCCACTCGCCGAGGTAGTTGAAGCGGGTGTAGTCGTGGCCCAACTGGCGGAAGTACTCGCTCAGTGCGCGGAGGGCCGAACGCGTGCTGCGAACAAAGCTGGCAAACCGGCCGCCCCCTTGAACGGTCAGCTGGCGAACTGTGAAGTGGTCGGGGCCGACGTGCTCCCCCATCAGGATGCCGCCGCATTCGTTCGAGCCTGCGCTGACCAACGCCTTGCGCAGTGTCTGTTGAACGTCGGACGCAACGCTCACGGTCAGCATTTCTTCTCGCCCAGGACCGTCATCAATTCACCGAATGCCGATGTGTTGGCTTGTGCGTCTTCCGGCTCAGCGGGGCCAACGGCAGCACGCGGGCAGTCGATGGGGCGCGTGTCAAAGGGCGCCTCGAAAATCCACGCCTGCTGAAAGCCAAGCAGGTACGCAGCGTAGGGGAATCGGTAGCCCCTGTCGCCGACGAGAGAGTCAATGGCAAATTGCGTCAGCGCTGCGGCCAAGTGACTCACCTCGGCATCGCCTGCCACGAACACAGCGTCTTCTGCTTGAGCGTCATAGCCTTGAGCGCGCTGGAACGGTGCCTCGGGCTGGCCTGCGAGGTGTGTATGTATTGCGGCACGCACCTCCAGCGGGTCCGCATCGTGGCCGGGCAGGCTTCGCGCCATCAGCGCCCCGATTCCGCCAGCAAACACCTCGCCCCACACGACGGCAACCTTCCGGCGCGCGCAGATGGCCGCAATCGAAGAGAAGACTTTCGGGCTGGCCGTCGCGTCGATGACGAGGTCACAGGCAGCGACTTGCTCGAGCACCGCCGTGTTGAAAGCTGCACTCTCCTGGCCGGCAAAGCGGAACGTTCTGCGCATCACTTCGGCGTCGGGCTGCACCAGCTTGATAGCACCCTTGACGCCGTCAACCTTGTCGTAGCCCACAGAGAGCCAGTCGAGCTGGTTTCTGGTGAGGTTCGCCGGCTTCAGGATGTCGTCGTCGACGAGCAGGAAGCGCGTGACGCCGGAGCGTGCTAAGGAAACGGCGACCTTGCTACCGACGGAGCCCAGTCCGACTATCGCGACCTTCTTCTGGCCCAGGCGCCGGTTGCGCCCTGGCTGCCGAACTTCCTGCCCGTCAGTGCAGTCGACGGCGAAGTACTCGAACGCCGTTCCGCCGTCGCCCGCGCCCAACGACAGCGGCCTGAGCTGTTCGTTCGCGTCGGCTAGTAGGAGGAACGCCGTGCGGTTCTCGTCGTCCGGCCAGGGCCAGCAACCTTTGGCTTTCAGGAAACTGCGCACCACCCCCTGTTCTTTGACGGGCTTTGGCAGACTCGCGCACTCGTCACAGCGAACCAGCCAGCCGGTGCGCATCCAAGCGCCGAAGGCATTCGCGTCGGAGAGCTCTCCGGGAACGTCAGGAAGAACCGGTCCACCGTCCTCCCCGAGCTTGGTCGCCACCGCGACCAATTCGGAGAACCGCATCGTCGTCGCCACTGTTAGCGGCAACGGCGCCACGGAGCTACCAACAGCGCTTATGGCCGCCTTAAGTTGTGGTGTGACGATGAAACGGCTAACCTCGCCGCGCATGCGTTGCCCGAGCGTTAGTTCATGTCGCGACGGCGCTTCGCTGCCCAGCACGGGGCCGTACTTCTCGAATGCCAATAGCTTGTGCGTGCTGATGACCAAGTCGGCGCCGGTGACGCCAGGGTGCCAGTTGTCGGGGCCCCACTCCAGACACAGCGTTCCCGTCGACAGGTACTGATGCGCGCTCCACGCCTCATCAGGCTTGCGCGGGCGAACGTACGCCGGTGCTTGCGGAAATAGGCTTGGGTAGACCAGTTCGGCCTCGTGCACTTTCCCCTGCACCGTGATGTCGAAATTCGCCCGTACGTCACCCGCGGGCGTGAGACCCAAGTCCAGGTGAGTCAGCCAATCGGAGGTCGCTGCAAGCGCCTCGAGCCCACGCGTCTCCGCGAGCATGCGAACGGGTTGCTCTAGCAGCAGCCGCATCAGGCGAAACCGGCCGGCTTATTCGGCGGCACGACCGCCGTTGCCGGAAAGGCGAGGCCCAGGCCGCCACTGGCAACCGCGGCCGTCCGCAGCAACCCGCCAGTGCGCGGAGCGGGCGTGCGGAAGCAGTCACCAAAGATGCGCTGCCACATCACCAAGGCCTTGTCGGGGTCGGTCTCGCGCTGAGCGCGCCGTATACGCAGGGCGTGCTCAGCGGCCAAATCGTAGAAGCGCTTGAACTCTTCCGGCTTGACGCGAGAGAAGACGTTATTGCCCTCAACGCTCGGGTCCGCCAAGTACGGCACCTGACCGGTTCTCGCCTCCCACGCGTGAGCTTCGACGATGCGCTCGAGCAGTTTAGCGAACAGCTCCTCGTAGCTTGTCTCGCGGTAGTCCATGTGCTCCGCGACCAGCGTCTCCAGGATGAAGCCCTTCGGCCGCTTCAGGTGCGGGAGGTTTTCGCGGCGCCACCACTTCACCAACTTGACCAAGGGCTTGAAGTTGCCGTTCGCCCTCTTGTTGACCTGACGGGCCCACACGTTGTGCCCCATGGGGTTGGTTTCGAGCCAGCGCTCGTCGCTCTTGTCGGCAATGAGCCAGCCGCCCAGTTGCCACGGGTTGGGGATGACGGGCACGACATCCATCTCGACCCCGGCGAGCTTCACGCAGATGGAACGGCGGTTCGAGTCGATTTCCTCGTAACCTAGGCTCTTCACCGCGCGCCGCAAGGTGGCGATGACGTTGCTGGGGAGGTCGCGGTCCGTGTGGTTCGTGACAACGATGATGTCGACGTCGGGTCGCCGCAACGTGCCATCGGACACCCGAGGACGCAGCGCCGTGTCACGCGCGTAGGACCCCGACAGGTAGCTCTCCTTATGGATGGCCTTGTAGGTCGGATGCTCGGCCAGCTTGGAGCGCAGATTTCTGTGCGCTCCGCCGCACGCCAGCTTGGTGCTGTCGCTCGGCTCAATCTCGGACAGAAAGTCACTGAACTGCTGCTGGGTCGCCATTTTTGGTATTTCCCGACAAATTAGCATTCGCCGACCGCGAGTGCCAAGCACTGTATGCATAACCAGATTAGCGGTCAAGGCCGACGGCTTTCCCGGTTCGCCGACCTCGCTCTTTACGCGGGTAGAGTTATCAAGCGTCTCGCGTTCGGCTTCGAGGTTATTCCGTTGGTACCAGCGGACTCCGTAGTTTGGAAGCGCCTCCCGACGCACCGACCCCGGGGGGCCTTCTCGGGCGCTGGGAATCAAAGTTGCAGAAGAACACGAGGCGCGGATGGATGTCGAAAGTGTTCATCGCTAGTTGGATGCCAGACCATTAGTCGCTCCCAAAATTGGTTGCAAGTCGAGAAGATGCTAAAAGCCTGGACGTCGTTCTCTGCATTGACGCTATAAAGCAACTCGATTGCTTTCTCGCATTCAATTTTTAGAGATTGAATTTCGACCCCCCGCCAAGCCCGATATTTTTAAGCAACAATAAAATAATGGCCGCATCCGCAGCACCCTCGACATAAATTCGCAGTCTTCTTTTTGACATTAGCACGAGCCTCTTCTTTTGGTTTTGATGCAAATGGGTAACCCACTCCTCTTGTTTCCGCCCTGCTCCAGCCTTCCATGAATCGGTTTGAATTGAGAGTGTGTTGAGTTCCATGCAATCCTGACCCGGCATTTCCATCCAATATTGACCCACCCTCTTTGCGAGCCTGGCGGCTCACGGTGTGGATAAGTTCTTGGTC
>LNAP01003330.1_pt2 | contig 16066 bp, 16 predicted proteins | sample 602601 | NCBI WGS metagenome assembly LNAP01 (sample SAMN02440304, study PRJNA202911) | soil metagenome | biome: Subtropical and temperate rainforests or woodlands; isolation source: soil samples (1 kg each in a 20% v/v slurry with milli Q water) were... ... | reverse complement strand
ACGCGACCTTGCTGCCTTTTGCGGATGATCCCGAAGCCATCAAGCACGTCGAGCAAGCTTCTAGGAGTAACAAAGAATGACTACATTCTGGAGTCTGTATGTCACAGTCCTCAGTCTCGGTACGATCTTTTCCCTGACCTGGCTGCTGCTGTCGACCCGTAAGGGCCAGCGCACCGAGTCGACCGAAGAGACGGTTGGCCACTCCTTCGACGGTATCGAGGAGTACGACAACCCCCTGCCGAAATGGTGGTTCATGCTGTTCGTGGGCACCATCATTTTCGCCCTGGGTTACCTGGTGCTGTACCCGGGCCTGGGCAACTGGAAAGGCCTGCTGCCAGGCTACAACTACCTCGATAACGAAAAGCAGACCGCGTTCGCCAACGGCCAGACCGGCTGGACCGGCGTTCACGAGTGGGAAAAGGAAATGGCTCGCTCGGACGCCAAGTTCGGTCCGATCTTCGCCAAGTTCGCGTCCATGCCGATCGAAGAAGTCGCCAAGGACCCTCAAGCGCTGAAAATGGGCGGCCGCCTGTTTGCCTCCAACTGCTCGGTCTGCCACGGCTCCGACGCCAAGGGTGCCTACGGCTTCCCTAACCTCACCGACGCCGACTGGCGCTGGGGCGGCGAAGCGGAAACCATCAAGACCACCATCATGGGCGGTCGCCACGCGGTGATGCCGGCGTGGGCTGATGTGATCGGCGAGCAAGGCGTAGCGGACGTTGCCGCTTTCGTCCTGACCAACCTCGATGGCCGCAAGCTGCCGGAAGGCGCCAAGGCTGACCCGGTTGCCGGGCAGAAACTGTTCGCGGCCAACTGCGTGGCTTGCCACGGTCCGGAAGGTAAAGGTACCCCAGCGATGGGCGCACCTAACCTGACCCACCCGGGCGCGTTCATCTACGGTTCGAGCTTCGCGCAACTGCAGCAGACCATCCGTTACGGACGCCAGGGCCAGATGCCTGCCCAGGAACAGCTGCAAGGTAACGACAAGGTTCACCTGCTGGCCGCTTACGTCTACAGCCTGTCGCATGGCGAGAAGGCTCCAGTGGCAGACGCCCAGTAAGGCATACGCCTGATGCAGTAACGAACGGCCCCGCCAATGAGAATTGGCGGGGCCGTTTTGTCATGGGCGCTGGTTTCATAATCTGAAACCTATATTCGATGGGATTGCGGGCCGGTCAGGGGTAACGTCGACTGACCTGGCAACCAGCATGAAGCGGGTTGGCCAGGACAAGGAAGTCAATCGTCATTACACAAGGAATGCATACCATGTCTGATCAAGAACACATCGTTGACGACTGTAGGGGTCCGGTAATGCCTGAGCCTGCAAAGGAAGTAATCGTTCCGGCAGTCGAGCGCCTCATCACCGAGTGCGAAATACCCGAAGAACCTGAACCTGAGGAAACTGCGCCGCGTCGTGCCAACTTTTCCGGCAGCGGGCTCGACGGCCTGGGCGGGGGAAATATCCTTTAAGCGGTGATTCATGAGCGCAGCGGACATCCGCTGCGCTCTAAAGCCACGCCCCCGACAGTTCGGTCGTGCTCTACCGTTGAGCTATAGTCAATTGACCTGCATCATGTTTTGTTACATTCGCTACACCATTCGAGTTTTTTCCCCAACGCGACCAAAGGTCGCACCCTTGAGCTAGAGCGACAGGCGTATCATTGCGCTTTTTGACCGCGGTCGGCACGTACTGACCGAGGCATTTTTCCACTGCCGTGGGATGCAATGATGAGCAACCAGATTCCGGTACACGACGTCACCCCGCCCACCAAGAACGCAAACAACAGCGTCGACCTTTACGCCTCCAGGGAAAAAATCTACACCCGCGCCTTCACCGGCCTGTTTCGCAACTTGCGCATGGCGGGTGGCGCTTTCCTGTTCCTGCTGTATTTCGGCACGGTGTGGCTCAACTGGGGCGGGCACCAGGCGGTCTGGTGGAATCTGCCGGAGCGCAAGTTCTTCATCTTCGGTGCCACCTTCTGGCCTCAGGATTTCATCCTGCTGTCCGGCATGCTGATCATTGCCGCCTTCGGCCTGTTCTTCATCACCGTGTACGCCGGTCGGGTCTGGTGCGGCTACACCTGCCCGCAGAGCGTCTGGACCTGGATCTTCATGTGGTGCGAGAAGATCACCGAAGGCGATCGTAACCAGCGCATCAAACTCGACAAGGCGCCGATGAGCGCCAACAAGTTCCTGCGCAAATTCAGCAAGCACAGCCTGTGGCTGTTGATAGGTTTCGTCACCGGCATGACCTTCGTCGGCTACTTCACGCCGATTCGCGAGCTGGTGATCGAGTTCTTCACCGGTGAAGCCGATGGCTGGTCGTATTTCTGGGTCGGTTTCTTCACGCTCGCCACCTATGGCAACGCCGGCTGGCTGCGTGTACATGTGCCCGTACGCACGCTTCCAGAGCGTGATGTTCGACAAGGACACGCTGATCGTTTCCTACGACCCGCGCCGTGGCGAAAGCCGTGGCCCGCGCAAGAAAGGCATCGACTACAAGGCCCAGGGCCTGGGTGACTGCATCGATTGCACCATGTGCGTCCAGGTCTGTCCGACCGGTATCGACATCCGCGACGGCCTGCAGATCGAGTGCATCGGCTGCGCGGCGTGCATCGATGCCTGCGACGCCATCATGGACAAGATGGAATACCCGCGCGGCCTGATCAGCTACACCACCGAGCACAACCTGTCCGGGCAGAAAACCCATAAACTGCGCCCGCGCCTGATTGGCTATGCCGTGGTACTGCTGGCAATGATCGGGGTGCTGGTGACCGCGTTCTTCATGCGCTCGCTGGTCGGTTTCGACGTCAGCAAGGACCGCGTGCTGTACCGTGAGAACGCCGAAGGCCGGATCGAGAACGTCTACAGCCTGAAGGTGATGAACAAGGACCAGCGCGACCATACCTATCTGCTCGAGGCCGCCGGCCTGCCGGACCTCAAGCTGCAGGGCCGGCGCGAGATCAAGGTTGCGGCCGGCGATATCGTCAGCCAGCCGGTCGAACTGTCCGTGGCCCCGGAACAATTGCCATCGAGCACCAACGAGGTGAAATTCATCCTCAGGGACGCCGATGACGCCAGCATTCACGTTGAAGCCAAGAGCCGATTCATCGGCCCACAAAATCGTTGAGAGAAGTGATCATGCCCGCAGCAACTGCCGCAAGTCCCTGGTACAAGCACCTTTGGCCGTGGATCATCATCGGGATCCTGGCCTGCTCGGTGACCCTGACCTTGTCCATGGTGACCATCGCGGTGAAGAACCCGGACAACCTGGTCAACGACAACTACTACGAGGCCGGCAAGGGCATCAACCGCTCCCTGGACCGTGAACTGTTGGCGCAGACCCTGCTGATGCGCGCCAGCATTCATCTGGATGACGTGACCGGTGAAGTCGACCTGCGCCTGAGCGGCAATAGCCAGCCTGCCACGCTTGAGCTGAACCTGATCTCGCCGACGCAACCGGAGAAGGATCGCAAGATCACCCTCACCCGCAGCGACACCGAACAGGGCCGCTCGACAAGATCGAAGGCCGCCGCTTTATCGAACTGCTCGGCACCCAGGATGACCACATCTGGCGCATGTTCGAGGAAGAGCTGGTCAACCATGACAAGGAATTGCTGCTCGGTGATGAACCGTTGCAAGGCGCGGAAGACCTGAAAAAATAAGCCTTACCTGATCGCCCCCGCGCTCTGCGTGGGGACGCAGCCAGGAACGCTCCGCGTTCCAGCCGAAGCGGACGCGGAGCGTCCGGGGAGGCATTCCCACGCGGAGCGTGGGAACGATCATCGGACAACACCTCATGACCACCACCCCGACCCCCTGCTACCACTGCGCCCTGCCCGTCCCCAGCGGCAGCCGCTTCACCGCCGTCGTACTCGGGGAGCCGCGGGAATTCTGCTGCCCGGGATGCCAAGCCGTGGCCGAGGCCATTGTCGCAGGTGGCTTGCAAAGCTATTACCAGCATCGTAGCGAAGCCTCGGCCAACCCCGAGGCGCTGCCGGTGCAACTGGTCGATGAATTGGCGCTGTACGACCGCCAGCAACCCTTCGTTCGCCACGAAGGCGATTTGGCCGAAACCACGCTCCTGATGGAAGGCATCAGTTGCGCCGCCTGCGGCTGGCTGATCGAGAAACACCTGCGCACCTTGCCGGCCGTTGCCGAAGCGCGCCTGAACCTGTCCAACCATCGCTTGCACGTGCGCTGGGCCGACGGGCAATTGCCCCTGAGCCGGGTGCTCGCCGAATTGCGCCACATCGGTTACGCCGCCCACCCTTATCAAGCCGATCGCGCCAGCGAACAACTGGCCAGCGAAAATCGCCTGGCCCTGCGCCAGCTTGGCGTGGCCGGGCTGTTGTGGTTCCAGGCGATGATGGCAACCATGGCGACATGGCCGGAATTCAACATCGACCTCAGCCCCGAGCTGCACGCCATCCTGCGCTGGGTCGCGCTGTTCCTCACCACACCGATCGTGTTCTACAGCTGTGCGCCGTTCTTCAAGGGCGCCATGCGCGACCTGCGCACACGGCACCTGACCATGGACGTATCGGTGTCGCTGGCCATTGGCAGTGCCTACATCGCCGGGATCTGGACCTCGATCACCGGGGTCGGCGAGCTGTATTTCGACGCCGTGGGCATGTTCGCCCTGTTTCTGCTGGCCGGGCGCTACCTGGAGCGGCGAGCCCGGGAGCGCACCGCCGCCGCAACCGCGCAACTGGTCAATTTGCTCCCCGCTTCCTGCCTGCGCCTGAGCGCCGACGGCCAGAGCGAGCGCATCCTGCTCAGTGAACTGCGGGTGGGCGATCACGTGCTGGTGCATCCGGGGGCGATTTTGCCGGCCGACGGCAAGATCCTCGAAGGCCAGTCGAGCATCGACGAATCGCTGCTGACCGGCGAATACCTGCCGCAGCCACGCACCCCGGGCGATGCCGTCACCGCTGGCACCCTGAATGTGGAAGGCCCGTTGACTGTCGAAGTCCTGGCCCTCGGTCATGACACCCGTCTCTCGGCCATCGTGCGCCTGCTCGACCGCGCCCAGGCCGAAAAACCACGGCTGGCGGAAATCGCCGACCGTGCCGCGCAATGGTTCCTGTTGCTGACACTGATCGCCTGCGCCTGTATCGGACTGTTGTGGTGGGAGCTGGACCCGTCTCGCGCCTTCTGGATCGTGCTGGCGATGCTGGTCGCGACCTGCCCGTGCGCCCTGTCCCTGGCCACGCCGACCGCGTTGACCGCCGCCACCGGCACCTTGCACAAGCTGGGTTTGTTGCTGACCCGCGGTCACGTGCTCGAGGGCCTGAACCAGATCGACACGGTGATCTTCGACAAGACCGGCACCCTCACCGAAGGGCGCCTGGCGCTGCGTTCGATCCGCCCCCTCGGCGCGCTTGCCAGCGATCAATGCCTGAGTCTCGCCGCCGCACTGGAGAACCGCTCAGAACACCCGATTGCCCGCGCTTTTGGTCGCGCGCCGGTGGCCGCCGAAGAGGTTCACAGCACGCCGGGGCTGGGCCTCGAAGGACTGGTGGGCGAGCAACGCCTGCGCATCGGTCAACCCGGTTTTGTCTGTGCACTCAGCGGCGCCACGGTGCCCTCCATACCGGAGGAAGCCGGGCAATGGCTGCTGTTAGGCGATAGCCAGGGCCCGCTGGCGTGGCTGGTTCTCGACGACCGTTTGCGCGCCGATGCCCCTGATCTACTGGCGGCCTGCAAGGCCCGTGGCTGGCGCACCCTGTTGCTGTCGGGCGACAGCTCGCCGATGGTCGCCAGTGTCGCGGCTGAATTGGGCATCGATGAAGCCCGTGGAGGCTTGCGTCCGGACGACAAGCTGCAAGTCCTGCAACAACTGCACAAGGAAGGTCGCAAGGTGTTGATGCTCGGAGACGGGGTCAACGATGTGCCGGTACTGGCCGCCGCCGACATCAGCGTGGCCATGGGCTCGGCCACTGACCTGGCGAAAACCAGCGCCGACGCGGTACTCCTGTCCAACCGCCTCGATGCCCTGGTGCAAGCGTTCAACCTGGCGCGCCGCACCCGCCGGGTGATCATCGAGAATTTGCTGTGGGCCGCGCTGTACAATGGACTCATGTTGCCGTTCGCCGCCCTTGGCTGGATCACACCGGTGTGGGCAGCCGTCGGCATGTCGCTCAGTTCGTTGACCGTGGTGCTCAACGCCCTGCGCCTGACTCGCCTGCCGAGCGCGCCGGCTGCACGCACCACGCCAGAAACCCGCCCGCTGCCGGCCTGAGCCGCGCGGGCATGGAGTCCAGATGCCAGCTCTCTACGTGATGATTCCGGCCGCGCTGTTGATCGTGGCCATCGCTGTCTACATCTTCTTCTGGGCCGTCGACAGCGGTCAGTACGACGACCTCGACGGCCCGGCCCACAGCATCCTGTTCGACGATCAGGACCCGAACCACACCGCGGCGGTCGACGAGGCCAGCGGCCATCCGCCCAAACCCGACGACAAGGCGCCGCCCCATGCTTGATTTGGCGCCGCTGCTGGTGTCGGCGGTCATCCTCGGTCTGCTCGGTGGCGGTCATTGCCTGGGCATGTGCGGCGGCTTGATGGGCGCATTGACGCTGGCCATTCCCAAGGAACAACGCAGTCGCCGCTTTCGCCTGCTGCTGGCCTACAACCTGGGGCGCATCCTCAGCTATGCCACCGCCGGCCTGTTGATCGGCCTGGCCGGCTGGGCGGTGGCCAACAGCCCGGCGGCGATGTTCATGCGCGTGCTCGCGGGCCTGCTGCTGATCGCCATGGGCCTGTACCTGGCCGGCTGGTGGAGCGGGCTGACCCGCATCGAAAGCCTCGGTCGCGGCCTGTGGCGGCATATCCAGCCGGTCGCCAACCGACTGCTGCCGGTGTCGAGCCTGCCCCGGGCGTTGTTGTTGGGCGGACTTTGGGGCTGGCTGCCTTGCGGGCTGGTCTACAGCACCCTGCTGTGGTCGGCCAGTCAGGGCAATGCGCTGGACAGCGCATTGTTGATGCTGGCGTTCGGACTGGGCACCTGGCCGGTGCTGCTCGCTACGGGGCTGGCAGCCGAACGGGTGACGGCGTTGTTGCGCAAACGCAGCGTGCGCATGGCGGGCGGATTGCTGGTGATGTTGTTCGGCATCTGGACCTTGCCGGGGCCGCATCAGCATTGGCTCATGGGGCATTAGATCGCGGCGCGCCCTTCGCGAGCAGGCTCGCTCCCACATTGAAAGCATTCCTACCTGTGGGAGCGAGCCTGCTCGCGAAGAGGCCCGAACCGACAACACAACTCTGCACCCTTGACGCAAATCAAGATCCCCAAACGCCCCACCCCCTAGACTCGCCAACACTGCCAGCCTATCCGGGGAATTGCCCGCATGATGCTCGACGCCATTCGTTGGGACACCGATCTGATCCGCCGTTATGACCTGGCGGGACCGCGCTATACCTCCTACCCGACCGCGGTGCAATTCCACAGCCAGATCAGCCCGTTCGACCTGCTGCATGCCCTGCGCGACAGCCGCAAGGCCGTGCGCCCGTTGTCGCTGTATGTGCACGTGCCATTTTGCGCGAACATTTGCTATTACTGCGCCTGCAACAAGGTGATCACCAAGGATCGCGGCCGGGCGCTGCCTTACCTGCAGCGCCTGGAACAGGAAATCCAGCTGATCGCCTGCCACCTCGACCCCGCACAGAAAGTCGAGCAACTGCATTTTGGCGGCGGCACGCCGACCTTTCTCAGCCACGACGAACTGCGCCAGCTGATGGCGCACCTGCGCAAGCATTTCAATCTGCTCGATGACGATAGCGGTGACTACGGCATCGAAATCGACCCTCGCGAAGCCGACTGGTCGACCATGGGCCTGCTGCGCGAACTGGGTTTCAATCGGGTCAGCATCGGCCTGCAAGACCTTGACCCGGCCGTACAGCGCGCGGTCAATCGCCTGCAGAGCCTGGAGGAAACCCGTGCGGTCATCGACGCCGCCCGGACACTGCAGTTTCGTTCGATCAACATCGACCTGATCTACGGACTGCCCAAGCAGACCCCGGAAAACTTCGCCCGCACCGTCGACGAAGTCATCAACCTGCAACCCGACCGGCTCTCGGTGTTCAACTATGCGCACCTGCCGGAACGCTTCATGCCGCAACGGCGGATCAACAGTAACGAGTTACCGACGCCAGCACAAAAGCTGGAGATGCTGCAGCGCACCATCGAACAGCTGACCAACGCTGGCTACCGCTACATCGGCATGGACCACTTCGCGCTGCCCGATGACGAGCTGGCGATCGCCCAGGAGGAATCGACCCTGCAGCGCAACTTCCAGGGCTACACCACCCACGGCCATTGCGACTTGATCGGCCTTGGCGTGTCGGCAATCAGCCAGATCGGCGACCTGTACTGCCAGAACAACAGCGACCTCAACCAGTATCAGAACGCCTTGGCGTCGGCGCAGCTGGCCACCAGCCGCGGCCTGCTGTGCAATGCCGATGACCGCGTGCGGCGGGCGGTGATCCAGCAGTTGATCTGCAATTTGAGCCTTGAGTTCGTCCAGATCGAACGAGCCTTCAACATAGATTTTCAAGGCTATTTCGGCGAACTTTGGCCGCAATTGCAGGGCATGGCCAAAGATGGCCTGATTGAGCTGGACAGCGAACGCATCACTGTACTGCCGGCAGGTCGCTTGCTGGTTCGCTCGGTGTGCATGGTATTTGACGCTTACCTGGAACAACACAATCGCCAACGGTTCTCCCGAGTGATCTAGACCCTGCGACAAATCCGCCGTGCGCTGGCTTCAATGTCCTGCAGTGGGTTACCCTTACGTCTTATGTGTGTTTTCCCACAAGGATTGAAGAAATGTCCGAGCCAGTAAAACTGCGCGCTCACACTCAAGCCCACTGCAAGGATTGCAGCCTGGCCCCACTGTGTTTGCCACTTTCTCTGAATCTGGAAGATATGGATGCGCTGGACGAAATCGTCAAACGAGGCCGCCCGCTGAAAAAGGGTGAGTTTCTGTTTCGCCAGGGCGACCAGTTCGACTCGGTTTACGCCGTACGCTCCGGCGCCCTGAAAACCTTCAACCTGAGCGATGCCGGCGAAGAACAGCTCACTGGCTTCCATTTGCCGAGCGAACTGGTCGGGCTGTCGGGCATGGACACCGAAAAACACCCGGTGTCGGCGCAAGCGCTGGAAACCACCTCGGTGTGTGAAATCCCTTTCGAACGTCTCGACGAACTGGCCCTGCAACTGCCGCAATTGCGCCGTCAGCTGATGCGCGTGATGAGCCGCGAGATCCGTGATGACCAGCAAATGATGTTGCTGCTGTCGAAAAAAACCGCCGACGAGCGCATCGCCACCTTCCTCGTCAATCTGTCTGCACGCTTCCGTGCCCGCGGCTTCTCGGCCAATCAGTTCCGCTTGAGCATGTCGCGCAACGAAATCGGCAATTACCTGGGCCTGGCGGTGGAAACCGTGTCGCGGGTGTTCACGCGCTTCCAGCAGAACGAACTGATCGCCGCCGAGGGCAAGGAAATCCGCATCCTCGACCCGATCCAGCTCTGCGCCCTGGCCGGTGGCTCCCTCGAAGGCTGATTCGGTGGATCGCGGCTGAGCGAAACGGTTCAGCCGCCGTTATACTGTGTCGTTTGCAGCCTGCCAGGACTCCTTCGATGGTCTTCGATTCCTTCGACATCAAATCCCTCATCCGCCCCGTGATCGACTTTCCGAAGCCCGGTGTGATCTTTCGCGACATCACCCCGCTCTTCCAGTCGCCCACGGCACTGCGCCTGGTGATGGACAGCTTCGCCCACCGTTATGTCGAGGCGGACTTCACCCACATTGGCGCCATGGATGCCCGGGGTTTCCTGATTGGCTCAGTGCTGGCTTATCAGTTGAACAAGCCGCTGGTGCTGTTTCGCAAGCAAGGCAAGTTGCCGGCCGACGTCCTGGCAGAAGGCTACGCGACCGAATACGGCGAAGCGTTTCTTGAAGTGCACGCCGACAGTCTGTGCGAAGGCGATTCTGTGGTGATGTTCGATGACCTGATCGCTACAGGCGGCACCCTGATTGCGGCGGCAAACCTGATTCGCCGCATGGGCGCGCGGGTGCATGAAGCGGCGGCGATCATCGATTTGCCGGAGCTGGGTGGGTCGCAACGCTTGGAAGATATGGGGATTCCGACGTTTTGCCTGACGCAGTTTGCCCTTTCCGATAAATAAGCGGCGACTTCACCGATGCCTTCGCGAGCAGGCTCGCTCCCACAGTGGTGCACAAAATATGTGTACAGCGAAAATCCCCTGTGGGAGCGAGCCTGCTCGCGAAAGCGTCAATCGCTACACCGCAAGTCTCAAAGCCCCATCTGCTTGCTGATGATCTCGTTCATCACTTCCCGCGTCCCGCCGCCAATCGACAGAATCCGGTTATCCCGGTACAACCGCTCCACCAGGCTCTCGCGCATGTAACCCAGGCCGCCCAGTATCTGCACGGCATCGTGGGTAATCCGGTCCGCCGTGTCCGTGGCAAAGTTCTTGGCCATGGAAATCTCCTTGATCACGCTCTTGCCCGCCGCCATTTTTGCCGCCTGCCGGTAGGTGAACTCCCGTGAGACTTCGAGGGCCGTGGCCATCTCCGCCAGGCGATGCTTGATCACCTGGAACTTGCCGATCGGCTTGCCAAAGGCTTCACGCTCACGCGCCCACTCAAGGCTCTCCTCCAGGGCAAGCTGCGCGGTCATGTTGGCCATCAAGGCCAGGGCCAGGCGTTCGTTCTGGAAATTGCCCATGATGCAGGCGAAACCCATGTTTTCGCCGCCGATCAGATTGCCTACAGGCACTGGGCAATCATCGAAGAACAATTCGGCCGTGTCCGACGCCCACCAGCCCATTTTCTTCAATTGCCGACCCACGGTGAAACCCGGGGTGCCCTTCTCGATCAACAACAGGCTGATGCCGGCGAAACCCGGCTCACCGGTGCGCACCGCGACGGTGTAGTAATCCGCGCGTACGCCGCTGGTGATGAACGTTTTACTGCCGCTGACCCGGTAGAAGTCGCCTTCACGCACGGCGCGGGTTTGCAGGTTGGCGACGTCGGAACCGCCGCCGGGCTCGGTGACGGCCAGGGCGCTGATTTTCTCGCCGGACAACACCTGCGGCACCACCCGATCACGCACGCAAGGCCTGGCCCACTTGACTATCGGCGGCAGGCCGATGTCCAGGGAACCCAGCCCCGCCACCAGGCCACCCGAGCCACAGCGCATCAACTCTTCGCTGGCGGCGATCTTGGCGAATACATCCCCTTCGTGACTGCCGCCCAGGCTTTGCGGGTAGCCAATGCCGAGAATCCCCGCCGCACCGGCCTTGAGGTAGAGCTCGCGGGGAAAGCTTTCGGCTTCCTCCCATTGGTCAATGTCCGGAAGAATCTCGCGCTGAACGAAACGCCTGACGCTGTCGCGGACCATTTGGTGGTTGGGGTCGAAGTATTCCTCAAAGGCAGGCATGGGCGAGCTCCACTGAAGGGTTCAGCGAAGTTAACCGAGCGCTTGCTTGGTTTTCAACAGGAATGAGTGAATCAGTTGGACCAAGTCGCCTGGATCGCCAGCAAGCCGGCTCCTACAGGCTCAGCGCAGCCCCTGTGGGAGCGAGCCTGCTCGCGAAGGCGTCAGTAAAACCACCACACAACTTAGAGGGAAATCGGCTTACGCCCCGCAAACGAATGCGCCAGCGTCCCGCCATCCACCAACTCCAGCTCGCCGCCCAGCGGTACGCCATGGGCGATACGCGAAGCGATCAGGCCTTTGCTGCTGAGTAACTGGGCGATGTAGTGCGCAGTCGCCTCGCCTTCCACGGTCGGGTTGGTGGCGAGGATGACTTCGGTAAAGGTGCCCGCCTCCTCGATCCGCGCCATCAATTGCGGGATGCCGATTGCCTCCGGCCCCAGCCCGTCAAGCGGCGAAAGATGCCCCTTGAGCACGAAGTAGCGGCCACGGTAACCGGTCTGCTCCACGGCATAGACATCCATCGGCCCTTCCACTACGCACAGCAAGGTGTCGTCGCGGCGGGTATCGGCGCATTGCGGACAGAGGTCGTCTTCGGTCAGCGTGCGGCACTGACGGCAGTGACCGACCCCATCCATGGCCTGGTTCAGGGCCAGTGCCAGGCGCGAGCCGCCACTGCGATCACGCTCGAGCAACTGCAACGCCATGCGCTGGGCGGTTTTCTGAAACTCGCAGGGCGTCGATCAGTTGGCGAATCAAAGGGCTGAAGCTCATGGGGAAAAGTCCGACGAAAACAACGAGACGCGGTTTATACCCGCGCCTCTGTTGACCGTCAATTCACAGCGTCATTTAGTCGTTGGGCGCGACCCGCACCACCAGCTTGCCAAAGTTGCGCCCCTCCAGCAGCCCGATGAACGCCTCGGGCGCCTGCTCCAGGCCATCGACCACGTCTTCGCGAAACTTCACCTTGCCGTCACGTACCCACGGCGCCATCGCGCTGATGAACTCCGGCTGACGGTCACCGTAATCGTCGAACACGATAAAGCCCTGGATTCGCACACGCTTGGTCAACAGCGTGCGCTGCAATAGCGGCAGGCGATCCGGGCCGCTCGGCGCTTCGCTCGCGTTGTAGGAAGCAATCAGGCCACAGAGCGGAATCCGCGCCTTGGGGTTGAGCAACGGCAACACGGCGTCGAACACCTTGCCACCGACATTCTCATAATAGATATCGATACCCTTGGGGCACGCCTTGGCAAGCTCGTCGACGAAATCCGGGCTCTTGTGGTCGATGCAGGCATCGAAGCCCAGCTCCTCAGTGACATAACGACATTTTTCCGCCCCGCCCGCCACACCGACCACGCGCAGGCCCTTGATCTTCGCCACCTGGCCCACCACCGAACCGACGGCGCCAGAGGCCGCCGCGACCACCAGGGTCTCGCCTTCCTTGGGCTGGCCGATGTCCATCAAGCCCATGTAGGCGGTCATGCCCGGCATGCCCAGCACACCCAGGGCCATGGAGGGGCTGGGCAGGCCCGAGGGCACTGGAATGATGCTGCGACCGTCATTGATGCTGTGGCTTTGCCATCCCGTGGCACCGACCACCAGGTCGCCTTCGTGGAACTTGGGATGCAACGAACGCTCAACCCGGCTGACAGCACCACCGGTCATCACTTCGCCGATTTCCACCGGCGCGGCATAAGACGGCGCGTCACTCATGCGCCCGCGCATGTAGGGGTCCAGCGACAGATAGAGGGTCTTGAGCAGCACCTGACCCTCGGCCAGATCGGGTAGCGCGACCCGCTCCATCCGGAAATTCTCCGGCGTCGGTGCGCCGACAGGGCGCGAGGCCAGGACGATACGTTGGTTGAGGGTCATGGGGTCGGACATGTCAGCGTCTCCTGTGATCGATGAATTCGGGGGTATAGGGAGCAGACCTTGGTGGCGGTACGGCGTTCGATGTTTATTCCTGGCACATGATCGTTCCCACGCTCTGCGTGGGAATGCAGCCCGGGACGCTCCGCGTCCCTTTCTGAAGCTGGAACGCGGAGCGTCCCTTTAGGCATTCCTTTGCTGCGCGTGGGAACGATCAGTGACCAGAAACAAAAATGCCAGGCGCGATGCCTGGCATTTTTTGTAGCTCATCCAACGCCCGAAGGCGAATCAGAATGGCAGTTTCATGCCCGGTGGCAGTTGCATGCCAGCGGTCATGCTGCCCATTTTGTCCTGGCTGTTGGCTTCGATCTTGCGCACGGCGTCGTTGACGGCCGCGGCGAACACCGCTTCGAGCATTTCCTTGTCATCTTCGCTCAGGCCTTCGACCAGGCTTGGGTCGATGGTCACGCGCTTGACGTCGTGACGACCGGTCATCACCACGGTGACCATGTCGCCACCGGCTTTACCGGTGACTTCGGCGTCCTGCATCTTGGCCATTTTTTCCTGCATCTGCTGCGCCTGCTTCATCAGGCCGGCCATGCCACCTTTCATCATGGGAATCACCTCAAAAGTACTTGGATTAAACGACGCCCAACCCGTACGGGCGAGCGCCTTCAGTTATTAGCCCTGACTGGCCAGGGCCTCGACAGGTTCAATAGTATCGTTACGGATCACCGCACCGAACTGCTGCATCATTTGCTGGATGAACGGATCACCGTGGATCGACTCCTCGGCCTCGCGCTGACGGTCGGCACGCCGACGGGACGCCGCCTGGGCCGGGGTTTCCTGCTCGGGCTTGATCAGCTCCATGGTCAGGGTCAGGGTCCGCCCGTGATACTGGTTCAACGCTTCATTGAGACGACGTTGTTGAGTGGCGTTGAACAAGGCGCTGTGGGCCGGGTCCAGGTGCAACAACCAATTGTCGCCATCGACCGCGATCAGCGTGCAGTTGGCGGCGATGCTGCCAGTCATGCCGGAAATCGGCAGGTTCGGGAACAGCTCCAGCCATTGCAGGGCCAGGCCCGTGGCCGGCGCTGCGGCGGGCTCAGGCTCGGGCTCCGCGGCAGGCTCGGCGGTGTGTTCGCTGGCCAATTCGTCGAGGTAGCTGTAGGCCGAGTCCATGTCTGGCTCGATATAGTCTTCGTCCAGCGGCGGCTCGTCATCCAGGTCCATGCCCGGGGTAGCGGCATCGACTTGCGCCACCGTCGGTTCCGGAATGGGCGCGGCGGCCCACTCCGGCGCGTCCGGTACCACGCTGTCCGGGGTCGGCAACGGCATGGGCGGCAACTCGGGCTGCTCGCTGGCGGTTTCCAGCACCGGCTCGACAGCTGGCTGTTGAACGGCTTCTGGCTCGACCGGGTCGTTCCATGGCAGGTCGACCACTTCCTCGACCACGACCGCCTCGACCACCGGCTCAGGTACAGGTACAGGTACAGGTACAGGTACAGGTACAGGTTCAGCGACAACCGGCGCGGGTGCCGGAGCCACCGCCGCGACAGGTGCAACCGGTGCAGCGACGACCTTTGCAACGACCGGCGTGGCAGCCACTGATTTGGCGGAATCAACCGTGGCCTGGCTGATCCCCACTGGCTTTAGCGGTTGCCTCGGCGCGTCCGCGGTGTCCGCGGGCCGGAATGCCAGCATGCGTAACAGCACCATTTCAAAGCCGCCACGGGGATCCGGCGCCAGCGGCAAGTCGCGGCGGCCGATCAGGCCCATCTGGTAATAGAACTGCACGTCTTCGGCCGGCAACGCCTGGGCCAGGGCCAGCACCCGGTCTCGGTCGCCATGACCGTTGTCGACGCCTTCCGGCAAGGCCTGGGCAATGGCAACCCGGTGCAGCACATTGAGGATTTCCGAGAGCACGCCATTCCAGTCCGGGCCTTGTTCGGCCAGGTGGCGGACCGCTTCGAGCAGGGCCTTGGCATCGCCTTCGATCAGCGCATGCAGGACGTCATAGACCTGGCCGTGATCAAGGGTGCCAAGCATCGCCCGAACGTCCGCGGCCATGACCTTGCCCTCACCGAAGGCAATCGCCTGGTCGGTGAGGCTCATGGCATCGCGCATCGAACCGTCGGCGGCGCGACCGAGCAACCACAGCGCGTCGTCTTCGAACGGCACGTTCTCGACACTCAGCACGTGGCTCAAATGCTCAACGACCCGTTCCGGGGTCATGTTCTTCAAGGAGAACTGCAGGCAACGCGAAAGAATCGTTGCAGGAAGTTTCTGCGGATCAGTGGTGGCCAGGATGAACTTGACGTAGGGTGGCGGCTCTTCGAGGGTTTTCAACAGCGCATTGAAAGAATGGCTGGAGAGCATGTGCACTTCGTCGATCAGGTAGACCTTGAAACGCCCGCGGCTGGGGGCGTACTGCACGTTGTCGAGCAACTCGCGGGTGTCTTCGACCTTGGTGCGGCTGGCGGCGTCGATCTCGATCAGGTCGACGAAGCGGCCTTCATCGATCTCGCGGCACACCGAACACTCGCCACAGGGCGTTGAAGTGATACCTGTTTCACAGTTCAGGCATTTGGCTATGATCCGCGCGATGGTGGTCTTGCCGACCCCGCGCGTACCGGTAAACAGGTAGGCGTGGTGCAGCCGCTGGCTGTCCAAGGCATTGATCAGAGCCTTGAGCACATGGGTCTGGCCGACCATTTCGCGGAACGAGCGC
>LNAP01003096.1_pt1 | contig 16071 bp, 9 predicted proteins | sample 602601 | NCBI WGS metagenome assembly LNAP01 (sample SAMN02440304, study PRJNA202911) | soil metagenome | biome: Subtropical and temperate rainforests or woodlands; isolation source: soil samples (1 kg each in a 20% v/v slurry with milli Q water) were... ... | reverse complement strand
CGTTTTGATCACATAAAGGAACGGTGTCTCTAGGTTCTTTTCGCGCCAGTTGTTGCACTTGCGGAGGCTGGAAAACTCGACGGTTTGAAACAGCTCGCCGTTATAGAAAACCTCGAAGCTCAGAAGCGCTTCAGTAGGCTTGGCTTGCTTTTTGATGGTCATGTCGTCCCGCTCCGTCACTGTTGGGTGCCGCTTCGTTCGGCTTGGCGCCATACTAGGAACACTGTTCCTGCCTGACAAGTGCTTTTTTTCACTCCCACAAGAATGTATGGCCTGTGTTAAAATTTATGCCACTATGATGGCATTTTGACCATTTGAAGGTTTGGCAACACTTACGTGTTTGGGAATTGGAATGGACTGGGAAGCCCTTGTTCAAAGCTTGTGGGAAATCATCAACTCACAGGGCTGTGATACCTTCGAGGCTCATCTGAGGTCTGGTGTATTAGATCAACCTATCGATGGGCTTGTTCAAGCTTTAGATGCCCTTCATAAAGCTGATGCAAGGAATGTCTTCCAAGCTCTGCTTCTCGAGTCACTGAAAAATAGTCCTTTTAGTGATCGAATCAAGCACAGATTGCAGATGTCGCTGCGATTCGAAACCCCGCATGCAGACAGTCATCTAACACTCATCGAAGAACGAACTGTTTTTCTCGAAAAGATAAGTGACTTGGTCACAACCTATCACTTTGCTGAAGCCATAGATAACATTCACGCGGCTATTGCAATGAAGCAAGACTCCGATCTTCTGGAACTGCTAGGTCGCGTGTATCTGCTCCAATGCTCCCACGAGACTCACATATCCGGAGTGGCCGAAAAGCAAGTCACTACGCACAACGATAGCCCGCAGGAAAGCGACAATTTTGGATCTGAAGGTGATTTTGACCTATTCGTTTGGCAAGATTCTCCCGTCTTCCAAAAATCAGCTCATGATAACGAATGCATCGAAGCAGCCGTAGAGATCCAAGCGCTTATCTCCAGTTCAACGCCTGTGGAACCGAAGGCAATCGAGTGGTGTATAGATCTGGATGATGGGGAGCAACGCCTCTCCAGCTCTTTTTCTTCGGAAGCACAGACGTCCGCCTCTGAAAAGCTCGCTCCTGGTGACCTTTCAACGAACGATGTTAGACCCTCAATTGATCTTGAGCTGAATGAGGGGCAATCAAGTCTCGAAGTGATGACTCAAGAAGCAAGCAGAAGTTATTTCGATTTCCAACTCCTCAAATTACAGCCAGAGGACAAAGAACTGCTCCGTACTATTCGGGCTAACCCGAAAAGTGACGCCAATACACTGGCGCGAGCTATGAAAACGCGGCCACCGGATTTGAATCGTACCCTAGGGACACGACTGCGGTATTGGATTGAGCGGGACCGCTTGGGGGGATTTTCTATAAAGCGGGAACTGCTAGGCCTGCTATCTGATTCTGCGTTTGAAGATCACAATCCAGTGGCGGGAAAGAAATCGATAGACCCAATGCCTAAGATGCTCTCAGCCCAAGGCGAAAAAGAAGTTTGGGCCCTGCTGTCTGATATACCTAATTTGCCAGACCAAGCAAAACAAGTGCTTGGCTACTTCATCCAGAATCCAGGACAAAAAACCTATGAGGGTGCGGATGCCCTGAAACTCAATCACATGGCCCTACTTTCCTTGCTGGACGGTTGCCTTGAGAAATATCTGGAAAGGGACCGTGTTTTTGCAGTATGGCCTCGCCCGCAAGCCAGCTTAGAGGAGGCCGGCGTACCCGTTACGAAACCGACACTGCAATTGCCTGATACTGACGAAATACTCAGCGGAAGCGCAACAATTAATATTCGGACACAGTTGACGCACGGAACCAAGCAAATTGGCCCTCTCGCAGAACCAGCTATGCATTTGACGATGAATGCTGAGGTCACCGTTGCAGATCTTGCCAAAGCTGCTGCAATATCTCGTCTTCCACCGCTTGGCAAGCAGATTCTCGCGCTGCTGGCATCTGCAGGCAAAGGCTATGCCCGAGACCTGGCTCGCAAACTTGAACATGATGTGGACGAAGTCAACAAGATGCTCCTGCACACACTAAGCGAGCAAGTTTCCGTTATTCACAGTGTCTGGCGCTTGAACAATGGCGTGATAGAAGCCCTCAAACTTGCGGCTATTATTGAGTAATTTGCGGGGGTTAATTTGTCTCATGACTGTCTGATCGCTTGGTATAACCATTCAAGGTTTGGATTTGCTTCCTTCAGATCACACTCCCACACTTCAAAGACTCTCCAGCCCGCGGCAATCAGATGGTCTCTGTTCCGAGCATCGCGCATCACATTACCGCGGAACTTCTCAGCCCAGAATTCTACTCTAGTAGCTGGCATAGTGGCGTATCGACAACCCTCATGGCGGTGCCAGAAACAGCCATGTACGAAGATGCATGCCTTGTACTTAGCGAGCACAATATCTGGCTGCCCGACCAACGCCCTTACGTGGAGTCGAAACCTGAAGCCTTGGGCGTGCAGCAATTTTCGAATTTTCAGTTCGGGCCTGGTATTCTTCCCCCCAATCTGGGACATCATGCGTGAGCGGATTTCCTTGCTGACTGTATCCATCTTCTTCTCCCGCTTAATAGGGGCGAAACTCAGAGTTAGGGCGTCATGAATCGCGTGCAACCAATTCAGATAGTAGATCTTTTCGCAGGGCCAGGAGGCTTGGGTGAGGGGTTCTCATCATACAACCAAGGTGATGATTTCGAGATCATTGTTTCGGCCGAAAAAGATCCAATAGCCCGTAAGACGCTGCGGCTTCGGGCGTTCTACCGCCTATTGAAACGCCACAACCCCGGTGCTCTGGATGACTACTATGACTACTGCAACGGGCATTCCGAACGCCCTTGGTCCCCTCGCAGTGAGGCAGAGTGGATCCGGTCTGGGGATGAGGCCAAGTGCATAACACTAGGCTCCAAAGAGGGTGATGATGAGCTAGATGAAATCCTGCGTAACAAGCTGGACAGAACCCGTCCTTGGGTGCTCATCGGAGGTCCACCTTGTCAGGCCTACTCGCTTGTCGGCCGGTCTCGTAACCGCGGGAACACCGACTATCGTCCTGAGGATGACCATCGGCACTTTCTCTATCGCGATTACTTACGAATCATCCAGCACTACCGTCCTGCCATATTTGTTATGGAGAACGTTAAAGGGATTCTTTCCGCCAAGGTAGGCGGTAAGGAAATCTTCCCCGAGATACTTCAAGATTTGTCCGATCCTGATGTAGCACTTAACCACCCAAGCTCTGGCCGTCGATACCGCATCTACTCACTTGTGAGTGATGAATCCTTTGGTGCCGATGATGATGTCTCAGAAGTAGAATCCACCAACTTCATTATACGTGCAGAGCAGCACGGTGTTCCTCAGGCCCGTCACAGGGTAATTCTCTTGGGCATCGCAATCGACGCCGCAGGCCAAACCCCAAAGCCCGAACGACTTCCAACTTTCCCGGAAATATCTGCCGGCAGCGTCCTTGGAAAACTACCGCGATTGCGCAGTAGTCTTTCCAGAAACACTGATAGCCCACAGTCTTGGTATCTTGAACTGATTAATCAACTGGATAACTTGCAGGAAGCAGCAGCCGGTTTGTCCAAGAAAGACCCCGGGCTCGAAGCAAACATCAGAATAGTCCGATCGAGCTTCATGACCGGCTCTCTGAATACTGGTGCATTACGCTATCCGCGCAACGCCGGGGACGGTTCTACGCAATCAACTGATCTAGATCACTGGTACAAGGATAACAAGCTGGACGTCTGGCTGAACCATGAAGCTAGAGGCCATATGCCATCGGACCTCAAGCGCTATGTATTCGCATCCATCTTCGCGCGGACACATAAACGCTCCCCCAAAGGGCACCTAGACTTCGACCTGCCTGGGCTGGCTCCAGAGCATAAGAACTGGGAATCAGGGAAGTTCAGTGATCGCTTCAGAGTTCAGCTCGAGAACTATCCATCAACGACTGTCACCAGTCACATATCCAAGGATGGGCACTACTTCATTCATTACGATCCGTTTCAGTGTCGCAGTTTGACGGTACGTGAGGCGGCACGTCTGCAAACGTTCCCCGATAACTATTTTTTTGAAGGCAACCGGACGCAACAATTCCATCAGGTTGGGAATGCTGTGCCCCCTCTGTTGGCATCAAGAATAGCCGCTGTAGTAGCGAATGTTATCACGACGGGCGAATGGTCATCTGTATGGACTGAAAATCACCGAGGAGAAGGTGATGCAGGCTAAATCAAGGTATGCCCCGCCCCGGGCGGGAGCGATGATCGAGGCACTCCGCGGACTAGGTTATAACACTGCTACTGCGCTAGCGGACATCATAGATAACAGTATCGGCGCGGGCGCAGATTTAGTTCATGTAAACTTCGAATGGAAAGAAAATGACAGCAGAATTTATATACTCGACAATGGCCGAGGCATGTCGTCAGCGGAGCTGGACAAAGCCATGCGTCTTGGTGAGCGTAATCCACTTGAAGAGCGGGGCTCAAACGACCTAGGGCGTTTTGGACTAGGACTAAAAACCGCCTCGTTTTCTCAATGTAGACGCCTGACAGTTGCGACGATCAACAAAATCGGCTTGGAGTCACTACGTTGGGATCTTGACGTTCTGGCAGCCAGTACCGATCAGGGCTGGCATCTTTTGGAAGGGCCTCATGAGGGCTCCGAGGTTTTTTTACAGCCTCTTGTAGATGCTGGCAAAGGCACGCTGGTTCTATGGGAAATACTTGATCGCATCGTTACCAACGGATTCAGGGTTCAAGAATTCTTAGACCTAGCGACCCAAGTCAAACAGCACTTGGGAATGGTCTTTCACCGCTATATTTCGAGTAACCGCTTACGTCTTCTGCTTAATGGCAAGCCGATTAAGGCTTGGGACCCTTTCCTCAATGGGCATCCCTCGAAGGCGTGGAGCCCCCCAGTTGCCGTGTGCCCGATAAATCGAACTATCTCGGCGCAGTGCCATGTTCTCCCCCACCGTGATCGCCTAACGGAGAAAGAATACGAAGAAGCGGCCGGCCCGGAAGGATGGGCAGCTCAACAAGGTTTTTACATATACCGTAACGAGCGACTTCTCGTCGCCGGTAGCTGGCTGGGGCTGGGTGCAGGTCGAGCCTGGACCAAGGATGAAGCCCATCGGCTGGCGCGCATCCGCTTGGACATCCCCAACAATGCGGATATAGATTGGAAAATCGACATTCGTAAATCAACCGCACGCCCACCTATCGCGTTGCGATCTTGGCTCGTGCGTTTAGCGGAGGAAACACGCTCGCGATCGCGACGAGCGTTCGCTCACCGGGGACGCCCTGTTGGAGCAATTCAGGGTCCGCCCATTATCGAAGCATGGAAAACCGACAAGTTCAGCGGCGGCACACGATATCGGATTGATCTGGAACATCCTGCCATGCGAGCAGTCCTCGACGAAGCGGGGGCACTGATGCCTCAGATCAAAGCAATGTTGCGGGTGATCGAAGAGACTGTACCGGTACAACGCATCTGGGTGGATACCGCCGAAGACAAGGAAACTCCCCGGGTGGGATTCGCTGGCGAGCCTGCAGCCGAAGTCGAATCAATCCTTCAGATAATGTACGGCAACCTAATACGCCTCAAAGGATATTCGGCTCCGGCTGCGCGTGAAAAGCTTTTGCACATGGAACCCTTCCATAACTTCCCGGAATTAATAGCCGCTCTTGCCGATCAGCCTTGATTCTAAATGATGAGATGTGAGTAATGACGGACCCCGAAAAGAGCAAAACCAGTGTCATCAAGATTGTGCAGGAGTTGCTGATCGCCCAAAAAGGTGACGCTGACGTAACGCCGTCCATGATTGGAGAAATGATTGATCGCGTTCTATTCATGAACCCTAATTGGGGCAAAGAACTGGATCGGGATGGTGTGACTGACGAGCTTATCCGTCGTTTCAGCATCTGGGTGGGAGAAGATGCAACGCTGATGGATAACGCGGGGCACGTCCCGTGGCTGACCCAGGAAAGAAAAACCGATTGGCGTTACTGGCAGCGCTATCGGGAGTGGCAGGAAGGAAAATTGCCTTGGGCAGCGGTCGAATCGGTAGACAAATCCACCGACTCCATTCTTTCGATGCTGGAAGATCCAACCCGAGATGGTCCATGGGATCGACGAGGCCTGGTGGTTGGTCACGTACAGTCCGGTAAAACAGGGAACTTTACAGGGCTTGTCTGCAAGGCAGCGGATGCGGGCTACAAGATAATCATTGTATTGGCAGGCCTGCACAACAATCTACGTTCACAGACTCAAATGCGTCTGGACGAGGGCTTCCTGGGCTTCGAGACTGGGCCCACCCCGGGTGCAACCCGCTTGATCGGCGTGGGAAAAATTGATGGTTCCCCGTCTATCCGACCGCACTATGCAACAAATCGCAGTAATAACGGCGATTTCAACATGGGATTCGTCCGCAACCTTGGCATATCCCCGGAAGAGCGGCCATGGCTGTTCGTTGTCAAAAAAAACAAGTCAGTGCTGACACGACTGCTCGTCTGGCTACGCGATCATGTAGCCAATAGTCAAGATAATGAAACCGGTCGAAAACTCATTACTCACCTACCAGTACTGGTGATTGATGATGAGTCGGACCAAGCCTCTGTCGATACCGGCGAGCAAGTTGTTGGTGCAGACGGTTTACCTGATCTGGAACACGAACCAACCGCCATCAATCGGATGATTCGCCGAATCCTGCATACCTTTACCCGAAGTGCCTACGTAGGCTACACCGCCACCCCATTCGCCAATATTTTCATTCATGACAAAGGTGAGACGGGTGAAGAAGGGCCAGATCTCTTTCCCTCCGCGTTCATCTCTAACTTGGCCGCACCTTCTTCGTACGTAGGGCCGACAAGGGTATTTGGCCTCTCAGCCGAAGAGGGGCGCGAGGGTGGATTGCCGCTGGTACGAACAGTCTCGGATTACTGCGACGAGGATGGCCGTACGGGATGGATGCCGCATGGCCATAGGAGCAACTTCCACCCGGTCCATTCAGGGCCACATAGCATGCCGGACTCCTTGGTCGAAGCCATTAACGCTTTCATTTTGAGTTGTGCTACCCGTCAACTCAGAGGCCAAGGTGACGCGCACAACTCAATGCTAGTGCATGTAACTCGATTCAACAGGGTACAAAAGGTCGTGCACGAACAGGTGCAAGCCTATGTGAACAATGTTAAACAGCGACTGTCGCTGGGTATCGATGAAGAGAAATTGCTCTCTGAGTTGCAGACCTTATGGGAAAGAGACTTTGTACCAACCAGCAACGAAGTCAGTGAGTCGCTGGATACCCCCGATGAATGCAAACTTCCAGACTGGGCTGATGTTCGTGCTCAGCTTCTCAATGTACTGGAGAGCGTGGATGTACGAATGATCAACGGCACCGCCAAGGATGCTCTTGATTATGCCGATACACCTACGGGACTAAAAGTGATTGCCATCGGTGGCGACAAACTCGCTCGGGGACTAACACTTGAGGGCCTGAGCGTCAGTTACTTCCTGCGCGCCTCAAAAATGTACGACACGCTCATGCAGATGGGGCGCTGGTTTGGTTACCGCCATGGGTATATTGACCTATGCCGCCTTTACACCACCAGCGATCTGATCGAGTGGTTCGGGCATATTGCGGACGCGTCCGAGGAGCTGCGTGACGAATTCGACATGATGTGCGAAAGCGGCGGAAAGCCTATCGATTATGGACTCAAGGTCAAATCCCACTCCGTGCTCATGGTAACTTCACGGCTGAAAATGCGGGCAGCGAAACCTCTATATCTGTCATTCAGCGGGCAGATATCTGAAACGGTTGCCTTTTTCAAGGAGAGTGAAGCTCTTAGAAAGAATCTTGCAGCGTTCGAGCGATTCACGGACAAACTCGGTGGGGCCAATGAGATACCTGCACAGAAACGAGCAGGGAAAATTGATAAGTGGCGAGGAGCTCATTGGGCAAACATCGACGCCGAAAAGGTTGCGACTTTCCTCCGAGAATACGAAACCCATCCTGAGTCGCTAAAGGTCAACAGTAAGTTGCTCGCCCGTTTTATTGAAATGATGAGTCTCAACGGGGAGCTAACTCAATGGACAGTGGCAATTGTCTCTGGTGACAGCGAGATCCCGCATCAAGTTGGAGGTAGAACGGTCAATCTGATGAAGCGTACAGGGAAAAATCTTATCGACCGATATGCCATTGGACGCTTGTTATCCCCGCGGGATGAGGCAATGGACCTGGACGATTCCGCATGGAATGCAGCATTGGCGCTAACCCAAGCTGCTTGGCAAGCAGACAAGGGGCGACGAGACAAGAATGAGTCACCAGCAGTCCCGAGTGGAGCCGCAATACGACGGGTACGTGGGCTTGGCGCTGACGGCGTCGCCCCACACCCTGAGACTGGGCTGCTGATTATCTCGTTGCTGGACCCTCAGAAAGCGGAGAAGGAAAACTTCCCACTAGGAACTCCGCCTGTAGTTGCTTTCGCTATTAGTTTCCCGGGCAGTAACTCCAAAACCAAAGTCGAATACATGGTCAACAACGTTCATTGGCAAAGCTGGGAGCAGCAATATGGCGCTTGTGACTGAAGAAGAAATGCAGGCTATCTGGCGCCCTCTGGCAGGTGACGGTCCCGATGAAGGCTGGCGTAGCATTGCAATGGCCGAATGCGGTGGCTGTCGATTGCGCGCCGCACGCAGCTCACCGGGTAATGAGGAAGCGTTGCTGATTGGGTTTCCATCCCTGAAACTACCCGCAATGAATCAATTGCCCAATGGCCACGGTTTCAAGGTGGAAAAGGCGACATTGGGTGAAGTGGGCCGGGGGCTCAATTGGCTGGCGCTGGTCCGCCAGCCTGCTGGCAGCTTGGACCTGTTCAGCAGCATGGTGGTCGATGTACTGAGCACCGTCCAAGCAAGTTCGGATGCAAAGGAAGAACTTTTATTCCAACGCTACCTAGGAAGAATCAGAGCATGGCAGGACTTCATGCGCCGAGGACACGAAGGTCTTTCTACTGAAGAGGAGCTCGGACTTGTCGGGGAACTGAATGTTCTGAGCAAATTAATAGAAGCGGGAATGCCGTTGTTCAACTCAGTAGACGCTTGGAAAGGACCGCTGGACGGCCTTCATGACTTTGAACTGGGAAGCGGTTCAATCGAGGTCAAGACAACAATTGCAAGCGAAGGATTTCCAGCGTGCATTGACTCACTGGAACAACTTGACGACTCGTTGCATTACCCGTTCTTTTTGGCAGGAGTCAAGTTGCATCTAAGCGAGGAAGGAAAAAATCTTGTGCAGCATATCGATCTGTTGCGCCAAGGATTTTCCTCAGACCCAGCGGCCCTGCGTACCTTCGACAACTGCCTAGTGCATGGCGGCTACCTAGACACACACCAGAACCGGTACACACGAGCCTTCGCACTTACTGAATTAGTGATTCATCGTGTGGACGAACACTTTCCACGTCTGACTCCCTTCAACACACCACTGGGTGTGCTGCGAGCAACGTATGAAATAGACCTTGGACTTGTGCAATCTCAAAAAATTAGCCTAGATCAGGCATTGCAGGAATTAGGGGTTTTTTAAAGTGGAACTTGTTGACTATCTAAAAGAACTACAAGCCGAGATACGTGAGGCAGAGCTATCATTCGATTCACCCGGGGAAAAATATCCCTATCCAGAATTAGTTTTTGCCGAAAAGGTCATGCAACACATGTACGACATCGGCATGACCGATGAGCCGCAACTGTGCTATTTCGACGATCAACCCGGCGCCTCTACCCTGCGCTTGAGTGGTTATTCGTTCGGATCTTCAGACGATGATGAGGCTCCGGATCAGCTTGACCTGTTTGTCAGTCTCTACAAGGGGGTTGATGAAATTGAGCCGCTCCCACAAACGGAAATTGTCAAATCCGCCAACCAATGCATGCGTTTTCTCAAGAACTGCGTCAATGGGACGCTTGAGAAGAGCATGGATGAAACAAATGAGGCTTATCCTCTAGTTGTCAGCGTCAGACAGTTCTTCTCTGGCTTGGTCAAACTAAGGGTCTTCGTCATCACCGATTTGTGGTTGAAGAACAAGGGGGGATTTGCCCCCACTGAATTCCAAGGAAAATCCATCCAGCTCGAAGTGATGGATATAGAGCGGTTGTTCAACCATCTCCAGGAGAACCGCCCTAGGGATGAAGTCTTAGTTAACTTCAATGAGATATCGGGGAGCGCTCTGCCTTGTGTATGGGTCCCCGGTGTTGCAGGTGAGTATGATTATGCCTTGACGGCGATTCCAGGTGAGGCTCTAAGATTTATTTACGACAAATATGGCGCGCGAGTTCTTGAAGCCAACGTACGCTCCTTTTTAAGCGCAACCGGGAAAATCAATAAAGGCATTCGCGACAGCCTGCGCACAGAACCGGAACGATTCATGGCCTACAACAACGGTGTTGTTTTGGTTGCCGATGAAATAGGAATGAACCGAGCAGCAGATGGTTCACCTGGTATCCTTTGGCTGAAAGGAATGCAGATTGTCAATGGAGGTCAAACCACTGCATCTCTCTACTTCACCAAGAAAAAATTTCCAAATACGGATTTGTCCAAGGTGCGAGTACCAGCCAAGCTCATCGTATTACGCTCCTCGGAAAGCGAAGAGTTGTTGATTTCCAACATATCTAAATATGCAAACAGTCAGAACGCCGTAAAAGCATCTGATCTTTCGGCAAACCATCCCTTTCATACGGAAATTGAAACACTGGCCGCACGAACCTATTGCCCGGATGGAGTCGGACGCTGGTATTACGAGCGGTCTGGTGGAAGCTATAAAGTCATGCTTGAACGAGAAGGTAAAACACCTGCTCGGATCAAAAAGCTGCAAGCAGCTATTCCACCTGCTCGCAAGATTACCAAGACAGACTTTGCAAAGTTCCTAAACGCGTGGGGACAGAACCCCCACATGGCGAGTCTCGGCGGACAAAAGAATTTTGACGCGTTCATGATGGATGTAGATAACCGCGCGGAAAAGGGACTGTTAAAAGTACCTGATTCAACAGAATTCAAGCGGATGATCGCACAAGTAATACTATTCAAAGCTGCTCAGAAGCTTTTACGCCCCCTATTTCCTGCATTTCAAGGAAATGTGACGATTTATACCCTGTCACTTCTCTCTGCCAAAGTTGGCTCCAATTTCGATTTGGAAATGATCTGGCAAAATCAGAAAATATCACCTGAATTGGCAAAGCAAATTGTTGTTTTGGCAAAAGAAGTCGATGAGGCGTTACATAGCGGAGCACAAGGCCGGATGATCTCTGAGTGGGCAAAAAAGGAAGAATGCTGGATCTACATTAAAAACTACAAATACTCGCCAATGAGCTCAAGCGTTCCAGAAAGCAAATTACCTTAGCGAAGGTTTTGACGCCATCCCCTAGCCGAATCACGCTTCGTGACTTCCGCCGAGTGGCGTCAAGGACTGGATCATCAGATCCATCTGAGCACCAACGCGTATCGCTGGTTTCCACCGTAATAGGGCCTTCGTGCAGACGCGGCAAGCTGGGCTGTTTCGGCGCTCAAGCAGCAAGTTGTGATCATGCATGACCCGGTAAACCCTCACGTTGACCGCAGTCAGCAACTGGGTTTCACGTGCGCGACGCAGCAATCCCCAGACGCGACGGTAGCCATAGCTGGGTAACTCGCTGACCTGTTGCTGGATTTCGACCACCAACTCAACGTCGTTCGCAGGCCTGCGTCGCCGTAATTCAGGCGATGCTGTTAACCGTCCGGGCTCGGACAGTACGGTAGCGCTAATGCCTTACACTACTTTTCTTTTCCTCCGAGGACTCACTTGTTTTTTAGGCACTAGATAAAGCTCAAGCGCCTCGACAAGCATGCGCTTTATCAGATCAGCACCTGCAGAATCCGGAAGCGAAGGCAGATCGCAAAATAGGAAGCGCCCCCCCCCCACTTCTTCTTTCCCAAGATACCAAAACCTTGCGCCCCCTACCTGGACAGCATCCAGATCCTTCGACTTTTTGAGTCGTTGATCGATATCAAGATAGAACCTGAAAGAAGGGAACCTCGTTTCACCGGACAGGGAGTGCACAACCTCAACCATATGCGCATCGCCCAATCGTATTACCCACGAGTGGCTCCCTCTACCTCGCTCTACAACCTCGAACCCATGACTCTCAAAATCTTCAAGCCATGTCCGCGTGACCTCATCAAGAGCAGGCCTCTTTTCCTGTGGCCACTCGACCAATCTACGGCCGCCTGCAACAATCGAAACCACGAAAGCGGATCCGCTTGCTTCTTCTAGCTTAGTGAATAGGTCTCCCATTGCCGACGGCGTTCTAGCCAGAGTACGTATAATCAACCCCATCAAGAAGGAAATCTGTTGGAGCGCTTCCTTTTTATATTTCCACGATGTGTTCATCACCCCCTGCTTCATGCCAATGAGAAATGCCGCTAAAGTTGTGACATTTGGACCAGACGGCTTTTCCGCATCGAGAAAAACACTTAATGATTCAACACTATCCACAACCAAAGCAAGCAACACGCCTCGAAGCAGTATAGACTTTTCGTCGGCCAGAAGCTCCCCGGTTAGGGCTACTTTGCTACTAATAACAGCATCGGCAACTTCACCCCACCTTCGATCGCGCTCTTCTGCAACATCATTTCCCTTTGGAATAGAAACGAGCCTTTTTTCAATATCCTCCATTAAGCTTCTTGGAGAAAGGTCATCCGCATTAAGAAACGCAGAAATAACCGCTGCGTGGCGCAAATATAAACCTGAGGACGTGGCGAGAGGGTCGATAGCGGCCTTAGAGGCAATCGTAAAATCAAGCGACTCAAACTGCTCATCGTTAGACAATTGATTAAGGAAGGCTAAGATCGCATTTCGGCAGTCTGCCCTAGCATTTCCAAGTGAAAGGGCGTAATGCACACCAGCGACCAATCGATCTGCAACCCGCCCAATCTGCAAGGCATCGGATTCCGACCGAATAGAGAAGCGCGCACTGCCCTCCATATTAAAAAGTCCAAAATCAACACGACAAGCATAGGTCTCGGTATCAAACTCATCTACAGGTCGCAATTTGAAATCATCAGCCTCAGATTGAGTACGAAACCAAAGGCCTATAATTTTATCGTGTTCAATAACTCGCGGGGCTGTAAACGTAAAGGATGAGCAAACCTCAACCAGAACTGGGAAGTTCTCTGCTCGCCCTGTATTTAGAAGGTTCTCTTCTGTCATTCGAAGACCATCTTCTAATAGTGCAATACCATCAGACTGCAGTGCAAGCGCCACATTAGGCTCTGGATAAAACTCAGAAATACATAGCCCGCCAAGAAAAACCAGAGCATCCTCGCGATTGCAAGGAAAGAACAGACGCACACCCGAATATCTTAACGCACCTCTAGTCTCGCTAACATCTTCAATACGTCCACCTCCATCATTGACCAAGTCAAAAACCCCACCCTCTGCTCCCCCCGTACCCATCTCTCCTGAAGTAACGGCAATCGACTCTTCAGGGGCGGCGAGAAAATCCAAATTAGAAGTCAGACTCACATTCATCTTTAATTGTTTCATTATTTTCTCCACCACTCCCCACGATCGGCTTTGTATTTGAAACCTAGGGGCTCGAGAAGATGAGCCAACTCATAGGCTGCCGTCACCCAGACTGCGCCTCCTTTTTGACGCTTGTCGACAATGGGCAAACTCAACTTAATTGCAAGTCTTGAGACATCCTCAAACCAGTCGATGACTTGTAAGTTTTCGTCAATTATTGATAATTGGCTATCCGCTGATATACAGCCAACTTTACTCGATACACAGGAATTTTCTCGAGTAAGATACTCCTCACCAGGAAGAATATCGTAGTACGCTCCATACCCAGCGGTGGGACCGGCTTCGAGTAGACTCACCCAGTTTCGCGCTCGAGATACTGCAACGAACATCTGCATCTTGTACCTGTCCGGCCCATAAATACCTATTGAGGCTTTTTGGGAGTCAACAATAAAAACCGCGTCAAACTCCAGCCCCTTACAGCTCTGCATATTTAATACAGTTACAACATCCGAAGCATCAAAAATTAGATTTTTAGCGGGGTTTATCTGCCGCGACGCCCAAGAATAGGTCTGCACCGTAATATTTCTACCGCGCACTCTCTGAACTGCATTCGTCAACCTAGCAGCAATATCTGCACGCGCATTGTCATCAAAGACAAAGACGCCAACTTCTTTGAGAGGATTATTGATTAACCAAGTAAGCACTCGTTCCACAACGACTGACCTGTCGGTACAGATCTCATGGACAGGTTTTTCTGAACTGCGCGTTGGCAAGCGTGGCATAACCCCCACATCGGCAAAAAACTGCCGCGCCAACTCAGCAATTTCTTTAGAGTTTCTGAAGTTATCAAGCAAAATATAGCGATCTTCCTGACAGATCTTGAGAGCGCCAGTTATCTCGTCGAGAGTAGAGTTTTCTTCAGTCAGTTGCTGGTTCTCATCTGCGAGGACGAAGCATCGCAGAGGATGTAAAACTTTTCTCGTCTTACCAAGCGCCGAAAGTATCCGAAGGAACCTGTAAAATCCGGGAGGAAAATCCTGGCCCTCGTCGATCAGCAGAACTCCCAAATTCAGCGACTCACTGTTGATACTTTCATCATTCCCGAGCACATGACCACATACCTCGGGCCAGTCAATTCGATTTATATCACCGTCGACGACTGGCGGTTTGTGCCATAGCGGCCATCTTACGAAGGTCTCCGGGCTCCGGAAGTAGATTTCGGCATCTACCATCCATACTCCCTTTTTCTTCCCCCACGGTCGCCACTCGCTTTTGTACCAACGCGCCCCAGCTTCCTTCGCAGAATCTTTTTCTGCAAATGGTACCTCTACGGCAATCCTTTCAGATGCGCCGGAATGAGGTGGAAGACCGCTAGCCTCCCACCACCCCCTGAACCATGCATACACCGTCTTCGCAGGTATAGAGTCATCTCCTCCAGCGTTTGAGGAATAGCGCATCAGTACGTTATTGAACATTCCTAGGACTACCGGCACCTGCCTTTTCTGTAGTTCGACAGCTCGCAGGCAAGCAATCAGAGTTTTCCCTGTGCCGGGAGGGCCTTGCACCAGCACATGTCTGTCTGCTGGTGCATAGAGGTAGACCCTCTTCTGTTCGTCGGTAAGCTGCCTGATCTTGGGCAGTCTCATTTCTGATCTTCCATGAATTTCATCAGCCCCCATGCTGGATCGAACAGCATCCGTCGATCCAAGAGAGTATTCGCAGCGACGCAACTCGTTTCGGAAACGAGACTACATGCGTGGCAGGCGGCATGATTGAAGCCTCCGAGCCCTTGCCCCGATGTTTCGGCACACACAGGGTCAGACGAACACCAATGTCCCTGATCGAGCGCCTCGATGATAGATTGGGCCAGTCGATCTCTTCGCCCCTGCCGAACCAGCCCACCCAAGGTTCCCTCGGAATCGCCATCCGCCGTATAGATCATAACCCCAGCATAGCCCTGCTCAGGATTGAAATAGAGGCGTTCCCTGAGGGAGGAAGATGAGTAGCCGCACTCGAAGGTTATTCGCCTCAGTAATAGATGCGCCAGCGTGTGGATGACCAAGAAGACTGGATCCACTTGGGGAAGGAACCAGAAGTTTTCCTCGAGCCGCTTCTGCTCAAGCGCCTGAAGCGCATTCCTTTCCTCGTTGGGGATGCCTGCGGCCCAACTTAAAAGCATGTTGAAGTCGAACGAAAGTACGATACCTTCTCCAAACACCTCAGCGGCAGGAAGCCAAGGCTGGCTCGCCCCCACATCAGGCCGCACGGTCTTGTCTGGTGTTCCCGGTCTGACTCGCTGAAAACCGAGATAGGCCCTCACCTCTCTCAATCGTCTGATCAACAACACCCCCCCGATGAGCGTCTTCATCCAGCTAGGTGCCGATGGTGCAAGATCTTCCCTGACAGCCGAAAAGTGCGGGCTGATCAGCCCACCTTCCTGTAGTGCCTTGTAAATCGTTCGCCACTCCTCAGCCAGCAGGACCTCCTGATCGATTACTCCTTCCTG
>LNAP01001955.1_pt3 | contig 16072 bp, 9 predicted proteins | sample 602601 | NCBI WGS metagenome assembly LNAP01 (sample SAMN02440304, study PRJNA202911) | soil metagenome | biome: Subtropical and temperate rainforests or woodlands; isolation source: soil samples (1 kg each in a 20% v/v slurry with milli Q water) were... ... | reverse complement strand
GCACGGCAACCGCGACTTTATGCTCGGCCAAGGTTTTTGCCGCGCCGCTGGCTGCACGCTGTTGGCTGACCCCACGCGGGTTGAGCTCGGCGGCGAGCCGGTATTGCTGATGCACGGCGACAGCCTGTGCACCCGCGACGAAGCCTATATGCGCCTGCGCCGCTACCTGCGCCACCCGCTGACGTTGTTTATTTTGCGCAACCTGCCGCGCCGCACCCGGGAAAAACTGGCGCGCAAACTGCGCAAAGAAAGCAGCGCGCAAACGCGGATGAAAGCGGCGGATATCGTCGACGTAACCGCCGAAGAAGTGCCGCGCCTGATGCAGGAATTTGGCGTACGCACGCTGATCCACGGCCACACCCACCGCCCGGCCGTACATCGCTTGCAGGTCAACGGCGAACCGGCGCGGCGCATCGTGCTGGGCGACTGGGACAAACAGGGCTGGGCTTTGCAGGTGGATGACCAGGGGTTTCAGTTGGCGGCATTTGAATTTGTGCCGGTGGCGAACGCGGCGGCGCCTTAGGTGCAAAGCTTTTCAGGTTTTCTCTAACCCACGCTCCAGGCGAAGGCGCCTGCTGATGGCAGCCAGGCCCGGCTTAGCGTCACGTTCTGCCGATGGGCTGGGGCCGGAATAGAATAACTGCCTGATTTCCTGCGAATAACGTAGCTAGAACCGCCCAGCAAAAAGAATCCATCCCCCCCTCCCTTGAGAGGCAGCCTGCTTACTGCCATTGAGCAGCGCTGGAAGCTGGTCCTGCCGGGCGAGCAGCAACCGCCGCTTGCACTGGCCCACTTCATTTCCCTGTAGGGGGGCGCACGTCATGAACAGGCTTACCACTCCACGCATCACCATGCTCGGCCTGGCTTGCTATGCCAGTTTGGCCTTACTACCCACCGCCCAAGCAGCCTACAACGGCAAGTTGCTGGTGGGCACCGAGGTACCCGATTGGGCCGTCGCTGATGAATACCGCTGCTCTGGCGTAGTGCTCACGCCCCGGGTGGTGATCTCCAGCGCAGACTGTAACTACGCCACCGGCTACTTCCACCGTAAAACCGGGCAGAAGTACTCCGGCAGCACCGTAAGCTATCCCGTAACCAATAACGTGTTGGGCAATGTCAGCGTCTTTATCACGGACACCAGGTTTGGTGGCACCTCGTCCATCAAGCTTGCGCCTATCGCCAGCTATATCGACCAAAAGAACAATCTGGTCGATGGCAACATTTCGCTGACTAAGGGTACTCAACTGGTGTTTTTCGCCCGTGACTCACTGGGCATGGACGCAGGCACCAGAGCCTATCGGCAGATGCGCGTTGTCGATGCCTACGTAGACTGGACGAACTACCGCGGTAACCTCAGCAATGGTGACGCCGCGCCGAATGGCCTGCCGCTGATCTATCGCTCGGCAAGTCGCTATCGGCAACTGGAGCCCGACTACCTGAACGGCTCGATTGGCTATTTCTACAAACTCGGCGGCGCTGGCTTCAACGATCAGGATGCTGACGATGCGGTTATCTTTACCGCTGGCCGTGCCGACTCGCGCAACACCATGGACCCGCCAATTTCGTATGAAAACGGCGCTGGCCTGTTTATGCGGCAGCCCAGCGGTGACTTGGGTCTGATCGGTACCTCTTTCGGCGGTTGGGCGCATGTACGCCTTAGCCATTACTGGCCATGGGTGGTTAAAACCCTGCTGAACCGAGGCCTGCGTCAGGACGCCATTCAGATCAGCAAACAGGTTCTGGGTACCGGCACCTGGGGTGAGAACGACCGCAAAGGGCAAGTCGGCCAGATCTATGTTTACGACAATCCGTACAACAACCAGATCGAGTATTTCCGCCTGGTAAGCCTTGGCGCGGACAACCGCTATTGGTATTTCCCCACCAACCAGAAAGACAACGGCTACTGGGAGTACCTGGGCACCGAGCTACCGAACATGGCGCAAGCCACTACCCCGTTCAAAAGCTGGGGGGCCGACAACAACGGGGTTGCAGCGAATCTATCTGGAACAGTTTTCGTCTATAACAACCCCAACACCCGCGAAGTTGAATACTTTCGCCTGAATACCTCGGGCCCCTACGAGCGCTTTCCAACAGATAGAACCAGCAACGCGCAATGGACCTACCTAGGCACTGATCTTCCCACCCGCCAACTGAAATATGTGGAGCTGTAAGTTGCCTGTGCCAGAAATTGCTTTTCCAGGCCAGGCCAGGCCAGTCGCAGCTAAAGCCCCTCCCACAGGGATTGCCTGTCCCCGTGGCACAGCTTCGCCACACAAAAACACGCTCCCGTGGGAAGGGCTTTAGCCGCGACGCTGTTGATCTTGTGCGCCGGTATCAGCGGAAGTCGCGGCTGCCTACTTCGAGTCCACTCAGGAGTGGGGTCAGGTCGTGCAGGCGTTTGGCGATCAAATGCTGTACGCCGTCTTTGGCTTCCAGCTTGCCTTCAACCTGCATCAGGCTCGCGCCCACCAGCACCCGCCGCTGCCGCTCTGCCAGTTCATTCCAGACCACTACATTGACCATGCCGAATTCATCTTCGAGGGTGACGAAGATCACGCCGCTGGCGGTCTGGGGGCGCTGGCGGCCTTTGACCAGGCCGGCGACGCGTACGGAGTTGCCATCTTCTGTGAGGGTTAACTCCAGCGAGCTGCAGCAGCGGCGTTGGCGCAGTTCGGAGCGCAGCAGGCTCAGGGGGTGGGGGCCGAGGGTGGTGCCGAGGGTGGCGTAATCCACCCAGACGTTTTCGCCCACGCTCGGCGCCGGCAACTGCACGGCCTCCTCTACTGGTGCTAAATCGGCAAACAACGGCGCCTGCTCCTGCACACCAGCCACCGCCCAGCGTGCATTGTGCCGATGGCCGGCCAGGCCGCTGAGGGCGCCAGCATCGGCGAGCAGTTCGCGGGCGCGGTTGTCCAGTTGGGCGCGCTGGATCAGCTCGGTCACGCCCGTAAACGGCCGGGCTGCGACAATGCGTTCGGCGTCATCCTGGCGAAAGCCTTTGATCATGCGCAGCCCTAGGCGAATCGCTGGGTCGCCACTGCGGTGCGGGTCGTCGGCGGCAAACTCCAGGGTGCAGTCCCAGTCGCTGGCCTGCACATCCACGGCACGGGTTTCGATTTTGTGCCGACGGGCGTCTTGCAGCAGTTGGTCGGGGCTGTAAAAGCCCATGGGCCAGCTGTTGATCAAGGCGCAGGTAAAGGCTGCGGGCTCGTGGCATTTGAGCCAACAACTGGCGTAAGTGAGCAAGGCAAAACTGGCAGCGTGGGATTCGGGAAACCCGTAGCTGCCAAAGCCTTTGATCTGCTCGAAAATGCGCGCGGCAAATTCGGCGGTATAGCCTCGTTCAAGCATGCCGTCGGTAAGACGTTTACGGTGATGTTCCAGGCCGCCATGGCGTTTCCAAGCCGCCATAGAGCGGCGCAGCTCATCCGACTCGCCGCGGCTATAACCGGCGGCCACTACCGCCAATTCCATCACCTGTTCCTGAAACAGCGGTACGCCCAAGGTACGTTCGAACACCGCCCTCAAGGCTTCGGAGGGATAAGTCACCTCCTCTTCATCATTCCGCCGGCGCAGATAGGGATGGACCATATCGCCCTGGATCGGCCCCGGTCGGACGATGGCCACTTGAATCACCAAATCGTAAAACGTCTGCGGCCGCAGACGCGGCAGCATGGCCATTTGCGCCCGCGATTCGATCTGGAACACACCAATGGTGTCGGCACGGCTGATCATGGCGTAGGTGGCCGGGTCTTCAGCCGGAATGCTGGCCAGGCTCCACTCCCGGCGCCGGTGGTAAAGAATCAAATCAAAGGTGCGGCGAATGGCGCTAAGCATGCCCAGGGCGAGGATATCCACCTTGAGCAGGCCGACCAGGTCGAGGTCGTCCTTGTCCCATTGAATAATGGTGCGCTCGGCCATGGCCGCGTTTTCCACCGGCACCAGGGTGTGCAGCGGCTGTTCGGAAATCACAAAGCCGCCGGGGTGCTGGGACAGGTGACGGGGAAAGCCGATCAGCTCGCCGGTCAGGGTTAATACCCGGCGCAACTCGGGCAGGGTTGGGTCAAAACCAGCTTCGCGGATGTCATCCAGCGGCGGGCCGTCTTTGCTCCAGCGCCCACAGCAATCGGCCAGGGCGTTGATCTGATCCGGCGGCAGGCCAAGTGCACGGCCGACATCACGTACTGCGCCGGCACCATGGTAGGTACTGGCCACGGCGGTGAGCGCCGCCCTGCCCCGGCCATAGCGGGTAAAGATGTACTGCAGCACTTCTTCGCGGCGGTCGTGTTCGAAGTCGACGTCGATATCCGGCGGTTCGTTGCGCTCTTTGGAGAGAAAGCGCTCAAACAGCATATTCATCCGCGACGGGTCGATTTCGGTGATACCCAGGGAAAAACACACCGCCGAGTTGGCCGCTGAGCCACGGCCCTGACAGAGAATGTTCTGGCTGCGGGCGAAGCGCACGATGTCATGCACGGTGAGAAAGTAGCTCTCGTATCCCAGCTCCGAGATCAGTGCTAACTCGCGCTCCACCAGGTCGATAGCCTTGCGCGGAATACCCCCAGGCCAGCGCCAGTGCATGCCGGCTTCGGTTAACTGGCGCAGCCAGGACGCCGCCGTGTGCTCGGCCGGCACCAGTTCACGAGGGTATTGGTAGCGCAGCTCGCTGAGGCTGAAGGTGCAGCGCGCGGCGATGGTCAGGGTTTCGGCCAATAAGCGTGGCGGGTACAACTGCGCCAGAGTAGCCAAGGGCCGTAGGTGCCGCTCGCCATTGGCGAACAAGCGATAGCCCGCCTCGGCCACCGTGCAGTGGTGACGGATAGCGGTCATGGTGTCCTGCAAGGCGCGGCGGCCGCGGGCGTGCATATGCACATCGCCACTGGCCACGGCGGCAATGCCCTGGCGCTCGGCCAAGGCCAGCAACTGCTGCAGACGCCGGTCATCGTCGGGGCCGTGGTGCAACTCCACCGCTAACCACAACGCCCGGGGAAACCGCGCGCGCAGCCAGGCGCCCTGCTCGTCGACATCACTGCCAAGCTCAGCCAGCCATAGCGCACATAAGCCATCCAGGGGTTGCTCGAAGTCTTCACGCAGCAAGCGGTAGTGGCCCTTCTCACTGCGGCGGCGGCCTTGGGTGATCAACCGACACAGGTGCTGGTAGCCGCTGAGGTTTTCCACCAGCAGCACCAACGAGGGGCCATCTTCCAAGTGGATTTCGCTGCCGATAATCAGCGGCAGTTCAGCTTTCAGCGCGGCCTGCCACGCGCGCACGATGCCGGCCAAGGTGCATTCATCGGTAATCGCCAATGCCTGGTAACCGTGGCGTTTGGCCCGCTCGAACAGCTCAGTGGCGCTGGAGGCACCGCGCTGAAAACTGAAGTTGCTCAGGCAATGCAGTTCGGCATAAGCACCACTCATGAGAACCAGCCTTGCAGCATCAGTGGCCCTGGTTCGTCCGTGCTGCTGACGCTGCGATACGCCCACACGCGCTGGCCGCTGCGGGTTAACAGCAGGTAATAGTCGCGGCGCACATCACCGCCGTCCCACCAACCGGACTCGATACGCTCGGGGCCGGCGAGAATCTGCGGCGCGCGTTCACGCAGTACTTGAGGCTCGGGCAATAACCAGCCGGGACGGGGCGCGTTGGCGCCTGGCAGCGCCGGCTTAATACTGGCATCAGGCTGCCAGGCGCATTCGGGGCGGTGGTCGGCGTGGGCCTGAATGCCCTGCACCGCTTCGTCGCCCAGGCGTGCGCGCAGGCGTTCACGTAATTGCAGCCAAGGCACCGACTGCTGCGGACGCTCATCAAATAGCTCGCGGTGCTCGGGCACAAAGGCCGGCAGGTCTTTGGCCAGCAAGCGCACCGCGCGCACCGGCGAACTCACTTGCACCCGCTCCAGACGACCACGGGCCAGTTCAAACAGCAGGGTCGCCTCGCGCTCAGCGCTGAGCAGGCCGACATCCACTTGGGTATGGGCGCCGCCGTCGACATGCTCCAGATACAAGACAAAGCCCAACACCCCGCTGTCGCGGCCAGCGAGAAACGCGGCCAAATCGCTGGTCAACCGGCGCAGCGGAAACAGCAGCGCCTGGTGCGACTCCACGTCGAAATTCAACTCGATGCGCAGCTCGAAATGTTCAGGCGGCTGGTAGCAATCCAACGCCACTGCACGCTGACCCAGCAAGCTATCCAGATGCAGCAACAGCCCGGCGTCAAAGCGTTTGGCCAAGGTATGCCGGGGCAGCGCCAACACCTGCTGCAACGTGCGCAAGCCCATACGCGTCAGGGCGCTGGCGGTTTTACTGTCCAGGCCCAGGCGGCTCAACGGCATAGCGTTCAGCACCTGCTGCAGCGCCGCGTTATCGGCCACCGCCAGGCCGTCGTAGGCATTGGCCAACATGCGTGCCGCTAACGGATTGGGCGCGGCCACCAGGCGATGACGAAAACCCAGGGCAGTCAATTCCGCGCGCAAGCGCGCCTCAAAGCGTGGCCAAGGGCCGAATAAAGCCAGGCTGGATTCGATCTCCAACAGCAACGCGCGCGGGTAACGCAGGCTGACTTGCGAGCTAAAGGAATAGGCCCAGGCCGCCAGAAACTGCTGCAAACGGGCGATAGCGCCGTGGTCGTATTCCACCTGGGTAAAATCGCGGCTCAGGGCCAGGGCCGTGGTCAGGCTTTGGTTGGGTTTTAAACCCAACTCGCGGGCAGCGTCATTAACCGCCTGCAACACCCGCCGCTGCGGCGTGCCGCTCACCAGCGCCAGTGGCGCTTGGGGGTTGTCGCTGGCGCGCAGAACCGCATCCAAGGCCAACTGCGGCAACACAATGCACACCCAACGCATCGCCGCCTCACAACGCCAACGGCATGGGCGCAGCGGGCGCCAAACCGCCACGGCATTTGAGCACCCGCACCTGGGCGGGCTGGGCGTCGATAGCAATACGTAGCGCTGCGGGCGATGGGTTTACCGCTTCGGCAATTGGGCGATAGGCAAAAGCCAGGGTTTGTCCGGTTTCGGCCGCCACCTGCAAGCGCCGCAGCGCGCGGTCATCCGCCTGCTGCGGCCAACTCAACACCGCCCCGCAACTGCCCGAACGCAAGCATTGCTCCGTTGCCCACAACGCATCGCGCCCCGTGGCCTGGATGATGCTCAGCAGACGCAAATCGACACCCGCCGCCAGCCAGGCGCGCGGATAGACAAGCCCCGGCGGCGCCACCAACACCACCCGCTCGCCTGCATGCGTAAGGCGCGCCAGCGTGGGCCAGAGCAATTGCAGCTCGCCCACACCCGGAGCCGACAGCAGAATTTCACTCAGCGCCCCTTCCGGCCAACCGCCGGTTGGCAGCAAGGCATCCAACGTCGCATGGCCTGTGGCGATATGCCCAACCTGCTGCGGCATAGCCCCGCCCTTCCAGACGCGGCGACGCTCCAGCAAGGTAGCCAAAGAGACGACATTGCCTACCGGAACGCTGTCGGCAAGGGATGGAGGGGTCGGAAGCATGCTGCAGCTCTGTAGGAAAATTACTGTATAAGCATACAGTAAACCTAATCGGGCGAGGGATGGTCAATGCTTTGTAGCGGCGACCGACAAGAGGTGCAGGCCCTCTTTTTTGTAGCAGCGCGCTGGTCAAAGCAGAGTGCGTAAAGGTGTTTGATCGACTTTCTCTGCGCACAAAAAAGCCGACCCTAAGGCCGGCTTTTTAACTACACGCGGTGTATCAGTGCGCTACGCGGCTGGTGCCGTTAACCGACATGATGCGAACCCGCTCACCCACACGGAAAATCTCGTTTTCCTGCACTTCCTGCACATAGGCACGCATGCTGCCGTCGTCTTCACGCACGGTGATTTCCACGCCTTGTGCACGGGTCAGACCTTCCTCGGTCAACGAACCCAACAAGCCACCGGCAACTGCGCCGATTACCGCTGCAACAATGCTGCCGCGCCCACCCCCAACGGTACTACCCGCTACACCGCCAACCACTGCGCCAGCGCCAGCGCCGATTGGGGTTTTGGTGCCTTCGATTTTCACCGGACGCAACGATTCGATGGTGCCCATACGAACGGTTTGCACAGTGCGCGCTTCGTCGCGCGAGTAAGAGTCGCCGGTCAGGCTGGACTGGCAACCGGTCAACGCCAGTGCCGCCATAGTGAACGACGCGACCAACAAAACAGACTTACGCATAACGGTACCTCCGGGGGATGTCTGGCTATTAGACAGCGCCACTTGGGGGCTGTCACTGCGCCACGCAAGAATAAAATTGGCAGTTGCGGGGCACCTGACGTTCTTCGACCGCTTTATGGAGCAAGACGCTCGCGCGACCAGTTGCCATTCTCTAGACGATAGTTCAAACGGTCATGCAAGCGGCTCGAACGGCCCTGCCAGAACTCAATGCGCTCGGGTAACAGGCGGTAACCGCCCCAGTGCGGTGGGCAAGTAGGCGCCGAATCAAGGAAGCGTCTCTGGGTATCGGCCAATAACGCCTCCAACTCGTCCCGATCCGCGATCACATGACTCTGCGGCGATGCCCACGCCCCCAAGCGACTGCCTAACGGGCGCACTTGAAAGTAAGCGTCGGAATCTTCGGAACTGACTTTCTCAACCCGTCCTTCGATACGCACTTGGCGTTCCAGGGCTGGCCAGAAAAAGGTCATGGCAGCGTATGGGCACGCCGCAAGCTGCTCGCCCTTGGCGCTGTCGTAGTTGGTGAAAAAGGTAAAGCCTTGCTCGTCCAGCGCCTTGAGCAACAGCACGCGGCAGTGCGGGCGGCCGTCGGCATCGACCGTGCCCAGGGTCATGGCATTGGCTTCGACCGGCGCCTGCTCGGTGCTGCGGGCGTCGTCGAACCACTGCTTGAACAGCGCCAAAGGCTCAGCCGGGGCTTGCGCCTCGGTGAGCCCGTCGCGGGTGTAATCACGGCGCATATCGGCCAGGTTGGCAGTCATCACGCAGCTCCTGAGAAATTATCGGGTGCGGACACGCTTAGTTTTTTGCCTCAGCCGGTTTGTCCGCGCTGGCAGCCTGCACCGGTTTATTTTGCGCCACCTTGACCGGCGCCGGTTTGGTCGCAGGTTTCTTCGCGGCAACGGCCGGTTTAGCGGCGGCTTTTTTCGCGGCGGGTTTGGCCGCTGCTTTAGCCGCTGGCTTGGCGGCGGTTTTCGCAGCTGGCTTGCTTGGCTTGGCAGCAGGAACCGGATCGTTACGTACCAAGGCCTGGGCAGCAGGTACTGGCGCTGGTTGGGCGTACTTGGCCAGCAACGCGACCATGGTGTCCTGCGGGGTCAGCATGATTTCCACACGGCGGTTAAGAGCACGGCCTTCCGGGCTGTCGTTGGCCGCACGCGGCAGTACCGAACCGAAACCACGCACCATCAGGCGATCATTTTTCAGGCCACTCAAGCGGAAAATCGCGGTCACGGCGCGGGCGCGCTCCAGGCTCAGTTCGCGGTTGCGGGTTTCTTCGCCCGACGGATCGGCATGGCCCAGAATCACCACAGCCACTTGCTTATCGCTTTCCACCAGCTTGGCAACGCGTGTGATCGGACCCAGGGTGACCGGCATCAGCATGCTTGGGCGATCCGGATTGAACGTGGAGTCCACGGGGGCCGAGACCACTAGCAGGTTGTCGCGACGCTCCAACTGGAACTTGCTGCCGTCAAGCGCAGTGCGCAGTTTCGGTTCGTATTGGTCCATCCAGGCCTGGGCAATTTTCGGGTCAGGCGTGGGCGCGGCGGCAGGGGCGGCGGCTTTGTCGTCGCCAAATGGCCACCACCAATGGCGGCCGGACTCTGCCTTGGCAGCGCTGGCGACAGCCACTTTATCGGCGAGGGTTTCAGGTTTTTCCGGGGAGGAGGCACAACCGGCGAGAACAGCACACACAGCAAGAGCAGCAGCAGACTTGATAGGAAACATTGGAACCTCAAAACACAAAAAATAAGTACTCAAGAGCCAGTGCGCTCACGCCCTCTACTTGGGAAGGCGCTGTAGCGAGTGCTAGCTCGCGTAGCTGGCTGCTTCTAACGGGCAACCATGGCGACGGTGACGCAGAAGATAGATCAGCTGGTGAGCCCCCAGGCTCACCCCCCAATACAGCGACTAAAAACTACAGGCATTGACCAAGCGTGCGCGCCAACTTCTGCGCCCGAGGGTCCATCAATACATACGGGCCCAAGGTATTGGTAACAAAGCCAAAAGCAACCTTACACGCAGGATCGGCGAAACCGATAGAACCGCCCGCGCCGGGATGACCAAAGGCACCTGGCCCCAGGCCATAGGTGGCGTTGGGCACGTCTGGTTGGTCGAGCATGCAGCCCAAGCCAAAACGGGTTTGCGTGAGCAGGGTTTTATCCTCGCCAACGCTATGTTCGCGGGTCAGTTCGGCCAGCAGTTCGCTTTCCAGCAAGCTGCCATCCAAAAGACCGCTGTAGAACCCCGCCAAGCTGCGTGCAGTACCGTGGCCATTGGCCGCCGGCTGCTGCATACGACGCCATTCGGGCTTGTTGGTGCTAGTCATGATCGACGGCGGATTGGCGAAAGCGCGGGTGGTCATGGACGCCGGCTCGCTCATCATGGTTTTCAGCAGGCGCTGCGCCGAGGCATCACCAAAATTGCCCTTGGCACGGGAAATCTCAGCAACACGGTAGAACTCCTCATCGGCCAAGCCCACGTGAAAATCCAAGCCCAGCGGCTTGGCGATACGGGCGACGATCGACTCGCCTGGCCCCTTGCCTTCGACCCGACGCAACAACTCACCGACCAGCCAGCCATAGGTGATGGCGGCATAACCGTGGCCTTCGCCGGGTGTCCACCAAGGCGTTTCCGCCGCCAGGGCTGCGGTCATGGTGTCCCACTGATACAGCGCTTCGGGCGGCAGCATATTGCGCACCGCCGGCAGACCGGCGCGGTGGCTGAGCAGCTGGCGCAGGGTGATTTTTTCTTTACCGGCGGCGGCAAACTCGGGCCATACCGACGCAACGGGAGCGTCGAGGCTGAGCTTGCCCTCGCCCACCAACTGCAAGGCGGCGACGGCGGTAAAGGTTTTGGTCACGGAAAACAGGTTGGCGAGGGTGTCGGTGTTCCAGGCTTGCTCACCGGCTTTATCAGCCGTGCCGGCCCAGATATCGATCACGGTTTCGCCGTCAATCTGGATACACAGGGCGCCGCCGCGCTCTTGGGGGTCGTCAAACAGCGCCGCGAAAGCGTCTTTGACCGCTTCAAAGTTAAGATCGAAATAGCCTTGAACTTGCACGTTCAACTCCTTGAGCAGCACCTGAGATGGGCAGCGTAAACACGCCCATCTCCCACAGGAACCAGCCGAAATTCCGGCTGAGGGTTAGCCCTTGCCGCCAGGGCCACCGGCACCAGCGCCACCACCGGGGCCGCCATGGCCTTCACCGCCTTTGCCTTCGCCGCCCTTGCCTTTACCCTCGCCGCCTTTGCCCTTGCCTTCGCCTTTGCCGCTGCCGTTACCGGCATCTTTAGCAGCCGGCGCAGCCACTTCCGGCACAACAACCGGTGCCAGTACGGCTTTGGCCACGGCCAGATTGGCGTTGCGCACAGCTTTGACAAAGCCATCGAACGGCCGGTCGGTGATGGCGACCAAACCGAAGTGACCGTTTTCGCCATCCAGCAGGCGACCGGTTACCGGTTGGTCGAGGTATTGGAACAGGTGGGTGCCGACAATCATCGGCTCCTTCACCGCTTCTTCAACAAAGTGCGCATAGGCCGGGCCGCGCTGCTCTTCGTTGTACACCTCGCTGACACCGCCCCAGAACGGGCCACGGTCGCGGGAACCGAAGTGGAACTCGGTGACCAGAATTGGCTTATCGAGGGTTTTCAGTGCGGCAAAGTCATAACCGTGCTGCGGTTCCTTGGTATAGAAGTTAAAGCTCAGCACGTCGCAATACTGCGCGCACGAGGCCACGGCTTCCGGGTTGCTGGCAGCAAAACGGCCACCCAACAACAGGTGGTTCGGGGCGTGCCAGTTAAGCGCGTCATCGATGGTTTTGAAGTAGGTGTCAGCGAACAAGCGCTGGAACTGCTGCATATCCGCTTCGATAGCCGGGTGCTCAGGATTCGGGCGTGGCGCCTGGAAACCTGGATCTTCCATCAATTCCCATGCCGGCAGCTCGATACCCCAGGCTTTGGACAGGCCGTCTTGGTTGCGGTACTTGTCGCGCAGCATTTTCAGGAAAGCGCGCTTGGCCGGCACGTCGGTGGTCAGGTTCAGGGTGCCGTACGCCAAGGCGTAGCGGGCATTCGGGTCATTGGCCGGGCCTGCCCAGGCCAGTTCGTTGTCGGCGAAGAAACCGAGCAACCATGGGTCGTCGCGGTGATCGCGGGTGGCGATGGCCACGGCGCGTTCGGCAGCCATGGCAAAGCGCGGGTCGAATGGGTCAGGCATGCCGCCCCACCAATCAACGCCGGTGCTGATGGTTTTGTAGTCACCGCTAATCGACAGCGGCAAGGTGTATGGCATGCGCTTGGCGGCGGCCAGCGATGGATCGCTCCAGTTGCCGACGGTGTTAAAGCCCCAGGCTTGCAAGCGGTCGAGGGTGTTTTGCGTCCAGCGCACCGGGTCGAAGGCTTTGGTTACGCACTTCTCTTCGGCCACCGCTGGCTTGGCCTCTACCGGTGGCGTCACTACCGGCGGCGCAACTGGCGCCACGGCGGTGGTTTCAGCGGTGTTGGTGGTGTTCTCGGCATTGGCTTCGACATCAGCCGGCACTTCGCTTTCTTCGTCGTTGACTACCTGCGCGGTGCTCTTGTCGACAAGGTTGGCGCACGGCTGCTCGGGGAAAGTGCGTTGCAGGTTAGCGCGGTAGAAATCGAACCAGCGGCCTTGGTCGAAGTTACGGCCTTTGGCGGCGCCGGTGTCGGCACGGCTGCTACTGCCACCGTAATAGGCGGCCAATGGCTCGCCATCTTTGGGCAGGCCGGTGAACATGGTTTCGCGGCCTTCAACGTAGGTGGCGCTGTTGCCGGCACTGACGGTGTTAACCCCCAGCGAGTAGAACGGATGCCCTTCCGGAGTGACCAGGAACCAACGGCCGTCACGTTTTTCCGTGCGGAAAAAGCCCGACGCGTCGAACTGCGGGCCGCCGAGCAGGCCGCCGTATTGGTCGGTCTTTTCATTTTTTTCCAGCCAGCTCTTAAGTTGGCTGGCTTCTTTGCCGGCGGCGCCTTTCAGTTGCTCGTCGCTGCTGACCTTTTCCGGCCACTGGCCGCGGGTGTACTGGCCATAGGAGTCGACAATACCGGTGTACAGCTGCTGCTGGGTTTCGTCGCCTTCGCGCACCCCGAAACGGCCAAGCAGAATGCTCTGTGGCACATCCGGGCTGCTCATATAAATGCCGACAGCGGTGACCTTGCTCAGGTCCAGATCGCCTTCCACAGTGTCAGCCAGAATCACCCGCTGGCCATCAACGGTCCACGGCATCGCCGGGCCGGCACGCATGCCTTGCGCACGTGGCGAGGTGGCGTGCAGAGGAATCAGCAGGTTTTGCGCCGGGCCGGCTGGCAGCGCGATGCGGCTGGTAAGTACCTCGCCGTCGCTGCTTTCCATACGAATATCGAGGGTCAGCGCCCAGTCCATGGCGTTCTGGACACGCAGGGTCATGACATTGGCTTTGGACCAATCCCACACGCCGTTTTGCGGCGTCAGACGCAGGTTGGGGTTGTCGGAGGGGTTGAATGTCACCCGCCGCATAGGCTCGCTTTCGGCCGCCAATTCTGCGGTCAGCGAAGGCAGGCTGGCGTTCTGGGTCTGCACCTGCACGACATCGGCGGGGCTGACAAAGTTGAACAGCGTCTGTTGCTCGGCGGCGAGCGCCAACGGGGGCGCAGATACCATCAAGGCGAAAATACCGGGCAGTGAACGGCGAATCATGTGACAGGCTCTCCTAAACAACCAGCCAATAGACAGCAGACTTCTGAATTGATGCTGTCTTAAGTAATTTCTCGGCGAAACGGTGGCAAGGCATTGAGAATGGCCTTGCCGTAGCGTTGGGTTACAACGCGTCGATCCAAAAGCGTAATAGTGCCGCGATCAGCCTCGGTACGCAGCAGGCGCCCGCAGGCCTGCACCAGACGCAGTGAAGCATCTGGCACAGCGATTTCCATAAACGGGTTGCCGCCGCGCGCCTCGATCCATTCGGCCAGCGCCGCTTCTACTGGGTCATCCGGTACGGCAAAGGGAATCTTGGCGATCACCACGTGCTCGCAATACGCGCCGGGCAAATCCACCCCTTCGGCGAAACTGGCCAGACCAAACAGCACGCTGGCTTCGCCGTCATCAACGCGCGCTTTGTGCTTGTTCAGGGTTTCTTGTTTGGACAGATTGCCCTGAATAAACACGCGCTTGCGCCAGTCACGGTCGACGCCGTCGAAGACTTCCTGCATCTGTTTACGTGAGGAGAACAGCACCAGCGTGCCGCGCGAACCTTCTACCAAACCCGGTAATTCACGGACGATGGCGGCTGTGTGAGCAGTGGCGTCGCGCGGGTCGGCCTTGAGGTCCGGCACGCGCAGCACGCCGGCGTCGGCGTGGTGGAACGGGCTTGGCACAATGGCGGTAACCGCTACTTTCGGCAGGCCAGCGCGCATGCGGAAACGATCAAAGGTGCCCAGCGCCGTGAGGGTGGCCGAAGTCACCAAGCACCCATAAGCCACATTCCACAAACTGCGGCGCAGGGTTTCGGCGGCGAGAATCGGGCTGGCGTTGACTTCAATGTCAAACATCGCGCCACCTTCGGCCAGGGTCAGCCAACGCGCCATGGGCGGGCTTTCCTCCGGGTCTTCGGCGGTAAAGGCCAGCCACAGTTCCCAATTGTTCTGCGCGCGGGCCAGCAGGCTACCAAACAGCGGGTACCACTCTTCGGCCTGGTGGCTGGCGATGCCGATGGCGGCTTCGCCATCCATGGACTTTTTCAGCAGTTCGGTCAGGCCGGTGAACAAGTCGGTGAGGCGCGAAAAGCCTTTCTTTAACTCCAGGCCCATCTCGGTCAGGTGCTCAGGCACCACGCCGCCAACAAAGCGGTGACGCGGGCGCTCACGGCCTTCCATGTCTTCACCGGCTTTGAAGTCGGCCAATTGCTCGCAGGCGTTAAACATAAATTGCTGATTGGTGCGAATTTCCCGCGCCAGAATCGGCACCTGCTCAATCAACCGCCCGAGATCGCCAGGCAGCGGATTTTGCGCCAAGAGCTTGGTGAGGTTTTTCGCCGTCAGCTCCAGCCAATCGGCGGTGGAGCGCAGCCGCGTGTAATGGGCGAAGTGGCCGATGGCCTTGTCTGGCAGGTGGTGGCCTTCGTCGAACACATACAGGGTGTCGCGCGGGTCGGGCAGTACAGCGCCGCCGCCCAGCGCCAGGTCGGCAAGCACCATATCGTGGTTGGTAACGATAACGTCGACCTTGCCCATGCCTTCGCGAGCTTTATAGAAAGCACAGGTCTGAAAATTCGGACAATGACGGTTGGTGCATTGGCTGTGGTCGGTGGTTAAGCGCGCCCAATCGGCATCTTCCAGAGCCTCGGACCAGCTGTCGCGGTCGCCGTCCCATTTATTGCCGGCAAGCTTTTCGACCATTTGCGTGTAGAGCTTTTGATTGCCTTGGTCGACCTCAATTTTGAAGCCTTCCTCTTCAAACAAGGCGGCGGTGGCGTTTTGCGACTCGCCTTCCTGCATCAATATGTCCAGCTTGGACAAGCACAGGTAGCGGCCCCGGCCTTTGGCCAGGGCAAAGGTAAAGCTCAAACCGCTGTTGCGCATGACCTCGGGCAGATCCTTAAACACGATCTGCTCTTGCAACGCCACGGTGGCGGTGGCGATGACCAAGCGTTTACCGGCCGCCTTAGCCAAGGGAATAGTGGCCAGGCTATAGGCCACGGTTTTACCGGTACCGGTGCCGGCCTCGACCGCCACCACGGCGGGGTCGCTGCTGCGCCGGCCTTCGTCGTCGACCTTGATGGTGCCCAACACCTTGGCGATCTCGGCAATCATCAAACGCTGGCCATAGCGCGGCTTCAGCCCTTTGGCTTCGAGAAAACGGGAATAGGCGCCCTGGATTTGGGACTT
>LNAP01003093.1_pt1 | contig 16075 bp, 16 predicted proteins | sample 602601 | NCBI WGS metagenome assembly LNAP01 (sample SAMN02440304, study PRJNA202911) | soil metagenome | biome: Subtropical and temperate rainforests or woodlands; isolation source: soil samples (1 kg each in a 20% v/v slurry with milli Q water) were... ... | reverse complement strand
CGTCTGATAGTGCCATTTCTATAACTCCATTTAGCGGCTAAAAATTATGTAAAGAACAAATACCCAGCCTGGCGCATTGGGATTCGCGCGAGCCAGATCAGGGTCAAGTGAGCGGGATAAAAAGCGTAGAAGAACCAACGTAGCCGAGGGCACGGCAGGGCCACGAATGGCGCAACGAACAGGATCAAGATCGAGGCCAGCGCCCATTGGTTGCCGTTGATGTATCCAAGTGCAGCGCAAGACACAAATGCCAGGATCAGTGCCGGCACTGATGGCTGTTTTGTGTAGATCCAGATCGCTACGCCAAAGGCCAGAGCTGGCCACCAGAATTCAACCAGGCTACCGCCCAGGGCAAAGGCCAACCCAGCAGCCATGTAGCCTTGAGGCCGACCCATTTCGAGCAGGCGAAGCGTGGCGGTCAGGACGAACAGGGTAAAGAGGATATTCAGCGGCCACCAACCGTTGACCAGGCCCCCGAGTGCCAGGAATGCCGGTGAAGCCAAGGCGCCGAAAACAGCCAGGCGAATCATGGTGCGACGATAGGCGCCGCTCTCAAGCGCTCCAGGACGAGCCAGGTTGTACGCCAGAACAAACACGAACAACGGCATTGTCAGGCGGCCAGCGTCGTACAGCCAGGCTACGGTGTCGTTCAAGAGGTATTTGTTGATGTGATCGCCAATCATCAGCACCAGGGCGAGCCATTTCAGCGCCTCGATGGTGCCATTGGCAATTTCCGGCCGAGGCCAGGAGGCGATGCGAGCTGCTATCTGATTCATGGCCCCTACCCTATTTCACCATTCCAGGTGCGTACATATCTGCCAATGCGCGTTCGGCTGCCTGGTTGTAGGTTCGGTGGTGGGTCACAGTGACTTTTTTCGGTGCCGCCTGAACAGGTTCAGCCATTGCCGTGATCGCGGCTTGAGTAATGCTTACAGCCTTTTCCTTTGGCGTCCCTTCGACCGTCGCCGTGCCGGCGACGATGGCCGGTGCGCCGGCTGCATTCGGATCGTAGGTAACGAAGCGTTCAGACAACCAGGTTCCCCACTTTTCAGCCCTTTTCATCAGATCGGCCCGATACGGCGCATTGTATTGGGGCGTGCGTGAATGGTAGTTAGCTGCGCGCGTCCACAAATCGCCGGAGTCATTGCGGATATGACCACGCAGCCGCCACGCGGCCAGGTCATAGGAGTAGCAACCCGCCTGCGCAACGTCATCAGCCGTAATGCCGTATTGACGCTCCAGATCGCGCAGGTAGGCGGTATTGAACTGCATAGCTCCTACGTCATCAGTACCGTTGGAATTTCTCACCCGCTGGCCTGGTTTTCCGCCTTCTTTTTCTGCCACGGCGAGAACCAGGTTCGCGGGCACCTCGTACTTGATGGCGGCCGTAACGGAACAAACGACGCGCTCTTGCATTTGTGGTGGCAGATCAAGAAATGGCATATGTCTTACCTCACATCCGAACTTTGCCGTATTTATCGGCAATCTTGTCACCCCAGCCATTGTCACTTTCGCACTGGTTGACAAACTCCCTACGGGCATCCTGAGTTGCATCAGGTTTGAACTTGCCATGCTTCTTTTTGACAATGCTGAAGAAGTCTTTAACCGGGCCGTCGCAGCCGTCAACGGTGCCCTCCCCTTGCAGCATTCCAGCCATGCAAAGAACGGTTTCGCATGGGTCTTTAGCGAAAGCTGGTGCGGCTTGGGCTGCTAAAGCGATAGTAATTAACGTGGCACTAATAACTTTTTTCATGTTTATGTCCTTATGCTTTTCCGTTAACGAATGCGTTAATTTCATCATTGTTGTTGCCGCCACTACCCACGCTGTCGCCGTCGAATTGAGGGACTACGTCCGGCGCTGGATTGGAGTGTTGAGCAACAACGTCACGGGCTTCCTGGAGAGCTTGTTGCTGATTGATTGCGGCAGCCTGCGCCATGGTTTGTTGGTCTGCGCGAGCCTGGCCGGCAGTACCATTGATTTCAGAGGCGAGCTTGCCGCCCACGGTGTTGCTGACGCGCTCATTAGCTGCGGCTGCCATCGAGGATGCTTTCGCAGATAGACCCTCTTTCGCGCCGCTTGCCAAGCTGCCAGCCATATCGGCCGCGAAGCGCCCAGCGGTGCCCATAGCCTGACCAAAGCTAGAGCCGCCACCACCACCACCACCACCACCACCACCGCCGCCCTCAGATCCGCCGATGTTGCCAGTGTCACCCGCGCCGCCACCTACGCCGCTGCCACCACCACCCATGTTCTCTTGGGCGGATTGGAAAGCGGCCTTGAGTGCCGATCCTGCGCCGGCAACGTTAGCGGCGCCGCCCAAGGCCATAGACGCACCTGCGCTGGCAGCACCTGCGGCGATACCAGCGGCGGCGACGGCTGCGCCCATAGCTGCACCGGCACCAAAGCCACCGACCCCACCAGTAGACGCACCACCAACGATCCCGGCCAGCATTGGAGGAATTTTGTTAGTTAGATACAGCAATACCACTGCGGTGATACCCAGCACGCCCAACTCTTTTAGGTTGATGCCTTCGCTCATCCCGGCGTATGCCTGGTCAATAAAGGTCTTACCGATACCAACAAGAAGCACCATCCCCATGAGTTGCACGCCGATCCCCAGGACTGTTTTGTAATAGGTGATAGCTATATCGGAAGTCCAACGGGAACCACCGAAGCCAAGAAGAACAACTCCGCCGTACATAAGAATCCACGCAGAAACAAACAGCAAAAGCATGTTTACGGCCACAAGTGCCAGCACGACCAGGACACAGCCAGAAATTATAATTGCAGCAGCGCTGTCTACCGGAGAGAACGTCGATGATTCATCAAGAGCTTTGAAAAAGATGTCAAAGCCAATATCGGTGATTCCAGAAGGCGTGAAATTCGACGCTCCCCCTGCTGCGGCTGAACCCATCATCCACATGCTTTTGATAACGGCGTCAGATATTGCAGGGCCATTCAATAGAATCCAGTAGAAGAAGCCCAGCGTGCCAAAGAAACGAATGGTTTCAGCAAAGAACTCACCAATGTCCGCTTTACGCAAGATCATCATGCCGTAAGTCCAAACCATACTTATTAGAGCAAGCCCCCAAAAGATCCAGGAGCCATAGGACACCATCCTGGCACCCCAGGCGCTTGCGGCTTGTTGATATCTGCCCATCACCGAATCCATGATTCCGGTGTCAGCAGCCGCAAGCGCTACTTCGGGGATGAGAAACAAGCCAAGTACGGCTAGTGCCGCCGCACAAGTGGCTTTTCCTGGCTTGGTCATTTTCATCATTTTTTCTCGCTATCCATTGACCAGGTTTTCGGCTGGCTACGAGTAATATTGCCGTCCTGGCGCGGGCACTTGGACGCATCACTGGCAATTGCCGGGTTGGAGCAATTTGGACTGGCTACTTCGTCCTTTTCCTCCTTGCAGCCGCTAACGGCTGCAAGGAGAACTAACAGGGACGCAGTTACAAGGCGTTTGATTTGCATAAATACCCCTTAGTTACTTGAACGACCAGGTAGACGGCTCAGACCTGGTGATGTTGGATTTTTCGCGCAGCTTCGTAGACGAAGCATCTTCTTGAGCCTGGCGGTCGGCTTGTTGTTGAGCCAAGGTTGCTGCGGCCTGATTCTGTGCCAGCAACATGCCGCGGATTTGCAGAAGCTGATTGCCCTGCGCTGCGGCCAACTGGTTAGCCGCTTGAAGTGCCTGCATGTGTCCGGTTGCGCTCGTGGCTTGAGATTGGAGCTGTTGCAGCTTTTGGGCATCAGCGTTCAGCGTCTGTTGTTGCTGATCGACACTTCTGATTACGTCCGCGTTTGCCCGTTGCACCGCTTCTGAACTTTCAGCACGGCGAGTTTCCAGAGCTTCCCGCTCGCTGTCAGAGCATCCGCTATCCTGGAAACATGGAGAATTTCGGTAATAATTGACGTTTTCATATTTTGACAAGTACCGGTCAATCGACCCGGACTGGTTTTTGTAATATTCAAGGGTTTGTTGGGCGGACACAACTTTGTTAATTATGCTGTTAACTTCGCTCCAGATGTAAGCACCCGGCGCGGCGGTGTTTTGTATCATGTTTTCATATTGCTGTAATTGAGTTGTGTATTCCCTTAATTGAGTTTCATATTGTTTAACCTGCTGTGCCACTTGCTTAACTTGGTTTATTGCGGTGACAGTCGTTTGGCCTAGATTCATGCCGTCAACTACTGGAATGCCTGCCGAAACCGGCTGGCAAACTACGAGACTAACTGCTGCGGAAAGTGCGAATACTTTAGCCGCTAAAATGGAATTGTTAGAAAACATAACTTGCTCCTTGCGTCAGTAGTCAAACGACTGATAAGCCTTGGTGAATGTCACGTCTTTTACAGCAACAATGTTAAAGCGATAGCCCGGACGAATTTCGATTGTCGGGGAAATGTTCAAGTTTTTAGAGATGATTTGCGCAGACACCTGGCCCAGTTGCTGCCCAAGTGCAGAACTCAATTCGCTGCTAACCGAAGGTTGTTGGTAGCCAACAGAGTTGTTGTCGTCCTGAGTTGCAATGGAAGCGCCTGCGGTGATGCCGGCCATGAACAACGCTGATCCGTAGAGCCGCAACAGGTGATGATTCACCTTGTCACGGAAGCCAGAGTAGCCGGCCATGTCTGCGCCTGGCATTGCTCCAATGTCCAAAGCCTTGCCATCAGGAAATACCAGGCGCTGCCAGGCAATCAGTACGCCTTCTTGACCATAACCAACATCGCTGGAGTAGGTGCCAACCATGCGAGTCCCTTGAGGAATAAGCAGGTATTTGCCGGTGGCCGTGTCATACACGTCCTGCGAAACCTGCGCCATGATTTGACCTGGCAAATCAGAGTTGATGCCGCTCAGCATGATTCCAGGAATAACAGCGCCGGCCCGAATCTCGAACGGTGTGGTTGGAGCTTCCATTTTGGAGTTCAACGCCCAACGATCTTTTTTGCCGTTGCCGTCAAAAGTGCCGTAGTCCTTACCGGTGTCGCTGGACGACGAGGCCAGCATCATGCCCGACGATCCGCCCGAACGGCCGCCGCCGTAACCACCACCGCTACCGCCGCCCATGTTTCCTTGTACCTGGCGAAGTTGGGCTTGATAGGCCGCATTCGGATCGGTCGAGCGCTGCTGGTCGATTTGCCGGCGAACCTGCGCAATGCGATCAACCATTTCATCAGGGGTTTGCGGAGTATCGTCAGTCGTGCCGGTGCCGACACGGCTCAGATCCGGCAGGGTGATTGCCGTTTTAGCTCCAACTGCGGTTTGGAATAGCTGCATTTTCCGTTGACGCAACTGTTCGTCTTCCTGATCTTCTGGCGAGCGTGGGCCGCCATTCCCGCGAGGCGGTTGCGGTGGCGCATTCGGGTTTTCTACGCGAGCCACAGGCACGCCATTAGGCGTTGTAGGTGCTTGCGGATCGGCCGGGGGCAAAAGTGGTGGCTCAGCTTTGGCTTCTGGGATCAAGCCGTCAGCACGGCCCCCAACAATATCGGCAGCCATCAGAGAGCTATCCCCGCCCTTCCCTTGCGCGGTCGCTGCATGTTCCACATTGGCTTGATTGGAACGCTTGACGGCCACCATTGCGATAAGGCCCATAAACAGCGCGAGAACCGCAATGCCAATCATCAAAGGCACGTTGTTCACCCGGCGCACGCCGGTCTTTTTGCTGGAAGCGCCTGGCGACGAATCCGGCGACATTTGGTCGGTGTCAGCCATGGCAATTACTCCTTACGCGCCCAGGAACCCGCCGCTGCGACAGTCCCGTTTTTTTGTGGAATGTAGGCTCGGCTGATCGGCTGATTGCCCACCACTACCGTGACCCGGTACAGGTCAGCGGCAGGTGCGAGCGAGTCAACTACATAGCGGAGGTCTACACCGGGAGCGAAAGCCGCCTGAGTAGCCGGTTGCGCCTTTTTGGCAGCTTCCGGCGCATACTCGTTCACGGAGTAGCCACGACCGCGCAGAAGCGCTACCAAGGCCGTTCCGTAGGCATCTTCGGTGGGCTGCATGATGTTCAAGCGAGTCCGCGCAGGCGGATACATAGTGACCAGGTGCGCAACGGTGTCGCTCGCCATGTTTTTGTCATGCGCGGCCGGGGCTGCCGAATAATTCCCGTATGGGGAATTTGTTGCGCACCCACTCAAGCCGGCGATAAGTGCCGAGATCAGGAGAACTTTGCGCATCACTTGGCCTCCCGCTCAATGGTGATTTTGTCCTGGCTCGATCCGACGCCGGCAACCAAAATTGCCTTGTCGAAAATCGTGTCCACCACATAGCGATTGCCCTGGACGCGGTAGTTGACCATTTGCGTTTCGGCATCGCGGAAAATACCGCCGTCGCGACGTACTACCAGGAGGGTTGGAGACTCGCTTTGACGCATGCCATCCGGCATTTCAATGATGGTTTTCGTACCGTCGTTGTACACACGTACTGGCTTCCAGCGCGCCTTGCCGTCGATGGAATAGTTAAAGTCCAGGTTGCCCAGGTATTCCCGGGTTTGCGGAATCGTGTTGTCGTGACGGTCTTTAGCCTCGGCATTCCGGATCGACGCCCACTTGGCAGCAGCATCTTCGGGATACATGAAGCGTGCGTAAGGCATGCTTTCATTACGAGTTGAACGCAGACGGAAATGGTAAGTGCGACGGTCGGTCATCACGACCAGCGCGGTATCCAGGCCCACGTCCAGCGGCTTCAAAATCAAGTGAACGGTTTGGTCTGCACCGGAGCCGCTGATGCCAGGCTCTACGGTGAAACGAGGATCGCCACCGTTCAGCGTGTTGAACTGCTCGCCAGGCTGCAGGGAGATATCGCAGACCTGGAGCACAGCGCAGACCACTTGGGTTTGCCCACTGCCGTACAGGAAGGTAATGGCGCCGTCGCCGCCTGGTGTCGCGTTGCTAGTCGCTTGGCCGGTCTGCCATTTTTTGCCGATCCCGATAGCTTTTTGCTCCTGCGGGGTCAGCTTCACAGTGTCCGGGGCAAAATACTTGTTTGCCATATCCGCTTGGCTGTCGGCTGCTTGTACAAAACCTGGCAAAAGAACGCCGGCAATTAACGAGGAAATCAGTGTCTTTTTCATATGGAGTGTCCGCCCCAGGATTAAAGTTGTTTCGACCAGTTAAAGTCGCGAATGAAGATGAAGTGCCCGTTCACAAAAGTGTTTCTGTCTACTGACATATCTTTGTTTTGATAGACGTTGATGAGCGCTCGCATGTTGTACGGGTTGCCTTTGAGCGAGCCGTCCCGGCTGCGAACTGTCTCAGTCCAATCCACCTGCCAGGTGTCTTTGGTTTGTGGCAGAGCAGATCGAATCTCAACCGACACGGTTTCGTTTTCCGCGCGCTTGAACGGGTTCCGCTCAGGGGAGCCATTGAGGAATTCATTGGCCTTCATCGTTGCCGGATCTTGCGGGGCAAGGTACGCATAAGAGGCCAGCACGGCTTTTCGCTGGAGGCTTACATCTGGAGTTACCAACCGTGTGTTGCTGATGAAGTTTGTCACCGCTGCTTGGTAGTCGGTCAGAACTGCATCAGGCACCCGATCCAGCAAAGTCACGGAAACCGTGTTGGCCGAGGCATCTTGTTGGAACACCATAGGAATGATCTTTGATTGCGCGCCAATGTGAGCAATGCCGCCTACTGCCCCCATGACAATGAGCAGGGAAACGATCCCCACGGTCTGCCATACCTGGAGAGAAGACATAACTCCCATCACATGCCCATTCCACGAACGGCGAGCATTGAGATACGGATTATTGACTTTCTCTTTAGCGGCTAAAGTTGCGCCGGCTACTTCTGTTTCCGCGTCTTTGCGGCGATTGAAAATGCTCATGCTGCACTCCTGTAGTTATCAAGGCTCAAGCCACGGTCGCGGAGCCACACATGCACCCACGAATCGCCGTGCTGTTCCTCTAGCTTCTTGATGATTGCTATGTCGTCTGGGCCGGTCGCACCGACGAAGGAGAGAGCCAGCGGGCCTAGTGCAAGGCTGTATAGGCGGCGGCCTTTCTCAGATACCAGGTAGTAATCGCGCTTTTGCTGGGCAGTAGCGATGATTTCAATCTGGCGCAGGTTGAGGCCCATGCGGAGGTAAAGCGCGGTCGCTGCTTCATCACGCGCATACATATTCGGCAGGTAGATTTTGGTGGCCGTGGATTCAACAATGACGTCCAGAATCCCCGATTGAGAGGCGTCAGAAAGGTTCTGAGTTGCCATCAGTACGCGGCAGTTTTTCTTTGCCAGGGTTTTAAGCCACTCGCGGATTTTCTCGCGGAACACATCGTGACCCAGCATTAGCCAAGCCTCATCGAGAATAATCAGGGTTGGCCGACCATCCAGCGCTTCTTGAATTCGCATGAACAGGTAAAGCAAGACAGGCAGCGCGTAGCGATCCCCCAAGTCCATCAGGTGTTCGATTTCAAAAGTGATGAAGTCGGAAATAGAGAGCTGATCCTCTTCCGCATCGAGCAAGTGACCCATAAGGCCGTCAATGGTGTAGTCCTTGAGTGCCGCCCGAATGTCAATGTCCTGAACTTTCGCGGTGAATTCAGACAGCGTTCCCGGACGCCCTTCTTTTTCCTCGACCGTGCCCATTTCAATAATGGTTTCGGCAATTAGGTTGCGCTGTTCTGGCGTGGTCTTGAGGCCGTTCAATGCCAGCAGGTCGTCAATCCAGCCCATTGCCCATGCACGGCGCGAGCGAGTCACCAGGTTGGACAAGGGAGCGAAAGCGAGCTTTTCGCCGGCCCCTGCCACAACGTAGTGAGCCCCCCCAGCAGCCTTGCAGCTCGGATACATCGACATACCCTTGTCGAATGTAAACAGCCTGGCATTGGAGTATCGGCGCCATGACATGGCGAGGATTGCCAGGTGCGTAGACTTACCCGCCCGAGTCGGGCCAAACATGATGGTGTGCCCCAAGTCGCGCACATCAATGTTGACTCGGAAAGGCGAGTTACCACTGGTAAGCCCGTGCATCAGCGGCGGCGAGTTAGGCGGCATCAGTGGGTTAGGTGCGAAGTTCTCGCCGGTCCAGATGGTGCTTGTCGGGATCAAGTCGGCCAGGTTCATCGTATTGATGAGAGGCCGGCGCACGTTCTCTACGCCGTGGCCTGGCAGTGAACCCATGAAGGCATCCATGGTGTTGATGGTTTCGACGCGAGCGGTGAACGCCATCGCGTTGATAGCCTTTTCAAGCTGGAGCGCGGCCGTTTCCACCACTGACCGACTTTCGTCCATCAGCACCACGACACTGGTATAGAAGCCTTGCGCAACCATGCCGCTATTGGTTTCAGCAATAGCCGATGCAGCATCGGCCACCATAGAAACGGCATCCTCATCGACAGTGCCGCCGTTGGTGTTGAACACCTGGTCAAAGAAACCCCGGATCTTCTGCTTCCATTTCTTGCGAAACTTCTCCAGGTGCGACACAGCCTCATGGTGATCCATGAAGATGAAACGGTTCGACCAGCGATATTCAACAGGCAGCTCAGCAAGGCGCGTCAGGATTCCGGGCGAGGACTCCAGAGGGAAACCCTCAATGGCGACTACCTGGATGAATTTGCGGCCCAGCTTTGGCGTTACGCCGGTATACAGCTCTTTGCCCCCAATCAGGTTGTCGATGTAGATCGGATTGGTTGGCAGCATCACGGCATGATTGATGCCGGTAACGCAGAACTGGAGCCATTGCAGGAACTCATCATGGGTGACGGTTGACCCGTCCTCATTCATGATTTTTTGACCACGCAGGCGCTCCATGGACACAGCGGAGGACATGCGCGATTCGATGTTTTTGACCTCTTTTTTGAAGAAGTCGATCAAGTGATGCGTGCGTGCTTTGTTGTTTGGCTTGTCTGAATCGTCATGGAACATCAGCTCGACAAACTTGCGCTCGGCAAGCATTGGCGGGAACCACGTTACGGTGATGATAAAGAAGCCTTCGTACAAATTACCCAGCCCTTCAAAGGTACGGCGACGTTCTTCGTCAATTGCTGCCGATACCGGGTCAGGGAAATTCGATTGGCTTGGATGGCTGTAGTTCGGAGCTGGCCTACGGACTGCATCGACGTGAACCATCCAGCCACTGCCCATGTTGGCCAGCGCTTGGTTGATGCGGAACGAGTTCATTTCCCGCTCTACATCGGTTGCACTGGCATTGTCAGATCCTTTGTACAGCCACGCAGCCATGAAAGAACCGTTCTTGCCAACAATCACGCCGTCATCGACGACAGCAGCGTAATTGAGAAGATCGGCAAGGCCAGCTTCGGTGGACTGATGTTTTTTGAGTCGAAGGTCTTCATTGACCTTGCGTACCTGCGAGAGCAAAAACAGCACCAACAGGACGCCCACGACCGCAATTGAGATGAGCAGTGATTCAATCATTTGTATTGCTTCCCTTGAGAGGTGCCGTTTTCGCGGAAGGGAGTGGCACGCGGCGGGTAAAAGGGCTTGTATCGGCGGTTGCGCAGATAGACAAAGCGCATAAGAGGGTCAGATTTGCCCATCTTGCGCAGCATCCAAAGCGAGGCGAACCACATGCCAACGCCCAGGAAAAAGGCCAGCCAATCTTGCGCAGCAAAGACCAAGATGGCGGCCAGCAAACCGCTGAACATAACCATTTCACGATCCCCACCCATGAAAAGGTTATGGCGATTGCCGGCCCGACGAATAGGGATCTTGCGTAGTGCCATGGGGTTTACGCTCCTACTACCAAGCGAGCAGTAGCCGAGCGAACAGCCTCGACCTTGCTGGTGATCCAGTCGGCAGACTTCGCAGCCATATCGTGCGCAGCGGTGATTTCAGCGCCTTGGCCGGTGATTGCCGACAAGGTGTTTTGTGCTGCGACGATGAAGCACAACACCAGGACGATGAAGATCAAGGTGCGCAGGAAACCGTTCATATCGCCGCCGAAAATCAACGTGGCACCGGCACCAACTAGGCCGACAATCGCCGCGGTAAAGGCGAATGGCCCCGTGATGGACGAGCGGATGGTTGTAAACCAGTCATCAAAAGGAAGACCGCCCCCAGCGGTGCTGGACGCGAATGCGGGATGAGCGCTCAGAAGCATCATCAACGCTGCACCTGCGGCGAAAAGTGCCTTGTTGTTAACGCGGGAAGTTTTGTTTTGCATGGGTGTTACTCCTAGAGGGTGTTGGTGATGTAGTTGCCGTTTTCATATCCGACGATTTCGAGAATCGCTTCTACTCGGCGGACTTCTGACTTCCGGTTGATTTGCACGATTACGTGAACCGCCTCAGCAATCAGCGGTTCAATATCGGTTGGAGCGTGCTTGTTGCGGGTGACGAGGGACTTGAGGCGTTGCAAGGCAGATTCAGCGCTGTTTGCGTGGAGCGTGCCCGCGCCGCCGTCATGGCCGGTGTTCCAGGAGTCCAAGAGGTCGAGTGCCTCTGAACCACGGACTTCACCGACGATGATGCGATCAGGCAGCATCCGGAGGGTCGTTTTGAGCAAGTCAGTCATGCTGACTTCAAGCGTGGTGTGGTACTGAACGCAGTTAATGGCGGAACACTGGATTTCGCCCGTGTCTTCAATGATGAACACACGTTCATTCGGGTCGTTATCGACCATTTCTTGAATAACGGCGTTGATGAGAGTTGTCTTGCCCGAGCCGGTGCCACCGACCACAAGAATGTTCTTGTGGTCGCGTACAGCCTTCTTGATGGCGTCACATTGCGCTTGAGTCATGATCCCCTGTTCGACATAGCTGTCGAGCGGGAAGACTGTGATGGCGGGTTTACGGATCGCAAAGCACGGAGACGAAACCACTGGCGGGAGCTGGCCGGCAAATCGTTCATTGCCGAAAGGCAATTCGCCGTCAAGGATTGGCTCTTTTGCCCCAACGGTTTTACCGAGCAGACCGGCGAGCGTCTTTATGACTGACGTTGCGCGCCATGCCTCCATCGTCCCGATGACACGGGTTGGCTCACCCAATCGTTTCAGCCAGAGCTGCCCATCCGCATTAAGCAGGATATCGGTAGTTTTTGGGTCGTTTAGTGCACCCTCAACCAAAGGCCCCAGGTCGCGACGTAGGCGCTCGGTAACGCGCTTTTTGACCGTTTCCTGGTCGCCGTTTTGTTCACTCATCGTTTGCTCCAAATTCGTCACAGGTGCGAATGTGGCAAACGATATACCGAAACTGAGTTGGGGGCAATAACTCAGCATCGTTTTTATCAATGATAAAAAACACTTCGCCTTCCGTGACTTTATCGCTGCGCGCATCCCGCGCTGTTCATAAAACACCGACCGCTTGCGCCAGGCAGGCGACCGGTTGTGCCAAACACCAATCAGGGCTGAAAAAAAAGACCCCTTGTTAGGAGCCTTGGTTTTAGCCGCTAAAATTTTTGATGTTATGGGGCGTTAGATTTTTCCCGGATCTTTGCAACATTGTACTCGTGCCACTTGCGCACCTGGAACGCCTGGTGATTGGTCAGAGTCGCGCAATAACGACAGTAGCCGGGTGGCAGACTTGATGGCACATGAGTCCCTGCGGCATCGTCCAGAACCTTGCTATCTAAGTCGGTGGACTCCAAAAGCATGGGCAATGGCGTTTGCAGGGCTTCAGCAATGGCCGCAAGGGTCTTTAGGGTGGGATTGCCCTTCCCGTTTGTAATCTCAGATAGAACAGAAATAGAGACGCCCGTGAGCTTGGCTAGCTCATGCTTGGTCATGCCCCGCTCACCCAGCAAACGCAGGACGTTAGTAAAAAAAATGGCATTATGCACAGTCGGTCGGTGCCTCGATGCAGGGCTAATTTTAGCCGCTAAAATTCTTGACCGTTGAAGATTCTTTAGCTAAAGTATCCTTTGGTTAGCAAATCGTCTCCCCGTATAACGGCCATCTTACATTTTGTGCGTAGTTTCGGTAAACGCTATTTTTCTATTGCGCGTGATCCCGCTGGCACAGGCGAGTAAGATTTGCACGGCACGGGGTGACATAGCCGGATTTAGCCGGCTGTTTATATGTAAAGGAGTGACAATGGCCGACCTAACAAACGCCGCTCGAAAGCACATTGCGGAGCTGGTGAAAACCGGGCTGTCGCCCGAAGAGGCAGCGTTGCAGGCTGCAAAGTCTGTTTATGTCGCAGCGACTTCCCTGCCTGGCGTCCAATCAGTTCCTGCTATTGCTACAGCAGTGACCGAATCCAGCATGATTGATTTCGATGCCCCTACACCGTCACCAGGCGCAAGCGATGCGCCGGCCGCGGTAGCCGCTCGCCCCAAGAAACGCACCGTAGCCGACCACCTGGACGCAGCCCTTAGTACACGCAAGCAACCAGAGCTTGCCGGCCTGCCCACAAAAGGCACATCCAAGAAATCACCCCGGACACCGATTGACGATATTGCGGATGCAGTACAAGAGCGGAAGAATAACGAAAAGATGGTAGCGGCCATCACTGAAATGCAACAAATGGAAATGTCGCTATTTCAAGTAGCCCCGTGGGACGACGACCTACGCGCTATCCCGAATGACTGGGGCCGATCGGCTGTCTTCACTACCAGGAACAAGGGGCAAAAGAGAGCGGCATGCGAAGACAAGTTGATCTACCACTACAACCAAGAGATTGAAATCACGTACACCGGGATTGAGCTGCGTGCAGACGATGATGAATTGGTTTGGCAGCAGATCCTAGAGTACGCGAAGCATTCACCGCTGGGCCGGAATGTGGAATTCACGCTTTACCAGCTCTGCACCGACCTTGGTTGGCACATCAACAAGTTCTATTACAACCGGGCGCTAAGCTGTCTAAAGCGGCTCAAAGCAACGTGCTTTTCGATCAAATCCCCACGGCACAGCACCCTTAAAAACCTTTCACTGCTAGGCGACTTTGACATCGAGAAAGACGGTCAAAAGAGAGCGGTATGCAAGGCCCAGCTTGACCCGTATCTGGTTGTGCTGTTTGCCAACGATCATTACTCGAAAGTTATGTGGTCGAAGTACCGAACCCTTTCCCCAACCGCACGCCGGATGTTCGATTATTTCGTGACACACGCAACCCCCTACCCACTCAAGCTGGAGACGTTCCGCCTCATCTGCGGATCAGAGTCTACCCGCAAGAAGAAATGGGCCGAGCAGTCGAGGGAGGCATGCAAAGAGCTGGAGGAAATAGGTCTGGTTGAGAAAACATGGGTCGAGAAGGATTTCATCCACTGCGTTCGCTAGTGGTGGGGACAAATGCGGGACAATTCGGGCAACTCCTAACACTTGAGGGGCCAGGAAAAGGCGGAACTTAACACTTGGGGGGCTAAGCCCCCCTTTTTTCGGCCTCAGAATCGCTAAAACCGTGAGCTAGGCATTAGGTCAAGCCTTTTTGATCGAAATCGCGGCTACCAACAGGGCGTTATCCACCGTTTTTGTGGATAACCGCGTGGATAACCACCATTTTGTACTAACACTTGAGGGGCTACCTGCTAACACATGAGGGGCACCCGACCTAACACATCGGGGGCACAAATGCCGACACTTGAGGGGCCAGGCTACCGACACTTGAGGGGCCGCCATTCTGGCGTTAACCCCTGTAAAATCAATGGTTTGCGAGCCTTTTCGCGGTGTACCTAACCCTTTCTTTTGAACCCCTTCTTTAAACCCTTATCTATAAACCCTGTTTTTAACCAACCGCGCCGAAGGGGGGAGACCCCCCTTCTCGATCCCTCCCGAGCCGCAAGCGGCTCTCCCATCCCCCCAGGGGCTTTGCCCCTCGGCCGCAAGCGTCCTTCACCCCGGAGGCAGTCAACGTCGCTTCGCGCCGCCTTGATCGCTTCGCTACGCAAAGGGAAAAAGCCCCCTTTGCATCGTCGCTTCCAAGAAACCGCAAGACTAGAAGGGTTCTTGCGCGTTAGAGGCCCATGATGGGTACTCCAGAAGGGAGGTGGGTTCTTGGTCGGTGGTCGGATCGTGCATCGAGCTGCCTTTTAGAATAAAAAGCCCCTCAAGTGTTAAGCGATTGTTGATGCCGATCCTCCCGGTCGGGGCCTGTTGGTGTTTGACCAGGTGCTGGCCGTGCGCACGTCCAGGTCAAAAAGCCCCCCAAGTGTTAAGCGATTGTTGATGCCGATCCTGCCGGCCGGGGCTTGTTGGTGGTTGACCAGGTGCTGGCCGTGCGCGCGTCCAGGTCAAAAAGCCCCTCAAGTGTTAAGCGATTGTTGATGCCGATCCTCCCGGCCGGGGCTTGTTGGTGTTTGACCAGGTGCTGGCCGTGCGTGCGTCCAGGTCAAAAAGCCCCCCAAGTGTTAAGCGATTGTTGATGCCGATCCTGTCGGCCGGGGCTTGTTCGTGTTGACCAGGTGTTGGCCGCGTGTGCGTCCAAAACAAAAAAGCCCCCCAAGTGTCAGTAGAGATCAATGCAGATCCGTACCTAACTGGTCTGTTTTGTTAGCTCGGTACTGACAGAACAGATCGAATCGGCCCCCCAAGTGTCAGGCTGTTATTGTTTGGCTGAGGGTGTTTGGCGATTGATGTAGGGCTGGCCAGGTGAGTTGGCCCCTCAAGTGTTAAGACGGTTCGCGTTTTGAATCTTTTCGCTTGCGAATATCCGCAATGCGAGCTGGTGAGACTCCTGCACGTTTTGCCAGCAAATTATTAGGAACGACACCTACTAGATGCTCGTAGCGATCTACGCGCGATACGCGCTGATATGGCGTGACACCCAAGAACGCCTGTCGCTGTTCAACGACTGAGAAAGGCACCCCCACTGCCCTACTGATTTTTGCCGCAGACATGCTGCCAAACAACGACTCGTACCCGAGCCAGGGGCCTTGGTAGTTCGGTATTGAGGCCAGTTCAGGAGTTTCTGGCAATGGTGCTGCAGGCTTGAAGCCGAATGCCTCCCGCGATGCCTTGGCTGTGGCGAGAGACACGCCTGCAAGATTCGCAATGTCCTGGTCACTGACAAGACCCAGAAGTGCTTTGTAGGGCCTCACAGGATGATCTAAGGGGATGCGTTGCTTTCTTGTAGGGGTCATGCCGAGATAAGGGAAAATTAGGACATTTGCTTCGCATGCGGTTGTTCTATAAAGGCTGCGTGCAATCCACCTCAAGTCCTCCTGAATGGCT
>LNAP01003092.1_pt1 | contig 16079 bp, 14 predicted proteins | sample 602601 | NCBI WGS metagenome assembly LNAP01 (sample SAMN02440304, study PRJNA202911) | soil metagenome | biome: Subtropical and temperate rainforests or woodlands; isolation source: soil samples (1 kg each in a 20% v/v slurry with milli Q water) were... ... | reverse complement strand
TCGGCGGCTTTCACAATCTGCCCAAAGGCAACACCACCAGCGGCAAGACTGAAAACCGAAGCAGCATGAGCGCCAGCAGTGCACACACCAGCGGGAATCATGGTGATGAAATCCGATACGGTAATCTTTGGAGCCTTTCTTGCATCGGGTGCTACCCAAAGGAATACAGCATATGCAACACCGACGATGAGCTGACCAGTGGCGAGGGTCATTGCAAAATGCTCTCCTCCAGCGGCAATAGCAGCATTCTTGTTTTGGATATTGTAGTAGTAATTTCCTAAATACCAAAAGGCAAAGTAGAACAGGAGAGGAATGTCGATCATGGCTGTATTGGAGAGTGATTGAGGCAATAACGAATGTTCAACCGCAAACTGCTCTTTGTAGAAGCCACAAAAACTCTCTTTTCAGGTCCATGCATACGGTCAAAACCAAAAGATTTTATCCTCGAGCTGCAGCACACTTCACTTTTTCTGGCAATCATTATTTGCCTTCAGGATGACAACATTCTTCTTCAGGAATGGCATTCGTCCTATTTTTAGGTACCATACTTGGTTTTTAGCGTTGGGGTGCGTTTTCTCGGTGCTGAACGGTTTCTTGATCGCAAGGCCGCATGCTCTGGTGCGCTGGCCAAAGAGGTCTGTGGCGAGGACCGTATCACTCAGTCAGTCCATCAGTAAAGCTCATGCAACGCATCAACATGCTTTTAAGCGATTTGATATTGCGCCCTCGCCGGTGGTCACTCCTGCGGAACAAGAACTCTTTGACTTGTTACTTCGTGTTGTGCGCGATTGCAACCTGAACACGACGATTCGTGTTGCTGGTGGTTGGGTGAGAGACCGCCTGCTACGCACTGCGAGTCAAAAGTTTGATGTTGACTTAGCGCTTGAGAACATGACGGGAGTTCAGTTTGTGCAACATTTGAAACAGTGGGTCCGATCAGAGGGCAAAGAACTGCCGGAAGTGTTTCAACTGTCCGTCATTCCGCAAAACGTAGAGAAGTCGAAGCATCTGGAGACAGGTGAGTCATTTTTGTTTATTTTAAGTGTGTGCTATGAGTGACAGTGATGTTTAACTTTGTTTAATATGATGCAACACAGTGACTGGCCGTTTCGGCAAGATCGAGGTGGACATCGTGCATTTACGGTCCGAAAACTACACCAGTGATTCTCGGGTGCCCACTGCCCAGCACGGCTGCCCTGTAACTGACGCACTACGGCGCGATCTCACAATCAACGCGTTGTTCTACAACTTGCACACTCGGCAAGTCGAGGACCACACCGGGAAAGGGTTGCAGGATTTAAAAGAAGGTCTCGTTCGCACCCCGTTGTCCCCCCTAGTCACGTTGCTCGACGATCCCCTGCGAGCCTTCCGCGCAGTGCGGTTTGCGTCTCGGTTTCAGTTCCGGATCGATCCGGAGCTGGTGCAGGCCTGCCAGCATCCCTCCGTGCACCAGCGCATCGCCTCGATTATTAGTCCCGAACGATGCGCGGTCGAGATGCGACGGATGTTTGCTGGCCACGCTGCAGCCCACTCGCTCGCCCGGTTGTATCAATACGGCTTGTTACAGTGTGTGATTAAGATCCCACCGATTATGCTCGAACCGCGTGTAAAACCTTCTGTGAAAAGCCCCGGCAAAGTGGTGCGGGAATATTTTCCTATTGCGAATGCCACGCAAGTTTATTTGGAACAAAATCTCTTCCCGGTGGGGATGAGCACGTTTATGATTGCGAATTATTTACGCCATGTGTGCAGTGCTTCCTCGGTTGTGTTGGAAAAGACAGCAAATGATGTGGAATTATTAGCCACTGGTGGTGTGTTTTCGGGGGAATTTCCCCGCTGGAAAGCCTTCACTGAATCGATCAAAAACCACGAAGACGTGTGGACTGAGTTTACGTAAGTACAAATCTTGTTAGAATAAAGAAGCTATATTGTTTTACCGGTAGTGTATTATCATTATTTCCAATTCTTGTTGTTAACTGCTCCGCAGATACGCTTGCCTACTGAGTGTGCTGCAGGATCACAAAGAAGCTACTTGTCGGATGTGCGTGGTAAGTCAACACATCAACTAACATTTCCATTTTGTCTGTGTGTAACAAACGCTTCCTTTTGTAAACATTGATATCTCACTGAAAATATAAAACTTTCTCCTTTATGCGCAGTACGACATGCGAATGTCGAGTTCATTGTACACCAATATTCGCCGCATCACCGAAGGCGCCATGGACTTCGCGCACATATTGCAAAACATCCTTGCGCCCGCAGATGCACCAGGCACAGTCGTGCCGCCTCCAAATCACGTGGATGCGATTGCATCACCATTAACCGATTTGTCTAAGCCGGCTGCCCTGCTATTGCCGAATGCCAGTGACAACACGGATCTGTTGTCACAGCTGCTGGACCTGCACCAAGCTGACCAGACCAGTGGCACCATGGAGGATTCGCCCACATTGGATGGTATTTCTTCTCCCTCCCTCTTTGCTGCTACCGGTACTATCGGTATGACTTCTTCGCGCACCAACACTCTGTTGTCAGCAGCAACAGTAGCAGCAAGCAAGGTGCCGGGGACATTGGGTGCCCTACACAGACCCGAGCTGGGCCAGGTGCTACGCCGCGCGGGAGAGGGCTATCGCTACGCACTCTATCTTGCTGCAGCTCAGCTGGTGCGCGAGCGGGTGCTTCGTGCGATCGCTGACCGCATGCCTGAACCCAACAATAAAGGCAGTGAGGAGAGGGTTGCGTTGCTGAACAGTATTGCGCGTGATTTTACGTTGCTAAATCAGATTAACGACGACCCGGACACGCCCGCCAATACCACCGACCTAATCAGTGGCGACAATGCAAGTGATATCGACTCGCCATTTCTGAGTTTAGAAGACGTTACTTCCGTGTCGTCACAATACGCAGCGCTATACCGCGCGGAGCTTCATCGCGTCTTGCGAGCTACCGAATTTGTGCTCGAGGCGATCGATACGTTCCAGTTAGATGGAGTGTGGCACCTCAAGCCAGCTTTCAGTGGCCGCGCGCTGTTGGAAATGTTTCCGAAGCTCCCTCAAGGGCCTGTCATAGCAGAGGTAAGTTTCCTGCTCGTCCGTTCTGTAAATGATAAACCTATTTCATGTTTAATTTCCTTGCTTTGATTGGTCAGATGCTCGAAACGCAAATCCAGTGGATGCTACAAAACCCAGAGGGGTCTATAAATATTCTGGAATGTCAATTACGTGCTCTATACGCAAATTATTTGTAACTGTTTCAGTTATTTGTAAAAGTGACCGCTTAAGATACGATTTACGTAACGACTTCGCTTCTGACACTTCCACTTCGTTCTCAAATCCGGGTATTTCCAACTCTTGGCGACAGAAAATTAAGCGCAACGCATGATCATGAAAAGTATTGCGGCTTTTAGAGACAATGAACTACGAGGAAAGTGTGTATTGCTGTGGACAGACGTGATTTCACCCCTGTCTCAAAGTCCCGTGGGAATGAAGTTTGACTTGGCTCTGCCAACGATTAAACACCTCTGTACTCATGGTGCAAAGACTGTGATAGCAATCAAGTGGGATATGTCAAAGCGTAGCACAAATGAATCACACAAATGAACCAAACGACAGACGCTTTGAGAAGTACACTTCACCGCCCAGTAAGGGTCGTCAGTGCTTGCGACGCAGAAGCTTGGGTCAATGAGCTCCAAAGTGGTGAAGTTTTACTGTTGAAAGATTCTGTTGAGGCTTCTGCCTCATGGACGCAATCGATTGACATCTTCGTTAATGACCTTTTTGGATCCTCCGACAAGTCAGCAACCGACACTGGAGTTTACTGCGTGGGAATTAAGTTCGAGAATGTGCTTTCACAAGTGCAAAATCTACCCATGCCAGTGACAATCTTGATTGGTGGTGTCCCATCGTCTGACAAGCTGAACGCTGTGGTGACACTACTCCGTACGCCTGAGAAGGTGGGAAAGATTCTGGTTGGCGGATCTTTTTTGCAGCCTTTCCACCGCGCACTGGGACACACCACCGGGGACTCTGAGATAGTGGAGGAATCTCACGTAGCAGTCGCAAAGTGTATCATGCAGCTGGCACGACAGCACTCTGTTCCGCTCATTCTCGCCTCCGATGCCCTCGTTGTGCCCACTGAGCTTGTGCGCGACCCGTTGTCGTATGCAAAGGAAGGCGCAACGGACACAGCCGGTGCGCTGAACATGGACTACTCCCACCACGCAGCGATTCGTTTGGGACTCAAGCGAGTGCCCCTGTCAGTGGCACCCACCCCTCCGGGTCAATTGTTCCAACCTGCCAGAGAAGGGCGCAACGCTAGCTACGAAGCAATTTCACCAGACTTGACCTGCGTTGACATCGGCACTCAAACGATCTCTGCATTCTGCAACGAAGTGTCGGACAGCCAGTTCATTCTCATGTGTGGTAAGCACTTACTATGGATCTTTACGTCTGTATTATATTTATTATATTTACAGAACAATCTGTTTTTTGAATTTCAGGCATCATGGGCATGTGTGAAGATGGCGAGTATGCACACGGCACCAACAGTCTCCTGGAGAAGCTCGCGCAGTGTACGGAGCAAGGATGCACCACAATTCTGTGCGGCGACGACATCGTGTCTGCTCTAGAGCACTTACACCTGGACAAAGCTCAGAGAAAGCAAGACCATGACGAAGAACAAGAGCCACAGGGGAAGGCAGAGACGGGAGAACATTCAACGAAGGACCTGGCACAGCATCTGCGGTACTCACTGGTGGTTCCTGGAGGAGACTGTGCAGTGCTTAGTGCACTGGCCGGCATGCCATTGCCCAAGCCTGTGGGATAGATGGCTAATTTCTTTTTTCTCTGTCCTTTTCCGTTTGGTGATGGTTGATTCAATTTGTGTTTCGATTTTTTGTGACAGTTCCTTGTTTACAAAAGCAAAGTTATGGGAATAATACATTTAGCTTAGTTAATTGTGCAAGTTCATGCAATATTGTTCACGACACAACAAATTCTGTGTTTTAAACGATCTTGAGAAGGTTCTTTCCGGTGGAGGTACCCGCCTCGATTTTCTTGATGAGATTGTGCACACCCTCGGTGGTGAAAGGAAAGGTCTCATCAATCGTGATCTTCAGTGCTCCCGAGGCCAGCTTGGCAACCAGGGCATCTTGCACGGCCGCAGAGTTGGTGAGGCAGAAGAGCGAGGCGAAGTGCAGCGGTGGGTGGCCAGCCGGGTCAAAGCCCGCATCTGCACCCGTGATGGTCACATACGCACCATCTTTCTTCACCACGCCATTCTTTGTAGTGCGTGCAAAGGCATCCTTCTCTCCGACGGAGTCAAACACGACATCCAGGTCCTTCAGCTCGGGCAGTTCATCCCATTGCTGGGTGCGGTAGTCCACGACCAGGTCGGCACCAAACTGCGACACATAGGACAGGTTGCGCGTGCTGGCAGTGGTAGCCACCCAGGCACCGCGTTCCTTGGCGAGTTGGATAGCAATCTGGCCGACAGAGGTGGCACCGCCGAGGATCAGAATCTTCTGCCCAGCGGTCAGCTTGGCGGCATTGAAGAGGACCTGGTAGGCAGTGGTTCCGACCAAGGCGACAGCGGCACCCTGGTCAAAGCTAATCGCCTCAGGAAGCTTGCTAACCTTGCTTGCAGGAATAAGGATGTACTCAGCGAAAGCTCCACCGGCGGGAGTACCAGCATCGTTGTGGCAGGCCGTGCCCCAGTTGACACCAAAGACTCTCTCGCCAACGGTGAAACCAGAGTTGTCACCTTCGTGAACGGAGTCCACCACACCAGCAAAATCGTAACCCATGGTGAAGGGAAGGGGCATAGTCCAGCCAAGAACATTCTTGGCAAATCCCTTGGCGACCAAGGGATCTATGGGGTTGATTGCAGCCGTGTGAACCTTCACAACAATATGTCCAGGCTGAGCAACAGGCTTCTCCACTTGCTGGACTTGGATGACACTGCTGTCTTCAGAATTCTCGGAGTACTGAGCGGCGAGCATGATGCGTTTATGGACCTTCCTATTGGGAAAAATATGAAAAGATTTCGAAGGATCCAGACACTGACACATATTGGGAGAGGGTTATTTTAAGATGTTTTAGAACCTGCTGGGAACAAGGTAGAAGAAGAATATGAAGCACATAAAGTGCACGATGTAACAAAGTGGTTAAACTAATGAGCCAAAAACAAAGGAAGCTGTTTATTTGAAGATTTCCGCGACAAGGTCACGAATACGATCCAGTTTTACCAAGAGTCCGGGACTAATTCTCCGGAACTCTCACTGGCAATGGAATCTTCATCCGAACTGAACTCATCATAATCATCTTCATCCTCACTAAAGTCATCACTGTTATCCTCATCGTTTTCGCCATCGCCATGATCGCCATTTATCGTCACAGACTCATCCTCACTATCTCCATCATCGCTTCCTTGATCACAGTCACTGCATCCGTCATCGTCCCACATATCTTCATCTTCTGTGTCCAAATCATTCCCATCCAGGTGCGCCTTAACCTGTCCCCAGAACTCCCTACTGCGGTACAAGCCGCCTTCGTAGTGGCTCTCAGCACTGTACGGCGCGCGGAATAGCAAAGTTGGAGTCTCCGCAATGCCCGGTAGTGGTGCAGGAGGAGCCACTATTTCGGGAGTTTTCTTCTTCCCCACTTTGGCCCTGCTTGAGCGTCTAGGTGCCGGTGGCGGACGCACCTCATCCTTCTCGTACTGCACAATGTCGAAGGCAAACGGTACGCCCTTGTTGCCGAAATTCATTTCGATCGGACAGGGACAATCGGTGCCTACACAGGGGAACCACGTGCACTGGCTGAAACTCTCGCGGTGAAACACAAACTTGGACAGAAACTGCCCATTTTTCGTCATAAACAGCTCATAAAAAGGAGTAAATTCTTCCTCGTCAGCCATGTGCTGCTTGAGTTGGTTGTATGTTAAGCCCAGGCCCACTGTGTCTCCTTCTCCAAAGGTTGCATCGTCAATTGCAACACCGTGATCCGCGAAACCGCGAAAGAGGCATCCGTCATCCCCGTGGAACCCAAACGAGTTTAGATCCCAGCCGGGCATTTTGTTGAGCCGGTGGCGGTGGTTGGCAATGCCGATGGCCACACAGGGACTGAAATCCGGATGTGCTGTGGCAGAACTGCAAAGAGCCTTGTGAATAGTGATCTCAAAGTACGCGATACCACTCAACACAGGAATGGTACTGTTAATCACTGGGTCAAACACGGGCTTGGTGAAAGGAAAGTCCGCCACGGTTTGCAGGCCGCCTTCCTGTCGCTGGCCGAAGATTGGAAAGTAGTGGTTCCCAACGAAGCAACGATTCTTACCCAATATGGAACCAGCATAGGCCACGCACTTACTCCTCTGTCCCTCCACATTCACTTCTTCCAGCTCATAACGAAGATTGGAGGTATCGATGTCTGTGGGCCAGTATGGCATGCGAGATGCAAGCACAACGATATTCCGACTACTTAAAGACTTGCAAAACAGATCAGCATTGAAGCACTGCCACTTGTTTCGCTCAACCTGGTTGGTTAGTAGATACTTCGCCAATGTATTATTGTTGTAAACGATGTCGCGAAGACGTACATTTAGTGAAATGACACGGTAAAGGTCTTGAAACCAGAGTAGCGACAGGACTCGAATAATTTCGTCATCAGACAGCTCCAGAAACGGAATTTTTACCCCACACAAGCTCTGCTTTGCTTCTTTCTTTTGCTTTGGTATCTTACGGGCGCCCATCGCTTGCTGTGTCACACTAGGCCGATGCAAATATCTTTGAGTTTTCACTTTGTGTGAATGCATTTTGGTTCAAAAAGACAAATTCGTTGAATTCGTATTGCTGAAACGGTTCGTCCAAACACGAACACGCTGGTGAGCATCTTGTAGAATTTTGGTCAATCTTGACAGCTCTCTGCTTGACCGTGGCATGTCGGATTTAGAGGATAGTAATGATGAGGACACAGGTGTTAAAAGAAAGGGGAAGAAGAAGTACTATCCTTTCGGCACACCAACTCACGGCAGCAATGCCTACAGCAAATTTGCACACATCCATAATCCCCAGACGCAAGAATTTGCATCGCTTTTGGCTTCGCCAACAAGATCTTTTGAAGTTCATGAACCTGTTCCTGAGAAGCGTGCGAAGCGTCGGCCAGCTCCAGCTGCCAAAAAAGCAGGAGGGAAGGGGGACGCTGCAAAAGAGGCTGATGATCCTGCCGCTATTCCAGATACGGAAGGGCTCGAACCATGCACAAAAATACCTTGCCAGCAGATTCTTCGAGCTATTGCAGACATAAAATACAAGAACGAAGTGGAGAGGGATGAGATTGAAGACGAGTATGAACGATTGCTGCTAGAATTGGCTGCCACCGAGCAGGAAATTGCAGCAGCTGAGGCCAAGTTTGTAACGTTGAACGACATCAGCGGGCAATTAGAAACACGTGCAAATCAACTGAATGAAAAAGCAAACGCGCTGCAGAGTACAAAAGAGACTCAAGACAGCGAGCGAAACGACATCAATGGAAAGGTACATTTATTCTTCACAAAAGTGCTGCTAAATTGTTCCCATTTTTACTTCAACTTTCCATCAACTCTTTGTCCGCTTAGTTGATGGTGCTACAAACGGAGAAGAACAAACGCAGCCGAGGGCTGGAGAAGGCCATCAAAGCTCTGTCGGACGCCACTTGGCGCAAGAAGAAGAAAGCGCAGATGGACAACGTCGAGGCGGGGCTCTCCATGGCCACCTCGGAAATATCCGACAGCCGCATCGTGCACACCGATGCCGCCACGATGAGCTCCCTGGGTGGTATTTACAAGACCTCGTACGATCGGCTGGCTGCGGAGCGAGTGCGCGATCACATCGAGCTCCCTCCTACGATCAAGACATTGCCTCCGTATATGATGGAAGTCCTCGCCAAGCCAGAGCTGGAAGAAGACATGGACAAATACACCAAGAAGCATTACAAAAAGCTGCTGGAGAATGGTGTGCGCAGTTGGGAGGGCATGGAAGGCTCACTTTTCACGGCCTCGGTCTACTCCGCCAGCAGCCACGGACACGGACCACAAATATTGGCGCAGTCGTACGATGAATACAGTCAGATTCGCGCCAAAATGTCCACCACCTCGAGCATCACCACTGCGGCGAGCTCTCGTGTGGGTTCCATCCTGCAGAGCCGCCAGCGCGCCGGCAGCCCCGGCAGTGTGCAGAGCCAGCAGACCAAGTTCACCAGCAATGGATCTTCTCTCCACACCAGCCAAAGTCTGGCGATGCTGTCGCGACTCGTACACAGTCCGCGTGACACCTCGCGTAGTCCGGTGCAAAATGTTCCCTTCCGCAGTGGCAACAGCACCACCGCTGGCAGCAGCAAAGTGACTAAATCCGCCAAACGTAACAGTCAGAAAACCGTTTCGCGAAACCAGATCCGCCTCGCACCGCTCACCAACACCGGCGCAAGCAATCGCTACCAGAACGATGGCGACGGCAATGTGAACATTGGGGAGTCTGGGTTTGATGGGTTGAGCCTTGACGATGACGAAACGGACGGCTTTCTGTACGAAGGTCAGCCCAATGCGCGGAATAACTCTCACCACGGGCGCGGCAGTAGTTCCGTGCAGTCGGTGTCTGCGTACTCGGGTTTCAACGGCGCGTCGGTGGGCGACAGTGCAACGCAGATGACTCAGCAGGCTGCGCTGGATCCTGTGTTCTTCAAGGAACAGTCGCGCAACAACTGGGGCCGCAAGCACGCCGTGGGCAAACTGCGCCGCGCAGAGATTACGTGGGGCATGAAGACCTTCGTCGATCCGGAAAAGATGGATACTGAGGATGGGGAAGATGGGAATGGTGACGATGCCAGCACGGGGGGAGCAAGCGTGCGCATGCGTCGGTCCAACACGACCAACACAGATATTACAGTGTCGAAAAAGATCCAACAGATGCAAGCGAATGCCCATGGGAATGGGAATGCACTCTCGCGGGCTGGCACGGCGCAGTCATTGCGCTATGGCCATACCCCGTCTCCTTCTGCGACTTCGGTCACAGTCAAGAGTCGTTCTCTTACGGTGTATCACCCCGACATGCAGATATTTCAAGATGCTGCCGCGCTGCCCAAGAAGAAAGCTACAGACCATGGAAACTAGATTTAATATTCTACTACATTCACATTTAGTTACTTTTTGGAAAGAACCGAAGCTAGTTGTAGGTGTTCTATGCATATCCCTACCCGTTATTCAAAATCATCCAAACTGAACTCTTTCAATAATAACAAAAAGCAGCCTTCAAATTTCACGCAATTCACTTGGTTGTGTGCATACACGAGCTGATTCTGTGATGATTTGGCTTTCTTTTATAGCTTGCATAGTCTGTGGACTGCTGGTTTCGTCGTCACATGGATTTCTGAGCAGCAGATTTGGGAATATAGCGCGCATTGGGCGATCTTATGCTAAACAGTTGGAAATGGCTACACCAACGGAGTTTAAGGCGCAGTTGATGAATGATATGAAGGAAGCCATGAAGGCTAAAGAAAAGGTGCGATTAACAAGTGTTAAAGCGATACAAGCCGCTATTAAACAAAAAGAAGTTGACGAACAGAAGGAAATTACGTAAGTGACGCAACCGTTCGGCAGTAGATACAGTGAAGCTGTATAATTCGCGTGTTTACATTTGCTTATAACAATACAACTATGCAATTTCACAACAGAGAGGAGGGTTGTGTGGCTGTTATGAACAAGCTAGTGAAGCAACGGAAGGAGTCTATCTTATCGTACACGGAAGGCAATCGACCCGACCTTGCAGTTGCAGAACAGGCTGAGTGCGATGTAATATATTCCTACTTACCCAAGCAGCTCACCACAGAAGAAGTGGGTAAAATGATCACAGAAGCAATAGCGAAAGTAGCTGCAACGAATATTAAGGACATGGGCAAGGTAAGGTTCCGTTGTTCTCCTTTCATCCTTTCCATTTCATCCTTTCATCTCATTTCATCCTTTTCCTCACTTATGCAATTTGCATATAAAGGTAATGGCGGAGCTGAAGCCTTTACTAATGGGCAAAGCTGATATGACCACAGTAGGGAACCTCATTCGACAACAGCTGGGAGGACCAGTAGGCAAAAAGTAAAAAAGTGCTTGGTTATGTTCATGGAAAATAGCTCATTTCAAATGCTGCTGTTCAATTTAGTATTAATATAAGAATTAATATAAGAGTTTAGTAATTGAATACCGGTAGACTTATGCAGTAAATTTGTGCATGATGGTCAGCTGTGCGCAGAACGACAGACAACCAGAATATTCGCCTAAAGAAACCAACGCATAACCTTCGCCATCATCCCAGAATGCAAATGCTTGTCCGTTTCATCTACTGGCTGGTTCGCTGGCTGATTATGATAGCTGCACTCCATCCATTCTAGAAACGTGTCATCTTTCGCCAGCTTGGGACAGTCCTTTAGCAAGCATGGTAACGGTGGGTCGTGACTTAACTGCGTGCTGGAACGCTTTCGACGAAACCCATTGGGTTTTAACGATATCTTTGTATTGTGACTGCGTGTTCTACTTGTTGTCGTCTTTAAAGCGGATGTTCCACCCTGAAGGGACCTTAAATAGCGTGTTTTGGCCGTAAGTCGTTCATTCTCCGTATCTCCGCTGTTCACTACTCTATCAACAGACTGGGATACTGGGAAAAGAGCCAGAAAGTGATCACCGGGCGACTTGTGTTTGCCTGGTTTTACGTGTGGAAACCTGCCATCAGCACACAAAATGCAAATCGGTTGCTTGGCATCGAACATCGGACTACCAAACTTAGCGCAAACTTCAAGTTGGAACCGTCCACTGGAGAAAGGACGCAGAAAAGGGCGCTCGTTGCTCAGTTGGTATACGTGTATGGGACATTTGAAGTGGTGACTCAATGCAACGATTTCCGGTCCCCCGCCCCATGTACGCGGGTCCAGCATGGATGTACAGTACTCTGATGCGGCAAGGTTGTACTGATTTCCGATGATATCCACCAACTGTGTTGTGCTTATTTCCTCCCCATCCTCCAGTACAAGGGTAGTGTTGGGCTGCCTCAGAACACTAACAGCTAAACGGCGAAGCTTTAGGGATAAGTTTCTCATGCGCCAGTCAAAGTCAGTGTGTCGTCCAGTTTGCAGGTATGAAAGCCAGGAGGACAATGCGTGAAACAGACAGCTACCATCACCAGGAACTTGTCTTACACAGAATTGGTTCTTTGCATCACCTTTGACCTCATAGATCCCTTCTAGAAACGCTCGATGTCGACGATGAAAGTTCTTTTCATGGCGAGGCAGCGAAAGCCAAGATGCTTCCACTTTTGTGGGCAAAAAGCCACAGCTAAAAGGGGACCATTCCCAAGCGACTAAATTAACTAAACAGAAGATGAATATGCTGTATGAGATATGCTGCATTGAACCCCAAAAAGTAAAAATCTGGAAATCTGAAATGGGCAACACCTCCCAGCTGAGCTGCATTTTAATAATACTAACATTATATTTTCAATAGGCGTATACTATACCAGAAATATGCTCATAAACGCATATACGAGAACGAAACTTCGATCGACACAGACAAGATGTTGATTGGACGGTTCCTCCCAACCATAACAAGTATAACCATACTGACCTTAAAGAAGATGTTTGCAAGACAAGCGTTCCGCAACAAGCGTGTTTTCTTAGGAAAAGGTGCAATGGCTTGCGTGTGTGTGGCAGCTGCATATCCTATCATCAATCATCGCAAGACTGCGTGTGAGGAAGAAGACCGCAGAGGATGGTCGTTGGAGAACGTCGAATGGCCTGAATTGAAAACAGAAGAAGATACTGACGATTTAGTTTTTGTTGAAGTCCCGGAACAGGAGGATTCTGCATCAAGTGGCGGTGAATCAGAAGCAACTGCCGAAACAGCACAAGAGCAGGTTGCTTCAAACGATGCCAATGTGGAAGACGCTGAGGTTGTTTCCCAGCCTAAGGAAGACAAGACCGCCGAAATTGATTCCACCCCTGCAACTACTGTTGTTGAAGAGGAAGAGGACGAAGATGATGCAGCGTGGTTGGAGGAAAAATCGAAGTGTGCCTTCTGCAAAATGTTCATCTTCAGTCCTTGCAAGAAACACTTTAAGAAATGGTCCAACTGTGTGGACAAGGCCAAAGAAGAAGAGAAAGACTTTGCCGAGGTGTGCTCGGAATATACCAGAGCGCTTATGGAGTGCACGAGCGAGCACACTGAGTTCTTCCAGGCCTTGTCCAGTGAGGCAAGTACGGAGGACGACCACACAGCCAATAGTGCTTCGCCTGTGGAGTCGGAGATCCCAGCCTCTGAGGCCGTACCGGTACCTGTTTTGGAGTCTATCGAAGAGCAGTCTGTGGCGAAAGCGCTGGTTAAACACGAGGTGGAAAAGAAGTAAATTGCACCTTGAATATGAATAGTACTTGTCTGTGATATTTTAGAAAAGTATATGTAGTAGAATTTAAATGAGTTTTACTTCTTGGCGTTGGGGTTAGGGTTAGGGTTAGGGTTAGCGTGACTTAAAAAGTAGTTATTAACTGCGAAAAGTAACAGCTCGTCAAGATATGCTGGTGCACAAAATATAAACAAAACAAAAAACAGACGTCACGTGGGCTTCGCACGTGGTCACCCACCGTACTACTGGCCACGCCTGACGTTAATTAACTTCCTAGATCGGACGGGTTAGGGTGCAGTGAGCGTAGTATGAACGTCTATAATTTACGTATTTTGTAAGTGCAATATAAAAGTTGATAACATTTTCCAATACAATTTGAAGTGCATGTCGTTACACAAAAAAGGCAATCAATTGCAAAATCAAGCACAAGTAACACAAATACAATGGATCTTGAAGAGTATTGGACACCCGCGTTGGTAGGTTACCTGCGGAGCGTAACGAGGGAACTGAAGTTTGATTGGAATGCAATTTCCGATCAGGTGCGAGCCTTCGCCGACAATGAGAACTTAATTGGTGTCTCCGTCACTCCCGCAGCGTGCAGAAAGTGGTTTGCGTCAGACTATCACGTAACTGTTACTAGTGCTACCGCCTCTGTTATGGTTGCAAGCTCTCAGGATGAGGAGCAAGAGACTGGGCTGAAAGTGTCAGCGCCGGTTACGAATTACGAGACCATGTCAATGGATGAGCTTGTTGCACACGTGGAAGCCACGGAGCTGCACATGAAGCAACGAAAAGAAGAGATTTTTGGTAGAGTTCTGTCCTCCTTGGGAGGAAGTGCTGCAAATATTGACAGCACCGTCGCCTTTAACACAACCACCAATGTTACCACGACAACCACGTACTCTGACTATGAACTGACTCGTCAAACCTATGCTGAAAACCAAGCAATCAAGGAAAGCGAGCGACTGAAAAAGATCGCATTTGCTGAAGAACAGGCCGAAAAGATTCGTCTGGAAAAGGAGCGAGATGTCTTGAAGCGTCGATTCGATGTCGACTCCGCTGACGGTGTGGGTGAGGATCCCCTGGCCCACATGAGCGACGAGGCTGTGGCTGGATTCAAATACGGAGACAGCAGTAGCATTCAGAAGGCCGGGGAGAAAGTGAGCGCAGAAATGGCGTTTATTGACTCGATGCCTTATGACCCTAATGTGTCGCAGGCGTTGGAGAACTTTATGGAGACCGACGAGTTCGAAGTCATGCTCAGCGAGCTGGAGAGAGAGATTGACGCGATGGCTCCCAGCAAAGGCGAAGGTGAGTCTCGTGCTTTCATTTTTAGCTTTAATATGAAGGTTAATTATTGGTTCTGGGTTTTTCTGGGTTGTTGAATATGCAGATGAGCCGCCTTCTGAGCTGTCTGAGATCCTGAAAGTGTTGGAGACAGCCGCTGCGGTCAACACAGTCCGTGCGGAGACCAAGCGAACTGCTCCCATTGTGCTTCCACCCAGCCCTCCCAAGAAAGAAAACAACGCCCAGCGCAAGGAAGCTGCCGCGGTGACCTCCGGCATGAAGCGCGGTGCAACCGTGGACAGCCCTACACCTCTCGACGCCTCCGCTTCAGGCAAGGAAGCTTACGTGACCAAGATGAGTGGTGACAGCGTCACCCAGCGCCAGGAAGTACCCATTCAGAGCGTCGCACCTAAGGCTGAGGCTAGCCCGCGCGCTGCCTCTGGGTCGGTGTCTGCCACGACCGAGCGTGTGGCTCCCAAAGAGATTCAATACGAGCGCTCCCGGCGTGGCCCAAGTGCACCCGGAGACCAGCCTGTCCGTGCTGCCTCTCCTGTGAGTGATGAAGGCTCTGTTTCTGCTTCCAACAGTGACAGCGAGGACGACTGGCGTTCGCAGCGCAACAAGCAGAAAAAGACCGCGGATCAGGTATCTACCGCACGAGTTCGCCCATCCAACCCAGCAGTTGCTCCTCCGAATGCCTTCTGGGGTGCCTTTGGTGGGGCGCCCACTGTCCGCAACACAGTCCGCAGCACTCCGCAGGCCAGCACCATCGCCACCGAGGGGGTGGAGGATGTGCGGTTCAACAGTGCCATCGCAGAGTACGCGCAGTCTGTGGGGCTCAACCTTCATCGCTCCGATGGTTCCGACAGCGACGATGAGTCTTTTGAGGAGGAAGAACTGCAGGAGAAGCACGAAGAACCCGTGCAGAGAGATTTGGAAGAGGAAGTGTCGGAAGATGAATCTCCAGTCGAAGAGTTGCCATCCGAGTCCTTCGTAGACAACTCCACCACCTCAGTCGATGTAGACTCCTTACCCGTCCCTCCTTTCAAAACAGCTCAACAAGCTGCAGAGAGTCCCACGAAACCCATTTCCCCACCTGTGTCCCAGGAGTTCCAGCCGCTATCTACCACGGCAGCCCCTGTCCCCGTACAGGCGGCATCGGGCTTGTTGGGTGCTGGCGGTGCGAACAGAAGAGCCAAGGGCAAGGTCGGCTCAATCATGACCGCATCGCGCCCTCGTAAAGAACAGCCCGTCGAAGAGCCGGTTTCGGCAGCAGCTGCCACTGTTTCTGAACCAGATCCAGTGGAGAGCGTTGAAAGTGATCGTGCTTTTGCCGCTGCGAGTTCTGTGGTGTCTGAAAGCTCACCAGCACCTACACCTGCTG
>LNAP01003090.1_pt1 | contig 16082 bp, 16 predicted proteins | sample 602601 | NCBI WGS metagenome assembly LNAP01 (sample SAMN02440304, study PRJNA202911) | soil metagenome | biome: Subtropical and temperate rainforests or woodlands; isolation source: soil samples (1 kg each in a 20% v/v slurry with milli Q water) were... ... | reverse complement strand
GCTGCATGCGCGTGCCGCGCGCAGCGCGGCCGACGGCCTGCGCAGCATGCCGGGCGTGCTCGAAGCCGATGTCGCTGCTTCGGGCGCGGTACGGATCGAATACGACCGCCAAAAAGTGTCGGCGCAAGACTTGCTGAAACACGCCGCCACGCTGGGCCTCAACGCGGCCGAGGCGGCACCGCCTGGCGCGGCCAGAGCCGACGACCATGCTGGTCATACGCACGGCAAAGACGATGGCGATCACGCCGGCCACGACCACGCCAAGGCGGGCGGCGGCCACGCCGGCCACTCGCACACCGGTGGGCTGTTCGGTGAGATGACCGAACTCGTCTTCTCCGGCACGGCCGGCGCGCTGCTGGGCATTGGCTGGCTGCTCGAAAGCCTGGCCACCGGGCCGTCGTGGCTGCCCATGGCGCTGTACATCACGGCCTATTTCTTCGGTGGCTACTTCACGGTTCGCGAGGCGTTCGACAACCTTCGCGCGAAGCGCTTCGAGATCGACACGCTGATGCTGGTGGCCGCCATCGGCGCTGCGGCGCTGGGCAAGTGGACCGAAGGCGCTTTGCTGTTGTTCCTGTTCAGCCTGGGGCATTCGCTGGAGCACTACGCGATGGGCCGCGCCCGCAAGGCGATCGAGGCCCTGGCCAAGCTGGCGCCGGAAACCGCCACTGTGCGCCGCGCCAGCGGAACCGAGGACGTCCCCGTCGCCGCGTTGCAGTTGGCCGATGTGGTCCTCGTGCGGCCCAACGAAAGACTGCCGGCCGACGGCGTGGTGGTGGTCGGCACCACCAGCGTCAACCAGGCGCCCGTTACGGGCGAGAGCGTTCCGGTCGACAAGCGTCCGGTGGCCGACGCGCAGGCGGCACTGGCGGCGTTCGACCGTGTCAGCGCCGAGCACCGCGTCTTTGCCGGCACCATCAACGGCTCGGGCGCGATCGAGGTGATGGTCGCCCGCCGCGCCGAGCAATCGACGATGGCACGGGTGGTGAAGATGGTCACCGAGGCCGAGGCGCAGCGCTCGCCCACACAGCAGTTCACCGAACGCTTCGAACGCATCTTCGTGCCGGCCGTGCTGGTGCTGGTGGTGCTGCTGATGTTCGCCGGGTTGATGATCGACGAGCCGTTCTCGGCCAGCTTCTACCGCGCGATGGCAGTGCTGGTGGCGGCCAGCCCTTGCGCGCTAGCGATCTCGGTACCGAGCGCCGTGCTCAGCGGCGTGGCCCGCGCGGGCCGCGGCGGCGTGCTGGTCAAGGGCGGCGGGCCACTGGAAAACCTGGGCACGCTGACTTCGATCGCCTTCGACAAGACCGGCACATTGACCGAAGGCAAGCCGCGGTTGACCGATGTGGTGGCGATGCCAGGGGTCAGCGAAGACGAGTTGCTGGCCCTGGCCCAGGCGGTCGAACAGGGCAGCGACCATCCGCTGGCGTCGGCCGTCGTCACCGGTGCAGCAGAGCGTTTGGGGGGAAGGGTTGCACTGCCTGCGGTGTCTGACATCAAAAGCATCACTGGCCGCGGCGTGCAGGCGCAGTTCGCTGGTGAGACGGTGGTGATCGGCAAGCCGGTGTTGTTCTCCGAACTGCCCAACTCGGCGCTGTCGGCCGAGACGGCCGCAGCCAATGACAAGCTGGTGGTCGCGGGCCGCACGACGATGGTGGTGCGTCACGGGCAGCGGTTCCTGGGCGTCATCGCCGTGATGGACACACCGCGGCCGGTGGCCGCTCAGGTGATGGCCGAGCTGCGCGCACTGGGCATCGAGCGATTGATCATGATCTCGGGCGACAACCAGCAAGTGGCCGAGGCGGTGGCCAAGAGCGTGGGCCTGACCGAGGCGCAAGGCGACCTGATGCCCGAGCAGAAAGTCGAGGCGATCAAGGCGCTGCGCGAGAAGCACGGCAAGGTCGCGATGGTCGGCGACGGCGTCAACGACGCGCCCGCCATGGCCAACTCGACAGTCGGCATCGCAATGGGTGCGGCGGGCTCCGATGTGGCGCTTGAAACCGCCGATGTCGCGCTGATGGCCGACGATCTGGCGCAGTTGCCCTTCGCCGTCGGCCTGTCGCGCAGCACCAGCCGCATCATCAAGCAGAACCTCTATGTGAGCCTGGGCGTCGTCGCAATGCTGATCCCGGCCACGATCCTGGGGCTGAACATCGGCACGGCGGTGTTGTTCCATGAAGGCTCGACCTTGATCGTGGTGGTCAACGCATTGCGCCTGCTGGCCTACAAAAAGCGCCCGTTCGTGGCCGCCGATGCCACGCCGAAGGCGACTGCTGCCTGACGCCCGCTGCACAGGCGAAGCTTGAATGGACTTGTCCGGCCCAATGCAACTCTGAGCGAAAACTTCCAACCACTACCGAAGGATTACCATGCAATGCCCTGTCTGCAAGGACGTTCAGTTGACGATGAGCAACCGCGAAAGCGTCGAGATCGACTTCTGCCCACAATGCCGCGGCGTCTGGCTCGATCGCGGCGAACTCGACAAGATCATCGAACGCAGCCAGCGCGAAACGGCGGCGCCTCCAGCGCAGGTACCTGTACAGCCGGCAGCTGACCCACGGGGTTACCGTGGCGACTACGGCTCAAGCGGCGGGCATCATGGATCGCGCCGCGACTCGCACCACGGGGGCTTCTTGAAACGCCTCTTCGACTGAGTGGGCGTGTAGCTTCGACCCCGGCCTTGGGCTTCACAGTCCCGATTCCTGGCTTCAAAAGCTTGCTTTTGTCCTCACCAGAATCTGCAATCTCATCATGCCGGGCTCGGCGTTCAGAGGTGCAGCGATGTCGATGTGCAGCACGCTGGCGAAGCCGTGCGCGTGTTGACGATGCGCAAGCCAACCCTGGCGTCGGCCAGCCAGCCTGGATTCGCGGTGTTCGCGTTGCCGCCCGCTGACCCTCCCCAGGCACGCCCGACATTCACGAACGCCGCTCCACCGACGCGGAACAGCCGCCACACATACAGGTCGGTGAAGAAGCGCTCTTCTACCGTAACGAGCGCGCGCCGGGTTCCGCTCTGGCAGCGCAGCGGATATCCGCGCAGGCCGTTGTCGCCGCCGAGTTGCAGCGTCTGGGTCGGGTCGGGACGGGTCAGCACGTCGGCCGAAGCCCCGCCATAGAACAGCTAGCGTCTGCCCTGCGGCAGGTAGTACTGCGCCTGCATGCCGAATCGCTGGCGCTGTGGCGTGCTTGCGGCCAGCTGCCCGGAAAGGCTGGCCGCCGCGATGAGCATGTGTTGGGGCGCCGGCTCGAAACCCTGGCTCAGGGTGCCGGTGTAGAGCCAGGCGTTGCGGCTCGATCCGAGGCCGGTCGCGGCGTATCCGAGTTGTAGCGTCGTGTTAAGGCCGAGGGCAAAAAACTCCGGCCTGCCGATCAGGTTGCGGTTCAGTTCCCGGTCGAAGCGGTCTTCGACGAGTTGTTAGAGCACGAAGGGGGCAACGAGCCGCTGGTAGGCGGGCAGTAGCGGCGGCGGCGTGAGGCCCGGCTCAGTTAAGGCTTGTGCGACACCTGCCCTCGCGCGCAGGTGCTCGCGTGCCGACGATACGTCCGGGCAGGTGTTGCATAAGCCTCAAGGGAGGAAACCGCGGCGAACGCCACGATGGTCGTTGGGCGCAGCGGCTATGGCGATTGGGCTGCGCATGCATCGTGAGCCCGTAGCGCGCGACGCCTCATCCAGATGGCACCGACGAACGAGGGCGGCCTGCGGTGCGCCACTTCGATGCAGCAGCGGCCAGTAGCGGGGCGTCCAGGAGCGGGGATCCAACAACGCACGCAGCCATCCACCGCACGCCGTGTTCGGCGTCGAGTTGCTCGGCGTTGATGGAGCTCGGTCATGGTGCTGGCGGCGCCCGGATCGAGTTGTCACGCAAGAAGACCTGCAACACCACCATGGCGTGGCCGCAATGCCCGCACACGAAGGTCGGCGCCGGCGCGGCCGACGGTTCGTCAGCCGGCTCGTCGAGCGGTGGCGGCGCGACGTGCAACAACTCGCGCGCCAGCACCAGGTTGGCTCTGCGGTTGCTGCTGGCCAGCAGACCGTAGTGCCGGATGCGGTGGAAGCCGCCCGGCAGGACATGCAGCAGGAAGCGGCGCATGAACTCCTGCGGGCTCAGCGTCATCGCCTTGTAGCGCGTCTTGCCCTTGGCCCGGTAGTCCTTCCAGCGGAAGCTCACACCATGCTCGTCCATCGCGAGCAGGCGGCTGTTGGAGATGGCCACGCGTTGCGTGTAGCGCGACAGATAGGCCAGAACCGCCTGCGGCCCTGCGAACGGCCGCTTGGCGTAGACCACCCACTCGCACGTGCGCAGCGGTGCCATCCAGGCCGCGAAGGCCTGAGCGTCGGCCAGTGCATGGTGCTCGCCGAAGAACTTCAACCGCCCTTGGTCGTACAGCCGCTGCAGTTCTTAGAGGAAGCGGCGCCGGAACAGCCGCGACAGCACGCGCACCGGCAGGAAGAAGCCGGGCCGGCAGGCGATCCAGCGCGACCCGTCTGGCGCCAGCCCGCCGCCGGGCACGATGCCGTGCACGTGTGGATGGTGGGTCAGCGCCGAGCCCCAGGTGTGCAGCACCAGCGTGGCCCCGATGCTGGCGCCCAGGTGCTTGGGATCGGCTGCGATCCTGAGCAGCGTCTCGGCAGCGATGTCGAACAGCAAGCCGTACAAGAGCGCCTTGTTCTGGTACGTGATGTCGGCGATCGGCGCCAGCAGCGTGAAGACCACGTGGTAATACTCCACCGGCAGCAGATCGGCCTGGCGCGCCTCCAGCCAGCGCTTGGCCGCGGTACTCTGGCACTTCGGGCAATGCAGGTTACGGCACGAGTTGTACGAGACCTGCTCGACCCCGCAGCCGTCGCAGCGCAGGACATGGCCACCCAGTGCCGCCGTGCGGCACTGAGTGATGGCCGACATCACCTTGAGCTGAGCCAGGCTCAGGCGGCCGCGCTGGGCATCACGCCAGGCGGATCCGTGGGTGCGGAAGATGTCGGCGACCTCCAGGGCAGGCCGCCCTTGCATCACAACCGCGGCGGCCTACTCGGGCCGAGGCTTGTCCGATGTCTGGTCCAGCGGACTGATCACGCTGCGCAACAGGTCGGTGGCCACGCGGCATACAGGGCCGTGGTCTCCAGCTTCTTGTGACCCAGCAGCACCTGGATCACGCGGATGTCGACCTTCTGCTCCAGCAGCTGGGTGGCGAAGCTGTGGCGCAGGACGTGGGGCGTCACCCGCTTGTCGAGCCCGGCCGTGGCTGCGGCCAGGTGGATGGCCCGGTTGAGTTGCCGCGCCGTCACTTGATCGGTCGGATCCATGCCGGGGAACAGCCAGCCGCCGGCCAGGATCTGGCCCTGGGCATGGCCAAGCACGCAGTCGCTCCAGCAGCACCGGGCTGAGCATGGCGTAGCGATCCTTGCGGCCCTTGCCCTGTTCCACGCGCAGGGTCATGCGTTGACGGTCGATGTCGCCGACCTTCAACGCGACGACCTCGCTGACGCGAAAGCCGGCGCCGTAGGCTACCGACATGGCAGCCTGGTGCTTCAGGTTCGGCGCCGCGGCGATCAAGCGGCCGACCTCCTCGGGACTCAGGATGACGGGCAGCTTGCGCGGCACGTTCACGTGCTGCATCTTGGCCATCAACTCGGGGGGGCCCAGCGTAATGTCGAAGAAGAACTTTAGCCCGGTGATGGTGGCGTTGATCGTCACCGGGCCGGTGCCGGCGTCCACCAGGTGCAGTTGGAAGCGCCGAAGCTCTTCGGTGGTGGCAGTGTCGGGCGATCGGCCCAGGAATGCGGCCAGCTTGCGAACGGCTCGGGTGTAGCCGTCCTGCGTGTGCTCGGCAAACTTGCGCATGCGCATGTCGTCGAGCATGCGGTGGCGCAGCGGCGTGCCTGGCCGAGTGGTGGTCTCCATGGTGGGGCTCCAGTCGATGAACGAGGCGGTTTGCCTCGATCACCAAGATCGCAGAGCCGCAGGCTCAACGCACCACCACCGATCTGGTCGAAGCGCCTACCGCGCGAGCGGTTTAGTCCGCTGCCGCGAAGCGGTCATCCTGCAAGCTCACGCCCAACAGCGCCGTACCTATCCGTCGACCAGCCCGTCCGACCAGCCGCCGAAGACTTCAGCCCTGTTTTCTCGCCGCCGTTACTGGCTATCGACTGTGCCGGCCTCGTAGACCGATTCGATGCGGCCAAACCTCGACGCGGTGATGCCGGCTGCCCAACGCGTGTCGAGCGCGTAGAAAGGCCGCACCACCGCGATGGCGTCGCGCCGGCCGTCGCTGTTGTTGGTCAGGCTGTAGCTGGCCGAGGTCCAGGTGCCCAGAACACGATCGTTGGCGACCTGAAACTCCGTGCCGCTGCGATCAACGTTCTTCGATCGCCCCAACCCGATCGAGATGCCCGTGCCCAGCAGATTGTCTTCGCGGAACCCGATGGAACTGGAGTTGCTGCCGCCCGCGGTAAGCGACCAGTCGAACCATCTTGAGACTGCAGGCTAAGGACGTGCTGATCAATGCCTGCTGCCGAGCGTGTTGAACGACGCATGACGCGAAGTCGACGTGAAGCCGGTCAGTTGTTCGTATCGCAGGTTGCGCAACACCTTTTTCAGACGCTTTGCGCCCCGTCCGAGGCCGCTCAGCGCGCTCAAGACGCACCTCGGGCATGGAGGGCTAACAGCGGCCTCTTGGCGATCACCAAGTTCGCCAGCCCGAACAGGCTGAACAACTGCGCCGTGTTCTTCGCCAGACCCCTGTAGCGGACCTTCTTGTGTCGGAACAGGTTCTTGATCACGTGGAACGGATGCTCGACCTTGGCCCGGATGCTCGCCTTCAACTGTTCTGCTTGCTCGAGCAGTTGCGCCCATCTGTGCGTCAGGTCCACCTGCCTTCGTTTGCCCGGTTGCATCGCCACGTGCCAGTGCGGCCCCTGCGCTTCCTCGCGCTTGTGCACGCCGCGGTACCCGGCATCCCCATGAGCGGCCATCTCATCGCCATGCAACAGCGCGCCGGCCTGCGTCACATCGTTGACGTTGGCTGCCGTGCCGACCCCCGTGTGCACCAGGCCCGACTCGGCATCCACGCCGATGTGCGCCTTCATCCCGAAGTGCCACTGGTTGCCCTTCTTGGTCTGATGCATCTCGGGGTCGCGCGCACTGCCTTCGTTCTTCGTCGAACTGGGCGCCGCGATGATCGTGGCGTCCACGATGGTGCCTGCACGCATAAGCAAGCCTTGCTCGGCCAGATGGGCGTTGATCTCGTCGAACAGCGCCTTGGTCAGGTCGTTGGTCAGCAGCAGCCGTCTGAATTTGAGCAGCGTGGTGGCGTCGGGCACCGACTCGCGCGACAGGTCGATACCCACGAAGTCACGCAGGGCCTGGCTATCGTAAAGCGCGTCTTCCAGCGCCTAGTCGGCCAGGCCGTACCACTGCTGCAGGCAGTACATGCGCAGCATCGCGGAACACCGATCGGCTGGCGACCGACGCGCCCGCTCGTGGGATACAGCGGCTCGATGACGGCGATCAAGCGAGACCACGGTCTTGCGATGATCCGCATTGACGTCCTCTGGCTGTGTGCGGCGCCGGTGGACATGCGCTCGGGCACCGAGCGCCTGCTCGCCCATGTGGTCCACGCGCTCGGCAGCGCCCATGCCCATCACGGCTACTTGTTTGCCAACGCCCGCGCCACGCGCATCAAGATGCTCTTGCACTACGGCTTTGGCGTGTGGTGCGCGGCACGAAGGCTCAACGCCGGGCGCTCCGTGTGGCCCCGCGAGATCGACACGGCGGCGCCGATGGCGCTGAGCCAGGCGCAGTTCGACTGCGCTCGTAGTGGGCCTGCCCTGGCAACGATTGCACGAGATGAGCGCGATCACACGTCTGTAAATACACCAGCTCCCGAGGCCGTTGCCAACATCGAAACTCCCAGTAGCGGGGTGGGTTCGGCGCCTGCAAAATCGATGCATGCAAGACCTGCAATCGCTCACGGAAGAAGACTTCAAAAGCCTTCCTCCCGAGGCCATCGCAGCACTCGCCCAGCAGATGCTTCAGCGCTTGCTCTGCCAAGACAGCGAGCTCAGGTTCAAGGACGCCAAGATCGAGAAGATCACCTTCCAGCTGGCGCAGTTGAAGGCCTGGAAGTTTGGGGCCAAGACCGAGGCGATGAGCGCCGAGCAACGCCGGCTTTTCGAGGAGACGTTGGTTGAGGACGAGGCCAGTCTGCAAGCCCAACTCGACCAGGCTCGGGGCACGGCCGTGCCGCCGGCCGGCGGCGATAACGATAGCAAACCGAAGCCCAATCGCCGTCCTCTGCCGGAACATCTGCGACGCGAAGATCACCATCACGAGCCAGATAACACCAGTTGCCCAAACCCGGAGTGCGGTCGCCCGATGACGCGCGTCGGCGAGGACGTGAGCGAGCGCCTGGACATCGTTCCGGCGGAATTCTTCGTGCATCGCTACATCTACGGCAAATGGGCTTGCCGGTGCTGCCAGTGCCTGGTGCAGGAGGCTGTCGCGCCGCAGGTCATCGAGGGGGGATGCCAGCCGCCGGGCTCATAGCGCACACCATGGTCAGCCACTTCGTTGACCATCTGCCGTACTACCGGAGGGAGACCATCAACGCACGCTCGAAGGTTTATACGCCGCGTTCCACGCTGGCGAGCTGGTCGGGCCAAGGTGGTGCTGCGTTGATACCGCTGTTCGACGCATACAGGCGCTTCGTGCTCTCCAGCCAGGTGTTGCATGTGGATGAGACGCCGGTTGCCATGCTGGACCCGGGTGCCGGAAAAACAAAAAGGTCTCTTACGTCTGGGCGTATGCGAGAGGTGCCTTCGATGCGGTGCCGGGTGTGGTCTATGACTTCTGCGTGGGGCGAGGTGCACAGTACCCGACTGCGTTCCTCGGCGGCGATGGAGACAAACGCAGCCGCTGGCGTGGCACCTTGATGCGCGACGAATACAAAGCCTACGACAGCGTGATCGGCGCTGAGCCCGAGCGCATAGCCGCGGGCTGCCTTGCGCACGCCAGGCGCAAGTTCGACGAGCTGCTGCGCGAGAGTGGGCGCAGCGCTGTCGCCACCGAAGCCCTGCAGCGCGTCGCACAGATCTACCGGGTCGAACGCGAGCTTGCCGCACTTCCTTGCAAAGCACGGCTGGAAAGCCGGCAGGCCATCACAAAGTCGAGGTGGGAGCAGTTGTATGCATGGCTGCAGTCGGAGCGTTCCCGGGTGCCAGATGGCAGCGCGACGGCGAAGGCGTTGAACTACAGCCTCAATGCGTGGGCCGCGCTCACGCACCACTTGGTCGACGGCAACGTACCGGTAGACAACAACCATTGCGAAAACCTGATTCGTCCCTGGGCCATGGGCAGAAAAGCATGGCTCTTCTGTGGAAGCGAACGCGCTGGGCAGCGTGCCGCCGTCGTCATGAGCCTGGTGCAGTCGGCCAAGCTCAATTCAATGGCCATGATCCTTGGGCTTACCTCAAGGACGTCCTCACCAGACTGCCTACGCAGTTGAACAGCCGTATTGACGAGCTACGTCCCCATCACTGGCGACCAGCCAGCTGACCCCATCGGCCGGGGCGTCAAGGTGGGCAGACTGGCCGCTTACCGCCCGCGCGTCCGGCACTGAATGCGGGTTCGAGCGTCCAGATGTCACGCGTGAATACGTCGATGTCCACCACACCGTTTTGATAGGCGACGGGCCGGAACTGCACGTCTTACAGGAAGCGGTAGCCGGGCAACAGGCGCTCGGTCTCCTCGATCGCACGCAACGACAGCGTCTGGCCGGTGCTGAACAACAGCGCACCGCGGATGACCCTGGGGCGCGTTTGCGCGTGCAGCACGTTGGCCCAGCGGAAGAGCAGCCGGTCCTCGCGCGGATCGGTGGTGTCGAAGATGTCTTGCGAGACGACGCGGATCTCGCCAATCGTCGCTCCCGCCGCCTCGAGCTCCGCGAACCGAGGGCATTGGCGGCGGCGCACTTGGCGTGAGGAGGTTGTCTTACAAACGGCGTCGTTCGCAATCTCTATGCTGGGACTCAAACTTGGAGAAAGCAATGACCAACAAGCAATCCACCGAAAAGCCAGGCCCGCATCACGATCATGTGGGGCATACGCCAGGCGACGTTGATCAACATGGCCGCCGCGACACCTCTGTGCCTGCCAAGAAGCAAGCCACCGAGCATCACGATCACAAAGGCCATACCCCTGGAGACAAGGATCAGCACGGCCACCAGGACACCGGCGGCAAGAAGAAGTAGGAAGCAGGTTCAGAGCGGGTTCGGCTTCACGAATCGCGCATACCCGCCGTCTCTTCCGTATCCCGGAGGAACGGCCCGGCTCATAACGCTTCGGGCCGGTTTAGCCTACGCATTCGCCAGTCAATGTCCATGCGCAGATACAGGCTGGCAACTACCGCGATCTGCACCACGGCGGCGATGCCTATGGCCATTGCGATTTGTGTCTTTGTCAGAAGTTCTCGCTGGACGGATTCCAGGTACATGTAGCCGGAAGCAGGAAGGAGCAGAAAGAGACCGGTAACGACTCCGGGTGAATACTCGCGGAAGAGCAGCGTCGTCACGACGTGGAAAATGGCATTGAAAGCCAAGGTCCACATGAGCGGCGCCCCGAACAATGGCCCCGATGTCCGGGGAGGCCCATGCTGCGCCCACTGGAAATTGGCCAATGCAATAGCGACGAGTCCCATGTGGGAGTAGACATACCACGCGTTGCTTGTAGCGCCGAAGTGACGTGTTGCCCACGCATGGAAGCGCGGGCACCCCTCGGCCATGTGCGCCATGAAAACCAGCATTGGTAGCCAATACATGGGATTCTCTTCGCCTTGTTCGGCGATGTCCGACGGTTGAGGTGAAGTGGGACAAACGTGCGCGAGACCCGGCCTACGACTTCAGCCACTCGACAAGCTCCGGGCCAAGCAGCGATGCGTTGAGTTCCTCATCCGACTGCGCCACGAAGGCTTCGAGATCGCGAATCACGACCACGCCGGTGTTGTTGAACCGGCGTGCGATCTTCTGCACGAATTCGAACGTCACGCCCTTGTCTTCACAGGCGCCGATGAACAGGAAGTAGACCTGGTCGCCGCGCTTCTGTGACTCCTCGAGAACGCGCATCGTGCGCGTCTCGTCGCTGCTGTCATTTTCGCCGTCGGTGATGAAAAGCACCAGCGAACGCCTCTTCTCGTGCAAGTGCGGGGTAGTGTGCTCATGCCCACTGGGCGACCAACCGAACAGGCGGCTGAGAAATCCCACGCCCTGGGACGAGCGGTGTGCCTCCTCGCACGCCTTCCATCCGAAGTGCTCGAGCGCTCGCTCTAGCACGAAGCTATAGGTCGTACCGCCGTTCCAGCCTGGAACCCGGTCGACGATGTTGCGCGTGACGTAGTCGCGGGAGTCGTCCGGCGTCACTGCGCCGACGTAGTGGGCGCTGCGCTCACCGGCGCTGAATGTGAAGACATCCATCTTGCGGTCTGGGTCGAGCACCATGCAGTAGGGCACCAGCCGTTCGAGCAGGATGCTGGTCGTGCCCTCTTCGTGCTCGTGCTCGAACGAGCCGGAGACGTCGATGATCACGGCGGTTTCCGCCTTCACGTTGGCTACCACGCCGGCCTTGTCGAGCGCCAAGCGCAGTGAGCCGGCCGACTTTTCCAGATTTAGTGTGAGTTTGCTGTTCATGTGTTCTCCTTGTTCAGGGCTTCACCTTGGCGATGATGTCGCGCAACCGATAGGCCAGTTCGCCAGCTTCGGTTTGCGAGAGGGTGGTCTCGTTGGCGCTGAGGGTGATGGACGCGATGCTGCCAATGAACGCCGGCATGACCACCAGCGCCACGTTCTGGATGGAGCCGATCATGCGGATCGGCTGTTCGATCTGCATCTCGCGCGTGGAGCCGGCCTGCCGCATCAGCGCCAGGGTCTGCGTGAGACTCATGCTGCGTTCAGCAAAGCGTTGCCCCAGTGCAGCGTCGTTTTGACGCAGGCGCTCCGAAAGGAAGAAGGCGCTGAGCGCAGCGACTTCGACCTGTGCCGCCGTTTCTTCCATTGACCTAGACAGGCGGAGCAGCCGGTCCTTGAGGTCCAGCAGCGGGTCGAGCGTCCCTCCAATCAGTGCGATCAGCTGCTCCAACTCGGCCTGGGCCTTGGCCAATTCGCCCGGCGTGTCGATGCGGCTGTTGATGCCTCGAAACAGCCGGTCCACAACGCCGTTACCGCCATGTCCGCACACAGACATGAGGTCGATAGATCCCAGTATGTCCATCATTCGCGCGAGGTAGCCCTCCACCTGGCGCAGCACAGGGCTGCGCGCAAGGGCAAGCATCTCGGTGACGAGGTCGCCATGCGCTTTCTGCAGCTCGTGGCCCCACAGGATCGCCTTGCGCTGTGAAGCTTTTTCCACGACAAACGCGCCAACCAGTGCGCGTGCACCCTCGTACACAGTGGCCCCTGCGCCCGGCGACAAGGTTTGCAGCTCGCGCACGGTCACTTCGATCCGCCTGCGTTCGGTGCCCGGCACGGCCGTTGGGTGCCGCACGACCGCCGTGGTCGTGGGAACACGACTCGTCGGCGTCGGCGTGTACTCGGGCTGCTGCGCAGCACCCGCAGGGCTGCGCAGAAAGGCACCCACGGGGCCGATGACCGTCGGTCGCAACTTGTCCTTCGCGGGCGGCACGGTGGGCCTCAGGAGAAGTGGCCCAGAACGTCGTTGAACGTGCCCGTGAAGCCGCGGCCGACGGGCGCGTACTCCCAGCCGTTGTCGCCGTGCATGATGCTGCCCAGCTGCACGACGTTGAACTCGCCGAACTCCTTGGACAGCTGGTAGGCGCCCAGCTCGCGCCCGCTCTCGTCGGCGATGGTGACGGTGCAGACCTCGATGTCGGCGAAGGCTGCCTCGTCCTCAGCCTCGGAGCCCTCGTCGTGCCCAGCTCCGTGTTTGGCCTTGTGGACGGTGGCGAAGAGAGGAATCTCGTTCACGCCGGCGGGCAGTTTCGAGCCCTCGATGACGATGGTTTCGGTATTGCCCTGCACCCGGACGTCGCCCGAGTGCCGCAGCCCGCCTGAGGGTGTGGCGAAGGAGCTGTCCGCAGCGGTGGCCAGCACGCCGGTCTTCGGGCTCATCTTCGTCGTGTTGTAGGTGGACAAAATCTCTTCAAGCGCCGAGACCTTCGCACCATTGCCGCCGTTGCGTGCCTCGAGCGCGTGGATGTCGATGTCGTCCTGGTGGCTGGCGTCGCACTGCCAAGCGACGGTCACCTTGAACGCAGCGCCCTTGTTGAGCGAGAGTTGCAGCTTGCGGGCCGGCGCGGCGCCGGGCTTGTCAAGGGTCAATGTGAGCATGTTTTCTCCGGAGTCGTTGTCATGCCTGGCGCAGCGCCGCGAGGTCGGCGCGCGACTTATCGAACATCTGCCGCGCCGTCTCGAACTTGGCTTCGGTTTCCTGCTTCGCAGCTTCCACCAGTTCGTGGATTTCGCGCGTCTGCGTGATGATCGCTGCGATTTGTTGCGCTTGTGCGATACGGTTGTCACCGGGCGCCTTGGCCGCGGCGACGGCCACGTCCTTGGTGGCCTGGCCGCGCAGTTGTGTCAATTGCTGGTCAAGGCGCGCCTGGCGCTCGGCGATCTGCTGCACCGACTTGACCGCGAACGCGCCGTGGATGGCCAGCAAGGTCATCTTGATCGACGCGAACCTCGAGGAGACCGTGGTGGCCGTCTCCTGCAGCGTCGCGATGCCAGCGGCTTCGATCTGCTGAATCACCATCTGGTCGGCAGGCAGACGGGTGTAGGTGCCTTCGAGGGCGAGCGCCCGGCTTTCGAGCAGCCTGAGCTTGTCCGAAAGCTCGCGCAGTCGTGCCTGGGCGGATACGTCGCCGGGGTCGGCTGCCGCAGTCTGTTGCGCAACATATTGACGGGCCTTCTCCAGAAACGCTCGGGCCACTGCGGCATCGACGGTGAAGCTGGCGAAATGCGTGCCGTACGATAGCTTGAGGATCTCCAGCGCCTGCAGTTCACTGAACAGCGTCTTCATTTCCTTGGACAGTTCGCCCTCCAGGCGACTCATCTCATCGGCCAGCGTCTGAGTCCGGCTCGAGATCAAATCGCCGACCTCCTGCATAAACTCCCGAAAGGCCTCGTCTGGTGTGCGGCCGGTGACCTTGGCGAACAGCCCTGCGAAGAACCCCGGCGTCTCGCCCTGCTGGATCTTCTCCAGGATTTCAGGCAGCTTGGCGTCATCGACACCTTTTTCCAAGCGCCCGAAGAGGGCAAACACCTTGGACGCCGTCTTCTTGTCGAGCCGCGCGAGGAAGCCGTCGAGCGTCTTCTGCAGCGCCTGTTCCGCACCTAGGCCGATCTTGATGATGTCGCCTGATGGAACGGCCGCGAAGTCCAGCGCGGCAAGTGCCTGCTGGGCTTGCGGCACCTGCTCCGGCCGCAGCACGATGGCGCCAGTCTCCAAGGTGGCTTGCACGAGAGGTGCTTGCTCTGAAGAAGGCGCAGGCACGACCCTGGAAACGATGTTGCTTTTCATGAATTTCTCCTCTGTTGGCGGATCGTGAATGTGAACATCTGTCCCGCTTGGTTGATGTTGCTCGCCGGTGACTCCCACCTTACTCGAATGCGGCCCTCGGGTGGCTACCCGGGAAAAACGAGCATGGGCTGCAGGCGCTTCAACTCGCCTGTGGGTCAGAGCGTCCTCGTGCCTTCGGCCAAAGCGGTGCCGGCGCTGTCGATTTCGATCGTGGTGTGGGACAAGCCAAACTGGGTGGTCATTGCTTTGCGTGCCGAAGCGAGCACGGCCATGGTGTCGGCGGTGTCCTGGACGACCAAGTGGCCGCTCATCGAGTCGATCCCTGAGGTGATGGTCCACACATGCAGATCCTGTACCGCGGTCACGCCCGGGATGGCGAGCAGCGCGCGCTCCAGCAGCGCAACGTCGACTTCCGGCGGCGTGCCCTCCATGAGAATGTGGATTGCTTGTTTGAGCAACTTCCAGGTACGCGGCACGATGAGCAAGCCAATGCCTGCGCCGATCAGAGGATCGGCGAGTTTCCAGCCGGTGAAAATCACGATGGCTGCGGCGACTAGCACGCCGAGCGAGCCGAGCATGTCTCCCAATACCTCGAAATACGCGCCCTTCACGTTGAGGCTTTCTTGCGAGCCGGCGGCCAGCAGCTTCATGCTGATCAGGTTGATCACCAGGCCGGCCGCGGCCACGGCGAGCATCGGGCCACCCAGAATTTCGGGTGGGTTCAGGTAGCGTTGATAGGCTTCGTAGAAGATGTAAAGCGTCAACATCAGGAGCACGACGGCATTGGTCAGCGCAGACAGCACTTCCATGCGGACATAACCATAGGTCATCTGCGGCGTTCGCGGGCGCTCGGAAAACCGGATCGCCAGCAGCGCCAGCGCCAATCCGCCAGCGTCGGTCAGCATGTGTCCGGCGTCGGCCAGCAGCGCCAGGCTACCAGTCCACAGGCCCCCGACGACCTCGACGGCCATGAAGGCCGACGTCAAAGTGAGCGCCCGAACCAAATTCTTTCTGTGCCGTCCCGCGGCCGTGGCCGGGTTTTTGCCATCCGACATGTTGTTTGCTTGCGGTGTATTGCTCATGCGTTTTTTTGGTTGGGACAGTCTATCGCGGTAGTTTCCCCGCGGACGAATCGTAGGCGTTCATTGTGAACCCGCAACCATGCCCGCCCGCGCGGTCTCATTGGCCAGATAGTCGGTGGCGGGTCGTTGATCGCCATTCACTGCGTGAACCTGCCAACCGACCAACCTTCCGATTGCAGGTCTTTCCGGTGGCAATTTTGTGGATCGAATGCGGTCGCGATCGGTCACAGTTTCGTTTAGCAACGCCAGCGGCCACGTTCTGGACGGGCGGCCCGCACCTCGGTTCCCATCAGCGACTATCTTCGAACGCCAACCCTGTCCGGCTCGTCAGCACTGCCGGGCGCTGATGACGACTGGAAAGCCAAGGCACTGATATTCCGATCTAAGGATGGTCTGCAAAACCGGCCCAAGCCTTGCATGATCTGAAGCCATGATTGCCAAACGCGTAACGCCGCCGAGTCAGCTTGGCTTGGGCCTGA
>LNAP01003089.1_pt1 | contig 16085 bp, 14 predicted proteins | sample 602601 | NCBI WGS metagenome assembly LNAP01 (sample SAMN02440304, study PRJNA202911) | soil metagenome | biome: Subtropical and temperate rainforests or woodlands; isolation source: soil samples (1 kg each in a 20% v/v slurry with milli Q water) were... ... | reverse complement strand
GCCGCCAGGCGGTGCGCTGCGGGAGCGCCTGGCCGCAGGCCGGCGCGACCACGGGGCCGTGATCTCCGAAGTCGGAAAGGCTTCGTGGCCGCAATGGGTCCGATGGCGTGGTTCGATCACGTAGATCGTTCCGTGGACGTGCACGACCCGTTCTCGTGGCTCTACGCGGACGAAAACATGCGCAGTCGGAAGGCATGCGCGGGCTAGGTCGAATAAACATGACGCGGCGCACGCAGCGCTAAGCCGTTGATTCTGCTCGCGAAAATGGCTGTTGGCGCCCTCGGCTGGCAGATGGCGTTGGCTCTAGCTCGAATAAACATGACGCAGGCAGCACGGCCCGAATCGGGCCTATGCGGTGGGCTGGTGCTGCTAGGTCGAATAAACATGACATGGGGGCGCGAACGGTAAGTGTCTGTCCGCAAACGGAAAAGCGCCCTTTGGATAGGCCGACCGGCAATGGGTCATGCGCGTAGGTCGAATAAGAATGACATTTCCGAGGACGCAAACATCTACGTAGACGCAACCTCCCCGAAAACGTGATGTACGCGAGCCGCACGCCGAGAGGGTTCGGCTGGTGCTGGCGAACTGAACCAGGAGGAGGGCGGCCGGCAGGGTGGTCCGTTGTCGTAAATGGTCCCCGCTTACGGGATTCTTCCGAGAACGAAAATGGGGCCCACCGGACGCTGCTCCCGATCAGCCCGGGCGCCTCGCGCTGGGCCATGAATCTTCGTGAGCGGGAATGTTTCGTAATCGGGGATGTTCGATCGCGCTGAAGAAATACGCGGGCGAAACCTCGTGTACGAGTTTCGACCGCGGCCTCCGGGACGCTGCGCACCCCGGTGGAGCGACAAGGCAGCAGTCCTTTTCCGCAATCGCACCTGGATCAGCGCCCGTCTTCATCGCCCCGCGATTTCTCTGGCGGCCGCACAACCTCTTTGGGATCCCCGTTCCGTTGCTGAAGAACCGCCAGATCAAGGTCTGACGGGTCTGCGGTAAACCCGCCTGGGGCCGATTTCCTGGGAGCGTAGTGTCTCGTGCTGCTGACGTCCGATCCGTGCCCCATGGCCGCGGCGACCTCTCGTTGTGTCAGGCGCGACTTCGCGTTCGCCGCGAAGACATGACGCGTGGAATAGAGAGAAGGGTGCTTCGGCGCAGTCGGCCATAACCGAGTTGCCTTCAGGCGGAGCTCCTGTCGGCAGTTGTGATACCACTCGGCGTATCCACCGCGCGCGTCGATCTCGTTCGCCCGCGCCACTTGCGCCCTGATGACTTCCAGCTGAACCGCGTCAGCCTTGTGCAGCAACAGGTGGCGCCATTCAGCCGGCGCGCGTCCATTCGAGAACTTCCCGTTCCTTACCCGCAGGGCGACTCCCCCCTCGAACTCAACGATCTCCGAGCCTGGCCATTCGTTCGGACGAAGCCCAGTTAAGCACCCTGCCCGGAACCAATTGATAGTGTCTGGCGCCCACTTGCTCCGGCTCGCCACCAACGCCCCAATCAGCGCGTTGATCTTCTCCGCCGTCAGGACCTTGGCCTTCTGCTGCGACGTTTCCCCTGGCAGGCGAGCAGCACGCAGCTTGGCCTTTCGAAATCTTTGCGCCTCCGCAATCCGCACAAGTTCCGCCGCAGCTTCGACAGCCTCAGTCGCCGACAAACTGCGGTACCGGTTTCTCGTCGGATCGGTGCGGTCCAACAGCGTTCGCTTTGCTTCGTACGCTGCAATCTCTCCACCCAGGATCGCTTCATCCAGCACAAAGACGATGGCAGCCAGGTTGAGTCTGACGCTGGCCGGGCTGTACTCCCCCCTCGTCCTGAGAAAAACCTCCACCACCTTTCCATGAAGATCGTGCACACCTGTCTGAGGGTCCCCGGAGGTCTCAAACTCCGCACGCTCAACTATCCACGCGAATCCACGGTAACGCTTCCGGTACTCGTCCTGCGTTTTTGACGTCTTTGTGGCTGTTACGCCCCCACGGAATTCCATGTGTTTTCTGCACCAGTATGTATGTTACTGCGTACTTTTACTGCGTAGTTACGAGACACAGAAAATGCGTACCTTCGTAACAGCAAAAGGCATAGTCGGCCGATTATGCCTTTTCGTACGCAAATGCACCTCCGTAACAGATGGCTAGGACCCATTTTCCAAACGTCGATGCCTGTTACGGGCCTTGTTACGGCATAGCAATCGGCATAGTCGTGCGCGAAGGACTCGCGACCGCAGCGGGCGGCTCGAGGCATCGACGCCGCGGCGGAGCGAGTGTTCCCGGGTGTCAGGGCACGCCTGACGGACTGCCTGCAAAACCGGAACCACTTGCCGCCGACCGGCCACGCTGTGGCCAACACAGGAGCGCCGAACGCCACCGGCCGCCTGCGCGGACCGATTAATCAACCACCATCAGTGCATGTAACGCGGTAGTCGCCGCTCATGACCTAGCTTTCCGCATCTAGGCACCGCTCTTTCCGCCTCCGCGTCGCACATTCCACCGCTTTCGCGCGGAATGTGCGGCGTCGACCCAAAAAACGAAGGCAGAATCCATCCTGTTCCTGTCGGGAGCGCTTTGAATGCGTGTGTGCATGCCACAAAAGCGCTCCGCTCCCCCTGTTGAGGACGGTTTCCTAGTGGATCGGGTGTTACTCTCAAAATGGTTACTGGCGATTCCGCCCTTTACTCATTAATGCCCTTTGGCAAGCCCAGGCGTCAGTGCTCGGCGCCGGGCAAAGTTAGAAAGCAGGTCACGGCTATGTCCCCCAAGCTCCACAGCGTTCGGCTGGCGTCACTCCTCTCTGCGGTATGCGCCGCCGGGCTGCTCGCCGGGTGCGTGACCCCGCCGACGCCGGCGACCGCCCATGATGCCGAGGTGATGGCCAAACTCGCCGCGTACTCGGAACGCGCCAGCAACTCGATGGCGCGGCTGGCCGCGATCCGAAGCGCATCTGCTGGCGTTACGGTTGCGCCTGGCGTCGTTCCAGCCGGTCTGGAGGTGCCTGTGTCGGTCTCGTGGTCTGGGCCAGTCGATCAGCTCGTGCAGCAGATCGCCGACGTCGCAGGCTACGAATACGGAGGCACCTTGGGAAGCATCAAGACGCCAGTGCTCGTGTCGATGGCGGTCACCAGCCACACCGCCTTCAACGTGCTGTCGGACGCAGCTGCGCAGGCTGGCTCGGCAGCAGACATTGTTGTGCATCCAGATACCAAGAAGATTTTCGTGAAGTACCCGCCCGCCATGCGCAGCGGGGGCTACCCGGTCCAACCGCGCTGAGCCGCAACCTCGGCGCCATCAGTTAGACCATGACCAAGACCCCAATCCGATTTCACGCTGCCCCGGCGCTCTGCGCCCTGGTTGTTGCACTTCTGGCTGGCGGCGTGCCTTTCACGGCAGCTGCACAGCTGAGCGATAACGACGCCCCTCCGCAATCCCTGGAGCAGGCCAAGGCTGCTGTCGCGGCCGGCGCCGGCGCTGTTGACGCGAAGGCTGCTGCCGAACGCGATCTGCGTTCGAAGGCCATGCGCGAGGCTGCGAATTCATACGGCGCACGCTCCGGGCTGCTGCGCGGCAGCTACGAGATCCGCCAAGCTCTCAATCGAGTCGCCGCTGCTTACGACGCGACGTTCAACTTCGCTCCGCTGATGCTCACCGACTTGCAGTCGTACGAGAGTGGCGGTGATGGTCGTGCGCGCTTGATTCGCCCCCCTGTGATCGTCCAGGCGCGCTCCGCATACAACCAACTCGATACCCGGATGATTCGGGAGCGTGACGCCGTCTACCGGATTGAGAGCAACGTCGAGTTTGTTGCGACGCCCCCTAACTGGCGCACCTATTTGCACCGCGACCTCGGGGAAAAGGCTGCGAGCCTTCCGCACTACACGCTGATGCCGCGCAACGCCACCGAGAAGGCGAACTGGGACGCTTGGGTCGCGGACGGCTGGCAGATCGGCTATCAGCAGGCCAAGACTATCCTCGAGTGGGATCTGAACCGGCTCGCGCGGGATTTCGACGGCATGGTCCTGTATCACGACCTCCTGGCGCAGAACGTACTGTCACTGCCTCACGTGGCCAGTCGCAACGACGGTGTCACGGGCAACGAGAACGCGTTGAACGTCAACGACATCACGCTGAAGATCACCGTGATCCCGACCTTCCAGCGCGATCCGACGCGCTGGAAGCCAGTCATGGGCGAAGCGCAAGAACCACAACGGCAATATCCGGCGGCGCCCGTTGAGCAGAACGCGCCCGCGGCGCCTGCGCAGCGGCCCGCTCCTGTCGTTCCTCAGGCCGCGCGCTCGCACGCGGTAGTGCAGCCGAGTGCCCGCACCCCCTCGGCACGGGTGTCACTGGACGAGCTCACCGGTGGTCCGTCCCAGGACGTGCAGGGGCGGACCGCACCTGCGACGCCCAAGTCGAAGAAAGCCGGGAAGCCTCGGCAATGAGTGAAACGCTCGTAGGTCTGTCGAAAGAGTTCGCCTTTCCGAACCCTCCGGCCAGGTTCGCGTCGGATCACGTCAAGCGTCTCCTCGTGTACCTCAGCTCGATTGGTGCGTCTGACGTGAAGTTTCAGACGGGGAACTGTGTGATCGCCAAGGTCAACGGGCTCGTGCATCGCCTGACCACCAGGCCGCTGCCCCCGCCGGAGGTCGAGGATATCCTGACGACGCTGTACGGCGCGAACGGCCCTGGCCGCATTAAGTCTGGCTCCGAGATCAACATCGCGTACGAGCTGCATCCGACGCGGAACGAGCGGTACCGTTTCCGCGTTAATGCCGTCGGCGGTACCTTGATGGGCGCAAACGCTATCGAGATCACCATCCGGACGATCGCCCTTGCGCCGCCGACGATGGACCAAGTTGGTCTCGAGCCGGAGCTTCGGGCGGGCCTGTTTCCGAAGGACGGCATCGTGATCATGGCAGGTGCGACCGGCTCAGGGAAGTCGACCACCTTGTCCACGCTCATACGCGCCATGCTCGAGCAGGTCGACGGGAACCGCTTCATCATGACCTTCGAGGCGCCAATCGAGTACGTCTACGACACGGTTGCGACGCCCAGCAGCACCATCTTCCAGACCGAGATCGGGCCCGACGCCAACCTGCCGACGTTCGATGCCGGCGTTCGGAGCGCGATGCGTCGCGCGCCCGATGTGATTCTGAATGGCGAAATGCGCGACCTCGAAACTGTCGAGGCCACCCTCGCCGCCGCTCAGTCTGGACATGCCGTCTACACGACCGTCCACGCGCACTCGGTCGTTGACACCTTCCGTCGCATCGTGAACTTTTTCCCGTACCAGATCCACGGGTCGGTCATGAACGGCTTGATCTCGAGCGTCAGAGCCGTGTGTTGGCAAAGCCTTGTGCGGACTCCAGACGGAAAACGCGTGGCTATCCGCGAGTACCTGGTCTTCAGCAGAGAGATTCGGGAGGAGCTCATGGCCGTCGCGAGCCAGAACATGGACGCTGCATTGGTGCACATGGGATCGCTTGTCGAGAAACACGGACAAACGGTCCAGGCATGTGCGCAGCGCCTTTACACCGTAGGACGCATCGACGAAGCCACGCTTCGAACCCTGGCTCCGGCAGCTAAATAAGGAAAGAGCATGGACTACAACCAATCAGGCACCCCCAGCGGCATCGAGTGGCGCTACACGGCCAAAAAGGTACGCATTGGGCCTTTCGACGCCACCATCGTGTTCCCGCCGTTGCTCTTCTTCGCCTTCAACATCGCGTGGTGGACCTTGGGCATCGCCGTCGGCGTCACCCTCGCCATGTGGCTGGTCGAGGTGTTCATGCGCCGGCCCTTGCGGATCGTGCTGCGGGCACTCCGGTCGAACTTGGCCGGCAATACCCGCTACGCGGTGCCCTGGTGGAAAAAGACGCGCCTGTAAGCGCACCTTCCCAACAACCTCACCCTCTATCCCTCCGGACTGTGTTGCCGGCACGAAAGACTGACCATGACTGAAACCAAAGCTTCCAAGATCACCGATGCCCCCGTTCTTGTCGCTGTCGACGACGGCTACGCAATGACCAAGGTCGTCCTGTCCAACGGCACGAAGATCAAGATGCCATCGCTCGTGCGAACTGGCGCCTCCTCGTTGACGGGTTCGTCCGAAGAGCTGCCGACCTACAAGACCAATGTCGGGGAAGGCACTCATGGTGAGCAAGGCTTCTTCACGGCCACCATGGCATCGGACATCGAGGCGGCCGACACCCGCTACAACGACTATCCGTATGGCGCACTGAACCGGGTGATGGTCCACCACGCTTTGCGCCAGGCGGGCTTAGGCGGCCAGGTTGTGGAGGTGGCCACGAGCCTTCCTGTTCACACCTTCTTCAACCAAGACGGCCAGAACAAGGTGAACATCGCGCGCAAGAACGAGAGCATCGAGCAGCCAGTGCACGCGGTGGCCGGCCTGCCATGCGCTCGGGTCGCCAAGGCTCATGTCTTCGCTGAAGGCGTTGCCGCATGGCTGGACTATGCGATCAGCGATGAGGGGACGCAGCGCGTAGCTCTTGAGAGCCCCGCCGCGGTGATCGACATTGGGGGCCGGACGACCGATACGGTCAAGGTGCTGGTCGGGATGAACGTCGAGAAGAAGGCTTCGGGCACCATCAACAAGGGCGTTCTCGACCTCGTGAAGGCGATCAAGCTCACGATCATCCGCAACCCCACGATCCAGGAAATGTTCGGCGACCTGCAGGACAGCCAGGTTCCACGCGCAATGGTCGAGGAGGTCATCCGCACTGGCGTGTTCCGAAAGCACGCGCTGAACGTGGACTTCTCGGAAGAGGTCGCAATTGCGCGTGCTTCGATAGCCGCGGAGATCATGAAGGACGTCGAGCAACGCGTCGCCAAGGGCTTTGACCTGCAGTCGATGCTCTTCGTCGGAGGCGGCTCCATTGTCTTCAAGGAGGAGATCAAGAAGCACTTCGCAACTGCCGTGTTCGTCGACGAACCGGAGTTCGCGAACGCGCGCGGCATGTTCAAGTACCTGAAGCACGTCATCGGCCGCTGAAAGTGCGCGCTCGTCGTACCTCCGCTCTGTCCCGCCATGTGTACACCCTCGGATTCGTGCGCGAGTACGAACCCGAGGGAAATGTGCTCGACGCTATCAACGAACGCGGGCCCAGGCGGGCGGCCGGTTGGATGCGAAGCACCGTGCGACTGGGGATGCTGAACCGTTCGCTAGTGCCTGACCTAAGCCACGCCGAGCCTCTTGGCGACTTCGACACCACCATACGCCTCAAGCTTTTCTTCGACGCGCAAGATCCGTATGACAACGAGGTGGTCACCGCGCTTTCGAAGCACCCGATGCGTAGCCGCTGCGACCTGGTGCGTCAATGGCTCTGTATCGGGGCCTGGCTCGAGCGAGGTTTGACCTTCGAGGCGCCCGCAATAGCCAGCCTGGGGCCAACCGCCGTCATGACACCTCCGGCCCAGGCACTCGTGCGAGCCATTCAGCCGCCAGCCGAAGCGATCGCACTACCGAAGCGGGCTTCTTCCGTGAAGCAGGCACCCGCGCCGCATCGGTCGACTTCTCGTCATGCCACCCCTGAAGCGGCGAGCGACGAGCTCCCCTCGGACAAACCTATTTCACCGCTCTCCGCCTTAATCGGCGACATGCCGGCGTCTGTTCCGACAATAATCGACCATGGTAATGAGTCATCGGAAGCCACAAACGCCAAAAGCGCTCCTAGCGGCCTCAGTAGTGCATTCGGATCCATCTTTCAATAATCGCTCGTATCGTTCAGGACTAAAAATGCGTCATCACACCCTCTCCAGCGCGCTTCGTATCGCCATCTTCATGATCGCTGGCGGATCTACGATCCCCAGCCACGCGCGCCTTGTGATTGAGAACGAGCCCGCTGCGGCGCCACCAGCGGCAGTGCAGCTGGCGCCCCAGTCCCGGACTCCGAGCAACAAGCCGACGCTGACCTTCGTCGGCGAGTACGAGCAACCGGCGCTGATGCGTACCGATATTGTTGGCGTTGATTTTGCCCATGCGCTGAAGGCTATCGTGCCTGCGCAGTGGCGCGGCTTCGCTGATGCGGACTCGGGCGTTCTTCAGGTGGGCAAGGTCACCGTGCGCGGTACCCGACGGCCGTGGACAAACGTTCTCCAGGATCTGCTGAAGGAGCAGGGATTCGTCGCGACGATCGACTGGGACAAGAAAGAAGTGATGTTTGCGCGCCGCTGAAAAACCTTGAGCCAAGAAACGAGCGCATCCTGCAGAAAGAGCAGTCGAGAATGATCTCAGTAATCGTCACCATCACCGATGAGCATGGGCGCCCCCTCCAGCGCACCAAGATCACGGACGCGGGGCCACTTTCTGCACACAGGACCGCCGAGGATCTGGCCGAGGCAGTGACTGATCTTCTGGGCGACATTGATCCGGACGTGACGGTCGAGACGTTGCCTCGCCAGATTCGCGTCCGGAACTTCCAACAGCGCCAGCTACGCCGGACACGTTAGCGATCGGGGTTCGGGCGAGTCGTCGCAGCAGGTACAAGCCCTGTAGCCGATTTTTGCAGTGTTAATCGGCAGCGGGTATCTTTGGGCAACTATTATGCCCACGCCACTTCTTTCCGAATCCAATCCGTTTACTCAGCTGTCGCTCGATCTCGGCGGCGGCGCCTTGAATGCGCCACCACCGCACGTCGCGGAGGTCGCGTATGACACGATCGAGTCCAAGATGGAACGCGCTTTGGGATCTATCACCCAGCTACTGCGCGGCAACTTCCCTTGTGCCGTTTCGTTCTCAGCGGGCAAGGATTCTTCGGCGCTACTGAACCTCGTTCTGACGGCAGCAATTAAGATGAAGCGACGTGGTGAGCACGTTCCGCCCATCGCAGTTCTCACAGCATCGACCGGCGTAGAGAATCCCGACGTCGACATCTACGCGGAAGGGGAGTTGGCGCAAGTACGCGAGTTCGCGCGCAAACATCAGCTCAATGTCGCCGTAGAGGTTGCGCATCCCAACCTTACCGAAGATTGGGTGGTGCGCGTTATCGGTGGACGCGGGCTCCCGACGTTTCCTGGCGGCACAAGGGAGTGCGCGGTTGCGATGAAAGTTAACCCCCTCAAACGTCTACGCAAACGCGTCATGCAGCGCCTGACAAACGGCCAGGACAACGAACCCGTTGTACTTATCGGCACTCGATATGAAGAGAGCGCCGTGCGGTCAGCAAACATGCGGGAACGTGGCGAGTCCGACGTTGAGGTGCGACGTGGGATCGATGAGTCAGGGCGACCCGGTCATTTGTTCATGTCCCCGCTGGCACATTGGACGACCGATGATGTTTGGGAGATGCTCGGCATGGCCCGCGCCGGCGCCATCCCGTCCTACTCCAACTTCGAAGAAACCTTTCGGGTCTACGCAGACGCGATGGGGAGCTCGTGCGTCATCATCGGCGAAGACATGAGCAAAGGCCCGGCATCCTCGAAGGCTTGCGGCTCGAGGCATGGCTGCAGCCTATGCACGGCCTCGCCAACCGACAAGTCAATGGAGAACATGCTCACCGGTGATCCACGGTATCAGTATATGCGTGGGTTGAACCAGTTGCGCAATTTCGTTTCAAACACGCGCTGGGATATGGATCGTCGCTCGTGGGTCGGAAGGACAATCAACGAGGGCTACATCCGCATCTCACCGGACGCGTACTCGCCAGGAATGATGGAGGAGCTGCTCCGCTATGCGCTCACCCTAGACGTGATCGAGCAAGCAGCAGCTCGGCGGGCAGGCTTGGCCAAGCCAAGGTTCCAGCTAATAGACATCGAGCAGCTCTTCGCGATCGATTCGATGTGGAGCCTTCAAGCCTTTCATCGCCCGTTCCACGCGCTGAAGATCTACAACGACATCTATGTCCGGGGCGAGCGCTATCACGTGCCTGATGTTCCGGTATTTCCGCGGCCAAAGGAGATCCCGTCGAGGTATCTCCATGTTGGCTCCGACTGGGACGAGGGCGACAAGAGCACTTACACGGGGCTGCGGAGCGCGATTCTTGAGCTGGTCGGCAACGAGTCTCAAGGCTGCATGGAAAACCGCCTTACGTCGAGCGGCAAGGAGGTGCTGGCTATAAACACCGGGCCGATGCTTTCCTTCGACGTCGAGGCAGCCGCGTTCGTTCTTGACGAAGCAGATGAGTTGATTGCCAAGCACCACGACAACCCGGCTTCCAGCCCGACCGAGGCGTACCTCTACTACGCGCGCCTTGGGATGATGACCATCAAAGCGGGACAGGAGGCAGAGGTCGACAACATGCTTCGTCGCTCGGCGTTCAAGGTTCGGCACGGGCTCGACGGCGCCGTCGACCCCAAAGCCGTATGGGATCGCGCCGTCACCGCAGAACAGGCCGGGCTAACGGCATCCAACAATGGAAAGCCGCGCGCGCGTGGCGATGCCGGCAGTCGCTCCACGATCTACCTGAAGCTCGAGGACAGCTCGCCCGCTGAGTCCATGGAGTCCTCTGCTCAGAGCATCTATGGCGTCGAGGGCACCCGCCTAACGAACTCACTGCGTGCATAAGGCAGGTCGCGATCGGACCGACCAAGGCACTATGAACGTTGGACAACCGAACCAGGTAGTAGCCGCAATGGGAAGCGTGCCTGTCAGCGTCTTGACACGGCTTTCAACAAACCACTGAGCGCCGCATGGCTGTGGATGGAGAATGAAGCAAGCCGTCGCGACTCCGCAGGTTCGGTGCTCGCGCGCATGCGTAACGTCATGACCGGCCTCGATTCCATCCGCGCGGCCACTTCCCAGGCTCATCAGAAGCATGGCCCTCGAATGAGCTCATCTTTGGCTCTTCGGAGGAACCCTTGTCCACCAGCTCGCCTATAACCCTCGCGCGCCGGTGATCTGCCCGCGTGACTGCTGCATGCGGCCGCGTCCGAAGGCCTCGGGAGGGTTTCGTACTAACGTAGGTGGTCGAAAATGAGCCGTGGGGGCGCCCCAAGCCCTCAGTTTAATGGGCCGGTCCATATAATGTCGCAACGAAAGTAAGGCGCCCCGCCTTGACTTTTGCGTTAATGCCAGGCCGCAGCCGGAGTTCCGAATGAAAATCAGCCAGTCGTCTCTTACCACCGGCGGACCACGCCTGTCGTCGACTGAATCACACTCCGTCGCGCGCCAGATGGCATGGGTGGCGATCGCTATCGCCGCATTCTGGTTGCTCGTCATGGCGCCTGGTTCAGCATTTGCTCAGGTTGTTCCTCCGTCCCATGGGTTCGCAGCGAAAGAGAACGACTACTTCATCAACTTCCTCCTGAAGGGGATGCTTGGCGACGTGATCAACACTGGTGGAACGAACGCTCAAAGCACGATCTCTGCCGCGGGCAATCTCGGCGCAGTATTCAAGACATTCAATCTTGGCGTCACGTTCTTCGGCAGTCTGATCGTTCTATTCTTGGTTGTTATCGGGATCTTGAACACCGGCAGCGATGGTGAGTTTCTGGGCAAGCAATGGTCGTCGATGTGGGTTCCGATCAGATTCGCCGGCGGCGCTGCGCTTCTCCTGCCAGTCACGAATTCTGGATATTCCTTCGTCCAGGCGATGTGCCTCTGGATCGCCGTCCAGGGCGTCGGCTTCGCAGACAACGTGTGGTCGTCGATGCTCACAAGCGTGACTCGGCGGACAGGGTCGGACATCGTGAGCCCGGTTTCCTTCTCGTCGATCGCCGCTAACGCGATGGCGTCAAAGTTGTGCGCCCAGTACAACAATCAGATCGTCAACCAGTCGAGCCCCGAGTCGTCGATGAAGTATGACGAGCTCGCCTTCGCAGCTGGAGACCGTGAGGTCTCGAATACATACGCCGGGTGGGGCACATGGAAGGCCAAGGGAGTGGGCTCCTACGGACAAGCCGCTACCCTGACCCCGTCTGACGCGTCGTGTGGCTACATGCAGTACAGCTACCGCCGCGATGAACAAGATCCGATGAACGAGATCAGGGCCAGGATCGCAAGCGCTCACCTGCTGCAGATGGGCGCGATGAACGCAGCCTTCGATGCTCCTGCAGCGGCCTACGTCCGCGCGATGAGCGGTCCACCTGAAGGGCTAGCCGCGACAAAGGCCTCGGTCCAGGCAGCAATCGCCCGAGCCAGTCGCGCCTACGAGACCGCGCTCACGGCAGCGGCCGCCGACGCGCTCACGCATAGCACGTTGGCGAACGCCAGCACGATGTCTGAAGCATTTGACAAACTCGGGTTTGCAGTCGCCGGGGCCTTCTACATGGAGCTTGCGAAGGTGCAGAACGCCGTCCGCTCCGGCATGCAGACCGCGCCGACGTATGTGCCTCCAGATGCCTCGGCCACCAGCTCCGCAAACTACCAAGTGGTGATGTCCGCAGTGGCTGAGACTATCGGCAATGCTGCTGTCGAGTCGGCGCGGGCGGGGAGCATGCCTACGACGGTGATCACTGGGAGCCAGCAAGCAACGACGGTGCGAACCATCGACTTGAACGAGAACATGTTTCGCAACTACGAGGAGCGCAGCTTTGTCGCAAGCATCTTCCAGTCGATCTCGTTCACCATCGTCGAGAGCATCGTCGGCGTCGGGAGCAACAACAACAACTCCTACCTGGCTGGCTGGATGAACCGTGACGGTGGCACCAACAACAACAACACCATCACAGGCGTGCAGGGCTTCGGCCCGACGTTCGTAAACGACAACCACTCGGTGATCATGCAGTTGAAGGCGAAGGGTGATGCGATCCTCGACATCGCTGGTGTCGTATGGGGCGGTTTCATCGCCGCGAAGGGCGCCGTTGCCTTCGGCAGCAGCAACGTCGTTGTTCAGGTCGCCGATCTGGCCACGGGAGGCGGCGGCAAGGCGTCGGCTCTTGCAGCGATCCTGGAAGGCCTCGGTGCCTTTGTCTTCACAACTGTCATGGGCCTCATCACCATCGGGATCATCCTGTCCGTCATCATCCCGACCATGCCCTTCATGCTGTGGGTGATGGGGATCGCAGGCCTGCTGGTCTTAATCATTGAGGCACTGGTTGCGTCAATGCTCTGGGCAGTGATGATCATGCATCCAAGCGGGGAGGGCATTACCTCCAGCCACAGCCGCCAGGGCCTGATGATCCTCCTCAACCTGTTCATGCGTCCCAGTCTTATGTTGATGGGGATGGTCTGCGGGATCTTCATGGTCGACCCGATGGTGGATTTTGTGAACGACATGTTCTTCTTCGTGTTCAAGAGCACCCAAGCCTCGAGCTACACCATGCTCTTCATCACCTTTGGCTTCATATCGGTCTACTGCACGCTGATTCTCGCAATCGTGAAGAAGACTTTCTCGCTGATCCACGTGGTGCCAGACTCGGTCTTGTCCTGGATCGGCGGTCAGACACACAACCTCGGTATGACTGAAGCGGCGGAGAAGGCAGAGGGCCTCGCAGGTACCGCCGGCAACCGTGTTAGCCAGGGGGCGGAGGCGTTCGGTGGCTCAATGAGCCGAGAGCGCGTTATGGAGCGTCGCCGTGCATTCGCTGCCTCCCGGCGTGGCCCGAACCGCTCTGAGGGCTGATAAGCAGCAGACATAAAAAAAACCAACAGTGAGTCTAGCCGTTCTCGCAAGGAGTCGCTAAGTCATTCCGAGGTCCGTGCCAGCGATGGCGCGAATTTGCTTTTTGTCTCACGGACAACTCTCCTGCAACGCTACGGGCTGGCGCACAGGACGACCGCAACTTGCTAGACCACTTGACGCTCCATCCCAGAACCGCACGCGGTTTGCTGAACACACGCAACACACTTAGGACAGCTACCCATGCACCACGCCGCTGCTCTGCCCGGCACTCAAGACGGCATCTCCAACCGCTGGGGTAGTAGACCCCTGCAGGACCTGGAGCGCTTTCTGCAGGAACTGGCCTTCGTGCCGGTCACTGTCTCTCTTTGGTTCCAAGGCAATTTCTACCCGGTGGCCAAGCTGCTGGGCCTGGAAGTTCCGTTCCAAGGCGAAGAAGGCACACTCGAACTCATTCCGGGCTACGAGGTGTCGTACGTATGGGGCTCCTTCGATGGACGCAGCACGGACTACCTGACCCTGTCGGGCGCCTACAACGACGAGGCGCTTAGAACGCTTCTCGCGCGCTTCGATGCTGTCATGGCGCTCGAACACCGCGCAGACCTGGAAATCGTCGTCAAGTCGGCGTCCATCCCGGCCTGAAGCTTTCGCTTCGTGATTCAAACCTGACGCTGCCTCTGGCAGCGTCTCTCTATTTGTGCGCCAGACCTGGCGCCGGTATGAACACTCCAGCCGGCTGATATCTCGCCACAAAGACGGCAGAGTAGGTCTGGCTGCCCCCTGCCGCTGGCGACGACCCTGTAGACCCCCGGCCTGTAGCCGCCAGGCTTGCGCGCGCCAGCGTCGCGTTGGGACTCGTTGTGCGGAGGCACGCCGAAGTTGGCGCACTGGGGGTTCCGGCAGTGGTTGACCTGGACGCCGGTGGCGGTCGGAGGGAACCGCCAAGGCCACTTTCCGGGCGAAGCCGCTCCCAGAAGCGATTTCACCATAGTCAAATAAACGCCCCAGTCGTTGACTGGGGCGCAGTGCGGGTCAATCAGGTGGGGCTTAGCAACTCTTTCCGAGAACGGCTAGACAGTGAGTTGGCTTTTTTTTGCGTGATGCCTGGTTAACCACCGATGCGCGGACGCCGCCCTGGCTGAGGCTGCACGCCTGCCTGTGTCATGTAGGCGTTCCAGCGCTGTTTGAGCAGGCCTTGCTGCGCGACCGGGTCGAGCTTCTCGTTCACGGAGGGATCATTCAACTGAAGCAGGTCGGCCACCAGGCCCTTGTGAACTTCGTTCAGGGCAAAGCTCGTAGCGCTTTGGCGATTCAGCAGGTCGCTCGTCTTTGTGAGTTGGCTCAGGAGCTCAGACGCGTACGCCTCGTGGTCTTGCGACCGCTCCCGAAAGTCATTGATGCGCGCGACGGCCGCAGCAATCTCCCTCGTCTGCTCCGCGATGATGGCGTCCCTTTGTGCGATGGCTTGGTCACGTTCCAGAATGACTGCGTCCTTCGCCACAACCGTGTCGGTCAGGCGGTCGATCGTGATGGCCAGCGAACGCGCGTAGTCACGCCACATTTCGGACTGCTTTCCCTCAAGCTTCTCCGCGCCGATCTCCTCCATACGTTCGGCGAAGCGCGCCACGCCGGCGTTGATACCGCCGCCGACAGCGTTGAGTAGAAACCCGTTGGCATCCAAGACATTCATAAGCAAACTCCAGCTCTGCGAGAGCGATAAAGGATCACCCAAAACCGCTTAGGTGCACTTGTTTTTGGGCGAGAGAGTGATTGTGCCGACAGAGGCAAAACGCGTCAAAAAACGCCCTCAGTGGGCGACTTGAGCGCTGCCGAGTGGACAGCCTGCACGTACGAAGCCTGCGGGTAGAAACGCCGGCTGAGTGCTTAGAAAGGGCGGCGCGACTGAAATGGCCTCTTGAGGATGGCATTTTCAGAAGCGATGAAAACCACTGAGGCGGCCGGCCCTAGGATTGGAAGTGTGTGGCTCCCGCACCAACTCACGCACACAAGAAGGGGCATTTTTGGATGTGCGCGAAGGGCCGGCCTGCTCAGTGACTCTCATTCTGCCGCCGCGTTCAAAGTGTACCCACCGGATGGGTCTGAACTCACGTCTGGACTGTCTTGGCGTCCTCTTTTTTATGAGGGCCGACCGCCCGATTTGCGCAGCGCCACCTTGGATTCACCGCCGCCGATGTCCGCCGCGGCAATCGCTGCACGTGCGAGATTGACACGCATGCTTGTCGCGGCCTCCTTACGCGCGCCACGTGCCAGCGGTGAAGGCTTGCTTTGGACGACGAGACCTAAGGACTTCAGCGCGTGCGTCGTCTGCAGCGCCTGCTCAATGGAGTCGCCCAACGCATGATGTTTCAGCTCGGACTGGAGCATGCGCCTGGGCCGCTCGTCGCGTTGCGGATATGCCAGGTCCATCACCGTCCGAAAGTCGCATTCATTGGCGTAGGGAATGTCGAGATGCACTCCCATCTTGGGGTCTCCTCGTTTTCAGTGCAATAAGTGACGGTACGAAAAGCTAGCACTGGCGCGGAGGTGGTGTTGGTAGATCGTTGATTTCATTGACTTT
>LNAP01003088.1_pt2 | contig 16086 bp, 9 predicted proteins | sample 602601 | NCBI WGS metagenome assembly LNAP01 (sample SAMN02440304, study PRJNA202911) | soil metagenome | biome: Subtropical and temperate rainforests or woodlands; isolation source: soil samples (1 kg each in a 20% v/v slurry with milli Q water) were... ... | reverse complement strand
CAATGAAGCGGCTCATGAGGGCAGGCTCTCGGTTGTGTGCCCCCATTATCTCGGATAACGTCATCGGACGGAAGACTGCAAGTCCGACAAACTCCTAGGTGGCAATCACCCAAGATGCTTTCCAAAGCAGGCGCGGTCAGCGCCTTCGTGGCTGGTTCGCCAAGATGCCGCGATGGGAACCAGTTGCTTTGATCATTTTCGGTAGAGCCCGCCGCTGGTCCACTATCGTGGGTCGTGGGGGTGCTGAAAACTGCGGTCTTTGCCGCTGTCATCGATGGATTACGCGCCATCCATCGAATGTGGCCTGCCTTTGGCAGAACCGGCGTCCGTTGTCACGGATCGTCATCTGCTTCCCTCGGTTTATGCCAGTCGCTACCAGCCCAAGAGAGAAATGATTTTTCACCTGCTTTACTCCTACCCAGGTGCTTGTCGCCCCGCATGATGCTGGCGATACGGGTAGCCGCGCACTCGCACCGCCCATTGCAGGGCAGGGCGCGGTATTTATCGGTGTTGGGTTGTTAAAGAGCGGGCTTGCTGCAATCATTACGTATCTACCGATTTGAGTCAACACATAAGTAATACAAAATTGTCATGTAGAAAAGTAAAGTACTTAGAAATGCAAAAAATACGCCTTGGACTGACACAAAACGAAGCGCCCTGGTTCACTGTGGAACGCAGGGCGCTTCGGGTATTTTTATTGTTTGTTTTTGTATCTTGGGTGATAGCTGCGGGCTTAATCCAACAGATTTGCTGGCTGATGCTTAATCGTTATCTTTGGTGTGTTTGGCTTGTTGGCCAATCTTCATCTTTATGTAGTCACCGATATCTTCCAAAACGGGGGCTGGCAGTTCCTCCAATGTATACCTAGAGGTTTCCGGCCATGGCCATTCCATCTCAAACATCTCGCCCTTGCCAGTGACAAGCCATTCGGCACGAATGTGAAGGGCTGCAGCAATCCAAACGATGTGGCGCGAGGACTCATTGCGACCGTTTTCAATATGGGCGATGGCGCTTTGGCTTATAGGGGGATTGAGGAGGTTGGCCAATGCTTCTTGGGATAGGCCGCGCTTCTTACGTGCGGCAAGTAAGCGTTCGCCAATGCTGCTTGTAGGGCTCGGCGTCATGGGATTCTTCAATTGGTGGATGTGTTATTGGTGAGTTGTAAGTATATATGTAATTTAAAAACATTGCTTGTCTACTGAGAGTTAGGCCACGGTCTATTAGGTAAGTAATTGAATTGGGCTATTGTGGCATTTAATGATACGGCGTGAGAGGTAAAAATTGTTAAGGACGAGACTATCCACACGACAGCAGCTGCGTTCGGATGGCTCCTATCTAGTATGGCCGGAGCGTCGAAGGGCGACGGGCGTTTCTAGGTCTGAGGTCAATAAATCTCAACATAACCAATTAATTCGGCGGAATAGCTTCCATCGCCATTTGCAGTCCCTTTGTGCTTTAGTTCTCGCTGAAGTGCGGGCTCAACAACGTGTGAAAATAGCTCTAAGCGTTGTCCTGGCAGGAGCTTCGGTGATGTCGTCGGAGCTCGGAGATACCGCTCACATTGTCGCTCTACTGTAGGAATTCTAGTGCCATCCTGCTTCACTGCGATGGTTTGGACTACTACCCGGCGCTCACCGTTTGCCGTGGATGCCTCAACCATCCAGAAAGAGAGCAATACTGGCTCGTCCAGATCTCCCGTAACTGCGATCCCGACGTCCTCCGGCGGAGTGCTCCGCCAGCGTCCAAGTTCTTCCTGCACCAAAGGATGATCGAGACCCATCAGCTCTAGATCGTCCCGGCTCGTGGCTGTATCGCGGTTTAGGGTAAAACGGGCGCGAAGCGTACCGTCGATGGTTATGAGCTCGTAGGTTTCATCGTCGATCTTGACCAGTTTTTGTTGGCGATCTGAGACCGCAGCAGAAAGGAAGTTGACAAGTCGGTCCAAGCTCGACGAAACATCGGAGAAAGGTTTGTAGTCGTCGAGACTAAAGCCTTCGAGGTCTTGGAACAGGTCAAACACCACTTGGCGCGCTTCGCTAGAATTCGCCAACGCCGCTTCCAGCTCTACCTGTGTGCGTTTCAGTTCCGGGTCGGACAACGCTTCCTGGTACAGGCGGTCATAGTTGAGTCGCTCGGACAGTTGGCCAAGAATCTGCGCGCGCAGATCTTCCGCCACATTACCTTGGTCATCCACCTTGCCAACCGTCTTGGCAATCTCGGTCAACTTATCGTCGAGCAGCAGAAAGATGCGCCCCTCGATAGTGTCGGACAACACAAGGTTGTAAACCTGTGCTGTATGGTTCTGTCCATAGCGGTGGATGCGGCCGATGCGTTGTTCCACGTCCATCGGGTTCCATGGCAGGTCGAAATTGAACAGGATGCGTGCGAACTGTAAATTGATACCTTCGCGGCCAGCGGCGGTACAGACGAGGACGCGCGGGCCATCTTTCTGGCGGAACCGACGCTCGGCAGCCAACTTGGCACCATGGTCGCCACCTCGTAGCACTGTTACGCCTTGTCCAGGGAAGGTCTCGTCAATCTCGCGAGCGATCAAATCTACAGTGCCAAGGTAAGTTGCAAATATGACGATTTTTTCCTGAGGATTTTGTCGCCATAGCATACCGAGCCCATCCAGCAGCTTCTGTGCTTTAGTCTCGCGCTGCTGTGGGAAAATTCTAAGTAAATCGCCAATGCGTAGCCGTTCCTCGGGCAAATGCAGCTCCACCACAGCTGATGCGGCTTCTTCAGCGTGAGCGGCTCCGTATTCGCTGCCATACGGATCGGAGGCCAGCTCTAGTGCTTCCTCGTCTAGTTTTCTAACCAGTCGATACTTAAGGTCGGCCAGAACACGATCAACCTCGCTGCGCCCGATACTATCGCGCGCGAGTTTGAACTCTTCGTGGATCAGCTCGCGGGCCTCATCGGTCAGCCTCTCCCGGCCCTCGATATCCAGGTCTTTATCCCTTAGAAACGCCTCATGCAGCGTCAGCATCAGCAGACGGCGCTTCAGTGTTCGCCGCACGGCGGCGAAGCTCGATGCGGCAATCTTCTGGAAAATTGCCATCAAGAAGCCAAGCGCTCGCCCTTTTCCTCCTTGGCGGCGGGCGAGGTCGAAGCCATCTTCCAGATATTCACGCAGTTTCTCGTAGAAGAGACGTTCCTCCGGTCCCATCAGGAAGGATTCGGTATGCACCCAGCGCCGGGTAAACAGCGGTGAGCCATCCGGCTGGCAGGCATCTGCCTTAGTGCGCCGGAACATCACAGTGTTCAGTCGGTGGCGATGTTCCAGCATTTCCTCCGGGCTACCGAATAAGGTGGGGTTCAGTAGTTGAATCATCATCCAGAACTGGAAATGGTTGCCCTGGTGCGGTGTGGCCGAGAGCAGCATCAAGTCGCGCGAATGATCCTTCAGCGCCTCGGCCAGCTTGTAATTCTCGGTCTTGCGTACCTTGCCGCCTGTTTTGTATGCGGTGAGGTGGTGCGCTTCATCGAACACCACTAAATCCCAGCGCGGTGCATCCAGCAGGCGTTTGATCCGCGCCGGACGTTTCAGGGTATCGATGCTGGCGATTAAGCGGTCGTGCTTGGCGAAAGCGTTGGTCTTGCGGTCAGTGACGTCACCCTCGGAACCGAATACCTCGAAATCCAGGTTGAATACGTCGTTCAGTTCGCGGTGCCAGTTGTTCACCAACCCGGCAGGCACTACCATCAGCGCTCGGGTTAATTCGCCCCGACTGGCAAGCTCCCGCAGAATGAGTGCCGTCTCAATGGTCTTGCCCAGCCCAACCTCGTCCGCAATCAGATAGCGCCGTGGTGATGCCGTCGCAATGCGGTGCGTCAACACTACCTGGTGGGGTAAAAGGTCAATCCTAGCCGAGGTCAGCGCAGATGCGCTTTCCATAACCGGTAGCGTGTGTGCTTCATAAGAAAGCCAGGCCTTGCGCGCGCGCTCGGTGTTGCCATCTACCGCATGCAGGATACGCTCGGTGCGGGACCGCTGGCGACGAACTGCGGCAACCGGCACACGGCGCTCACCCACGCTGAAGAATGCACGTAGGTAACCCTCGCGTGCCGGATCAAGAACGACGCCTTGGCCGAACTCGTGATGGATAATCCGTTCACCAGGCTGGAACTGTGTCTCTGTTTCCACGTGCTGGCCTCAGGTAATCCGCAAATGGAAGAGGCCAGCAGGCTTGTTGCCTTCGCGAAGCAAGATTTCCTGTGGATACTCGTTTGCTTCACCCCACAGAATGCGACCGAATGCGAGGAGGCTGTCGCTGTGAGGTGCGGCGCAGCGCCACTCAACGGAGTCCGTAGCGGGATGGAACTTGATTCGTCCGCGACCTGATGGCAGCCAAAAAATCAAGGCTGCATCACTCTCGTAGTAAGACTGAAACGACAGGATCGCATCCTTGACTCCATCGCCGAGCCAAGCTTCTGCATCCTCCGGCGTCAGCAAGTCGAGCCCGCCCTCCAGGCCGGCGACCACGAGCGTGTTGTTGTCATTACTCGGCAAGTCGTCGGGCCAGTTACCCGCTGCCTGTAGGAACTGACGCAGACTCCAGACCTCGCTGGCCACGCATACCTGGTTGCGCGCTTCCTCATCCCAAACCCAGCTGGTGCCACGCCGCTGCCACACCGTATCGAGTGTTTGCTTCATAGCTCGTACTCCTCAAACAGCGCGCCTTGCGTCGGCTTAACCGCTTGGGTCGCAGCCCAAGTGCTATAGATAGAGACGGCTCGGGAAGCTGCATTGCGGCTGGCCTGATCGGGGCCGTTCTTGTGCAGCCATTCCAACAGGGGCTTGAGTGCCACATGGGGCTTGAAATGCTCATTTTTCAGGGTGTCAGAGGCATTGATACCGCTGCCATCGAAACATGCGCCGATCAGCACCAGTGCTTGGTCTAGGTCTGAGGTCAATCGGCGCTTGTGCTTACCTGACCAATCGCGGGCAAAGTCCAGAGGATTGACGCGCGTAAACACCTTCTTCGTTTCAGAGCACCAACCGCGTTGTTCAAAATCATCCGGCGTGGTGATCGTGCCACGCAGGAACTTCTGTAACTGGTCGCGTTTCATCTCTGTGGCGTTGCCGAAGGTGCGTAGAAACTGCCGCGTCATTGGTTCGGCATTGACCGGCGGCGGCTCCTTGCCTTTGTCGGCGTCTTCGTCGATGAGCTGGTTGATGCCGACCAATGCGTCTCGAACCGAGATGGTACGCCCTTCATCGACATAGACCTTGCCGTAGTGACGCGAGAAGTACTCCAACGCCTTGCCGCGCCGGATCACCTGAAGATCGGCGGCGGGCAACCCTTCCTTGGCGTGATTTTCCAACATGCCTTGCAGTTGACGCACATCGCCCATCACTTCACGGCGCATCCGGCCCCAGCTCACCGGCTTGGGCTCTTCGGTGCGTTTGCGGCAGACATGGATGATGTCGTACTCGATGGTCTTGGAACCAAACTCACCGTCACCCTTCGTCTCATCGGAGCGGATGGGATAGGTCGCTTCGAGATAGTAGCCCGCGTCGAAGAGAGACTCCAGCACCGCCACCCAGGGCTCGTCCTCACTATGGTGGAAGGTGAACGCGAGAATGCCGCTTGGCTTCAGAATACGATGAGCTTCGCGCCAACACTGGGTTAGCAAACGTTGATAGAAGCCATCGGAGTCTTCTGGTTCGCGGGCTTTGTTCGCGACAGCTTCAAGCGATTTTGGAACGTACTCGGCGGAGAAACTGTCAGGATATTTACTTTTGAGCGCGAGTCTCAGCCAGACATAGAAAAACTCTGATAACTCCGAGTAGTGAAGCAATCCGCCAAAAGGCGGATCAGTAACCACCAGATCCACTGAGCTGTTTGGAATGTGATCAAGATCAGTCGACGAGCATTGCCGCACGTGCGCGCCAGCTAGATGGTCACCGGGGTATACCTTTTCGCTCTTCCCAATATGGGTCAACCCTGGAGTAGATTTCTTCAGGTTTTCGAAAGCAACCAGCTCCCACGGGGCTTTTGCCCATTCACCGCCTTCGATTATTGGTGCCACCGCTGAGCGCCAAGGGCCGTATCCAGTAGGGCAAAAGACTCCCACTTCGACTATGGTTGGCTTCGGATGAAAGTTATTGTTCGAAAGCGCTGGTGCGTAGTGATCCTTGGTTATGTGCCAGAAGGAGAACATATTCTGATTGCGAACATACTGCTGGAACGCGCCAAGTACGTACTCGCGAACCTGCCATGAGTGATCGCCAGCATTCAGAATTGCCTTCAGTAATTGCGCATGAACCAGCAACTGTCTAGGATTAAACATATCTGACCAATTCAGGTACCCATGCTGCGGTAGCGGTTGTCGCTGATGAGTCATGTGACCGAAGGGAATTGCGCTTCGTGGCCAGAAATCCGCGAGATCGGCGTCCTTGCGTTGCTCCCATTCAACTTGTGCAGCATCCAGTGCGTGAGAGTCGTGGACCGGCAGGAAGAATCTTCCTCCATAAGGGTTGCCTGCTGCTTCTAATTTTTTCGAATAACCCTGCACTGCATACACACTTGCTGGCGCAGTTTTCTTCGTTGCCGCAATTGACGTGACGATAGGCTGTACGGTGCCACACGCAGAGCACGCGAAATTCGCCGCCTTTGGGACAGTACCTACGTCCGATTTGAAAGTGACCTTTGTTTCAGGGCAAGTCACTTCATTAGGAAGCTCGCCACGCACTTCCAATAGTCGTATTTTTGATGCGCGCTCTGCATTCCAAAGCGCAGAGGATGCTGCATCATCTTGCGCCGAACCACCAAATAGCTGACCGTTTGAATCTTGCTTCGCACTGCCAGCCAGCCATTGCGGATGCACAAGCAAAGTGAGTTTAACTTTCTTGTTTGTACCCTTGCCGAGATTCACCATCGCGGTATGACCGCAATGCGGGCAGACAACTCCTTTCCTACGATCGAGGATCGAGAACGGGTATTCGGACGGCGCGACATAGAGCGGGACGTCGGCTGCCATCCGTGCGGCATTTTCCTCAACGTGAAATTCGCCGCTGCATTTGCCGCAGCTGTGTTCCCAGTGCTTTACGCTGATGCTTTTGACTGCCATCACCGGGCTGCTCATGATTGGCGTGCGATGGCCGCAGCCGGTCACCTGACAGGGGCCGTGCTTGGCCCAGAAGCTGTAGATGATCTCCGGGCCTTCGTAGCGGTAGTCCTTGCGTTCTTCGCGCGGGATGGTCATTGGGTTGAAATCAGCGGTCATCACCTTTTTGGTCGGCAGATGCGTCCACGACCCTTTCTCACCTTCCGGGCCGTCGCAGTAGTAATACGGCATGATCTGCGGCTTGACCTCAGTCTCGATGTCGGCGAGCAGGCGCTTCACTTCCTCTAGGTCGACGTTGGCAAGCTCCTGCTTGACCACAAACCACGCCACCGGATTCAGGTCGTTACCGATCATCTGCATGCCGAGGCGGGAGCCTTCCACCAGCGTGGTGCCGCCGCCCATGAAAATGTCGGCGACCTTCAGATGCTTGAACGCACCTTTTTTCTGATGGTTGGCGTAGTAGTTGTCCCACACCAGTTTGGCCGCGTGCGATTTGTCCTCAGGGGCTTTGGTGGCTGCCGCGATCAACATTGAACGGAACACGCTGGAACGCCGCCGCGCCCACCATTTCGACATCTGATAAATCGGCTTTCCCGCATTACCTTCAATGATCGCCACCTGATTGACCGGCAGGATCGGGAAATCGATCTCAAGACAAGTCTTGGGGCGGTTTGGGTCGTTGAAATCGACAGTCTCCATTGCGACTGCTTTGCCAGCACCGACGGCTTTGGCGACTTCCTGGGCTAGTAGTTCTTTTTTTGTTGCCATTTACAGTGTTCCTCCAACTGCCCCAACAGCCACTTTCGACTGGAGCCTGGTGCGAAGTTGTTCATAAATAGGAATCGGGATGCCTTCGCCGACCTCTAGGGTGACAGCGAGGCCGTAAGGAATGGCATCGTCAAGATGAGCGGTTGCATCTTTCTTGCAAGCGACGTGCAGCAAGATACTGTCACCATCCTGATATGCCGCGATCTGGTTGGAGCCTTCAACCACCTCATGCTGTACCGTTCCGCGCAACATTTGCCTGTGGTCTGCATCTTGCCGAGTGAGTTTGAGCGGCACATCGCCCCAGCCACCAACAGGAGAAAGTTCCAACTTGGCTTCACGGAAGTTTCGGTGATTGGGATTGATAGGACTAAACCACGCCAACGTCACGACCATTCGACGCCATGCCTGACTGCTGGAAAGGTCGGGCGGAAGTGGCAGCCGATATTCGTGAACTTCATTTTCATGAATTTCGCCGCACCCCAACACTGTGCCGCGCTGTTCGGTACACGCCAACACCCGTTCAATTTCAACCGCGCCATAGCCGAGATAACGAGCTATCTCCTCTTTGATCTTGCGTGAGTTTTCTGGTGTTTTTAGTGCGTCAGTGATTGCATTACAAGCATCATTATCCTGCTTCGCACCATGTACCAGCAACGCTTTTATGAGCACGGAAATCAGTTCTTGAGGAATATCTTCCCCGTGCTCCGTGCGCAGGGTATCAAGCACTTCGTAAATACGTGCTGCACTACGTGTGGCCAGCGCCGTAGCGTTACTAGTGCCTCGCGTATGAGCGGTTTTCGATATATCGCCGGCCTGATTGCTATCCCAAGCGACTTTCTGTCCAGGTGCACCGAGCCCACTATCCAATTGATAAAGAGAACGGCTGTCCAGCACAGGTGTACGATAAAGTTGGCGACCACCGGGAAATAGAATCTCCGGTTTGATCGAACGACGAAATCCGTGACCAAGCCTTGCAGCAGGACTAAATAGAGATGTGCTTGGTAATAAGTCTGTACGCTGCCCTTGGTAATAGTTTCCACTGCTGTCTGAGTGTGTTGCGCCAACCGAGATGGCATTGAAGGATTCTGCCGGTGACAAAATTCGCCGCCCAGACAATTCGGCATGAATACACTTCAATACGTGCTCGACCTGCTTTTCATTGGTAAGAGCTCGAAAATCAGGTACAGACAGGCCTATATCAATTCGTTCCGGATAGTTCCCGGCGCTTATGCAAAAAAGCACTCGGTATTTCCACGATAGCCAATCAAGCAGCCTCGCCCACGGGCTGGGGGTGTGAATAAAAGGGCGTTCCAGATCGCCGATTGATAAATTGATGACGCAAACATCAGGTGCTTGTGCGGGCACAGCACCTTCACCCTCAAACATCCGCCTGACCGCGCGTGCAATGCGATCCTCAAAGAAAATTTCGTCAGGAACGTGCTCGCTCCGATTTTTTGGATCTGAGTGCGGGTCTGGCTGCATGATGGGTATTACATAAACAAGGCGTTGCAATGGATCTGATTCGCCATCCAACATCTCCCCATGCACGACCAAAGATGCCATCGCTGTGCCATGTTTTCTCTCACCCGGCTGATACTGCGCAGAAAGATTGTCTGGGTCATCAAACAACAGTCGTCCCTTCAGCGCCTGATGCTGAATATTGGGAGCGCCATCAAGGATGGCTGCAATGGGCGGCAGATCAACCTCTCCCTCGGAAATTTCAGTGTCAATGCCGTCGCCATCTTCTGTTGCAGCAAGACTTTGCCCGGTAGGGCGAAAGTACATGACGCCATGAAACTTGAAGAGCTGAATGTCCGTGTCGTGAGCATTGGAATCCAGATCGCTCAAAAGTTGCCGGATACGATCTGGCGGCAGCTCTGCCTTTATTGCATGAAATGCGATTTCTGGCATGTCGATAAAGCTACCCAGCGTCCGGCCGCCGGCAGCTTCTAGCAACGCGGATACGTTGCGCTCTGTTTGCGCACGCCTCTCTCTTGACTTGCGATAAAAAAGCTCGATCTGACAATGGATCGGTTGTTCCGGGTTGATGGGGTCAAGTAAATCCTGCCAACGATCTAACATGCCCGTCTCGCGCAGCGTTTCTTCGATACCCCAGCGACGAATTTGTATCGTCTGGTTGAACACATCTCGCCACTTGGTCTTGCGCGTCGGCAGTGTCTGATTGTTCTTCCATTGCTCCCATAGCGATAGGAGTTGCCGCATCCCGATCTCATTCCCCATGGACACGAATAATCGTCCCGTAAGTTTCTTTTTTTTAGCCTGCCCAATGGCTGCAGTGATATCGTCAACGAGATAGGCGTAGACTTCCGGGAGGGTGATGCCGGCGAAAGTGTCAGCAATGGCCTTGCCATCCCCATCAATAAACCCTTGCTCTATCAGAGTATCTCTGATTTCTTTGGATTGATTGCGGCTGGTTATTTCTTTGATGTGATTTTTAAAGAAATCAACACCAATTTTTGGCTCTTCATAAATGTCATCATCAGGTTGGATGTCATCGATATCCCACTCTCCGAGCCACTCCAATCCTACTGCTTCAACTGCTTGCTTAAAATCATCGACAGTTCCCGCGATTTCAATTACCAGAACCGTCTCCGGTTCCAAGCCTGCAACAGTGGTACTCATACTTGCTTTGTAGCGGTCGAATTCTTGCTGCACTACGGTAAGTTGAGAGCCTAGGCGCACTACTTGCTTACCGTGTCCGGGCATATGGGGCGGGCTTGATGGGAAACCATTGCCTGTCGGTGGTACAACGTTTTTTGCCTGTGGAAATACCAGAAGGGGTAGAGATGTTGCCATCAGCGATTTGCTCCGTCTCGGCCAGCATCCTTAGTCGTTGCTGTATTGTTATCTGTGACAGGCTTTAAGCGGCCCTTCCATTGTTCCAGCTTCAGCTTGGTTATTTGCTGGGCATTTTCCGTTTTCATATCGAGGACGGCACGGCGAACCACGCCAAGGCAAAACTCCTCAGCTTCTGAAAAATTCAGTCCGAGTAGATGTTTTGCCAAAGTTTCTGGCGCATAGCCAAAATTTACACTGCAGCGTTGTCCAATGGAGGCGATGTGTTGCGTTAGTTGTTCGCGAGTCGGCGTTGGTAATTCGATGCGCAATTGAAAACGCCTCCAGACTGCCCTGTCGAGCAGCTCGGGATGGTTGCTTGCCGCGATAACGACGACATAATCAGGCATGTCATCTAGCTGCAATAGCAGAGAGCTGACTACGCGTTTAATTTCACCAGTCTCGTGAGTATCTCCACGTTCTTTTCCGAGAGTTTCGAATTCGTCAAAAAATAATACACAACGCTGCGTTCTGGCGTAGTCCAACAGGCTTTTTAAGCGACTAGATGTTTCGCCTAGATAGCTTCCTATTAAGCTTTCATACCGGACTACGATAAGGGGATACATCAATTCAAAAGCAACTGCCTCAGCCAAGGTGGTCTTGCCGTTTCCAGGTGGCCCTGCAAGCAATATTCTGTTTCTCGCTTGCAGGTTGTGTGCGTGCAATAGCTCTGATCGATGTTGCTCTTCTATGAGCTCCTGAACCTGGTTCTTGATTCTTTCAGGAAGCACAAGGCTATCCAGATTTCGCTCTGGAGTAACTTCATAGAACAGTTCTTTGCTTAAATTTAAGCCGTTAGCTTTAGTAGTTAAAGAGCGACTGGGTTGATTTGAGTTAGCTTGTATAGCTTTGGATAAGCGTTCAGCCAGAATTCGATGGCCCTTTGCTTTTTCTTCCTGAATCAATCCTTCAGCGACCTTGCGCAGTGTCAGCTGATCTCCACTGGTCGCGGCGTTAAGTAAGTCAACCAATAAGTCAGCTTGTGCCATTAATCCATACTCCAAAATAAGTTCGCATACTCAATTATTTGCTTATCTCAACAAACGGCGACAACACCTCAAGCAACGAAAGACCGCCATGCGTCAGCGTCGGGTATCCACCTTGACTCTTCCATTTCCAGCGACCGACGGCGAGAAGATAATCACCGTGCGGGCTGTTGATCTGGAGTGCCACAGGTGGCACGAATGGGCCACAATCTTGCTGAGATAAGCCGGTTGCCTTGGTGCTGCGCCCGCTTGCGAAGGTGCTTTTGAGGTACCGGCCAACCTCGCCATCTGCATCGGGGAAGTACCCTGTAGCGGCGTAGCCATGGTCGGAGGTGATGACTAAACGCCGCCCAGTGGCTAAACGCTCGACGAAAGTCCAGAAGTCGTCGCTGCTGAGTTGGTCACCAGTGTCGCGGGTCAGTGTGTCTAGCCCCTGGCCCGCGCCTGAGCCGTCGTGAAGCTTGCTGTCGGGCCAATGGTGCCAAAATACCCAGTTTGGCGTGCTGTTGATCAAGCCCTCGCAATCCTTCCAGGGCATATCTACGGTCTCGGTATGCGCCGGCTGCAGCTTGTGGGCAAGGCCGCCACCGTTGTTCTGAAGCTGACTCCGGCTACCAAAACCCAGAGCTTGCGCAAATTGATTGGTTTCACCGGGCAGTTCGGATGCGTTGGCGGACACCTCGTGCAGTGTGAAGCCTCGTTCCTTGGCTCCTTGCAGCAGCCAGGGCAGTTCGCGCAGGGAGAGCCCATCGAGGATCAGCACCGCTTTGGCACTGTAGGGCCCAGCCCACCAGCGCGTCAGGCGATCCGAGGTGCGCTCGACAGTGTCACCAAAGGTCTGCCACAAGTCCCAGCCAGTGGAAGACAGGAAATGATCAAGCGTGCCGATTTCGCGGTCACGCTTCAGAACTTCGCTGGGCGCATTAGCTGCTGCCAGAGGCTTGGAGGCAATCTCAACGGCATTGTCGATGATGACGCGCCATGCTTCTTCGGCAGTGCCTTTGGTCAGGCTGTTTAATAACTTGGCGTCAAGTGGCATCAGGTGTCTTCCTTCTCAAGGCTGAGCTCGAAGGTCATACCATCGGGCAGCTTTTTGAGTAGCTCTTTGAGCTGTGCTCCGGTCGCTGCTGATACTTTGATCGAGACTTCGGCGACAGGAGTAGCTGGACCGATGCCCCAGCCCTCTAGCTTGCCAATCAGATTCAAGGGCGAGGTGGCTGGATTGCTCAGGGGAATGCGTGGCTTGCTGCCGGTGCTGGAGTCGCCGCTGAAGATTCCGCCGCCGGGGGTGGGAGCCGGTTGCCCGCCCGCCGGAGGTTCGTTAACCCCGCCTGGCGGCAATGTACTACCACCGTCAAACAGGCCACCATCGCCGGAAGCAGGTGGCTGAGGAACAGGAGGCGTTGTACCCCCAGTGGTCGGCGCTGCCGAGGGTTCCATCAAGAACACTTCATCAAGCTGGCGGCCGGTATAGGACAGCTTGGGGCGCAGGCGCTTCCAGGCTGAGTCTTCATCTTCACCCGGTTGAGTCTGCAGGTACTCAAGGCCCCGCAAGTTGATTGCGATCTTGCCGCGCGAGCACAAGCGCAGGATGCGCTCCTTCATGGCGGTTTCGCCCAACCAGGGTATGCAATCCTGGCCAGCAGGGCGAGGCTCTTGCAGCTCACGCAGAAGTTTGCCAACCGCCGAATTGTTGCTGGCAGCTTCGAGCACTAGATCTTCAAAATCCTCGGGGACGAATAAGTCGTTAGTCAATGCCTCCTCGATGCTTTCGGGGATCTGAGCACCTTGTTTTTTTAGGCTCTCGACACTGAACATACACTGGTTTGGATCAGTAAAATTCCAGCGATGAAGCACCGCAAAACGGTCAAAGCGCTTTTTCAGAATGTCACGCAGCGCACCCTGATACTCGGTATGCAGCTTCTTGTATTCGGAATTTTGGCCGCTCCATTCCTGCGCCTTCATCTCAGCACGCGCGAGGATCAGCAGGTCGCGATCCTGGAAGGAGTTGGTAGAGCCGGATCTCGGCAGCAGGAAGCGAATGGTGTTGCGTCGCTTCTGCAGATGATCTTTGACCCAACGGCCAAGGCGCTGGTCGATGTTGTCCGGTTCCTCTGGCAGTACCAAGATGGGAAGGCGGTCATCCCAACGCTCCGGTCGCTCGGCTTCATCCAACGTTGACCACGGATCGGTTTGCCAGGCTTTGGGCAGTGCGATTACGCGGAAGGTTTTGGCGACCTCGTCGGTGCCACCGATCACGTAGCGAATCTGCTTGGCAAGCTGAGCTTGATCGGAACCGTCGGTGAACAACTTGTCGTTGCGAGCACAGGCCATCAGTTTGGCACGTGGGTTCTCTTCCTCCTTGAAGACCAACCGGGGGCCATCCTGGTGGATGTTGAAGCTGTTCTCGATAATGGTCGCCAGCTCGACCTGGAACGCATTGTCGTCGACGGTCTTGTCGCGCGTGATGTCAACTTGAAGCGTAGCTGGCTCGGCACCCGCCAGGTTGCCTACAGCAATAGAGCGCAACCACAGTGCACCCACAATCTCCTGAAGGTGCGGCGCAAGGTGGGCGTGGTTGGAGACTGCTTCGGTGACCGAAATGATGTTCTGCTGAGCCTTCGCGCGCAGGGTGCGGTGGTGCTCGTTGGAAACCGAATCCAGCAAAGCGCCGATGCCTGACGCATCGTCATCGAGACGGAAGTCGGCCGCTGTTAGCACAGGGACCGCCTCGCCACGACTCTTGTAGAGATTAGCCAGGATGCGAATCATGTCACGCGTTTCTTGCGCGTCGGTCGCAATCAGTACCTGTTCTTCGAGTAGGCGCAGCAGATGCGGCGCAAACGGCCAAGAAACCAGGAATTCTTTGCGCTTGCGCTCGTGTTCAGCGGTAGGAACCTCCATCAAGCGCAGGCTCTCGGCCACGTGCGGTTCAATGAGTGAAGCGATCTGAGGCTTGGTGATCTGCAGGCGGTTAGTGAATAAACGATGCAGCAGCATCCGACGGCGATCTTGCTGTACCCGCTCGGGATTACCGCCGGCCATGAAATCGATGGCGACTGGGTTGACGCGATGCACTTGTTGATAGGCGTCACTGCCACCATTGCGAACCGAGATGACGAGCACCAGCAACTCTGGATGCTCTTTGGCGATCTCGGACAAGATCTGGATGAAATTGAATGCCCAGTTCTTCCAAGGGTACTGCTTGGTATTGGTCAGTCCGTCATACCAGGTCTGGAATTCGTCCAGCAGCAGCATTGTCGGGGTGTGCTGCAGCAGTTCAAGGATCAATTTGTCGGATGGAATATCGGTTTGGGCTGCACCCATACCCTCCCACTTACCCTTAATGTAGGTACCGTGAGGATGACGCTCGAACAGCAAATCCCATAAAAATTTGTAGCGTTGCCGGTGAAGACTCTCGCCAATAACAGTCATTCCGCTGCGCAGGCCAATCTGGCTGATTTGTGGGTCACCTAGAGTGCTGGCCCAAGAATTCAGCCACGCTCCTGTCGAGCTCGCATCATTTACTGCATGGTACAGCGCAGCCATCAAGTGAGACTTACCAAGACCTCGTTCGCCAATCACAACCACCGGACGTCCCTGATTTGGGCCAACGGCCTCAATGCCCTTCAGCAGGTCGTGGGTCGGATAGGTGATATCTAGGAACTGCTTCGCCGCGATCTGCGTTGCGCCGGTGTTGGTGTCGTTGGAGAGCTCAATGGCTGTCCCTTTAAGGCGCTTGCCCCGAAATTCTTCTCGTAGAGTCAATCCCAGCATTATTTTTCAATCCCTTTTATTCGATTGGCTCTTGGCGGAGCCTTCCAAGTCTCGGCTCATGTCAAGACACTCCATCGACTGTTTCTTGATCCAGTCTTCGATGTCTGCACGTGAGAATCTCCAAGTTCCACCAACCTTAAAGGCCGGGATCTTCTTTGCTGCCGCCAGCCTGTAGATTGTCCGCTCGGTGACCTTCAGGTAGCTCGCGACCTGCTTGAGAGTGAGAATTTCATCCTCAGGGATAACTATTTGCATTGTGATAGTCACGTACGTGTAAATAACGACATCATAGTGCAGAATTTTCAAGGCTGCTACAGAACGCAACAAGCTAAACGGAGCGATCCATCTCAAAGCACTTGCCTAATTTAAGGATGGCAATGCTTTATTGACCCATAGGGTTGTGCAGCCAACCAAATCATTCGGAAGTTAGATCGCCCCATAGGGCGATAGGGGCGCTCGCCGCGCGGGCCAGCATTCGCAATCAGTGCATATCGGGCCGTTGGTCCCATTGCCGTGAGTGCGCCGCCCAAAACGCCGACTGTACCGCCATCCGTGTCCGCTGCCCTGGCTTTCGCGGCATAAACGGCTTCCTCCCCGCCAAGCGGGTCCCCTCCATATATTC
>LNAP01003087.1_pt1 | contig 16089 bp, 12 predicted proteins | sample 602601 | NCBI WGS metagenome assembly LNAP01 (sample SAMN02440304, study PRJNA202911) | soil metagenome | biome: Subtropical and temperate rainforests or woodlands; isolation source: soil samples (1 kg each in a 20% v/v slurry with milli Q water) were... ... | reverse complement strand
TGTTCTGGCCGCGCCGCACCTTCATGCGCTATCCCGGCACGCTGGTGGTGGAGTTCCTCGATCCGCTGCCATCGGGCCTGCCGAAGGACGAGTTTCTCTTCCGCGTGCAAGCCGCGATCGAAGACGCGACCGGACGTCTCGTCGAAGCGGGTCGCAGGGAGCAGGAGCAGCTCATCGGCGCATCGCCGAGCTACGCGCCGTCGGAGAGCTAGCGGTTCTCTCGATCCTCCGCGGCAGCCGGGGCGCGCGAGGAATGCGCCTCCCCATGCAGCATCAATGCCAGCTGATGCAATTGCATATCGCGAAAACCTTCGGCCTCGATCGCCTTCACCGTCGAGGTGACATAGTCGCGGTTGGCGCCGGACTGGCCGTGGCCCTGGAGCACGTGGCGATGCTGATCGGCGAGCGACAGGCGGCCGGCATATTGCACATGGCCGCGGTCGACGACGTAGGTGAGCGCGGAGACGCGCTGCCGCGCATCTCCCTCCAGCCACACCGAGCGGATCACTTCGCGATAGACCGAGGTGACCTGCTCGCGCTCGCGCAGATAGGCGACGACGTCGGCGCGCTTTTTCTCCGCGACACGGAAGACTATGCCGCGGCAAGCGCCGCCGCGGTCGAGCCCGAGCACCAGCCCCGGCTTTTCCGGCGTGCCGCGATGCACGAAGGAATAGACGCAGAGCGCGCGATGTTCGCCGACCAGCCGCGCCGGGACGCGTTCCTCGAATTCGAAGCCCGGCCGCCACATCAACGAGCCGTAACCGAACACCCAGAGGTCGCCCTTGGCTGTGCTGACGGAGGGGAGGGTGATTTCCGACATTTCGGGCACGGCTACCAGAAGCGCGCCCCCAAGCGAAGCGAATTCTCCGCCTTTCGTCCCAGCCGAACCTCGCTTACATTTGCCATCATCTGGGGTCAAAGGGTCGCCGCATGTCCGATATGACCGTTGCCGCAGGCCGGCGCTCCCGCTGGGGCCTTTTCATCGCACCCGTTCTCCTCCTGATCCTCGCGGTCGCGTGGAGCTGCTTCTGGTTCTATGCCGCGTCGCAGGCCGAGGTGGCGGCAGATGCCTGGCGCGCGCAGGAGGCTAAAGCCGGCCGCATCTATGATTGCGCCAAGCGCTCGATCGCGGGCTTCCCCTTCCGCTTCGAGGTCCAGTGCTCCGGCGCCAGCGTCGCGCTGGTGTCGCAGAACGCGAGCAAGACGCCGTTCACGGCGAGGCTCGACAACATCCTGGTCGTCGCCCAGGTCTACGATCCCAAGCTCGTCATTGCCGAGTTCTCCGCGCCGGCGACGCTGACTGACGGCGTTACCCAGAACACCTTCGTGGTGAACTGGAGCAAGGGTCGCAGCAGCGTGGTCGGCCTGCCGGCGATCCCGGACCGCGCCTCCATCGTGTTCGACGATCCCACCATCAACCGTCTCGACGGCACCGTGCAGGTGCCGCTCGCGCGCGCCAGGCAGGTCGAGCTGCACGGACGTCTCGCCGACGGATCGCCGGCCGATCATCCCGTGATCGAGACCGTGGCCCATATCGCGCAGGGCAGCATCCAGGGTGTTCATCCGTTGCTGGCCGAGCCGTTCGAAGCCGACACGCGCGCGAAGATCACCGGCCTCTCCGACCTCACGCCAAAGCCCTGGCCGCAGCGCTTCCGCGAGATCCAGGCCGCCGGCGGCCATATCGAGATCGTGCAGTCGCGCATCCAGCAGGGCGAGATGATCGCGATCGCGGCCGGCACGCTCGGACTCTCGGCCAATGGCCGACTCGACGGCGAGCTGCAGATGACGGTGACGGGCCTCGAGCGCGTGATTCCGGCGCTCGGCATCGAGAAGATGCTGGAAGAGGGCGTGCCGCAGGCAACGCTCGACCGCGTCGCGCCTGGCGTGAAGTCGCAGGACCTCAACAATCTCTTCGGCGCGCTCGACCGCGCCGTGCCCGGCCTCGGCAAGGTCATCAAGCAGAACGCCAATGCCGGACTTGCTGCCGGCATCAATTCGATCGGCACCGAGAGCACGCTGGAAGGCAAGAAGGCCCGCAGCTTCCCGCTGAAATTCGTCGACGGCGCCGTGCTGCTCGGCCCGGTCAAGGTCGGCCAGATCCCGCCGCTCTATTAGGGGCGGCTCGGCCCGCCACACGCTCCAACGAGGAGCGCTACGGCTTCTTCAACGCCGCAAGCGGCCGGCCGAAATCAGGCGCGGCCGAATCCTGGCCGATCTCGACGATGCCGCGGCGGATCGCGCGGGTGCGGGTGAAGTGGTCGAACAGCGCCTCGCCGTCGCCGCGGCGGATGGCGCGGGTGAGCTTTGCCAGATCCTCGGTGAAAGTGCCGAGCATCTCCAGCACGGCCTCCTTGTTGGCGAGGAAGACGTCGCGCCACATCGTCGGATCGGAGGCCGCGATGCGGGTGAAGTCCCGAAAGCCGCCGGCGGAGAACTTGATGACCTCGGACTCCGTCACCTGCGCCAGTTCGTCGGCGGTGCCGACGATGGTGTAGGCGATCAGATGCGGCAGATGGCTGGTGATCGCGAGCACGAGATCATGATGATCCGGGCTCATCACCTCGACCTTGGCGCCCATCGCGGCCCAGAACGCGCGCAGGCGATCGGTGGCTGCCGCGTCGACGCCTTCCGGCGGCGTCAGGATGCACCAGCGATTGATGAAGAGCTCGGCGAAGCCGGAATCCGGCCCCGAATGTTCAGTGCCCGCGACCGGATGGGCCGGCACGAAATGAACGCTCTTCGGCAGATGCGGCGCCATGTCCCTGACGATCGCGCCCTTGACCGAGCCGACGTCGGAGACGATCGCGCCCGGCTTGAGATAATCAGCGATCTCCCGCGCCACCGGCCCGCAGGCACCGACGGGAATGCAGAGGATGACGAGATCGGCGTCCTTCACGGCTTCCGCATTGGTCGCCACGACCTGGTCGACGATGCCGAGTTCGAGCACCCGCGCGCGCGTCTTCTCCGAGCGCGCGGTGGTGACGATCTCGGAGGCCAGGCCCTGGAGCTTCGCAGCGCGCGCGATCGAGCCGCCGATCAGGCCGAAGCCGATCAGCGCGACGCGCTGGAAGTGCGGCTGAACGCTCATTTGCCGGCCATGAAGTCGCGCAGGCCGTCGACGACGAGGCGATTGGCCTCTTCGGTGCCGATGGTCATGCGCAGCGCATGATGCAGACCGTAATTCTTCAACCCGCGCAGCACGAGGCCCCGCTTGGTGAGATACGCGTCGGCGTCGTCCGAGGTCTTGCCCTTGTCGGCCGGAAAGTGGATCAGCACGAAATTCGCGACGCCCGGCGTCACCTTCAGCCCGAGCTTGCCGATCTCCTCGGCCAGCCAGTTGCGCCAGGTCTCGGTGAACTGCTTCGACATCGCCTGGTGCGCGGTGTCCTCGATCGCGGCGACGGCTGCGTACATCGCCGGGGTCGACACGTTGAACGGACCGCGGATGCGGTTGACCGCGTCGATGATGTGCTCGGGGCCGAACATCCAGCCGATGCGCAGCGCCGCGAGGCCGTGGATCTTGGAGAAGGTGTGCGTCACCACGGTGTTCTCGGTGGTGGCGACGAGTTCGATCCCCATCTCGTAATCGTTACGCGAGACGTAGTCGGAATAGGCGGCGTCCAGCACCAGCAGCACATGCGAGGGCAGGCCGGCGCGCAGGCGCTTGACCTCGTCGAACGGAATATAGGTCCCGGTCGGATTGTTCGGGTTGGCGAGCCAGACCAGCTTTGTCTTCGGCGTCACCGCCTTGAGGATGGCGTCGACGTCGGTGGTGAGGTTCTTCTCGGCTGCGACCACGTTCTTCGCACCGACCGCCATGGTTGCGATCGGATAGACCAGGAAGCCGTGCGTGGTGGAGATCGCCTCGTCGCCATGGCTGAGATAGGTGTGGGCGAGCAGGTTGAGGATCTCGTCCGAGCCGGCGCCGCAGATGATGCGGTTGGGATCGAGGCCGAAGCTGCGGCCGATGGCTTCACGCAGCACGCGCGAGGTGCCTTCCGGATAATCCTCCAGATGATCCGCTACGCTCTTGAAGGCCTCGATGGCCTTCGGCGAGGGCCCGAACGGCGTCTCGTTGGCCGAGAGCTTGAACACCTTGCGGCCCGGCTCGGCGACCGGGCTCTTGCCGGGCGTGTAGGGCGCAATATCGAGAATGCCGGGATTCGGCACGGGGCGTGACATCTTCAACTCCGGATAGGCTAAGGCGGTTCGCGATTTACGATTTCGGCCCGGTCGGGGGCACCGTATAGCGCGTTGCGTGGCTGCCGACGAGGGCCGTGGACCGCACCGAGGCCCCCGCTTCGATCAGGGCAGCCTTGATTTTATCGATGCTGGTCGCGCTCGTGACCGAGACCAGCAGCGCCGCGCCGTCGAAGGCGGTATCGGGCACCGCCACGATCTCGGCGAGCGGTGACAGCGCGCGCGCAACGTCGGCGTTCCACCCGGACACGCGCACGCTGAAGGTCTCGACCTCCGTCACCAGGGCGCTGTCGGCGACGCGCGAGATGGCGAACACCGGCAGCGCTGCCGGATGGTCGGCGCGCTCGACGAAGGGCAGCCGCGCGATGATCTTTGGCGCACCCGCTGCTTCCAGCTCCAGCCACCACGGCGTGCGGCTCGAGGTCGCCGAGACCAGCGCCAGATCGCCCTTGGATTTCGCCACCGCCTCGACCGCCGCCTGCGCACTGAAATGCGCGACATAGGGCACCGTGAAGCCGAAATGGAAACGCGCGGAATCGCGCATGGCGGTCTCGCTCACCGAGACGTCGGCATGCACCGAGAACGGCGCCTGGACATAGGTGAAGGTCGAGATGATGACGCGCCAGATGCTCTCGACCGTGTCGAGCGGCAGGATGCCGCGATGACGCTGCACGAGGTCACGCATCATCGCGGCCTCGCGTGCCGGGCGGAATGCCGAGCCGACCTCCTGGGTCTGCTTCACCTGAATCAGGCGGTCGATGATGTCGCCGCGCTGCATCAGCAGGCGGTGCATGCCCTCGTCGATCGCGTCGATCTCCTTGCGCAATTCCTGGAGCGATGGTGGCGCGGGCGGACGTTGGGACATATCTGGCAAGGGAGTGTTGAGAGGCGTTCCAATGCGGGCCGGCCAAGTTGACTGATATGGTCGGGCCCGCTGCTGTCGAGGTCCTGATTAGGCAGTCGGAGCCGCGAAAGCAAAGAGAAATGCAAAAGGAAATTGGCCCTGCTCCGCGGCCCGGTGAAGGGCTATTTTGGTTAATCCGGACCGCGACTTGACGAAAACCGCCCAAGACAGTAGTTTTTGCTTGTTCCGTGGTCATTTGAGCCGGCCGGCTTGCAGCCACGTTAAAAAACTCGCTAAACAGGCCGGGGACGCTTCCGATCCCGGCCGAACCTATCGTTCAGGCCGGGTTTTTCATGGCCTGAATCCAGCGCCGGCTTGGCAGCCGGTCGCAAACGAGGTCGATGATGGTTGGCGTCAAGTCGATTCCGAGTCCCGCGATCAGTGCCGACGACCGGTCGCATGAGGTGGATCATCCGAGTTCGCAGCTTGCGCAGTTCGGCGGGGACCAGCCGCTGCGGCTCGATTGCGGCGTCGATCTCACCCCGTTCCAGATCGCCTACCAGACCTACGGCGAGCTCAACGCCGATCGCTCCAACGCGGTTCTGATCTGCCATGCGCTGACCGGCGACCAGCATGTCGCCAATTTGCATCCCGTCACCGGCAAGCCAGGCTGGTGGGAGACCCTGGTCGGCCCCGGCCGGCCGCTCGATCCCAGCCGCTACTTCATCATCTGCTCCAACGTGATCGGCGGCTGCATGGGCTCGACCGGGCCGGCCTCGATCAATCCCGCCACCGGCAAGGTGTGGGGGCTGGATTTCCCCGTCATCACCATTCCCGACATGGTGCGCGCGCAGGCGATGCTGATCGACCGGCTCGGCATCGATACGCTGTTTGCCGTCGTGGGCGGCTCGATGGGCGGGATGCAGGTGCTGCAATGGACCGCGGCCTATCCCAGGCGCGTGTATTCCGCGCTGGCGATCGCCTGCGCGACGCGGCACTCGGCGCAGAACATTGCCTTCCACGAACTCGGCCGCCAGGCCGTGATGGCCGATCCCGACTGGCACAATGGCGGCTACGCCGATCACGGCATCCATCCGCATCGCGGGCTTGCGGTGGCGCGCATGGCCGCGCACATCACCTATCTCTCGGACGCGGCGCTGCATCGCAAGTTCGGCCGCCGCATGCAGGACCGCGAGCTGCCGACCTTCTCGTTCGATGCCGACTTCCAGGTCGAAAGCTATCTACGCTACCAGGGCTCGTCCTTCGTCGAGCGGTTCGATGCCAATTCCTATCTCTATCTGACGCGCGCGATGGACTATTTCGATATCGCCGGCGATCACGGCGGCGTGCTGGCGAAAGCGTTTGCCGGCATCCAGACGCGCTTCTGCGTCGTCTCCTTCACCAGCGACTGGCTGTTCCCGACCTCGGAATCGCGCGCGCTGGTGCATGCGCTGAATGCGTCGAGCGCGCGGGTGTCGTTCGCCGAGATCGAAACCGATCGCGGCCATGACGCCTTCCTGCTCGACGTGCCCGAATTCCTCGACATTTCCCGCGCCTTCCTGCAATCGGCCGGCAAGGCGCGCGGGCTCACCGGCAAGGAGGGCTAGCGATGTCCGTACAGGAAGTGCTGCCCCTGGACGGCCTCACCACGGAGCGGCGCGGCCAGTTTCGCGCCGATCATCTGCTGGTTGCCGGAATGGTCAAGCCGGGCTCGAAAGTACTCGATGTCGGCTGCGGCGAGGGCGACCTGCTCCAACTGCTGGAGACCCGCGGCATCGACGGCCGCGGCATCGAATTGTCGCGCGAGGGCGTCAACCGCTGCGTCGCCAAGGGGCTCGCGGTGGTGCAGGGCGATGCCGACACCGACCTCGTCAACTATCCCGACGACGCCTTCGACTACGTGATCCTGTCGCAGACGCTGCAGGCGACACGGCAGCCCAAGGTGGTGCTGGAAAATCTACTGCGCATCGGTCGCCGCGCCATCGTCTCGTTCCCGAATTTCGGTTTCTGGCGGATGCGGCTCCAGCTCCTGGTGGGCGGCCACATGCCGCGCACCGAGAATCTGCCGGCAAGCTGGTACGACACCGCCAACATCCATTTCTGTACCATCAAGGATTTCGTCGAGCTCTGCGATGCGATCGGTGTCAAGATGGAGCGCGCCGAGGCGCTCGATCTCTACGGCCGCCCGCTGCGGCTGCGGATGCCGTGGTGGGTGTGGAACCTGTTCGGCGAGCAGGGCGTGTTCCTGCTGACGCGCGGGCAAGGGAAGTAGCTCGTCTGTCATTCCGGGGCGCACGAAGCGCATCCCGGAATGACGGGCTTAACCGACCGCCAGCGACCTCGGATCGCGCACCGGCCAGCGCCCGGCTTCCACCAGCGTCACGAACCGCTCCACGCTCTCGTTGAACAACGTGGGCTCTTCCAGGTTGAGCACGTGGCCCGACTTCGGAAACATCGCGAGCCCCGCCGCGGGCAGGTGCTTCTTCAGGAACAGGCTCGGCCCGACGCACGGATCGTCCTCGTCACCGCAGATGATCAGAGCGGGCGTGAACGCCTTCTTGATTGCGTCGGTCATCGCAAAGATCGACGGACGGCCGCCCTGGAAGCCGCGCATCGTGTTCGCCGAACCCTTCGCGTCATGTCGCGCCAGCGCGGCGTAGAAATCAGCGTGGCCGCGTGGGTCCTTGACCAGGAAGGGAATCCGGCTCGGCGCCTCCCGCGTGACTTTTGCCACTTCCGCCGAGCCTGATGTCTCGAACTGCTCGGCATTGGCGCGGCACTGCCTGCGCCAGGCGTCGAGGTTTTCGATCTCCGAGCCGGAGCCGACGCCAGCCAGCGTCATCGACAGCGCGCGCTGCGGTGCGTTCAGTCCGATCTGGAGCGACGAATAGGCGCCCATCGAGAGGCCAACGAGATGCGCGCGTTCGATCTCGAGGTGATCGAGCACGGCGAGCGCGTCGGTGTAGAAATGCTGATAGCTGTAGACTTCACCATCAGGCACATCCGACGGCGTGTAACCGCGCGCCGAATAGGTGATGCAACGGTGGCCGCGCGAGAAATAGCGCATCTGCGGCTCCCAATTGGTGTAGTCGGCCGCGAACTCGTGCAAAAAAATAATCGGCGTTCCCTGACCCGCCTCCTCGAAATAGATGCGGACGTCGTCCCTGGTCGTGGCGTGGGGCATTAACCGTTTCCCTCTCTTCAAGCCGCCTTTGCAGGATCGCAGTTAATGCTGTTGTCCGCAATGCGGCAGCATTAATCATCGCAGCCATTCGCGGCGCCGCGTCTTTTTCTCGCCACATCGGGCGGCTTAACGGCCAGACGGATGTCGGCCGTGCACGGGCCGATCGGGAACTGGGGGTGTCAACGAAGGATGAAGAATGTTCGAGTTGTTTGCGTCTCGCCTGTCGCGTTGTGTTGTCGCGCTGGCGCTCTTCTTCGCGGCGGTCGCCGCGTTTTCCTCTCCGGCCTCGGCTCGGCCGCATCATCGTCATAGCGCAGAGCGGCACGCTCACGTGCATCACGCCAGATATCATCATTATCGCCACCATGCCCGCAGCTCGCGCTTCGAGCGCAGCGCGGCGCAGCTGCAGGCGAGCGGCTTCGCGGACACCCAGGCCAGCTACAATCCGAACGCCAACAGCGGCATGGCTGCAAGCGGCGGCTTCGGCGGCGGATCTGGCCTCGTGTCCGAGGCACGCCGCTATGTCGGCGGCAATCCGACCGGGCGCGGCAGCCTGTGGTGCGCGCGCTTCATGAACATGGTGCTCGAGAAAACCGGCCACCATGGCACCGGATCGGACATGGCGAATTCGTTCGCGCGTTACGGCACGCGTGTCTCCGGCCCGCAGGTCGGCGCCATCGCGGTGATGTCGCGCGGCCGCCGCGGCGGTCATGTCGGCATCATCACCGGCGTCGACGCGCAGGGCAATCCGATCATGATTTCCGGCAACAACGGCAATCGCGTTCGCGAGGCGCCTGTCTCGCGTGGCCGGATCTATGCGTATGTGATGCCGAACTGAGACGGAGCCGTAACGACGGTCTCGTAGGGTAGGCAAAACGAAGTGTGCCCACCAGTTCTCTCCGCTCGGCGAGATGGTGGGCACGGCGCAAGAGCGCCTTTGCCCACCCTACGGCAGCGGTGCCAGCTCAAACCAATCTCGGTTCTTCCACCGCCACCGCATCCCCCAAGCCGATCTCGCCATCGGCGATCACCTCGGCATAGATGCCGCAATCCATGTGGCCGAGATTGCGCGAGAGCGTCGGCGGAATCTCGAGATCGCGCACGGCGGTCTCGGGATCGACGTTGACGGCCGGGCAGCGGACGATACGCTTGACCACTTTCAGCCGGGCCTGGCCGATTGCAAGCGTCTGGTCGACGAGGTCGAGCTCTGACCAGGCCGGCCAGCCCTTCACGTAGAGATTGCCGCGGAAGCGCAGCGGATGCACGGCGGCGCCGAGCATGGTCTCGATGGCGCGGACGCTGCCGAGATTGATGATGGACACGACCTTGCGGGCGACGTCGGAAAAACTGTGGTCGCGTCCTGACAGGATTTTTGGCGGCCCCTTCAGCTCCGGCTGAAAATTCTCGCGGAAATACTCCTCGATGGCGGCGCGCCCGGCTTCGGTCTCCAGATCGCCGCTGGCGACGATCTGGCCGTCCCTGCGGATGGTCAGGCGGTTGGTCGCGTCCTCGAACCGGCTGTCAAGGGACGCCAGCCGCTCATTGCGCGCCAGCATCAGGAACTGGATTTTCGGCTTCCACTGGGGCTGTTCGGGATCGAACCCGCTCGGGCCGTTCTCGATGGCGTAGCGGCGGTCGGCGGGCAAGGTCTGGCCGGCCCGCAACAGGACGCGGGGCAGAGGCTCCGGCGTCAGACCCTTGATCGGGTAGCGGTAAAGGCTGGCGATTTCGGCGGTCTGTCTGGCTGTCATGACGCTACTTAGGGGATTCGCGCCGGTGGCGCCAAGCACGCGAATCCGCGCACGAAATTGTGAACTCGCCTCTTCCGATCCAAGGACACGCTTCCCACATTTGGGTCAGGTCGACGCCAGTGCCGGCTGATAACGACCGCTGCCGGTTGACCAACGTCAATATGGCCGGCGGAAACCCAGTGAAGATGCCGTTTGGGGTGCCTTAGAGGGCTCCAGGGGCAGGCCGAGGGAAAGACAACGAAATGAACATCGACAAATATACCGAACGTTCCAGGGGCTTCATCCAGTCCGCGCAGTCGCTTGCGGTGCGCGAGGGGCATCAGCAGTTTTCGACCCTTCACGTCCTGAAGGTGCTGCTGGACGACAATGAGGGGCTGGCTGCCGGTCTGATCGACCGCGCCGGCGGTAATTCCCGCGCAATCCTGCAGGCGACCGAGGACGCCCTCGGCAAGGTGCCGAAGGTTTCCGGCGGCGGTGCCGGCCAGATTTACCTCGCGCCCGAGCTCGCCCGTACCTTCGACGCCGCCGAAAAGGCCGGCGAGAAGGCCGGCGACAGCTTTGTCACCGTCGAGCGGCTGCTGCTCGGCCTCACGCTGGAGAAGACCAGCGAAGCCGGCGTAATCCTCAGCAAGGGCGGCGTCACCCCGCAAAATCTCAATGCGGCGATCGAGGCGCTGCGCAAGGGCCGCACCGCGGACTCGGCAACGGCCGAGAACGCCTATGACGCGCTGAAGAAATATGCCCGCGACCTGACCCAGGCTGCGCGCGACGGCAAGCTCGATCCGGTCATCGGCCGCGACGAGGAGATCCGCCGTACGATTCAGGTGCTGTCGCGCCGGACCAAGAACAATCCCGTCCTGATCGGCGAGCCCGGCGTCGGCAAGACCGCCATCGTCGAAGGGCTCGCATTGCGCATCCTGAATGGCGACGTGCCGGAAGGCCTGAAGGACAAGAAGCTGCTGTCGCTCGACATGGGCTCGCTGATCGCGGGCGCCAAATACCGAGGCGAATTCGAGGAGCGGTTGAAAGCCGTTCTGCAGGAGGTCACCTCGGCCGAGGGCTCGATCATTCTGTTCATCGACGAAATGCATACGTTGATCGGGGCCGGCAAGGGCGACGGCGCGATGGACGCGTCGAATTTGCTGAAGCCCGCGCTAGCGCGCGGCGAGCTGCATTGCATCGGTGCGACGACCTTGGATGAGTACCGCAAGCACGTCGAAAAGGACGCCGCGTTGGCGCGCCGGTTTCAGCCGATCTTCGTGCCGGAGCCGACGGTCGAGGACACCATTTCGATCCTGCGCGGACTGAAAGACAAGTACGAACAGCACCACGGCGTGCGGATCACCGATTCCGCATTGGTGGCCGCGACCACGCTGTCGAACCGCTACATCACCGACCGCTTCCTGCCGGACAAGGCCATCGACTTGATGGACGAGGCGGCCGCGCGGCTGAAGATGCAGGTCGATTCCAAGCCGGAAGAGCTCGATTCGATGGATCGGGAAATCATCCGGCTGAAGATCGAACAGGAAGCCTTGAAGAAGGAGAGCGATGCCGGTTCGAAGAGCCGCCTGCAGACGCTGGAGAAGGAGCTTGCCGAGCTCGAGGAAAAGTCGTCCGCGCTGACGGCACGCTGGAGCGCCGAAAAGAACAAGCTCTCCGACGCCCAGAAGCTGAAGGCGGAGCTCGACGGCTTGCGCGTCGATCTCGCCAACGCCCAGCGCCGCGGTGAATTCCAGAAGGCCGGCGAGCTGGCCTATGGCCGGATCCCGGAATTGGAGAAGCAGCTTGCGGATATCGAGGCCAAGGAAAATTCCGGCGAGATGATGGAAGAGGCTGTCACCGCCAACCACATCGCGCAGGTGGTCTCGCGCTGGACCGGTGTGCCCGTCGACAAGATGCTGGAGGGCGAGAAGGAGAAGCTCCTGAAGATGGAGGGGCAGCTCGGACAGCGTGTCGTCGGCCAGGCCGAGGCGGTGCGTGCCGTCGCAACCGCCGTGCGCCGCTCCCGAGCAGGCCTGCAGGACCCGAACCGGCCGATGGGCTCGTTCATGTTCCTGGGGCCCACCGGCGTCGGCAAGACCGAGCTGACCAAGGCGCTCGCGGAATATCTATTCAACGACGAGACCGCGATGGTTCGCCTCGACATGTCCGAGTACATGGAGAAGCATTCGGTCTCGCGGCTGATCGGCGCGCCTCCGGGCTATGTCGGTTACGACGAGGGCGGTGCGCTCACCGAAGCGGTGCGGCGCCGGCCCTATCAGGTGGTGCTGTTCGACGAGATCGAGAAGGCGCATCCTGATGTGTTCAACGTCCTGTTGCAGGTGCTCGACGACGGCCGACTGACGGACGGGCAGGGCCGTACCGTCGATTTCCGCAACACGCTGATCATCATGACCTCGAACCTCGGTTCGGAATTCCTGGTGAATCAACCAGAGGGCGAAGACACGTCAGCCGTGCGCGAGCACGTGATGGCGACGGTGCGGACGCATTTCAGGCCGGAATTCCTGAACCGCGTCGACGAGATCATCCTGTTCCATCGCTTGCAGAAGAGCGAGATGGGCCGGATCGTCGAGATCCAGTTCAGCCGGCTCGAGAAGCTTCTGACCGATCGCAAGATCGTGCTGACGCTCGATGGCAAGGCGCGCGACTGGCTCGCCGAGAAGGGCTGGGATCCCGCCTACGGCGCAAGGCCGCTGAAGCGGGTGGTCCAGCGTTACGTCCAGGATCCGCTCGCCGAGATGATCCTGGCGGGCGACATCAAGGACGGAGATGCGGTCGCGATCTCGTCCGAAGGCAACGTGCTGACCTTCAACGGCAAGGCCCCGCAGACCGCGGAAATCGCCCAATTCGAGGCACCGGTGTCGAAGCGCAAGCTGAACTGATCGCCGCCAGCCGAAAATGACAAAGGCCCCGGAGAGGTTTTCCACTCCGGGGCCTATTCGTTCTGACGTGCTGTCTGTACGTGAAACCTACCGGTTCGTCACCTGCAACGGTCCACCCGTCGCATCTGACATCCTCGCGATGGCGCCGTTGCGGCCGCTCATCATGCCGTCGAGGCGGTCGCGCTCCTTCTCGAAGCCTGCCATCATCGGACCTTCCAGCGAGCGGCCGCGGGGCAGTTTCACGCGCATCGGATCGACGAAGCGGCCGTTGACCAGGATTTCGTAATGGACGTGCGGGCCGGTCGACATGCCGCTGGAGCCGACGAAGCCGATGACCTGGCCCTGCCGCACCTTCTTGCCGGGCTCCATGCCCTTGGCGAAAGCCGACATGTGGCCGTAGGCGGTCTCGTAGCCGTTGGAATGCTTGATGCGGATGTATTTGCCGTAGCCGCCCTCGGGGCCGGCCTTTTCGATCATGCCGTTGCCGGAGGCGAAGATCGGCGTGCCGTAGGAGGTCGCCCAGTCGACGCCGGTATGCATCTTCACGAAGCCCAGGATCGGATGGCGGCGGCCACCGAAGCCGGAGCGCATGATGGCCGTGTTGACGGGCTTCCTGACCAGGAACTTCTTCGCGCTCTTGCCGGTCTCGTCATAGTAGTCGACGACGCCGTCGTCGGGGCTCTGGTAGCGGTAGTATTTCTTGGTCTCGCCGCCGATCGTGAGCGAGGCGAACAGCACGTCGTTCTTTTCGCTCGCCGTCACGCCTTCGTCCTCGCCGGCGTAGAACACGTCGAAGGAATCGCCAGGCTGTACCTTGCGCTGGAAATCGACGTCGTAGGAGTAGATCTTGATCATGTCCTCGATAACAGGCATCGGCACCTTGTTGCGCATCGCGGTCTCGTAGATGCTCTGGTAGAGCCGCACGCCGGTGCCGTCATCGTCGTCGTCGTCGTCGCTGCTGGCGTTGGCCGCAGTGTCCGCGACGGTGTTCATGCTTGAAACGTCGACCGCGACGTATTTGCCGAGATCGGACAGCGCGGCGATCGCCTCGACCATGGTGTCGTTGGCGACGACGACGCGGTAGGGCTGCAGCCTCGCGCCGGGGCTTGCGGGCGCCATCAGGATGCGGAGTCTTTCGCCTTCCTTCAGGCCGCCGTCACGGCCGCGGGGGCCGAGCGTGGCGGTAATCGCCTTGATTTCCTCGGCCGTCGCGCCGAGATCGCGCAGGACGGCGGAAACGGTGTCGCCCTTCTTGACGACATGGACGCGCTCGCCATTGGGATTGCCGCCGGTGATCTGTTCCTTGGTCTTCGGCAGCAGCGTGACGTTTTCCGGCACCACGCGCGTCTCGAAGCCGGCATAGGGATCGGACGGCGACACTTCGGTGGCATAGGCCATCTTGATGTCGGACCCGCTGATGTCGGACTTGCCGGTCGCGCCGGAGACGTCGGCGGCGGCATTGGCGAGCGAGGCGTAACGTACCCCGCCATTGCCGCGCCAGTTGGCGGCGTCGCGCACCCGCATCAGGATGTCGTCGAGCGCCACCACCGCGGAAATCTTCGCCTTCGGCAGCACCGGCGACAGGTCCTTGGTGACGAAGGAGACCTCGGCGTCGGGCTCGACGGCTTCCGGATTGTTCGGATCTTCGGATGCGGTCTTCGGATCGGAGCCTACGTCGGTGAGCAGACGTTGCGCGTTGAACGGCGGAATTTTCGCCGACAGGTCGCTCGTCGTCATCGACAAATTGCCGGCGATCCGGATGAAGGGGCGCACGCGCATTACGTCGCGGTTGCCGACGCGGGCGACGGTCGAGACGCGCACGATGTTGCGCGAGGCGGAGGATTCGTTCGGCGGCGGCAGGCGGTCGCTCTTGTGCAACGCGGCGGCGCGATCGGCGGCGCCGAAGGCACCACGCAGCGCGCCTTCGACACGCTCCGGCACCTTGGCGAAGGTCATTTCGCCGTCCAGAGACGCGAAAACGGCGCCGCCGATCAGGGCTGCGCCGCAGAGGCCGGTCAGGATTGTGCCGCTGAACCATTGCACCGAAACGCGACGGCGATCGATGACGGCGGCTTCGGAACCGTCGACGGACAGCGGCGGCTCGTGGCCGAGATCGATGATCCCGGTTTCACGCCCGTAAGCGCCGCGTGACGTCCTGTGGTTCAACTGAAGTCCCCCAATCAACGACCCAAGATGCCCGGTTTCGAACCCCGTCCTGGCCACCCTCTTCAAGGGGGATCGCCGGATAAGGCAAGCCGCACAGGCGCCCGCGCTCAGAAAGCCCCAGCTCGGGGCCGGCCGAAATTACGAACAGCTGGACGGAAAAAGCGCTCTCGATGTCTCTCGAATGTCTGAAGAAGGCCGCGTCATCCGTAAGATCGCCTTCCTCGGACCCCATGAAAACCGCCGGCAGCCCCCACTGGCATCCCCGCGATTCAAGCTTGTCTCTTACCAGAACGCCGCGGGAATGTGGCTCAAGTACGGCGTCCTATATGGAAAAGTTTCCTGAACGGCCGGGCGCGGGTGGCTCGTCTGGGGGGCGCCAAAAAGCCCCCTCCGGAGCCCGCTGGGAGGCAAACTTTTTTGAGATTTTTTGGCGGGCACGTTCGGTCGGCGAACTCGAGACGTCTCTAATCGATTGGAATCGCTGAAATTTTTTCGACGATCCACCGTGCGACGATTTGTTGACAATGGGCGTTGACAATCCCGGGCGGGGGGGCCTATAACCCGACCACTGAGCGCGGCGCCGCCGGGTCACTGACCAAGGCGAGCGAACGCGCCACTGATGCTCCTCACCTTGTTGAGTGCACAACAGCCGACACAAATCGGTTGGAGTTCATTCGTCGTCGGTAAGGGTGTCGGAACCCTTCCACTCTGGAAGGTTGGGGCCTCCTGGTCCCGGGCTGTTTGACAAGTGAAGATGAAGAAAGAGAAACGTGGACGGCGGAGTCCTTGCGCCTCTTAGATACTGAAGAGCTTCGGCTTTTGAGTTCTGAGAGGGGACGAAAGACTTCGGCGGTACACGTTTTCAAGGAAACACCATCGTTGCCCGCGATGTGAATCGCAGGCAGCAAGTCGATTTCGGTCGACAATGGTGGGACCTCGTCAAACGTTGTGATCAGCCGGTTCAAAGTTCAAGTCCAACTTGAGAGTTTGATCCTGGCTCAGAGCGAACGCTGGCGGCAGGCTTAACACATGCAAGTCGAGCGGGCGTAGCAATACGTCAGC
>LNAP01003659.1_pt1 | contig 16090 bp, 16 predicted proteins | sample 602601 | NCBI WGS metagenome assembly LNAP01 (sample SAMN02440304, study PRJNA202911) | soil metagenome | biome: Subtropical and temperate rainforests or woodlands; isolation source: soil samples (1 kg each in a 20% v/v slurry with milli Q water) were... ... | reverse complement strand
TGGCGCAGAGCCGGTAGCCACGGTGCGCTGCACTGCAACGGGCCGCGCAGGTTCAGGCGGCGGCGGGGCGTTCCACTTCCAGATCGGCCAGCACCCGCAGCAGCCCGCGGTTGACTTCCTCCAGATCCATGTCGTGGATTTCGCAGAGATTGCGGATGGCGCTGGCGTCGCCCGACTCCAACGCGCGGGCCATCTGCAGGCCTGGGGCGTAGGGGCCCGTGTTGAGCACGTCGGCGTCGTAGACGCGCTCTGACAGCGGGATGCGGCGCAAGATGGTGCCCAGGGATTCGCCCATGACCTCGTCCAGTTGCGACAGCAGCCCGCACAAGTAGATCTCGCGGCGCAGGTCGTTCTCCACGCCGGCGTCGAGCAGGTGTGTCATGAGCCGCGCCCGCATCACCATGGACTCGCGCACGGGCCGCAGGTTCAGATCGGTGCTGGCGTGGGGTAACTGATCGGACAGCCAGCGCTTGATCGAGCCATAGCCCATCATCACCAGCCCCCGCCGCAACGAATCAATGCCGGTGCGCAGGCCCAGCGCCGCCGAGTTGGTGTAGACCATGAAGCGGTAGGCCAGCAGCGGGTCTTCGCCCAGGATGCTTTCGAAAGTTTCCAGCGACTGCTCGGCTTCAATGGCCTTCATCAGTTTCAGGATGACCGCGTGCGAGGGCTGCGGCGACTGGTGCCGCTGGCCATAAAGCACGTCTTCCACCGGCCAGCCGGCCAGCGCCAGGGCGTTTTGCTGGTCCAGGCAATGCTCCATGAGCGCGCGGCTGGCGATGTCTTCGTACATCTGCCCTGCCAGCACCGGGCTTTTGGTGCGAGCTGCGGGGGCCGGGTCACCTGGGCGGGCGGGGGCCGTTTGCAGTGCGGCCACGGCATCTTCGGGGCGCAGCGTCAGCAGGCTGTTGTCAAAGCAGCGCGCCACCTCGGGCCCGGGCAGTTGGGCCATGTTGCCGCGCCACACCAGCTTGAGCCCGCGCTGGTGCGCCGCCTTGACGCGACTGAAGATGGCGGAGTCGGAAAGCCAGTCACCCCGCACCTCGATCCAGGGGGCGCCGCGCGGCGCTTCGTCCAGCAGCGTGCACAAAAGCTGGCGTGTTTGCGCCGACAGCAGCAGCGGCGGTGAGCTGGCAGTCCAGAGCTCTTGCACCGTGCGCAGCAGGTGGACTGCGTTCACCACCGTGGTGGCTTCGTTCTGGGCGTAAAGCTGGATGCCCGCGAGTTTGCGGGCCCGGTTCCACAAAGGGCGGTAGCCAAGAATCAGGCTGCCAAGGACGGATTGGACCATGGGCGGTGATGCGATAGGACAGCGGGGCCGGATCCTGGCAACGGAGGGTGTGCCCCGTCGCGCGAGCAGCTTTTAACTGATGAAGTTGAACAAGGACAGCTTCTGAACCGAGGCATAGGACTTGAGCGCTGCCTCATAACCCACCTGCTGGTTCTGGAAGTCCGAAATGCCTTTGATCGGCGCGCGAGCGGTCGTCTTCCAGCTGCACGGCGCGCGTGTCCAGGTCCCCTTCAATGCGGTCGGCCCGGTTGAGCAGATCGCCCGCCATGCCACGCGACGCCTGCAGACGGTTCATGGCCGCATCGATCTCGTTCAGCCCCCGGCCGATGCCGTGCGTGAGGCTGCCCGAGTTGGTGCTGCCGTCGGGGTTGCGTGCATCGCGGATGGCGCCAATGGCGTTCTCCAGCACGGAGAACACATTCGATGGCTGGCTGGGTTTCACGTCAAAGCTGTCGCCCGTGACGGGTGCGCCGGTGATCTGCAGTGACATGCCGGCGAAAGCGACGATGGTTGGTGTGGTGTAGGGCTGGCCCGACAGCAAGGTGGCCGATGTCGTGGTGTTCGTGACATCGTAGGTGGTCACGCCACCCGCCACCGAGAACGTGATGCGGTAGTCGTTGCCGGTCAGTGCAGAAGGATCCGTCACCTGCCCCACATCGGCCCAAACATTGCCAGTGTTAGCGGCGTTCCGTGCCACCTCGAACACCCCATTGCCCGTCGGCACGCTCATCCAGGCGGCGTCGCCATCGAGCACCTTGGCAATCTGCGTGTTGCCGCTGGCATGCTGCCCCGGCAGGCCGGCAAAGCTGACCGCGGTGGCCGTGCCGTTAAAGGGCGCCGCGGCGCTGCCCAGCGCCTGGAACAGTGGCTGGCCGTTGGCGTCCTGGCGGTTGGCATAGCCCAGGATCTGGTCGCGCAGGCCCACCAACTGCTGCACGATGGCGTCGCGTTCGGTCTGGGTGTATGCGCCATTGCCGGCGCTCACCACCAGTTGGCGAAATTCCTGCATGGCATCACCGGCCTGGCCCAGGGCAGACTCTGCCAGCATCATGGTGTTGCGCTGCATGTCCAGCGCGCGCAGGTCGGTCTCGTTGCGCGACAGCCGCGTAAGCGCCCGCTCGGCCTGCGCGGCAGCCACCGGGTCGTCGCTGGAGCGCACCACGCGCTTGCCCGAGGTCAGGTTTTCCTGCAGGCCGGACAGGGCCGACTGGCGCTGGCTGATGTTGCGCACGGCAACGTCGTACTGGTTGGCGGTGCTGAGCCGGTAAAGGGCGTTGCTCATGATGGACTCCGTTCAGGCGGGAACTATGGCTAGCGGCCCAAGCCCTGGATCAGGGTGTCAAAGATATTTTGCGCGATCTGCAGCATCTTGGCCGACGCCTGGTAGGCCTGCTGGTACTGGATCAGGCGCGCGGCCTCTTCGTCAAGGTTGACGCCCGAGACGGCCGTGCGGTCGCGCTCGAGGTTGGTGGCAATCGCCGACGACAGCTCGGCCGCAAACTGCGCGCTTTGCGTGCGCGTGCCGATCTGCGCCATGGCGCTGGCAAAGCCGTCGGCCAGCGTGGCGCCGTCGAACATGGGCACATCGCGCAGGCCCATCAGCGCGCTGGCGTTGCCGGCGTCGCGTTGGTACCAGTCGCCGTATTGGGGGTCGGTGGCATTGCCTACGGTGACTTTGTCGCCAGTTTTGGGTGAGCCCTGAAGAGCGATTTCCCAGCCGTCGATGGTGATCGCTTGCCCGGAGGTGAATGCGTACGGGGGGCCTGCCAGGGTGGTCGGTGGGGTGGTCGATGCATCCACCGGCGCAACGGCATTGCCGGTCAAAGTGAATGTGGCCGGGGAGCCTGCAGTGAATGTGAATGTCACGCCGGCGCCCGTGGCAGGTGGGACCGGCGAGGGTGGCAGCGTCAGGACAGGCCCGGTGGCCTTGAGGCTGGCCAATTGCAGCGTTCCGGTGTTGTTGGCCCCCATCGCGGCATTGATCGGATTGGCCGCAGCCAGATCGACCGGGGAATACTGCAACGATTTCAGCAAGGCCGCTGCACCCGCCAGGGGGTTCACAAGGAATTTGTCGTTGGCCGCAGCGCCTGCAAACGCACCGGCTCCCCCATTGGTGATGGCCAGGCCATCATTGCCCATGATGGTTTCCAGTTCGCCAATGTTGGCAAAGGCGAAGATCTTGTTGTCCGAGTGGCGCGTCACCGAACCTGCGGTGGCGCCGGTAAAGGTGATTTCGTAACTGGAAGCCTGCAGTTGGGTGGGGGCGGCGACCTGCAGGCCCAGGGTGGCGCCCGAAGTGTTGCCTTTGCCCGCAGTGGCATTGCCCAGACTGATCGGCGCAAACAGGTTTTCACCGGGTTTGCCGTCCAGCGTCAGACCCAGCTTGTTCTGCGTGTTCATCGATTCGCTGATGGCCACCGCCATGCGCCCGAGCAGATTGCGCCCCTCGGCCAGGTCGTTGTTCTGAAAGCGCAGCAGTCCCGCCACCTGGCCGCCGCCGAGCATGCTTTCGTTGAGCTCCACCTTGGTGGCCGAGCCGGGCTGCTGGAAGTTCAGCACCTTCGTGCCGCTGCCAGCGCCAAAATCGGCCGGATCGTCAATCGACAGCATGGCGGCCTTGTTGCCCAGCACCAGGGGCTGGCTGCCGGCCACGAACACGCTCACAGTGCCGTCGTCGGCGGCCACTTGCGAGGTCTGGATGTGCTGGTTGAGCTCGCGGATCAGCTGGTCGCGCTGGTCCAGCAGATCGTTGGCGGGCTGGCCGTTGCCCTTGGCGCGGGCAATCTGCTCGTTCACGCCGGCAATGTTCTTGGCCAGGCTGTTGACCGCCAGCATGCTGCCCTTGAGCTGCTCGGCCACGGTGTAGCCGATCTCGTCGAGGCGCTGCGATGCATCGCGCAAGCGCGCGGCGGTTTCGTCCATGCGCGTCAGGGCCACGCTGCGGGCGGTAAGGTCGGTGGGGGCGCTCACCACATCCGAGAGCGCGTTCATCATCTCGTTGATGGATGCGCCAATGCCGCTGGGGCCTCCGGCAAAAACATCCTGCAGCTGGCGCAGGCGGTCCATGCGCACCGTGTCGCCCGCATCCACGGCAGATGCTGCTGTGGCCTGGCGCGTCAGCAGCTCGCTGTGGTTGCGCAAAATGGTCTGCACATCCACACCCTTGCCGATATAGCCGCCACCGGTGAACTGGCCCTGCACGGTCTGCAGCACCACGCTCTGGCGCGAGTAGCCGGGCGTGCTGACATTGGCAATGTTGTGGCCTGCGGTCTGCAGGGCCGCCTGGTTGGCCAGCAGGGCGCGGGATCCGACGTTAAGCAGGCTCATGGCGTTCCTCGCATCTCAGTGGTCCACGGCGCGGCCAGCCATCTGCAACGCATGCAACTGGCGCGGCCCAGGCCAGTGCCCCCGCGCAAGGGCCGCCCCGCCGCGCTGGGGGCGTCCCCCTCCCGCGCAGCGAGAGAGGGGGAAGGCGCGTGGCGATTCAGGGGGTGTTTCATGGCTTCAGGCTTGTGCACGCTGCACGCGCAGGGCACTGTTGATTGCGCCGCTGAGCTTTTTGGCGTATTCGGGGTCGGTGGCATAGCCGGCCTTTTGCAGCTCGGCGGCATAGGCCACGGCCGAGCCCGTTTTTGCTGTGGCCTGGGCTTTTTCGTAGCGCGGGCTGTTGGTGATCAGGCGGGCATAGTCGCGAAACGAGTCCTCATACGAGTCATAGGCGCGGAACTTGGCCGTTACCTTCTGGGCCTTGCCGTTGATGTATTCGGTGGTGGTGATCTCGGCCACCTTGCCGGTCCAGCCCTTGCCTGCCTTGATGCCAAACAGGTTGAACGAAGTGGAGCCGTCGGCGTTCTTGATCTCGCTCTTGCCCCAGCCGGTTTCATGGCCTGCCTGGCCCAGCATGAAGCTGGCCGGAATGCCGCTGTCTTGTGCCACGCGCTCGGCGGTGGCGCTGAGCGACTGCACAAAACCGTCCCGCCCCTTGGGCACGGGGCCGGTGGCAACAGGGGTGGTGCTGGCCGCGCTGCGTGAGGTCACGCCGGGCAGGCTGAGCGTGGACGGTGCCGAGATGGTGGTGTCGGCCCCACCCATCTGGCGCGAAAGCTGGCGCGCAATGGCTTCTGACAAACCGCCGGGTGCGCCCGACATGCTGACCGACAGTTGCTGGTCCAGCAGGTCGGTTCCCAGGTCACCCTGGGCACCGTCCATCAGGCCGGATTTCATGGTGGCTTCGCGCATGCTCTTGATCAGCTCGCGCATGAAAAGCGATTCAAACTGCTTGGCGGCCTCTTTGGCGGCCTGGGCGCTGTTTTGCCCGGCTTCGTATTTCAGGGCGTTGAGCGAGCGTGCATCGGCCGCCAGCGCGTTGGTGGTGCTGGAGGTCGCGGAAGAGGGCAGGGTCAAAGCCATGGTGACTCCTGGTGCGTGGCCGACAGGGCGCTGGTGGGGCAGGGCATGGTCAGATCACTTCGAGCTCGGCGTTCAGGGCGCCGGCTGCCTTGATGGCCTGCAAAATGGCCAGCAGATCCTGGGGCGTCACGCCTAGGCTGTTCAGTGCGCGCACCACGTCACTCAGCAGGGGCGATGCCGGCATGTTGACCACCTTGCCGCCGTCGTACTGGATGGCGATGTCGCTCTTGACCGCCGACACGGTCTGGCCGCGCGACAGCGGATTGGGCTGGCTGATGACTGGTGTCTCATTGATGATCACCGACAGGTTGCCGTGGGCGATGGCGCATGGGCCCAGTGTCACGGCCTGGTTCAGGACGATGGAGCCCGTGCGCGCGTTGATGACCACCTTGGCGGCGCGGGGTGTTTCGGGCAGGGACAGCTCCTCCAGATCCGCAATGAAGTTCACGCGCGCATGCGCATCCGGTGGTGCCTGTACGCGCACGGTGCGTGCGTCAAGCGCTTCGGCCGTGCCCGGGCCACGTCGCGCGTTGATCGCCTGCGCTACCGTGCGTGCCGTCTGGAAGTCCGAGGCGTTGAGCCCCAGCGTGATGGTGTCGCCTTCGTGCAGCGGCGTGGGTACCGAGCGCTCCACCAGCGCCCCGCCAGGGATGCGGCCGGCACTGAGGTGGTTGACCTGCACGCTGCTGCGGTCGCCCGCCGTGTTGGCGCGACCTCCGGTGGCACCGGCGCCAGCCACCACCAGATTGCCCTGGGCCATCGCATAGATCTCTCCATCTGCGCCACGTAGCGGCGTGGCGATGAGGGTGCCGCCCTTGATGGATTTGGCCGAACCGATGGAGGAAACCGTCACGTCGATCACCTGGCCAGGCTGCGCGAACGGCGGCAGCTGGGCAGTGACCACCACAGTGGCCACGTTGTCGAGTTTGAGGGCCGCCGCGCCGGGCGGCAGGCTGATGCCCATCTGCTGCAGGTAGTTCTGCATGGCCTGCCCGGTGATGGGCATGCCCGATTTGTCGCCTGTGCCGTCCAGGCCGACCACCAGTCCGTAGCCCGACAGCTGGTTGCTGCGTACCCCCTGCACGGCGGCGACTTCCTTGATGCGCAGGGCCTGTGCAGGCAGAGCCAGGGTCAGCAGTGCGACTGCGGCCAGGAAGGCAATGCGGCGGGACAAAGGCAGGATGTTCATGGCTCTATTGTGGAGACCTGCGCCGCCAGCTAAAGCGTGAAAAGAGGCAGCTTCCGGAGCTTGTTAGGGTTGCAAAGTGGGCTGCGTTTCAAGCTAAATTGGACTCAAGCGCTTATCCATAAAGCGCGAGCAGCTATCGTTTTTGATTTCTCGGGCGTTGCACCTGTGGTGCTGGCAGCGGGTTGCGGATGCAGTAGTAGTAGCCGTTGCGCACGCTGGCAATGTAGTTGGGGCGTACTTTGCCGGCATCGTCGGCGGGGTCGTACAGGCCGGTCTGCACGTGGTAGGGTGTGTGGGGCCGCAGCGTCACGCCTCCGCCGTAGAAGCCGGCGGCCTCGGCGGCTTCCATTTCGTCGATGGTGGGCAGTGCCGCCTGCTGTGACTGGCAGTAGCGCTGCGCCATGTCGCGCGAGACGAGCTGGTCCGCATGCCCAGGCGCGGACAGCAGCCACTGTGCCGCGCCCAAAGGGTTCTGGTGGGCAGAAAAGCGCGTGCCATTGAAGTAATCCACCACGGCGCGCGCCAGCGCTTCACCCAGCTCCTGCGCCGGGGCGGTGACGGTGAAGCTTTGTGACGCACCCGTGCCCAGCCGCACCAGCGTCACGGTGGCCTGCACCAGCGTCTCTTGCAGGCGCGTGTAGCTGATGTAGGCGGCCAGTGCCACGTTGCGCGCCTTGTTCTGCAGGGCTTGCTTGGCCGCAGCATCCAGCACGGCTGCACGTTGCAACTCGTCGGGTGAGATGCCCGAAAACTCGAAGCGCAACCGGGGCAGCGCGCCATTGATGCGGCGGCTTTGCTTGTCCACCTCACCAATGAACTGCACGTTCAATGTGCGACCCAGCTGTGCCAGCGCCATGCGCTCGTGGTGGGCCTGCAATTGGTCCACCGCCTGCAGCGCTTCCAGCGTTTTGGCCGGGTCGGCCTTGGCGGTGTGCAGGTCGGCAAAAATTTTCCGGTCTTGGCCATAGTCGCCCAGGTCGGATGCGCGGATCACGGGAATGTTCGGCCAGACGGTAAAGGTCTGCTCTGGTGGGTCGCGCAGGTCCTGCGCGGTGGCCAGCCCGCAGCACAGCGCCAGTGCCATGGCGGCCGGGCGCACCCACCGTGTGACCAGGAGAAGCATTTAGAACGGCGTGATGGAGTTGAAAGCGCGCGCCAGCCAGCCCATGGCCTGCGCATCGGCCTGTTCGCCCAGGCCGCGCGAGATCACGCGCACGTTGGCAACGTATTTCGAGTCGATGGCGCTGCCTGCATGCTGTGCTTCGCGGCTGAGATGGCGAGGATCGACGATGCCCGAGAACCGCAGCACATCCACGCTGCGGTTCACGCCCACCTGCTTTTCACCCGTGATGACGAGGTGACCATTGGGCAGCACTTCGGTGACGATGGTGGTTATCTTGCTGTCGAATTCATTTTCGCTGGTCGTTTTGCCGCCGCCCTTGAAATCGTTGTTGTAACCAGCTTCCATGGCCGAGCGCCCGGCGATCTTTGCTGCTGTGGAAGCACCGAGCAGAGGGAGCGCTGTGATACCGCCGCCAACGCTGCCGTCGCGGTCAACGTTCGACCGGCTGTTTTGGCTGGCCTTGATTTTCTCGAAAACCCGGATGGTGACCATGTCGCCCACAAAGCGCGCGCGCTGGTCTTCGAGCGGAGGCCGGTAGCTGGCAGTATGGAACAGGCCGCCCGTGGCAGGCGCTGCGTTGCGCGGCTGGGCGGGTGCCAGCATCGGCGGCGCGGTGGACAGCACGTCCACGGGTGGCGGCGGGTTCAGGGTGGCGCAGCCGGTAGCGAGCAGGGCGAGGGCCACGGAGCCGGTCAGTCGCAGGAGGGAGGTCATCTTGGCGCTCCTTACAGTTGGGACAGCTTGGCCAGCATCTGGTCGGATGTCTGGATGGCCTTGGAGTTCATCTCGTAGGCACGCTGCGTCTGGATCATGCTGACCAGCTCTTCCACCACGTTGATGTTCGAGTTCTCCAGAAACTTGTGGCGGATTTCCCCCAGCGAATTGGTCAGCGGGTTGCCGGCCTCGGGCCCGCCGGAGGCCACGGTTTCGCGGTACAGGTTGTTGCCCAGCGGCTCCAGCCCGGCCGGGTTCACAAAATTGGCCAGCTCGATTTGCGGCCCCGCCGCAGTCACGCCAGCGCGCGTGATCGAGACCTGACCGTTCGGGCCAATGTCCAGGGTGTCGCCAATCTGCAGGTTGATGGCCGGAATGAGCGGATAGCCCTCGTTCGTGACTACGTCGCCGTTGCCGTTGCGCGTGAAATTTCCGGCGCGCGTGTAGCCGGTGGTGCCGTCGGGCATCTGGATCTGGAAGAAGCCCTGGCCGTTGACCGCAATGTCCAGCGCGTTGCCGGTGTTGGCCAGCGAGCCCTGCATGAAATTGCGCGAGGTGGAGCCTACATTGACGCCCAGGCCCAGGTGAAGGCCCGTCGGGAGCTGCGTATCGTCGCCGGTTTGCGCGCCCACTTGCCGGTGGTTCTGGTACATCAGGTCCTGAAACACCGCGAAGTTGCGTTTGAAGCCGGTGGTGGAGACGTTGGCCAGGTTGTGCGAGATCACGTCCAGGTTGGTCTGCTGGGCGGTCATGCCGGTCTTGGCAATCCAGAGGGAATTCATCATGGCAGGGTTTCCTTTCCTTTAGCCGTTGAGGCTGAGCAGCTGGCCTGCGGACTTGTCGTTGGCCTCGGCGGTCTGCAACAGGCGCATCTGCTGCTCGAACTGGCGCGAGGCCGCAATCATTCCCACCATGCTTTCCACGGCGTTGACGTTGGAGCCTTCCAGCGCGCCCGGCTGCATGCGGGCATTGGGGTCGGCGGGCAGGGCGTTGCCGTTGGCCGCGCGGAACAGGCCGTCGTCGCCACGGCGCACCGGGTTCTCCGCGTTGGCCGTGGCCAGCTTGATGCGGCCAGCGGCCACAGGCGGCTCGTTGCCCACCCGGGCCGAAACGGTGCCATCGGGTGACAGCGTGACCGTGGCATTGGGGGGAACGTCGATGGGTGCACCTCCGTCCGACAGCACGGGCAAGCCCTGGGGCGTCACCAGCTGACCGTTGTTCGACACCTCGAACTGGCCCGCGCGTGTATAGGCCTCCGTGCCGTCCAGCCCCTGCACCGCGAACCAGGCATTGCCCTGGGCCATGGCGTCGAGGTTGCGGCCGGTGGTCTGCGCGGGGCCGGGGGTGCTCACATGGCCCGACGTGGCCTCCAGCGCAAACACGCGGGTGGTGGAGCCATCGCCCTGGATCGGCACGGAGCGGAAGGTGGACATCTCCGCACGGAACCCCTGGGTGGAGGCGTTGGCGAGGTTGTTGGACAGCACGGCCTGCCGGTGGGCGGCCGCGTTGGCGCCCGTCATCGCGGTGTAAATGATGCGGTCCATGGTGTCTCTCCGTCGTCCAGGGCTGTGTCAGTGCGGGCGGCTTACGAAACGTCCGTCATCAACGCAAATTCACCAGGGTGGACATCACCTGGTCCTGCGTCTTGATGGTCTGTGCGTTGGCCTGGTAGGCGCGCTGGGCGGTCATCATGTTCACCAGCTCTGCCGTGAGGTCCACGTTGGAGTCTTCGAGTGCGCCGGAGCGCAGTGCGCCGAAGTTGCCATCGCCCGGTTTGCCCATGACGGCCGGGCCGGAGTCAAACGATTCCACCCAGTTGTTGCCGCCCACGGCCAGCAGGCCCTGCGGGTTGCGGAAGTTGGCCAGAGCCACCTGCGCCTCGGCCCGGGTCACGCCGTTGGAGTAGCTGGCCATGACCATGCCGTCGTTGGAGATGTTGATGTTCGTGAGCTGACCTGATGTGTAGCCATCTTGGGTGAGATCGGAAACCGCGAATTTGGAGCCGAACTGAGTCACGTCGCTGAAATCGAAATTGACGTTGAAATCAGGGCCCGGAACGGGGCTATTGGGGTTTGCAGGGGCGGTGGAAATATTCATTGCGAAGCCGCCGCCACTAATGATTTCGCCGTTGCCGTCGAATGTGACGGTGCCGACAGGGCTTCCCGGGGGCTGCATGGTTTCGTCGAGCGTGGTGTAGAACTCCCATTCGTTGGGATTGGCGGTCTTCACAAAATAGAAGCTTACGGGCTGTGGCACTCCTTGACTGTCATAGACGTTGAGCGACGTACCGTAGGTTGAGCGTGGCGTGGGCGGCGTAGTACTGGCGGCCTCTCTTTGGCGAGCATCAAGGTTGAACGTTGCCTTGACGTTTGCCGTTTGTTTAGCCCCGATGGGAGCGCCGGTGGGAAAACTCAGGGGCGCGGGTTCCGAGGTGCTGAGGCCGGTGGTGGAATCGACCTTGAACCCCATCACCTGTGCGCCACCGTTGGTCACCAGGTCACCCACTTTGTCCAGTTTGAAGTTGCCAGCGCGCGTGTACGCGGGGGTGCCATCCGTCTGCATCACCTTGAAGAAGCCATTGCCGTTGATGGCCACGTCCAGGTTGTTGCCCGTGACGTTGACGTTGCCCTGGGAGAACTGCTGGGCCACAGCAGCCACCTCCACCCCGATACCGTAGTTGCCGCCGCCGCCGCCCATCGAGGCGGCCACCATCTCGGCAAACTCGGCGCGCGAGGCCTTGAAACCGGTGGTATTGGCATTGGCGATGTTGTGGCCGATCACATCCAGGTTCTTGCTGGAGGCGTTCAGGCCCGAGAGGCCGTGTTGGAAACCCATGGTGTGCTCCTGAGAGGAATCGAAATTACAGAATGGCCTTGATGCCGGATTGGGTGGTCATGCCGCCGCGAGACAGCTGCATTTGCAGCGTGCCGTTGTCCATGCTGATGGCGGAAACGGTGTCGATGGTCAGGGCGGAGGAAGCCACCGCCACATCCCCGTTGGCAGCCAGCACCTTGAAACGCAGGCCTGCGCTGTCGCCCTCGTAGCCGGCTGCGTCCCATGCAAAGTTGTAGCGTCCTGCAGGCAGTGCACCCATGTCCACTGTGCCCAGCTCTTTGCCGGTGGCGTCCAGCACCTGGACCTTCACGCTGGCCGCAGAGCCTGCAAGGTCGAAGGCGCCCGTCGCCTTGCTGGTTTCGCTGTCCAGCGCCAGGCTGTTGCCTTCCACCAGCACCTGGCGGCCCACCATGGCGCTGCCCTGCATCAGCTGCTGGGCGGCGAACTGGCTGACCAGCCCCTTCACGGTGTCATTGAGTTGCTGGATGCCGGTGACGGTGTTGATCTGCGCGATCTGCGAGGTCATCTGCGCGTTGTCCAGCGGATTCATCGGATCCTGGTTGTTGAGCTGTGCCACCAGAAGCTTCAGGAACCGGTCCTGTCCCGCCGAGGCATCGGTCGTGGTGTCGGTCTTGGTTGCCGTGGTGCCCACGGCCGTAGAGCCCGAAGTGGCGGAGGTTGCGCTGTTGATCATGGTGGCTTGTCCTGAAATTACTGGCCCATTTGCAGGGTCTTGAGCAGCAACGTTTTGGCCGTGTTCATGACCTCGACGTTGTTCTGATAGGAGCGCGATGCGGAAATCATGTTGACCATCTCGTCCACGGCGTTCACGTTGGAATGGGTCACGTAGCCCTCTGCATCGGCGGAAGGGTGCCCCGGGTCGTGGATGCGCCGCCCCGGCGTGTTGTTTTCGTTGATGGCGCTCACGCGCACACCGGCAGAGCTGTCTGCGCCCATGGGGGTGGTCTGGAAGACCACCTGACGGGCCTTGTACGCCTGGCCGTCCGGCCCGGCCACGGCATCCACGTTGGCCAGGTTGCTGGCCACGACGTTGAGTCGCTGTGACTGGGCGCTGATGGCGCTGCCTGAAACACTGAAGATGGAGAACATGGACATGGTGATTTCCCGTTGTCTGCGCGGCCTGGCTTATTGGCCCTGAATGGCGCTGAGCATGGTTTTGGATTGCCCGTTGAGGAAGCGCAGCGTGGCCTCGTAACGCACGGCGTTGTCCACGAAGTTGGCCCGCTCCCGGTCAAGGTCCACGGTGTTGTTGTCCAGGCTGGGCTGGGTCTGCATGGCGTACCCCAGCGTGCTTTGTGATCCGGTGCCAGCGCCTGCAGCGGGCAGCGGGATGTGGCGTGCGTCGGTAGTGCCGGAAGCCCCTGCGCCACCGCTGGCCAGGCGGGCTGCGCTGTTGCCTGCGGAAGAGCCAGTGGCGTCACGCATGGCCTGGGCAAAGTTGAAGTCGCGGGCCACGTACCCGGGCGTGTCGGCATTGGCAATGTTGCTGGCGATGGCGCGCTGGCGCTCGGCACGCAGCAAAAGTGCGTTGCCGTGAAAGTCCAGCCGGTTGGTCATCTTGTCAAGCATGTGTGCCTCACACTCTGGGTTGCAGTGGCGCCGGGCCCTGGAGAGGGTTTCCGGCGTGGCTTGATTATGGAAATCGCCGGATTTTTCTAAAGCGCGAAGAAAGCGGACATTGCTGCGCAGTTTTCGGGTTCATCCCGCCAAGGTCTGCCTATAGTTGCAGCGGTGAAATGGTCTGCCCGGTGGCTGGCAGCCCATCCGCCCAGGAGATTGCCGTGCTGCCCCTTAATCCCTCTCCCCACTTGCTGCGGGTGTTCCTGCCGCTGTTGCGGCGTACCGCTTTGCGTGCGACGCTGGTGCTGGCGGGTTTGGGGTCTGCAATGTACGGCGGTCCGTTGCTGGCACAGGCTGTGACGGACCCCGCCGCTGATCTGGGGCCGCTGACGCAGCGCTGGCTGGACAATGCGCTGGCGAGCAGCCCGTCTGGTGGTTTGCCCTTGCGCATGGAAGTCAGCGTGGGCACGCTCGATAGCCGGTTGCGCCTGGCGCCTTGCGCACGCGTAGAGCCCTACTTGCCAGCCGGCTCCCGCCTGTGGGGACGCACGCGCCTGGGGCTTCGCTGCGTGGAGGGTGCCACGGCCTGGAACGTTTTTCTGCCGGTGACCATCAAGGCTTTTGGCCCGGCCTGGGTGTTGAACAACAATGTCACCACCGGAACCGTGTTAACGGCGGCGGATGCCAGCGAATCCGAGGTGGATTGGGCTGCCGAAGTGGCGCCTGTCATCGCCAACCCCGAGCAATGGGTGGGGCAGGTGGCATCCCGCCAGTTGATGGCGGGGCAGGCGGTGCGGCAGTCCATGGTGCGGGCACCCAGTGTTTTCCGCGCGGGTGCCCAGGTTCGTGTGGTGGCTCAGGGCCCCGGCTATTCGGTAACATCGTCGGGCCAGGCAATGTCGAACGGAACCGTGGGGCAGACTGTTCGCATCCGCATGAGTAATGGTCGATTGATATCGGGCATTGTCAATGAAGATGGGACAATCGCTGCATCTCTTTGATGCACCACTGGCCAGAAATGGCTAAAGTCTGGCCCGGATAGGTCGAAAACATTGCTACTGTGCCCCACATCGAACGGGGTGGTGGAGAGAGCGATGAAGATTGGTCAAAAACCGGAACTCCCGGGAGCACTCGCGCAAACAGGGCTGTCCAAACAGACAAAAACCCCTGCAGCAGCGGAAGAAGCAACGAAAGGCGCAAGCTCGGCGTCGGCCGCTGGTGTGCCCGTTACGGTGTCCATGAGCGCCCGAACCCTTGCCCAGACGGCGCGAACGGCCGGAGATTTCGACGCCGGTCGGGTCAAGGCAGTGCGAGCAGCCATCGATCAAGGCACGTTCACCGTGGATGCCGGGGCCATTGCCGACAAGATGTTGTCGAACGCCCAGGAAATACTCACCCGCTCACGCGGGTAACCCGTTTCCCCATAACGTCTTCACCCGCACACAGGCACCATGCAACTGGAAGACGCGCTCACCACCGTAGAACACCAACTGCAGGTCATTTCTGCTGCGCTTTTGGCTGCAGATCCACAGGCGCTCGAAACGGGTAGCACCCAGCTGCGCAACGCAGCAGCACAGCTGTCACAAGTCATGGAACAGATTTCCCGGGAAGGTGTTGCGCCTGCTGGCCTGCAAAAGCGCCTGCAGGTCGTCGGCGCTTTGCTCGCGGTTCAGCGTGAGAGCCTGGCCCGCCTGGCGGCCATCACCGACCGGCAAGCCGCAGGTTTGCTACCCCCCGCAGATGCTGCCGCCACATATGGAAGCGCCATGGGCGGGCGCAATGCCGGGAGTGTGGCCCGCATCTACCGGTCTGCGAGCTGAAAATTTACGCAGGTGCGCAGTGGTGTGCGCACCCGGTGCTCGGTGAAGCGCCACCCACCCAAACAAACCACCCGGCTCAGTGGCTGCGCATTTTTGCGCGAAGCCGGGCAATCGACTGGCTGTGCAACTGGCACACCCGTGATTCCGTGACGCCCAGCACAGCCGCAATTTCCTTCAGATTCATGTCATGTTCGTAATACATGCCCATGATGTGCTGCTCCCGTTCGGGCAGGCTCTGAATGGCCTGAACCAAAGAGGTGCGGAGCCGGTGGTCGCGCAGTAGTTCGACGGGGTCGGCATCGCTGTCGGCAACGTGACGGTCCAGAAAACCATCGTCGTCTTCGTTGCCGTGGGTCATGTCTTCCAGGTACACCAGCTGGGTGCCCCGTACCTTGCCGAGCAGGCTTTGGTATTCGGGAAGGGTCATGCCCATGTCTGCGGCAATTTCTGACTCCAGGGGGCTGCGCCCCAGCTTTTGTTCCAGCCGACGCACGGCGTGTTCGATGTCTTTCTGGCTCTTGCGGGAGCTTCGGGACATCCAGTCGCCCTCGCGCAACTCATCCAGCATGGCGCCCCGGATGCGCTGGGTGGCAAAGGTTTCGAACTGAACCCCTTGAGTGACTTCGTAGCGGGACAGTGCTTCTGCCAGACCCATCATTCCCACCTGGATCAAGTCGTCCACCTCCACATTGGGGGGCAGCTTGGCAATCATGTGGTGGGCAATCCGTCGAACCAGCGGTACGTGCTGGCGGATCAGCGCATCACGGTCGAGCTGGCCTTTGGCGGTATACATCAGATCAGTGGCTCCGAGCACCATGCGAAGGCAGGCCGGTCAGGTTGTGGGTGGGCATTGCAGACAGCGATCCGCCAATGGTGCCCGCGTTTTCCAGCAGTTGCAAGGCCAGGCGCTGAATATCCTGGCCATTGTCAACAGACAGCGTTGTGGCGTGCATGCGCCCACCCAGGTGACGGTCTGCGCATTGCTGCAAGGTGCGCAGTGCACCCTGTGCTTTGCTGCGTTCCGGCGCTCCGTTGCCCTGCAGTACCGCAGCCACGGTACATGGCAGGCCGGCATGCAGCGCGATCTGCTTGAGGGTCTGGTAGCTCGTCAGCACACCTGCTGCCCC
>LNAP01003086.1_pt1 | contig 16092 bp, 15 predicted proteins | sample 602601 | NCBI WGS metagenome assembly LNAP01 (sample SAMN02440304, study PRJNA202911) | soil metagenome | biome: Subtropical and temperate rainforests or woodlands; isolation source: soil samples (1 kg each in a 20% v/v slurry with milli Q water) were... ... | reverse complement strand
GAAGATCAGTTTTGGCCTCTAAGGCCATCTTCTTTTTGGTTGGCATACATGCACCTCTTCAGCATGTTATGCCCACACACAAAATTTCTGACAGTCCCCCAAAAGCGGTCAGTGAACGACTAGTGGCGTAAGGTTCTGCCGCCTCTGCACTCTCTCGATCAATATCTCTATAAATCGAGGCGCCCTTAAGACTTCGTTTCAATCAAACGAGGACGCCCGGAAAACGACCTGCGAAAGCCTTAATAGCGGCCTCCATCTGGACGATGTCCTCTTCACCGTTTTCCACCCATCCTTGAGCTTGAGCCTTCGTGAGTAGCGCAAAGTCGATTGTCTCTTCCATTGTTGCAATGACCAGCCGTACGGAACGACGTAAATCAGCCCAAACACGGGCAACAGCGAGATCGCTAATGTCGGAGACCCCAACCGCCTCCATGTCGTGATAGGCCGCCCTCAACAGCTTCAGGCTCAAACGGCAGACGCCTTCACTGCCAGCAGCCTGGCCGCTAAACGCACCTTGATGGTTTATTAGGGTGAAAACTGCGTAACAGCCTGCCGAATAGGCTTTGCTCATAACGCCATATTGCTCCCACGCCTTTTCACTACGCCGCCTGCCCTCTTCAAGCCGGGTAATGACAAACGCCCCGACAATTGCACCAAGACCACCTATGGCCTGTACCCAACCAGCAGTATCCGCTGGCAACCAACCGTTCTTAACCCAGTACGCAACCGAGCCGACCATCATCCACAACGCGGCACTACCTACGATCAGCCACCACAATGCGAACAAGCTGCGCTCGACAAGTTTCTGTTTGATCTCCCGGGCGATCATTGCGATCCTTCCTATACATCTGCAAGGCTGATGCCTTCGACACTGGCAGCCAATTCAAGCGCCGTTTTTGCATCAATTTTATATTTCCCCAAAATCTCGACAGCTTTGCCGACTTTCTCTGGCAAATCGCGAGAGTGAGGGTCGCTCAAACTAAAAATCATCACGGTGAGTACACCTCTGACATGTGAAGCGATCGTCGCTCGGTTCACGGAGGTTTCCTGCTCAAAACAATTAGCCACCGACCCCAAATAGCGCTCGAAAATTGCGACCTCGGAACCGTCCGACGCCACACCAGCAATCATTTGTTTGTGAGTTTGCGTTGCAAAACTGTGCACATCGTTGATGTTTCGAAACAGCTTCAAAGCCGACAAGTGATCTAGGGCGGCCACATCGGCAACCCTTCGCCTCTCCTCATTGTTGCGCTGCTGGCGAGGCACAGCTATCGCAATACCAATACCGATAATAGAGCCAACTGCCTGAACCCAAGCCGGCCAGTCGGTGCCTTCTCGCGTGGACAGCCACATGAGAGGAAGAACTACGGCCGGTGAGACTACCAGGTAAATTAGAACAACCAGTGGGCGCACCTGCCACATGTAGTCGCGCCATTGTTTCGGGATCATAGCCCCTCCATCGCGGGTTTAAGGGCATCACCCCATCAGCGGCCGTCAATCACATCTAGCAACTTCTGATGGAGTTCATAGACCAACCGGCATTGAAGGTCGAGGGGTTTTCGAGAGCAAAGAGGGGCGGATTTTATTTTTCCACTCTAAATGTCCGTTTTTTGGCTGACAGTAGCCGCTCACAACGGCCAGCAATCGGTCATAAGCGAAGGTCGCTCGTGTCTTGTTACGAGCAGCAGTAACAGACCAAAAACAGGCCATGGACACGCTGCTTGTAACTTCGTAACCTCCATGTAGACCATGTCGCTTTTTCTCCCCACTTCATGTCGTGCCTCCACCGCAACTAGCACGCTGCTGAAGGGGTTGCCCATGGGCAAGGAACGTTATAGGACGCAAGTGGCGAAAAATATTATCCCGTCTGTGTAGACTACTTATAATTAGACATTCAAGAGAACTTGATGAACAACAAAAATTTAAATATTGCAGATTACTGCGCCTGCTTTATTGATTTGCTAGGTCAAAAAGACGCCCTCAAAGGTCAAGACCTAATGCCCTCTCTTGATGATGACATCAGCAAAGAAAAGTTCCTAGATATAGTCAGACAATCTGTTGGAGCCATTGGTCGTCTGCAATTGCACGCAGAATACTTCAGAAAAGAGGCTGAAAATCCCACAAGCTTTAGGGATTCACTATCCCCTGAAGATCAAAAGCTTTATGACCAAATGAAGCTACCTAAAGCAAAACAACAGCGTTGGTCAGACGGGTTGGTCTTCTATCACTCTTTGGACACCCAGCAAGCCAAGTGCCCAATGAATGCAGTAATTGAAATATTCATGCTCGCGGGCACTTTATGTTTACTCGGCCTAGCAGACAAACAACCAGTTAGAGGCGCGATTGAAACATCATGGGGCGTGGAGTTGCATGACAACGAGCTTTACGGCGCCGTCGTTGCTAATAGTTATCTTCTAGAAAGCAGCGTAGCTCAGTACCCAAGAATCGTAATTGGCGAACATACCATGAGCTATTTAAACGCCTACCTCCAAGACACTCCAAATACTGAAGACAAACTTCATCTTTATAACCGCAATCTTGCTGTCAAATGCATAAATATGACAGCTGTTGACCAAGACGGCTATCACATACTCAATTATCTCGGAGAGGAGTTTAAAAATAGCGTCTTCCATGACGAGAGCAAAGACCTTTACAACCAAGCCTATGCATATATTTGCGAACAATATGAGCTGCATAAATCCAGAAAAAATAGCAAGCTAGCTCTACGCTACACCTGGCTTAGAGGGTATTTTCACCAGCACAAGGGAGTTCATGTCTAAGAATGCGCTCAACTATCGCTCGCTTAGTTTGCTGGACGTCCAAAAGCTGCGCTTTTGGCCGCCCGTTAGCTTAATCGTTAGACTTCTTTGTATCGCATAAAGTCTGAGTAAATTGATTTATGCACAAATAGCGCTGAGGAGTGTTTTCTGCGCTTCTCAGCGCTTTTTTTGGGGGGGCAATTAGGGCCTAGTTGAGAAGGGTTCTAGCGCACTTGGGCAGTGTGGCAACTATCTTCAAAAGCGGAAGTACAGACGAGTATCAGGCCTGCGGTGTGCCTTTTTAACATCTTTTTATCGATAAGAACTTATTTAACCGCTCAAAGAGTGGCTCGTCGGTTTTCTCTGGAGTTCTAGCTCTGCTTGGCACTGATCACGATGCCAGTTCCGCCAAGCTGAAGCCTCGTCTTTATATGTCGCTGGACAAACGCGCCGCTGGCGGATCAACTCAACATCACTTGGCTCACGCGCGAAAATGTAGCGATCGGCGTGTTCAACGATAATTTTCTGGATAAAGCGGGCTGTCTCAATGTCTGGTTGGGTGCCCCGCTGTGAACGCCGGTTTCCGATGCAGGTGTAGAGAAGGTGTTTTGGGCTAAGGGGAAGGAGTATGTCTCCATTTTTGACGCTCCAGCCTCCGCCAAAGTTATAGTCGTTTGGGGCTCGGAAATTAAGCCGTATTACTGGGTTGTCAGAAGTTGGCCAGGAGATCCCCGGAGGTGCATGCAAGATCGTCCACCTATGAGCTGGTAAACGACCTAGGGTGTTTGTCAGCAAGTGCCGCATTTGCCATATCCAAAGCCGCCTTCCTACGATGGTTTCAGCTTTCAAATGGCCACCGCCATCGGGTAGAGACTCGATCGATATGTTGAAAAGGTCGATGGCGCCGTTGCCTTCTGTTGCGTGTCGAAGGGGCTCACCTCGCTTTATCGCATCCTCCATCTCCTGGATGGAACGATGCAATGTGTCTTCCATCAATGAGCCCAGAGTCTCGTTCTGACGACGGATGAAGTCTTTAAGTCGAGCAGGCGTGCGGACATCCTGTGCTACGGCGAAGCGTACGAGCTTCCTCCAGTCGGAAGGCGACAATCGCTCCTCACGAATAACTCGACCTATTACTTCCTCTGCGGGATTCTCGAATTCCCGGTCAAGCCATCGCTCAAATTCGTCCGTTTCTTCCTGACCTGCAAGATAGGTGTAGAGGTGCTGATGGAAAGCAATTCCTTTCAGTGACTGCGGCTTCCACAGGGGAACATTTTCACTTGGAACCAAAAGTCGATATGTCGCAATCTGCCCATCTATCGCCCACTGTTTAAGGTAGAGCTTCGGCACGTAGTGATTGTCTTTTCTTAGCTGCATAAGTGGCTTTCCGCGACACGTAGGACTTCGGCTTCTGTTCAGTTGGACTCGCTACTGGGGGTGGGGCTTGTGAGTAGAGGGCGCGTTCTATCCAGCACGAACAGTTCAAAAGCAACGCTTTCCTTGAAATCTTCGATGCTTGAAATCAACTCGACACTCCATCTAAACCAATTGTTTTTTAGTCGGCTGCATCCACTTGGCCGATTGCACTCGTTGGGCTCACTTAATTACTTAGAATCATTGCTCGAACCTTCACGGTACTGGAATGTTTCTGATACGAAGTCGATGAAGGCGACAGCTGATGCGACAGCAAGTCGGGCATGTCTAGGCTGTAGCCCTCGATGCTGTCCATCACGACCATGCCCTGTTCCGTACAGCCCCCGCAGTTGAGCCAAATTAGCGGTGAGTTGGGTCAAATTGCGCAGAATCAGGCGAATGTTCTCGGCGCCCTTTGTTTCGTCGGTAATACCTTCCGGTACAAGCTGCAGCTCTTTAGTAAGCTTTTTGGTGAGATCCCCAAGATCATCCGACTTTGTAAAAGGAACTGCTCGTTTGGTCAGAATCGATTTACAACAGGTTTCCACCAGCTCTTTTGCTGTGCCTATGGCGAGGGCAGGATCACGGTTGACCGCATTTTCTAATCGCTCAATCTCTTTCGCCATCCAACCCGCATTCAACGCATCTGCTACGGTCTTGGCACGCAGGACTGCACGTGACGAGTTGCCCTGTAGCTGACGATAGGAAAAACGAGGGCGCCCAGCGATACGCTCCTCTTCATACAGCTCCCAGCCGGCGAGCCGAAGCTGGTCGTTGAAGTGGCGTACCAACTTGATCACTTCGTCGCGGTCAGGGCGAACTACCGGGTGCACAATCTCGCAGAGGAATCGAAGAAATTGCTCTGCAGTACCGTCAATTAGTCCAAATCGACTGTCGCTAAAAACCCAATCCAGCTCCCAGTCGTCGTTGTTATGGCGATGCTGCCAAATGTCGCCGGCGGCATCCTTATAGCGGCTGTCCGTTGACGGCAGTTGTTGAAGGTCAAAGAGTCGGCTTAAAAACTCAGTGTCATCTAAGTCACCGTACCAGGCGACATTCTCTAAACGCAGACCATCTAGGACATTTATCCGGGTCTGTCGTGGAAGGTCAGACGTATCTGAACGCCAGTCGGCGCGCTGCTCCCTCGCCGGCACGATCTTGGCGGAGTACCAATCTTGGGTCTCATGTTCGATGGCCGTCTTCAATCTCGCGGTGATCTGTTCTTCCAGTTGCGCACGTTTTGCTCCGAGACGGGCGTAGTCCTGAGCGAGAAGCTTGAACTGAAACTCCCAAATGTTCGTGCCACCGTTCCAGTTGTCATATCCTGTCTGTTCTACCTGAGCTGGGTACTCGCGCACGATTGCTGCAGCGTCATTCATCCCCTCTGCACGCAGAAGTGCATGGATAGTGGCGAGTGTCTGCTCGATGTCTTCAGGCTGTTCCATTGTTTTGTACCGAGTCCTTGGTGGCGATATCGCAGCCTATCTCAGGCGGAGTACCGCTGCCCATTTTCAGGACTGGGTGTCTACGAGGAATCGACTTCCCTGCTGGCGTTTCCGCTTCCTAGTGAACGCCATACTGTCGCTTAGCTCATGGGCAGAACGACGATACATTTTCCATTGCAGTATCTGCATCTGGAATAGGGGGATCGGGCAGGGGGCCGCTGTTTTGGATGTGGGTGACGCTTAGCCACACACGCAGCAATTGGGCGGAGTAGGTGTTGGCCTGCGAATGATCATAAGCGACGATTACCAGCTTTCCACACGCCTGTACTTTTTCACCATTATGCGAAAGGACGACGAGATCGCCATGGATGCTCAGAAAATCTGCTTCGAGTGCGTGATAGATGCTTACCTTGGCAAACAGATCAAGCGTAAGGGCGTCTCCGATTCGTGCAGCCTCTGTGGCTCCAAACGAAAATGCATTCCGCTTGCCGAGATCGTGTCGAGAGTGAAGAAGGTTCTCCGTGTTTACATCGATGAAGGAGAGATCGATTTCCGATGGAGCGGCGATGGCTCCGTCCAGTATCAAAGCGGAGAAAGCATTGACGTCTGGGTCAGTGTGATCTTTGGCTGTGACAATGTAGAGCCAATTGTTACGGCTGTGTGCCGACATCTGACCTCGTACAGCAGTGACACCAACTATTCGAGGCGGCCCTTCATGCCAGATGAGATCGGCCACCAATGGGGTGATTTCCAGGACGGGATGATGCACGGCAACCGCTTCTTTAACGAAAGCGCTAAGACGTTCCTGGATTGGCTGTTTGATGGGCTGGACAAGTACTCCGCCTCATCGGATGAGCATGCGGTTGTACGTGAGCTGACACCTGAAAATGCCCCGTCGATTTATCGTGCTCGTACCTGCATGTCATCAGGGATCGTGAGGGAAGTCGCTGGCGACCCCGCACGTAACCTGGCCGCGCCTCCGAAAGAAGTAGCGGGCGAAGGGCGGATGAATCCGGCTGGAGTGCCGGCGTTCTATGGTGCCTTTGAGCGTAAAACCTGTGTGGCCGAGCTACGCCCTCCCGTGGGGGGCATCGTTGTCAGTGGAGAATTCAAGCTGAGACGGACTGTGAGGGTGTTGGACTTCGGGCGGTTTGAAAATGCGGATTTAGGTCCTGAGCCCAGCTTCTTCGACCCTAAGTATTTTCCAAAGACTCAGAGGCGCGATTTTCTTCGTTACATTCACAACGTAATCACAGTCCCGGTACTCCCAGGCTCTGAGAGGCAGTATCTGACGACTCAGGTCATTGCTGGCTACCTGGCTAATCACTGCAAGCCACGCATTGATGGCGTGATTTTCAAATCGGTGCAGAACCTGTCTGGAAGCAATATCGTACTGTTCTCGCACGTGGCATGTCCTGCCAGATCGTTGAGATGGGAGTTGAATGGGGTCTATGGCGTCAGCGGTCCCAGGTCAACTGACGCATCATGTATTGAGTATGTGGCCGGCAGCCTGGTGCATCACGCGATTCGTGGTGTGGCATACGAGCATGCTGATGAGTCGTTGCCGGATGGCAGACCCAAAGCTGTTGGTAACCGTGAGTGGTGACGGTCTGCTTCTGGCCGACTGTTGCCGTTCAAAGAAAAAATAAATTCGTCCCCTTTTCCCACAGGCGTTCGCCAATGCACGGAAAGGAGCTGGCGCACGGGATTCTCAATGATCACGCGTTTAGTCAGTCAGTGTGGCCAACACCTTTCCGTCCCTGCGCTGCACGATGGTCTTTGGCGCTATCGGCTGTGAGCCGTCGACGCCCGGAGGAGGGGTTATTAACCAGGCACCCGGATAGTCTTCCCGGACATGCAGCGGGTTGAAGCGGATAGCGCTTGCCGCCGCATAACGGCGCTCTGCGAGTGTCGCAACGTTCGAAAGCACCGCACTTTTGACTTCATAGAGCTTTCGCTCTGCGTCGAGCGTAATACTGGCATCCGCAAGCTCGAAATTATCGATACGCACGGGCACGCCTTCTGGCATATCGAGAACCCATCGGTCGGAATCTACAAACCCATCGGCGTAGACATTGCCGGTCGAAGCTCGGAGCGACGTGCCCTCGGGCAAGGTGATGCCATCGACTACATTGCCCTCGGCAAGCGTACAGGTGCTGAACGCCGATACGCCGCCATCAGGCTTAAGCTCAAACTCCATCGGTTGCAGCGCATCGCACCGCCAGCCGTTCTGCATCGTCGTGCCGTGGCCGGTTATCCGCATGTTCTCTGGCGTGAAGCCCACAATTTCGTATTTTTCGTTGGTTTGAATCGCGATGTAGCGGGCTACTTCGACGGCATCGATATCGACCATACGCACAGGGCTCGGAAACACGGCTCGTTTGAAGGATTCCCGTTGATCCGCAACGGCCAATTCGAGCTTCGTGCCTTTGGGCATGTCAATTTGGCCAAGGCGCATCGGCTCTGGCAGTTCAGGGCGATAGCTTGCTGCTCTCTCCCGTTCATAGCTACGCATCTGGAGATAAAAAGCCGCGGACTGCCACAGGGTAAAAAGTGCACACGCGGTGATGAGCGTGTAGGGCAGGAGGACGGGGCGGCGCCAGCGACCTGTGGCATATCGAACCACCAGCCGTATCGTCCACCCGAACCAGAAAAGCGTCGCGGCGAAGAAAAGGGCAAGGTAAAGCAGTAGTTCGACGGAGGGCAGTGCAACGGGGATCATGCGAGCCAAACTTCCTGAATGGGTGATGGGTTTGAACGCACCTGCGACAGAAAAAGGGCGAGTCCTTATGCTGCGCGTCAAATTCATTCGCATAAAGCGTCGGCAGGCACGTGAGCATTGCACCTGATTACAGATACATAACGGAGCCGTTAAGTCAGCCCTGCCTCACCACCAGCCGTTATTGCCTTCCACCATTTTCTTATAGAAATCGATGTTGGCGCGCAGGCCGTAGAACGCAGCGAGGCCAAAGTGCAGGGAGCGGGCAATCGTTCCAAAGCCAAAGTGCTCAAAAATAAGCCCTGCGGTCACAATCGCCAGCGCACCCAGCACAAAGTAAACGAGCCCTCGTTTCCACATGCCTTTGGCTACGTAGTAAATGGGGCCAAAGAAAAAAGCCAGGAAGTTCAGGCTCAGGGCTTTGCGCCGCTCGTGCTTAGATAGCTGTTTGAAGTTGGGAAGTTTCGAGCCGCCAGCATGAAAAATGGCGATAAAACGCTCCTTCCACTTCGGCGATACGTCCAACGCGTTAAGGCGCTCTTCACCGAGCGGCAGGTCGGCTACGCCGGTGCTGGAGGCAGGCGGTGCATAGGGGTTTGGCGATTCCACGTGACGTCCTTGTATAGGTCAGGCGATTGGTGCGGCGCAGTATGCGGCGACAATTCTTATCACCACAACCAGGACTGCGCCGGCGAACACATCGGTGCGCTAGCACAGGTCCATTTGTTCGAGCGCCACGCTGGGGCTTAGCGCGCCATCTTTTCCAGCAACCGAGCGCGCACCTGCGGCCATTCGCTGTCGATAATGCTGAAGCGCACCGAATTGCGCTTGCGCCCGTCCGGCATGATTCGCTCATGACGCACGATACCTTCCTGGGTTGCGCCTATCCGCAAAATGGCGGCACGGGAGTTGGCGTTCAATTCGTCGGTGGTGAATTGCACCCGCACGCAGTCCATCACCTCGAATGCATGGCGTAGCAGCAGAAACTTCGCCTCGGTATTGGCGCCCGAGCGCTGCGCCGATTGGCGTAACCAGGTGTGGCCGATTTCGAGCTTGCGGTTGGTGCGATCCACCTTCCAGAACCGCGTGCTGCCCAGCACCTGGCCGTCGCTATTGCGCACCACGAGAAACGGCATCACCGTGCCCGCCGCGCGGCCGGCCAACGCCGTGGCCAGGTAGTGTTCAACGGTGTCCGACCCCGGAATAACGGTGAGCTGCATTTCCCACAAACGGCCATCGCTGGCGGCCTCAAGCAGGCGCGGGGCGTCGCTGGCTTGCAGCGGTTGTAGGGACACCGCGGTACCGGTCAAAACGGGGTCTAGGGGAGAAGACATAAAGCTTAGCCACGCGCAATTTAAAGGAAGTGAGTGGGGCACCTGGGCGTTGAGACCTCTTAATTCACGAGGGTGCGCGCCAGTCTAGCTAGCCAAGCCGTTAAGCAAAGAGCCAATTTAGCCGTTTTCGCCGGTGCCATTTGACAGCGCCTGCTGAAGAAAGCGCACCAGCGCCATCGTCCGCGCTGAGCGGCGGCGCTCCTGGTTCAATACCGCATTCACAGGAAGCGCTATGGCGCGGTAGTCGCTCAGAACTGTGGTCACCTTGCCGCTCTCAACATCATCAGCAAACAACCACTCCGGCGACAGCGCCATGCCGACGCCGGACAGCACGAGTTCGCGGATGCCTTCGCTGCTGTTGCTGGTGATGTTGCCCTTGATGGTGACATCGATCGTTTGCCCATCGCGGGTGAAGTTCCAGATGTCGTAGTTATCCAGCAGCGTAAAGCCGATGCAGTTGTGGGCCTTGAGCTCGGCTGGCGAAAGCGGCGTTCCGTGACGCGCGAGGTAAGCGGGCGCGGCATACACCCTGCGCTCGGTGATGCCCAGTGGTATGGCCACCAACCCTTCATTTTTGACCCCGCCGATACGCACCGCCAGGTCGATATCTTCTTTGAGCAAGTCCTCCATTTGATCGCTTAGCCTGAAGTCGATCTGCACGTTGGGGTAACGCTGCAGAAACGTACCCAGCAACGGTGCTATGCACAGGCGCCCATAGCTGACCGGCGCGGTAATTCGCAGGCGACCGGCCACTTGCTCTTGGCCAGTGGTGAAGCTCAGCGTGGCTTCTTCCAGGCTGGCGAGGATGGCCTGGCAGTCGGCATAAAACCGCTGGCCCTGGTCGGTCAGTACCAGCAGCCGGGTGCTGCGGGTTAGCAGCGCGCCGCCCAGGTACTGCTCCAGCGCGAGTATCTGCTTGCTCACTGCCGGCTGCCCAATGTTCAGCTCCCGCGCGACCGCCGAAAACGACCCTCGCTCCACGACACGCACAAAGGTGCGCATGCTTTCGAACACGTCCATGGGCGATTACGCCTCTCTCAGGAATAAAACCTATGCCAGTTTAGCTGCTTATCGGAATTCACGGGCTGCGGCAACCTGTGGTCATCCACTCCGCAGAGGGCCCCATCATGAAGTCGGTCATGCTCGCCATAGTCGCTAAATCTTCGCAAACCCCGCTCACCGTTAATCAAATCGCCCGCCCTGTGCCAGGTGCTGGGGAGGTGTTAGTGCGCGTTCATGCTGCCGGCGTTAATCCGTTGGATATCAAGATTTCCACCGGCGCGGCGGCACACGCCAAGCAGCCCTTGCCGGCGGTGCTGGGTCTGGACCTGGCGGGCACGGTGGTTGAATTAGGCGAAGCCGTTGAGGGCTTTGCTGTTGGCGACGAGGTGTTTGGCATGGCGGGTGGCATTGGCGGCGCCCAAGGCGCCATGGCCGAGTACATCGCGGTGGATGCCAGGCTGATCGCCATCAAACCGCAACGCCTGAGCATGCGCGAGGCGGCCGGGTTGCCACTGGTGTTTATCACCGCCTGGGAAGGCTTGGTCGACCGCGCCAATGTGCGCGCCGGGCAGCGCGTGCTGGTGCACGGCGGCGCTGGCGGAGTAGGGCAGGTGGCCGTGCAACTGGCCAAGGCGCGAGGGGCTGAGGTGTATGCCACCGGCTCGGCTAGCAGCTTGGAATTTATTCGTTCGATGGGTGCGATCGCTATCGACTACAACGCCGAAGACGTCGACAGCTACGTACAGCGTTATACCGCCGGCGAAGGCTTCGACATCATCTACGACACCGTTGGCGGTAGCACGCTGGACAGCGCGTTCAGGTCGGTAACGGCCTACACCGGGCATGTGCTCAGTTGCCTGGGTTGGGGCCAGCACAGCCTGGCACCGCTGTCGTTCAAGGGCGCCTCGTATTCCGGGATCTTTACCTTATTGCCGCTGCTGTCCGGTAAAGGCCGCGAGCACCACGGCGAGATTATGCGCGAGGCCAGCCTGCTGGCTGATGCCGGCAAACTGACTATTCGGTTGAGCGAGCGGCGTTTTGCTTTGCACGAGGTCAACGAGGCATTCCTGCAGGTTGCCCAGGGCAGTAGCAGGGGCAAAACCGTGATTGACGTTGTCACCAGCCCCCAACGTGCTGATGACGAAGCCTGAGCGCAGCAGCTGACGACTTGAACCCAGGAACTGCCATGAATAACGACCACGCCCACCCGTTGTGGCAACGCACCAACTGGACGCTCAGCGCCGTCTGTTTGGCGCTGTGGACCTCGCTGTTTTTGACTGCGCTACCCGCCGCCGTTGCCGGTGAAGATGTGTCGACGCAAAAAATCGTCGACCTTGCCAACATCACTGAAGTGAGCCCGGGCGTGCACGTGATCGAGGACCGCCAGCATCTGTTTCTGGTGCCGAACATCACCATTATTGTCGGCCAAGACGCCGCGTTGGTCGTCGACACAGGCTTGGGCACCGCCAGCGCAGAACAGGTGTTAAAGGCTGCCCGCAAGCTGGCCGGTAACAAAAAACTGTACCTGACTATCACCCACTTTCACCCCGAGCACGGCTTCGGCGCGCAGGTGTTCCAAGGTCAGGCGACCATCATTTACAACCGCGCGCAACGCGACGAACTGCTGAAAAAAGGCACCGAATTTCGCGAGCTGTTTGCCAACAAATTGGACGTTGCACAGGCCATGAAAGACGTACGCCTGGTGACACCCGACGTGGTCTATGACCACGAAGCGGAAATCGACTTGGGTGGGCGCGTGGTGAAACTCAGCTACTACGGCCCTGCGCATACGCTTGGCGACCAGGTTATCTCGGTGCCCGCACAGGGCGTGGTGATACTCGGCGACCTGCTGGAGACCACGTCCTTCCCGATCATGCCGTGGTTCCCCGACCTGGCCGACACCGATGTCGACCCGCTGAACTGGCGAGAGATCTTTCGCACGGTATTGGCCAGCCATCCCACCGTGGTGATTCCGGGGCATGGCCGCGTCGGCAGCGCTGCCAGCATCGAAGCGGCCGCGGCGCATTTGGATACGGTTCACCAGGCCGTTTTACAGCGCTGCGCAGCCGGTAAAGACCTCGCCAGCCTGCAAAAGGAACTCACCCCCATGCTGGAAGCACAGCATCCGGATTGGAAGCTCAAAGACTGGATCTCGATGGAGATTCAAGCCTACTACCAGCGACTTTGCCGACACTGATAACGCGCGACTGCTCGACCTTCCGCTTGTTGTTTTAACCCGAGGATTTCCCATGAAAGTTCAGCGCCTACTCGCGCGTTTTTTACCCGCACTGACGTTTACAGCAGCCCTGATTAGTGGGCATGCCAACGCCGCAGACACACCATCGGCCTTGGACAAACTCAATGAATTCGGCCCCGAAGCTCAAGCCCTGGTTGCACGTGTTGGTACATGGGACGTGACCATTACCAGTTGGCAAGGACCAGACGCAAAGCCAGTGGTAATCAGTGGGTTAGTGGCGCAACGGCGCATGATCGGGCCAATGCTCGAAGAAGTGCTGCAGCCGGTTTCCGGCACGCCGGGAGCAACTTTTAGTCGGGCAGATTTCTTAACCTTCAACCGCCTGGAAGGACGCTGGCAATACATGTCCATGGACAGCCGCGTACCGGATGGATTGATGACCGCCTATAGCCTCGACGCCGACCCGGAACAACGCGTGTTCATGAGCTTTCTTCCCTTCGCCTCGCCAAGCCTGAGCAAGGACGGGGTGATCGGCCAATTATGGCGAATGGAGCAGGTCATCCGCCGTGATGACGCTGACCATGAAGTAAAAGAACAGTACTTCACAGTGGCTGGGAGCCAGCCGGTTAAATGGCTAGGCAATCGCTACAGCTATAGCCGCCGCAAATAGGGCGGGGCGAGCGCTAATCGCGGTACTGTCGATGTGCTCTAAAGCGCATCGGCCTGCGCATGTACTGGTGCCATGGGCGTCGATTTATCGGCACTACGCCATAAATGAAAGGCCAGCCTCTTCAGCGAACATCAAGCCTTTGGCAAGTTTCTGCGGTGCTTTCTGTTGTTCTGACCAATGGGGGAATTGGGCAGTCTGGTCGCCGCCTTGCCATTTGAGGCGAAGGTTGGTGAAAAACTGGCCAGGCGTTGGAAGTCTTTTTCCTCGGCTTTTAAATAGCGCTGTAGTTCTCGCAGCCACTCTGTGCGCACGGACTTGTCTTTGATCCGTACTTTCAGAATCAGGCCTTCACTGGTGATGTGGTGCGCGAAGGAGTAGCCCCAGTGGTCGGCTTCGGCTTTGATTTTCTGATGGGCTTAAAAAAAGACGGGCTGCTGGCCCTAAGAAGGGCAGGGCCTGGGCAAAGGCGCCCGGCCGGTATGTGATCCATCACAGTACTACTTCCGATTAAAGCAGCGTCCTGAGGGGCGTGCGGAAAGAACCCATGTCGCAGGCTTACCAAAGCCGTTCATGTTCAGGTTTGGCGGTGTGGGAATGCAACCGCCGCTATGGGTTGTGCGTGATTGGGTTGGCATTTACTTGTTCTGGTTATTCCCAATGACCTCCAAGACCGAGAGCACTGCAGGCGCTAATTCAAACGAAGGGTCCCGCTCTGTCAAAGACTGGGAGCAGACGAGACTCGCTGTGGGGCCGTATCGTTCTTGGTGTTTGCATTCTGCATTGATGAGCCTCACTCATAGCCGTTAGCGGTTATTCGCGGGTAATCCTCTGGGTTTGTAGCTGTTAAGTTTTGCCGCAGTAATCCACCGCACAGGCTCTGGCCGGCGTGGGTCTAGGCAACGCGAACAGAGGTTCTTATGAATAAGCTCGCTGCTACAACCGTTTTACTTTCCGCATTGGCCGCCGAAGCGGGTGCTGCTGAGGCTCAGCGGGTCACGGTAAACCCGGTTGGTTCACAGCCTTCGGCCGTTGGCCCAGCTGATTATTTCACTGGCAAGGTGCGGGTTGATTCGCCATTTAAGGGAACCGGCGCAGCGCGCATTGGCGGCGCGACTGTGACCTTTGAGCCAGGCGCCAGAACGGCGTGGCATAGCCATCCCTTGGGGCAAACGTTGATTGTCACCGCAGGCATGGGTTGGGTGCAGCAGGAGGGCCAGCCGCTGCAGCAGATCAAGCCGGGCGACACCGTGTGGATTCCAGCCAATACCAAACACTGGCATGGCGCGACGGCTAGCACCGGCATGAGCCATATCGCCATTGCCGAGGCGCTCGATGGCAGCGTGGTGACGTGGTTGGAAAAGGTCAGCGACGAGGATTATCCAAACGCCCCGTAGTGGCTGAGCCTACGCAGGCGGTAAGCGCTCAACGCGCAGCGCTTCTACCACCAGTGAAAACGCCGGTGAGGGTTGCCGGCGGCTGGGGTAGTACAGGTGAAAACCGCTGAACGGTTCGCACCAGTCCTCCAGCACGCGAACCAGTCGGCCTTCGGCCAGGTGCGGGGCAAATTCGTCTTCCGGTAGGTAGGCAATGCCCAGCCCACTTACTGCCGCATCAGCAATGTGCGTGGTGGAGTTGAATAGCAGTTGGCCGTCTACGCGCACTTTGAGCTTTTTGCCCAGGCGCTCGAATTCCCAGGCATCCACGCCATCGTAGGTGGGGAAGCGGATGTCGATGCAGCGGTGCGCGGCCAGATCGCGCGGGTGTGCGGGCATGGGCTGTTGCGCGAAGTAGCTGGGGGCGGCGACTACGGCCATGCGTACGGGCGGGCCAATAGGCACGGCAATCATGTCTTGCGCCACCGTATTGCTAAAGCGCACGCCGGCATCAAAGCGGTCGGCGACGATATCGCGAAAGCCATAGTTGATATCGAACTCCAGCTTTATATCCGGGTAGCTCAGCAGCAGCGGTGTGAGCTTGGGCAGCAGGGTGGTTTTGATGATGTTGTCACCGCAGGTGATGCGCACCGTGCCGGCTGGCTTGTCGCGCAGCTCGGTTAAGGCGTCTACCTGCGCCTCAATTTCATCGAAGCGCGGGCCGACTGCCTCTAGCAGACGCTCGCCGGCCGCGGTCAGCGAAACGCTGCGCGTGGTGCGGGTGAGTAAGCGAATTTTCAGCCGCGCTTCGAGGCCTGAAACCACCTGGCTGACCGCCGATTGGGTGACGCCCAATTGCACTGCGGCGCGGGTAAAACTGCCCACGCGCGCGACGGTAACAAAGGCAAGTAGATCATTGAAGTTGTGTTTGGCCATGGCTTAAACCCTTCGGCTACTGATTAGCTTTATTTATAGCCGCATTAATCATTGATTAGCTAATCAAAATCTCGTTGCTGCGTAACACTGCTCCCCCATCACTGCGCCTCTGCATGACAAGTGGCGAGCTTCGCGCTAACGGCCAGCGTTGCCGTTAGCGTTCCTTTGAAAGGATACCTCCATGAAAAAGCTCTTTGTGATGCTCGGGTTTTTAGTCAGTTCATTCACCGCCTCAGGAGCCGAT
>LNAP01010673.1_pt1 | contig 16094 bp, 3 predicted proteins | sample 602601 | NCBI WGS metagenome assembly LNAP01 (sample SAMN02440304, study PRJNA202911) | soil metagenome | biome: Subtropical and temperate rainforests or woodlands; isolation source: soil samples (1 kg each in a 20% v/v slurry with milli Q water) were... ... | reverse complement strand
GCCTTGCGCTGGGAGCGAGTGATTTCTGCAACGGGAATCAGGAAACCGAGGGACTTACTAAATATCAGGCGAAAACAGCGCTTGTTCATGACCGACTCCATTCGAGGAACTATCGGTCAAGAATAAAAAATCACTCCCGTACAGGCTGTAGGATCGCTCGTAAGCCCGGCCATGATTGGCGCCGCAGGCGGTCGGACGGAGTGCGTAAAAACGCAACTCCGCAGCAGGCCTTAGGTCGGCACAGCGCTAAGCCCGCGTAAACGCTCGCTCAGGCTTTCGTGCAGCGCCCTGCTCTTAAGCACTTCGAAATGGCCGTGGGGCAATGGCCGATGCCACAGCGGCCGGCCATACAGTGCGTCGAGTTGTTGCGAGGCGCTGCGTTCGCGGTTTTCGGCCCACCAACAAACGGGTTGTATATGGGTGTGCGGCAACCGATCCAATGCCAGGGCCAGGTCGTCCAACTGCAAGGTGGTGCGCAGCCAGTTGAGCTGTTCCTCTGCGCTTAGGCCCAGCGCTACCAGAGCAGCGCTGCCTTGCAGCAGGGGCAGCACCTCGCGTAGGTCGAGTTGTTGCCAGCCCTGCCCCTGCCAGCGTTGACACAACGCAGCGACTTGCGCCGGCTCGGCCTGCATGGCCAATAGGCGCTCTTGCAAGCGCTGCTGCCATTGCGGCGCCTCCAGCGCAGGCTGCGGCAAATAGCTGTCGACCAGGCCGACAAACGCCACCTGCGCCCCACGCTGTTCCAGCTCGGCTGCCACCAGCAGACTCAAGGCCCCACCCAGCGACCAACCCAACAAGTGATAGGGCCCGCTCGGTTGCATGGCCATAAGGTAGTCGGCGTAGTCAGCGGCCATGTTGACGAGGGAGTCGTCTCGCCACTGGCTATCCAGAAGCATGCGGCATTGCACGCCGTGCACGGCCCAGTGTGGCTCCAGGGCTTTGGCCAGCGGCGCGTAGTCGAACACCGTGCCCTGCCCGCCATGCAGGCAGAACAGTTGGTGGCGGGCGTGTTGCCCCTGGTTCAGGGCCAGCACCGGCCCACGATTGCTCTCACCCTGCACCAGCTCGCTAATTCGTGGGCTGGCCATCAGCGCTTTAAGCGATAGAGCGAAACCGGGAATGGCTAATTGACGGACGCGGCTGATCACTTCCAGGGCCAGAATCGAGTTGCCGCCGAGTTCGAAAAAGCTGTCGTCGAGGCCGATGTTCTGTACCTGCAACACCTCGCTCCATACCGCCGCCAACTGTTGCTCCAGCGCGGTAACTGGCGCGCGGTAGGTATCGCTGCGCTCCAGGCTAGGCGTTGGCAGCGCGTGGCGGTCGAGCTTGCCGTTGGGGTTCAGCGGCATGGCCGGTAGCGCGACTAATTGCGCCGGCACCATATAGTCGGGCAACAGCTGGCGCAATTGCGCGCGCAGGCTGGCGCATACGGCGTTTTCATCACCAAGGTCGGGCGCCAGCACCACATAGGCAAGCAGGCGTTTGCTGCGCTCCTCGCCGGTTACTGTCACCACGGCTTCACGTACTTCACTAAGGCCAAGCAAGGCCGATTCGACCTCGCCCAGTTCAATACGGAAGCCACGAATTTTCACTTGATGGTCGACGCGACCGAGGTAATCGACCACGCCATCGTCGCGATAACGCACCAGGTCGCCCGTGCGATACAGGCGACCGCCATTGCTGCTGAATGGATCCGCCACAAAGCGCTCAGCCGTCAGCCCAGGGCGCTGGTGATAACCGCGCGCCACGCCTTCGCCGCCGATATACAACTCGCCGGCGATGCCCAGCGGCACCGGTTGCAGATCGGCGTCCAGCACATAAGCGGTGCGCGCGCCGACGGGCTGCCCGACCGGCATATATTGCGCATCGAAACGGGTGTCCGGGTACGCGCGCCAGAGCAGCGGCGTGATCACCGTTTCGGTGGGGCCATAGCCATTGATAATGCGCGCCGGCTGCAACACCCGTTGAATCTGCGCAAAGGTGGCGCGGCTAGTGCCCTCGCCGCCGACGGTGTAGGAGCGAATCGGCAACTGCCGCCCCGCCTCCCCCGCGTACTCGGCCAGCTGTTGCAAGTAGCTGGGGGTAAAGCAGGCGATGGTGATGCCATAGCGGGCGATTTCCGCACAGCAGCGTTCGGCGTCCCACAGTTCGTTGTCGCGCAGCATCAGCAGGCTGCCGGATACCAGCGGCACCAGCCAACGTTCGTGGGCGCCGTCGAAGTTGATTGAGGCAAATTGCAGCTCGCGGTCCTCGGGCGTCATGCCGTAACGCTCGGCAATCGCCAGGCAGTGCATGGCCAGCGGGCCATGGCTGACAGCCACGCCTTTGGGTTTGCCGGTGGAGCCGGACGTGTAGATCAGGTAGGCGAGGTTGTCTGAACGCACCCGGTAGTTGCCGTTCTCAGCGCTGTACCCGTGCAGGTCAGCGCCATCGGCCGTGACCAACAACCGTTGCACCGGCAGTTGCTCCAGCAGCGTGGCCTGGGTCAGCAACAAGGCGATGCCACTGTCTTCGACCATATAGGCCAAGCGCTCGGGCGGATGCGCGGGGTCTAGCGGCACATAGGCGCCGCCGGCTTTGAGCACGGCAAGCAGGCTGACGGTCATGGCCAGCGAACGTTCGATGGCGATGCCGACGCGCACTTCCGGGCCGACCCCGTATTCACGCAACTGCGCGGCCAGGCGATTGGCCCAGGCGTTGAGTTGCTGATAGGTCAGGCATTGCTCACCGACGCGCAGCGCTTCGGCATCCGGGCGCAGCAGCGCTTGCGCTTCGATCAGCTGATGCACGCAACGCTGCTCGGCTGGCTGGTGTAAGCCTGAGGCATTCCAGGTTTGCAGCAGCAACTCACGCTCATCGCGCGTGAGCATGTTCAGCTCCGCCAAGGCGCGATCAGGCCCTGCGACCATGCTCTGCAACAGGTTTTGCCAATGCGCGAACAGGCGCTCCACCGTGCCGGCCTCAAATAAGTCGGTGGCGTAGGTAAAGCGCGCATGCAGCGCCTGGCCCTGTTCAACGCAATCCAATACCAGGTCAAAGTTGGCGGTATGGCGTTGCCCGCCCAGGGCTTCGATCTGCAAGCCGGCGAGCGGCGCTTCGCCCATCGGCATATCGCTCTGGTGGAAATAACGGGCTATGGCTGAGGCTACGCTGCGGGCGCAGCACTTCCACCAGTTCTTCGAAGGGCAGGTCTTGATGGGCCTGGGCGTCTTGCAGGGTGCGTTTTACCTGCTGCAACAGACCGCGACTGCTAACGGCACTGTCGAGACGACTGCGCAGCACCAGCGTATTGACGAAAAAACCCAGTAAGTTTTGGGTTTCCGTGCGATTGCGGTTGGCCGAGGGCACGCCGACGCAGATATCCGTTTGCCCGCTGTAGCGTTGCAACAGCAGTTGGAATGAGGCCAGCAGCAGCATAAACAGACTGCACCCTTCGGCCCGCGCCAGTTGCCGCAGGCCATCGGCCAACGCCATCGGTAGTTCCTGACCCTGTTGTGCGCCGCGATGGCTAGGGCTGGCCGGGCGTGGGCGATCACTCGGCAGCTCCAGTACGCTGGGCGCGCCGTGCAATTGCTGCTGCCAATACTGCAACTGGCGCTCACGCTCGCCAGCGGCCATCCAGTGCCGCTGCCATAGCGCGTAGTCGGCGTATTGCAGGGGCAATGCTGGCAGTTGTGGCGGCACATCCTGGCTGAAACCTTGGTACAGCTGAACCAGTTCCTGCACCAGCAATTGCAACGACCACGCATCACTGACGATATGGTGCTGGGTAAGAATCAGCACCTGATCGTCCGGTCCCAGGTGCAGCAGTTTTACCCGCAGCAAGGGGCCGTTAACCAGGTCGAACGGCTGCTCGATTTCTCTGGCGATTGCCTTCTCGAGCGAATCCGCAGCAACGTCCTCTTCAAGCACATGCACGCGCCCTCCAGCGTCGATGCACTGATACGCCAGCCCACCCTCTTGCACAAAGCGTGTGCGCAGCACCTCATGGCGCGCCACCAGGGCATCGAAGCTGCGGCGCAGCGCCGGCACATCCAAATGCCCCCGCAAGCGCAGCACGCTGGGCATGTTGTAGGCGCTACCGTGCGGTTCCAATTGCCAGAGAAACCATTGCCGCTGCTGCGCATAGGAGAGCGGTAAGCCCTCACGCTCGGCCAGCGGCACGATAGGCAGGCGCGCCAGGTCGACGCCCTTTTGCGCCAATAAGCGAAACAGTTCGGCGCGCTTGGCGTTGCCCAGCGGGCGGATGCGTTGCACCAGCATCTCGGTTTGGCTCATGGCCGCTTGCGGATTAAGCATCGACCGCCTCCAGTTCATCGAGGGTGGCGAAAATGGTGTCGAAGTCATCCGCAGGCACGCGGCTGTCGATCACGGCCGCCAATTCGGCCACCGTACTGGCGCGGTAAAACTCCTGCATCGGCAGGTCGATGCCCAGCTGGTTTTTCAATCGCGAGATCAGCCGTACCAGCAGCAAGGAATGGCCGCCCAACTCAAAGAAGTTGTCGTGCCGTCCTACCCGCTCGACGTGCAGCAACTCCTGCCACACCTGCGCCAGCTGCATTTCCAGCTCGCCTTGCGGCGCGGCGAAATCGCCTTGCAGCGCGTGGCTTTCGATGCTCGCCAATACCTTGCGATCGAGCTTGCCGTTGGCATTTAGCGGCATGCTGTCGAGCAGTACCCATTGCTGCGGCACCATATAGTCCGGCAACTGGCGTTTCAGCGCGGTTTTCAGGCTATCGCGCAACGTGCGTTGCTGCTGTTCATCGGCGTTGGCGGCGGTTGGCACCACATAGGCGACCAGGTGGCGACCACTGACTTGGTCTTGCGCCAGCACCGCGCTGTCGCGCACGCCGGGCAGTTCGCTAAGGCGCGCTTCGATTTCGCCCAGTTCGATACGAAAGCCACGGATTTTTACTTGGTGATCGCGACGACCGACGTACTCCAGCACACCGTCATTGCGCCGCCGCGCCAGGTCGCCGGTGCGGTACAGGCGTTGGCCAGGCTCGCTGGCGTAAGGGTCTGGCACAAACGCCAGCGCCGTGCGTACCGGGTCGCCGACATAGCCGCGGCCCACACCGGTACCACTCACACATAGCTCACCCACCGCCCGCACACCCACCAGCTCCAGCTGACCGTCGAGCACATGCAGCCTGTTGTTATCGGTGGGTAAACCGATGGGCAGATACACACTCGCGCAGTCGCCTTCGCTCACCCGCGTCAGCGACACATCGTCTGAGCACTCGGCCGGGCCATAGGCGTTGATCAGCGCAATATGCGGATAGCGCTGCAACCAACGCCGGGCCAATTCCGGCGGCATGGCTTCACCAGTAGTCAGTAACCAGCGCAGCCCCGGCAAGGCAACCGGTTCGCCATCGAGCATGCCCTGAATCAGCGACGGCACGCTTTCCAGCACACTGATGCCGCTGGCGTTGACGTGGGCGAGCAAGGCCTGCGGGTCGTGGGCAATCTGGTCCGGGACGATCTCTACCCGTGCCCCACACAGCGCGGCGGTGAGGAACTGCCAGACGGAAATATCAAAGCTTTGCGAGGCGGTCTGGGCGATCACATCGTTGGCGCTGAGGTGCAGGTACGGCAGTTTGCTCAACTGGTTATTGAGCATGCCGGCCTGCTCCACCATTACCCCTTTCGGTAAGCCGGTAGAGCCGGAGGTGTAGATCACATAGGCCAAGTGCCGAGGGCCGATCGGCAACTGCGGCGCCTTGGCGTCATGGCTTTGTTGCAACTGCTCCCAGACCAATAACTGCGGACGTTGGCTCGCCTCCACCGCCGCCAAAAGCGGTTGCAAGACCGGCACGCATTCGGCGGTGCAAACCAATACCGGCGCGCGGCTCAAGGTGAGGATATGGCGCAGGCGTTCGGCGGGAAGGTGTGGGTCTAGTGGCAAATAACCGGCTGCGGCTTTCAGCGTGCCGACGATCATGCCCAGCAGCGGCAAGCCGCGCTCGGCCAGCAACGCGACCGGTTGGTCCGGCTGTACGCCGGCTCTCAATAGCGCTTGGGCCATACGATTGGCCTGCTATTCCATTGCTCGCCGGCGCAACTGGCCGCCACGCGCTCAGCGTTGAGTGCCGCTTGCTGTTCGAACAGCAGCGCATAGCCCTGTTGCAGCGGGTAGTCGCGGGTCGATTGATTAAAGTCGTGCAGCAGCTGTTGCCGCTCGCTCTGCGCTAACAGCGGCAAATCATCGAAACGCTGTTGCGGCTGTTTGGCCAATTGCAGCAGCAGGTAGTTAAAGTCGGCCAATAGCTGTTGCACGGTGGCGTGGTCAAACCAGCGCTGGTCGTAGGACAAATGCAGGCCCAGCGCCTCGCCTGGGTAGATCACCACGGTCATCGGGTAATTGGTATGGGTGCGGCCCGAATCCGAAGTCACGTTAAGGGCCTGCGCCTGTTCCATCACGCCGTCTTCCATGGGCGCGTTTTCAAATACAAACAGGCTGTCGAACAGCGGTTGGCCTTTGCCGATTTCGCTACACGCTTGAATGTCCACCAACGGCAGATGCTCGTGCTCACGCAGGCGCAAATTGAGGGCAAACAACTGCTGCAACCACTGGCCGACGCTAGCGCCACTGCCGGCCTCCGGTAGCTGCACGCGCAAAGCGATGCTGTTGATAAACAGGCCGACGGTGCGCTGCATATCCGGCATATCCACCGGTCGCCCGGCCACGGTCACGCCAAATAACACATCGCGGGCGCCGCTGTAGCGGTGCAGCACCAGCGCCCAAGCGGCTTGCACCAGGGTGTTAACGGTTAATTGCAGGTGTTGCGCGGTGGCTTGCAGTTGTCGGGTTTGCTCGCGGCTCAGTTGAGTTTGGCAATCGCCGATCAGCGAATGGCTAGCATCGCGCAGCGGCTGACGGTCGAACGGCAGGCTGGTGGGTTGTTCAAAGCCGGCCAACTGTTCGCGCCAGAACTGCTCGGAGGCTGGGCGGTCTTGCTGCTGCAACCAGGCAATAAAATCGCCATAGCGCGACGCCGGCGCCAGCTCGGCGGGGCGCTGTTCAGCCAGGGCGGCGTAGAGAGCGAAGAACTCGTCCATCAACAACGAGCGGCACCAGGCATCGATCAGAATGTGATGGTTGCTCAGCACAAAGCCAAAACGCTGCTCATCCAGTTGAATCAAGCGCAGGCGAAACGGCACCGCCTGTTGCAGATCGAAACCGGCGCGACGCTCGTCAGCGAGCATCTCCAACAGCGTGCGCTCATGCTCGCTAGCAGGCACATCGCGCCAGTCATGAATCTGCACATCTGGCGTGGCGACGCGCTGCACTACTTGCACCATGCGTTCGCCCACGCCCCAAGAGAACCGTGTACGCAAGGCGTCATGACGCTGGGCCACGGCCTGCCAGGCTTGGCGGAAACGTTCGGTGTCAATGGCGCTGTCGACGCTGTAGCAGTACTGCATCATGTAAATGCCCGAACCCGGCTCCAGCAGCGTGTGCAGCAGCAGGCCTTCCTGCATAGGCGACAGCGGGTAAATGGCTTCGATCTGGCGCAGGTCAAAGGGCAATTGCTGTAGCTGCGCTTGAGTAAACCCGGCCAGGGGGAAATCACTCGGCGTAGCCCCGCCAGCTCTACTGCTTAGGCAATGGGCGATAAGGTTTTGCAGCTCGTGCACGTAGTGCTCGGCGAGGTCGGCGATCACCGACTCATCGAACATTTCCCGGCTAAAAGTCCAGCCCAATTCCAGCTCACCGTTAAGCACCTGGCCGTTAATGCTTAGCCAGTTAGCGAGGTTGTTGTGCGCGCTTTGCGTGGCGCCCACGCTTTCGCTGGCCGGGGCAAATAGGCCGTCTTCGGTAAAGCTTTGGTCGAACTGGCCCAGGTAGTTAAAGGTCACCCGTGGTTGCGGCAAGGCGGCCAGGGTTGCCTGCTGTTCGGCGTTGCCCAGGTAACGCAAAGCACCAAACCCGACGCCCTTGTTTGGCACCGCGCGCAGTTGTTCTTTGATGGTTTGGATGGACTCGGCCAAGTCTGCCGATGGGGTAAGTGTTAGGGGGAACAAGCTAGTAAACCAACCGACGCTGCGCGACAAATCGATATCGTCAAACAGCCCGTCGCGGCCGTGGCCTTCCAATTGAACCAGCGCGCTGCCCTGCCCACTCCACTGGCACAGCGTGCGAGCCAAGGCGGTGAGCAGCAGGTCGTTGACCTGGGTGCGGTAGGCGGCTGGAGCTTGTTGCAGCAGCTGTTGGGTGTGCTCAGCGTTGAGGCGGCAATACACGCTGTGGCTGTGCTCAATCCGCAAGCTGGCCCCGTCACGAGCCCCAGGCAAACTCCCGTAGGGTGTGCCGTGCGCACCGGGCGTTCCATTCGAGGACGCAGTGGTGCGCGCAGCACACCCTACGAGGCTTTTGTAATCATCCGAATCCGCAAGGACACGCGAAACGCTTTCGTAGGGTGTGCTGTGCGCACCAGGCGTTCCATCCGAGGGCGCAATGGTGCGCGCAGCACAGCCGACCCAATAGCTGAGTTCGGCGGCGCCGGCTTGTTGCGTCCATTGGCTTAGGCGTTCGGCCCAGTGTTGTTGGCTTGGCGCCGGTTCCAGCGTTTGGCCGCTGCACAGCACTTGCAAGTCTTCGAGCAGCACGCGCCAGGACACGCCGTCTACGACTAGGTGGTGAATGACCAGGAGCAAACGTTGGCTGCCATCTGCCAAGGTGAATAACACCGCCCGCAGCAGCGGGCCGTTGTGCAAATCGAGACTGCGTTGCGCCTGCTCAGCAATAGCGGTGAGTTCCGCCGTATCGGCAGCCGCCCGCTGCCACAACAGTTCGCTATCGGCCGTCGCTCGCGCTCGTGCCAGCCAACGGTTGCTCTCACGCTGGAAGCCAAAGCGCAGGGCTTCATGCTGTTGCTGCAAACGCTGCAAGGCGGCGCTCACTACATCCGCGTTCAAGGGCTGACGCAGTTGCAAAAGCACGGCTTGGTTGTAGTGCTGCGGTTGCTCCAACGCTAACTCAAAGAAGCGCTGTTGAACTGGCAGCAACGTGCTCTCGGCCGCCGTTGGCAACGGCGCGGCAACCTTGGCCGTCACCGCTTTGGCCACCTGCGCCAGTTGCGCGATGGTTTGTTTTTCAAATAGCTGGCGTGGCGTCAGTTTCAGGCCTTGGCGTTTGGCCCGGGCGATAATTTGCAGGCTGAGAATGGAGTCGCCGCCGAGTTCGAAGAAGTTATCGTGCACGCCGACTTGGGCCACCTTAAGCACGTCCTGCCAGATCGTCGCCAATGTGTTTTCCACCTCGTTACCTGGGGCGGCGTAAGACGATTGCGGCACCTGCGGGCCAGGCAACGCGCGGCGGTCGAGCTTGCCGTTGGCGGTCAACGGTAGCTGTTCCAGCAGCACGATATGGGCCGGCACCAGGTAGTCGCTGAGCTGCGCTTGCAGCTGTTCTTTAATCGCCTGAGCGCTCAGGCTGCCGACGCAGTAGGCCACCAGTTGCAGCTGTTCCTGTACAGGCACAGCGAGCACAGCGGCATCGTCTATACCGGGCAGTTGGCGCAGCACCTTGGCCACTTCGCCGGGCTCGACGCGGTAGCCGCGAATCTTCACTTGGTCATCCGTGCGCCCAAGAAAATGCAGCAGGCCATCGGCCGTGCGCCGCACTCGGTCACCGCTGCGGTACACGCGGGCACCGGGTGGGCCATAGGGGTCGGGCACAAAGCGTTCGGCAGTGAGCGCGGCTTGGCCCAAATAGCCTTGCGCGACGCTGGCACCGCCGATAAACAGCTCGCCCGCCACCCGTTCCGGCACGGGATTCAGCAGGTCATCCAGCACATACACATGCGCACCGGGCAGCGCCGTGCCCAGCGGCACATTGCCCTGCTCCAGCTCGCCCTGCTGCTCATGGGTGAGCACGCCGACCGTGGTTTCGCTGGGGCCGTAATGGTTGATCACCCGGCAGCTCGGCTTTAACTCACCTACGCGCTGATACAGCGCCTGCGAACAGGCCTCGCCGCCCATTATCAAGGTGTGGCTGGGCAGCACATCGGCCGTACTGGCAGCTTGCAGAAGACCGTTTAGGTGGCTGGGCACAATCTTCAACACGGCGATCTGCTGCGCGGCCATATAGGCGGCGAAGCGGTCGGGGTCGAAGGCCAGTTCCTGCTCCAGCACATGCAACGGGCGACCGGAACACAGCGCGCCGAATACCAAGGTGTGGCCCAGGTCGGCGGCGATGGTCGAGACCAGCGCCATGCTCGCGCCTTCCGGCAAGGCCAAGCGCTCCAGCACGCCATCGACATAACTGGCCAACGCGCCATGGCTGACCACTACGCCCTTGGGTTGGCCGGTGGAGCCGGAGGTGTGAATCACATAAGCGGGACTTTGCCGGTGCAGCGGTATTGGCTCTAAAGCTTCGACGTGTTGCCAGTGCTCAGGCGCATAGCGCAACGCGGGACAAGCCAATTGGTCGTGGCGGGCATCATCGGCGGCCAACACCACCAGCTTGGCGTCCGTACGTGCCAGCATCTGTGCCAGGCGTTCGCTGGGCGCTTTGACATCCAGCGGCATATACACCGCACCCACTTTTAGCGTGGCCAGCAGGCTGACCAGCCACTGTATGGAGCGCTCCAGCAGCACCGCGACTGGCATACCCGGGCGCACGCCCAAGCCCTGCAAGTGCGCCGCCAGGCTATTGGCCTGGCTATCCAGCTCGGCATAGCTCAGGCGAATGTCGCCATACACGGCGGCCAGGGCTTCTGGCTGGCGGCTCACTTGTTGATCCCAGCGCTGCAACACTAATGGCAGCTCGCTACGGTCGCTGCTAACCAAGGGTTCGGGGTTAGGCAGCAGGCTTAACAGCGGCGCATCCGGCTGCGCCAACACCTGCTCAAACAGCTCGCGCAGGCTGGCAATAAAACCGTCGATGCTAGCCGGCTGATAGAGGTCGCTGGCATAGGTCATCTCCCCCAGCACGCTGTCGCCACTGTCGGTGATATCCAGGGCCAGGTCGAAGTGGGTGCCGACTTTATCCAGCGGGTATTCCGCCACGCTAAGGCCCGGCAGTTGCAGAGCTTGGCGGCGCTGCATGCCAACGTTCTGGTTGAACTTGGCCTGGAACAACGGGTTATGCCCCAGGCTGCGCTCGGGCTGCAACGCTTCAACTAACTGCTCAAACGGCAATTGCTGATGGGCTTGGGCGGCCAGGCTGGTATCGCGCAGCTGGGCGAGCAATTGGCTAAAGCTTTGGCGCAAGTCGATCTGGCAGCGCAGCACTTGGGTGTTGATAAAAAAGCCGATCAGCCCTTCCACTTCTTCGCGGCCACGGTTGGCATTCGGTACGCCGATACGGATGTCGTGCTGGCCACTGTGGCGCGCCAAAAACAGGCTATAGCCGGCCAGGGTCAGCATAAACAGGGTCACACCCTGGCGGCGGGCAAACGCGTGCATGCGCTGCGACAATGGCGCGCCAAAGTCGAAGCGCACCGTGGCGCCTTTGTAGCTCTGCACCGGCGGCCGTGGGAAGTCTGGCGCTACCTCCAGCAGCGGATGCTCATCGCCCAACTGCTCACGCCAATACGCCAACTGCCGCTCGCCCTCGCCGGCCTCCAGCCAGCGCCGTTGCCACAGGGCGTAATCGGCGTATTGCACCGGCAACACCGGCAGGCTGGCGGCGCCGTGCTGATAGAGCTGCACAAACTCGCGGACCATTACATCCATCGACCAGCCATCGCTGACGATATGGTGCATGCACACCAGCAGCACCTGCTCCGTGGCGCTCAGGCGCAGCAGCGTTGCCCGGAACAGCGGACCGTTGAGCAGGTCGAAGGGTTTAGCGACTTCGGCATCTACGGCGTTCTGCAACTGCGCTTCGCTGACCTCCAGGCCTTGAATAGCCAAGGCCTGCACCGGCAATACCCGCTGCTCGGTTTGCTCGCCGTCGATATGGAAAACCGTGCGCAGCGCTTCGTGGCGCTCAAGCAAACCATCAAAGGCCGCTTGCAGGCGCGCCTCATCCAATTCACCCGTTAAGCGCAGCGCGGCGGCCATGTTATAGGCGGCGCTCTGTGGCTCCATCTGCCAGAGAAACAGCAAACGCTGCTGCGCATACGACAGCGGCAAACTGGCCTGACTATGCCGGCTAGGGACGATGGGCAGCAGGCTAAAATCCTTGCCGCCTTCTTGCAGCTTGGCGAGGAACTGACGACGTTGTTCAAGCGACAACCCGATAAACTTTTCCGCGATACGTGCTGGGGTGTTCGGGGTCATGCTCAAACCTCTTCCAGTTCATTTATAAAGGCTTCCATCTCGTCCCAATCCGCCGCGCTGTGGCTATGTTGGCTGGCCAATTCGGCGGCCAAGTCGGCGAGCAGCGGGCGCTCGAACAAGCTGCGCAGCGGCAGGCTCAAGCCCAGTTCACGCTTGATGCGCGCCACCACTTGGGCAGCCAACAGCGAGTGACCGCCGAGGTCGAAAAAGCTGTCGTCCAGGCCGATGCGCGGCGCCTGCAAAACCTCCATCCAGATACCTGCCAACGCAATTTCCAACTCGCTGTGTGGCGCGCGGTAGTGGCTTTGCAATTGCGTGGGGTCGGGTGCTGGCAGCGCTTTGCGGTCGAGTTTGCCGCTGCTGGTAAGGGGCATCTTTTCCAGCAACAGCAGGTGGCTGGGCACCATGTAGTCGGCCAGATTGGCTTGCAGGCTGGTGCGTAGTTGCTGGCGAAACGGCTGTTGTGCGCTGGCGTCGGCCAGGGCCAAACCGGCCTGCTCGGGCACGATATAGGCCACCAATGTGGCACCGCTGCCGAGGTCTGCCGCCACCACCAGCGCTTCACGCACGCCAGCGCATTGCTGCAAGCGCGCTTCGACTTCGCCGAGCTCGATTCGGAAGCCACGAATCTTTACTTGGTGGTCGACGCGACCGATGTACTCCAGCGCGCCATCGGCCCGACAGCGCACCCGATCGCCGCTGCGGTACAGGCGTTGGCCGGGGTTAAACGGGTCGGCGACAAAGCGTTCGGCGGTCAGCGCTGGCTGACCGTGATACCCACGCGCCAGGCCAGGGCCGCACCAATGGCGCCTTGCGGCAGCAGATTGAGTTCGCCGTCCAACACATACAGGCGCGTGCCCGGCAGTGGCCGGCCAATGGGAACGCCACGCCAGCTGACGTGCTCCGCCCGCAGGCCGGTGCAATCGTAAATGCTCGACACCACCGTGGCTTCGGTCGGGCCATAGGTATTGAGCAGGCGAACACCGCCTAACCCGGCGCGCTGCGACAGCTGCAAACCCTCCACGGCCATGGCTTCGCCGCCAACGTGGATCTGCCGCAGCCGAGCAAAATCACCGGGCGCGCCCTGAGCGAAATCCTTGACCAACATATGCCAGTACGCGGCCGGTAGATCGGCCAGGGTGATGCCGTGTTGCTGCACCGCGTGCAGCCAGGTTTCGCTATCCCAGGTGCGGGCATCACGCAGCACCACGGCCGCGCCACGGATTAACGGCGGATAGAACTGCTCAACAAAACCATCAAAACTGGCCGTGGCAAATTGCAGCACGCGGTCGCAGCTTTCCAGCTCGCTGTACTCGGCGGCCAGTTGAGTAAAACCGGCCAGCGCGCCATGGCTGATGGCTACGCCTTTAGGCAGGCCGGTGGAGCCAGAGGTGTAGATCACATAGGCCAGTTGCCCGGCGTGCACCGGCAGATTGAGGTTGCTGTCGCTGTAGCCTTCGAGCCAGTCGCTTTCCTGCTCAACACAGAGGTTGGCGATGCCCTCCAGGTCTGGCAGGTTGGCGCCTTGGCAGAGCAGCAATTGCACGCCACTGGCAGCGTAAACCGTGGCCAGGCGCGCGGCGGGTTGGCTGGGGTCCAACGGCACATAGGCGGCGCCGCTTTTTAGCACCGCCAGCAACGCCACCGGCAGACTTAAATCGCGACCCAGCAGCACCGCGACCAGGCTGCCGTGGCCGATGCCCATCTCGTTTAAGCGCCAGGCCAAGCGGTTGGCGCGGCTATTCAGCTCGCTGTAACTTAAGCTCAGTTGGCCACCCGCCACCTGCACCGCCAATGCGTCTGGTGTGCGCTCAGCCTGCTGTTCGAAAAGCTGCTGCACCGGCGTTTCGGCGGCGGGCAATTGCTGGTAGGCGTTGTTGGTGTGTTGGCGTTGCTGCTCTTCGGCGCTCAACAACGGCAAGCTGCCGATGGGCTGCTCCGGTGCTTCGGTGATGGCCTGTAGCAGATGGCACCAGTGGCTGGCCAAACGCTCGATGGTGGTCGCTTCAAACAGGTCGGTGGCGTAGGTAATCGCCGCCAACAATTGCTCGCCCTCCTCACGGGTTTCCAACATCAAATCGCTGGCCGCGGCATGCTGACGCGCGCCGCCCGCGCCTTGCTGCGCGTGCAAATGCGCCACCTGCAAGCCGCCGGCCAGTTGCATGGCGGTAACGTCAGTCACCAACGGCTGATGGTTAAACATCACCTGAAACAGCGGGTTATGGCTTTGGCTGCGTGAGGGCTGCAACGCCTCCAGCACGGCATCAAAGGGCAACTCCTGATGGGCCTGGGCGCCAGTGGTGGCCTGTTTGACCTGCGCCAGCAATTGGCTAAACGGCAGCTCGCCACTGAGCTGGCTGCGCAGCACCTGCGTATTCACAAAGAAACCAATCAACCCCTCGCTTTCACCGCGGGTGCGGTTAGCAATCAGGCCACCCACGCGGATATCGCCCTGGCCGCTATAGCGGTGCAACAACACCTTAAAACTGGCCAACAGCAGCACAAACAACGTCACGCCACTGCGCTTGGCCAGTGCCTTAAGCGCCTGCTGCAAGCCCGCCTCCACACTGAACTGCAAGCGTGCGCCGGCATGGCTGGGTAGCGCTGGGCGCGGGTGGTCAGTGGGCAGCTCCAACAACGGGTGCTCAGCACCCAGATGCGTGCGCCAGTACTCCAGCTGCCGCTCGCCCTCGCCGGCCTCCAACCAACTACGCTGCCAGAGGCCGTAGTCGCGGTACTGCACGGTTAGCGCCGGCAAATGCAGCGGCTGGCCGGCGGCGAAGGCGTCGTAGCCGGCCATAAACTCCTGAATCAGGATATTCATCGACCAGCCATCGGCAATGATGTGGTGCATGGTCAACAGCAACACATGCTCGTCTTCGGCCACGCGCAGCAGTTGCACCCGCAGCAATGGGCCGGTCTGTAAATCGAACGGTTGCGCGGCTTGTTGGGCGACGTGGCACTGGGTTTGCTGCTGTTTTTCGCCGTCCGGCAACGCGCTTAAATCGGTGAACTGCACGGGTAACCTGGCTTGCTCGGCAATCTGTTGCCAACCCTGTTCACCGCGTTGAACGAAGGTAGTGCGCAGACTTTCATGGCGCTGCACCAAGGCTTGGAAGCTTTGCTCCAACGCTTGGCGATTGAGCGGGCCGAGCAGGCGTACGGCGCTGGGCAGGTTATAGGCGGCGCTGTGCGGCTCTAGTTGCCAGAGAAACCACATACGTTGTTGGGCGTACGACAGCTGATCGCGGTCGGCATGGCTGGGTACTGGCACTATCGGGTAGCTGGCGAAGTCGATCTGTTCGGCTTGCAGGGCGGCCAGAAACAGGCGGCGTTTTTCGGCGGGCAGTTCGATAAAGCGACGGGCCAGGGAGGTGTCAGAGGTGCTCATGTTTCGTCCGAACCGGAAAAGAGTGGGCGGGAGATGCCGCGATACCAGTTGAACGAAGGGGATGGGGTTGGATTTAGGGGTGTGGCGTTGTTCAGTACCGCGTGGGTTGAACGTTTGGTTTCGCGCCTTACGCGCGAGTTTCTTTTTTCAGTCGCCAAAAAAGAAACCAAAAACGCTGCCCCTACCTTGGCTCTACGCTTCGCTCCGAGTCCCCTCGCTACGTCGTTGCTCCGGGGGTCGGCGTGCAGGGCCATCCCTGGCCCCACGCCTTTCGCGGCTCCTGCCGCTCTACCCCCTGCACAACGACTCCGCTCGGCCTTGCGGTGAATGGGGCGGGTAGATCACAAGCCAGATCAAAAGCCCCTCTCCCCCGGCCCCTCTCCCGCAAGCGGGCGAGGGGTGACGAAGATTCACGACCTCACTCGGTCAGCCCCCTCTCCCGCTTGCGGGAGAGGGCTGGGGAGAGGGGCAT
>LNAP01003084.1_pt1 | contig 16094 bp, 14 predicted proteins | sample 602601 | NCBI WGS metagenome assembly LNAP01 (sample SAMN02440304, study PRJNA202911) | soil metagenome | biome: Subtropical and temperate rainforests or woodlands; isolation source: soil samples (1 kg each in a 20% v/v slurry with milli Q water) were... ... | reverse complement strand
GCCTCGTTGGTCACCGAAGGGCCTTACACCATCGCGCAACTGGGCGCTGATGTACTGGCTCTGCTGGATGCGCTGAACATCGAAAAGGCCGCTTTTTGCGGCCTGTCCATGGGCGGTCTGATTGGCCAGTGGCTGGGCATCAACGCCCCCGAGCGTTTCACCCATCTGGTGCTGTGCAACACGGCGGCGAAAATCGGCAACGCCGAGGGCTGGAACGCGCGCATCGAGACGGTCAATGCTGGTGGTCAACAGGCCATGCGCGATTTGCGCGATGCTTCCATTGCTCGTTGGTTCACGCCAGAGTTTGCTGCGGCCCAGCCGCAAGCGGCCGACCGCGTGGTGTCCATGCTGGCTTCCACCAGCCCGGCGGGCTATGTGGCCAATTGCGCCGCCGTGCGCGATGGAGATTTCCGTGAGCAGCTGGGTGCGATCCAGGCCAAGACCCTGATCGTCTGCGGTACCGAGGATGCGGTAACGACGCCGGCGGACGGTCGCTTCATGCAGGAGCGCATTCGCGGTGCCGAGCAGGTGGAGTTTCATGCCGCCCATCTGTCAAATGTTGAAGCGGGCGATGCGTTCAGTCAGGCGCTGCTGGACTTCCTGAAGCGCTGATCAGCCACAAGGCCCCGGTGTCGCGAGACGCCGGGGTCTTGTGCGTTTTGATTATTCCATCTCTGCGCGGCAACGATTTAGCTATCCTGCGTCTCAGCCGCGCTAGCGCGTAAACAAGCGAGCGCTTATGGTGCGTCTTTTCTTCCTCCGCTCCCGCCATGACTCTTGATAATCGCATCAAGCTTCGCCATCTGACCTGCTTCCTGGAGATTGCGCGCCAGGGAAGTCTTGCCCGTGCGGCGTCGGTCCTGGCAATCAGTCCTCCGGCCGTGTCCAAGACGCTTCGCGAGCTGGAAGAGTTTTTGGGCGCCTCGTTGTGCGAGCGCAACAAAAGCGGCGTTGTGCTGACCCGCGCGGGACAATCCTTCCTACGGTATGCCGGAGTCAGTGTCCAGGCGCTTCGCGAAGGCGTGCGTAGTCTGGACAGCGGTGCGCATGAGGCCGCCAGTGTGCGTCTGGGTGCGCTCAGTACCGTGGAAAGCGCGTTCCTGCCCGAGGTGGTGCGTCGCCTGCATGAGCAGCATGAGGCATTGCGTATCAGTGTCATTGGCGGGCCGAGTGCTTATCTGCTGGGGCTGCTGCGGGTCGGTGAGCTGGATCTGGTGGTTGGGCGGATGACTGAAAGCCCGCTGATCGAAGGCCTGGCGTTCGAACACCTCTACCACGAGCCGCTGATTCTTGTGGTGCGGCCGGGGCACGCGCTGCTTGACTCCCGGCAAGCCCATGGGCTGGAGCATTACCCGGTGGTCTTGCCCTCGGCAGGCACTACTATTCGTCGTGATGCGGAAAGTCTATATGTGCAATGTGGCGCCAGCCTGCCGCAACAGCGGCTGGAAACCTTATCCATTGCCCTGAGTCGTCACTATGTGCTGCTTAGCGATGCGGTATGGGTAGCGCCGCGTGACGCGGTGTTGCTGGATCTGGAGCGGGGTGAGCTGGCCGAGCTGGACCTGGGTGTCAAGGAGCCAGGAGGTTCGCTCGGTATCTGCAGCAACCCGACACGGACACCTGCGGTGGGAACGCAATGGTGCATCGAACAATTGCGCGAAGTTGCGGATGAGTTTCGCGTGCGCCTGGGCTGACAACATCATTGTCCCCCGCGCGGAGCTTGGTGATGTAAATGCGATATCCACAAAGCTGACGTTCAGCAAACGGTTCTGAAGAAAACTTTCCTGCACCAGAAATAGCTCCGCCTGCCGATGGGCAGGCGGAGCAGAGTAGGCTTTTTTAGACGATCTCTTCGTAGGGCAGGCCCACGTAGTTCTCGGCGATGGTGACCAGGCCCGCATGGGAGTTGAGGTAGTACTCGCGGTCGGCTTGCTGCATTTTCTGATCCCAGGCGTCCTTGTGTTCGCCGAAGTCATGCAGCAGGTTGGTCATGAACCAACTGAAGCGTTCACCCTTCCAGACGCGGCGCAGGGCGATCTCAGAGTACTTTTCCAGCAGGTCGGTACGGCCTTCCTTGAACACCTTGACCAGGATCCGGTACAGGTAGCACACGTCCGAAGCGGCCAGGTTGAGACCCTTGGCGCCGGTGGGCGGCACGATGTGAGCGGCGTCCCCGACCAGGAACATCTTGCCGTACTGCATGGGCTCGACTACCAGGCTGCGCAGCGGGGCTATGCTCTTCTCGAGTGCCGGGCCGGTCACCATTCGCTCGCCCAGGGATTGCGGCAGGCGCGTTTTGAGTTCAGTCCAGAAACGCTCGTCGGACCAGTCTTCGACCTTGTCGGTCAGTGGCACCTGGAGGTAGTAGCGGCTGCGCGTCAGCGAGCGCTGGCTGCAGAGGACGAAACCGCGGTCATGATGGGCATAGATCAGCTCGTCATGCACAGGCGGGGTGTCGGACAGCAGACCCAGCCAACCGAACGGATACACGCGTTCGTACTCGGTCAGCAGGTCACTGGGAATGCTCTTTCGCGAGACGCCATGGAAACCATCGCAGCCTGCAATGTAGTCGCAGTCGAGGCGATGGGTTTGGCCATCCTTCTCGTAAGTGACATAGGGTTTTTCACCCTTCATGTCGTGCGGCTGAACGTTTTCTGCTGAATAAATGGTGACAGCTCCGCTGGCGGCGCGGGCATCCATGAGGTCGCGGGTGACTTCGGTCTGGCCGTAGACCATTACGGTCTTGCCTCCGGTGAGCTCCTTGAGATTGACGCGAACGCGCTTGCCACCGATCAACAACTCGACGCCATCATGGACCAGGCCCTCGGCATCCATACGCTCGGACACACCGGCTTCGCGCAGCATGTCCACAGTGCCTTGTTCCAGCACGCCGGCACGGATACGGCCCAGAACGTAATCAGGGGTCTGGCGTTCGAGGATGACGGCGTCGATACCTGCCTTGTGCAGCAGCTGACCAAGAAGAAGACCCGACGGCCCGGCGCCGATAATAGCTACCTGAGTTTTCATTGTATTTAGTCCCGATAAAGCCGCTCACACATGCACGCAGCTGGGTTGATTTGTACCTGCATTTTTCCTGAATAAATCTGCGCAATAAGGTAAAAATAGGTTTAATTCATGCACTTTCGAACACTGTGTTCGATTAACGAACGTTTGGTTCGTGCTCATAGCACAGATAGTTGGAGCTCCCTATGCAACCAATGGATAACCCTTCTATCCCCGTTTTCAAGCTGTACGGTGAGCATCAGATCTGGCCGACGCCCGATTTGCTGCACTGCGAATCAATTCCCAGGCGCAGTAGTTTGTATCAGTGGGAAATCCAGCCCCATCGCCACGCGGATCTTTTCCAGCTGTTCTACATCCAGCGGGGCCATTCGCAGGTCGAGATCGAAGGGAAGCGCCACACCATCGAGCAGGCCTCTCTTCAGGTGGTGCCACCGCTCTGCGTGCATGGCTTTCAGTTTCCTGAGAATATTGAAGGGTATGTACTGACCTTGGCGGCACCGCTGGTCGCGCGATTCGAGGCGGAGCTGGGACCGAATCTGAGCGGTGCGGACTGCTATCCGGTCGGTGAGTCGCGCCCTTACATCGACACCTTGTTCACAGCATTGCTGGAGGAATATGAAGGCAGCGAGCCGCTCCGGGACTTGTTGTTGCAGTCGTTGGTGAGCACGTTGATGATCTGGATCAGCCGGCGCCGGCAACGCTGGGACGCTAGCTGTGGGGCGGAGCGCGGCAATGAATACTTGGCTGGTTTTATCAAGCTGGTGGAGCGGCATTATCTCGAACACCTGTCGGTAGAGGACTATGCCCACCGTGTCGGGGTTTCCAGTAGCTACCTCAATAGCCTGTGCCGGCAGTTGGCCGGGCAGACCGCCTTGCAGGTCATCCACCAGCGGCTGCTCCTTGAAGCCAAACGTGAGCTGATTTACACCGGCATAACCATCAGCCAGCTTTCAGACAAGCTGGGTTTCAGCGATCCGACGTATTTTTCACGCTTCTTCAAGCGCCTGAGTGGCCAGTCGCCCAATGCCTTTCGGTCGGAGGTCAGCGAGGCCGGTAATCTCGAGCCCCGCTGAATTCGACGGATGCGAATGTATTGCTTTAACATTCCGCGCAAGTGGCTTGCGGTGTCTTGGCTAGATGCGGGGCCCTCCTAACGGATTGAATAAGCAGGGATTATTTGACTGCGTTGGCTTCGGAATTGAAAAGAAAAGGGGTAGTCTCGTCAGCCGAAAAAACCGACGACAACACCCGGTCATGCGCTAGGTGCTGCCCTTGTCTTATTCCGAGCGGCGCTACGGCGCCACGCGGGCGCCTCGACAAGAGTGCGCGCAGAGGGGAACATTCCATGACAGCTATTGGAATCGCCGGCACCCTTGGATCAAGGGCGTCGGGTGTATGGATGGGATTAAACGACGCGACCCGCCCGGCGCAGAGATGCTCTGCTCGGGCAATATTTATGAGTAACCAAGGAGTCAAGATATGAAGATTCGCGCGCTGGTAGTCGAGGCGAAAGATGCACCCTTCAAGCTTGAGGAGATCGAGCTCTCGGAGCCGGGACGTGGTGAAGTGCGCCTCCGTATCGTGGCCTCCGGGGTTTGTCACACCGATGCCATCACCCGGGCCGGCGACATGCCGATGCCGTTCCCATGCGTGCTGGGTCATGAAGGTTCCGGTGTCGTGGAAGCTGTGGGCCCGGGCGTGACCACGCTGGTTCCCGGCGACAAGGTGATCATCGGCTGGCCCTCGTGCGGGGAATGCCGCAATTGCCTGGACGGGCAGCCGCGCTATTGCCTGCACACCGGTGATGCGCTGGTGTCGGGTCGCCGTTTCAAGGGCGAGCTCAAGGGAACCACCGCCTATTCGCGCAACGGTCAGGAGCTCAACGGCCACTTCTTCGGCCAGTCTTCGTTCGCCACGCATTCCATCGTGTCTGCCGATGCGTTGGTCAAGGTTCCCGACGAAGTGCCGCTCGAATTGCTTGGCCCTCTGGCCTGCGGCCTGGCCACCGGTGCCGGCGCGGTCCTGAATGAAGCCCGCCCCAAGCTGGGCGACTCGATTCTTGTCGTCGGCGTGGGTGCGGTAGGCCTTGCCGCGATCATGGCGGCCCGTAACTCGGGGGTGACGAAGATTATCGCTGCCGATGTGCACGATAACCGCTTGGAAATGGCCCTCGAATTTGGCGCGACCCACACCATCAACTCGCGCACCAGCGATCTGGTTGAGGAAGTCAAAAAAATTACCGGGTCAACCGTCGATTTCGCCTTCGATTGCACGGGTGTCATCAAGGTGATCGAGACCATGGCGCAGACGGTGGGGATGCTTGGCACGCTGGTGCTGATCGGTGGCGCACCCGCCGGTGCCTCCTTCTCTCTGGATCATCTCTCGACGTTGTGGGGCAAGCGCGTCATCGGCGTACTGGGTGGGGGCGGGCGTTCCGGTCAACTCATCGGTTCGCTCGTCGAACTCCACAAGCAAGGGCGTTTCCCGTTTGACCGCCTGGTTACCTATTACGAGCTCGACCAGATTGAGCAAGCGCTCGAAGACTCCAAGACCGGCAAGGTGATCAAGCCCATCCTGCGCATGTCCTAAGGAAAGCGCGCAAGCGCAAGTAAGACCGGCAGGGATGCCGACGATAACAGCAGTCAGCGGACGGTTTTGCGTGCCGCCGCTGACTCTGATCGTCTAGTTTTTAGGCTGGGAAAATTGCGATCAATAATCATAAAAAACACGTTTGCCCGCTTGGGCGGACTGCATTAAAACTCACCAGGGTTACACCCCATGAAAATGTTTTCCCCTGACTTTCGTGCCTCCCTCCCTTTTCTGAAAAAAATCGTATTCGCAACCGCGCTGGGCGGCTGTGTCGCTACCGCGCAGGCCACCGAGGGCGGTGGTTCATCATGGCCGATGGGTATCGAGAATTACTTGATGGGCATCCTGCCGCCGCCGGGTACCTATGCTCAATTATATGCAGGAAACTATACGGCGAATGAATTGCGCGACAATTCCGGCGACAAGCTCGACGTGGGGTTCGATCTGCGGGTCACCACGCTGGTGCCGCGCTTCATCTGGGTTACCGAACAGCAGGTGCTGGGTGGCACTCTGGGGTTTCACGCGCTGGTGCCCCTCAATGACATTCGTCTCAATCTCGATGGCCAGCGGGATCACAAGCGCGGCATCGGCGATGCGCACCTGGGGCCGGTGATCGGTTTTCACCACAGCGACAAGCTGCACACGGCCATGGGCGTGGATTTGATTCTGCCCACCGGTAGCGAGTACGACAAAGACGACCTGGTGAACCTGGGCACCAACTTCGTCACCCTCCAGGCTATTTATGCGCTGACCTACCTGGATCCGGCGGGCCTGAATGTCGATATGCGGTTAATGCACGAATACAACTTCAAAAATCCCGATACGGACTACAAGTCCGGCCGCGAGCTGCACGCCGATTACGCCGTGGGCTGGGGGCTGGGCAATGGCTGGGTGCTGGGTGTGGGCGGTTACGTCTACAAGCAGATTAGTGACGACAAACTCGATGGCCATCTTGTGGCCGACAATCGCGGGCGGGCCTTTGCCATCGGTCCGTCGGTGCAGTACAGCAGCGCCTCCGGCTGGTCACTGAGTGGCAAATGGCAGGATGAAATAGGCGTGCGCAACCGCGCCGATGGCAGCGCCTTCTGGCTGAAGTTCAGCGTACCGCTGTAGCATGCCGTGGGATTCCCCTTGCGGGGATCCCCTCTCTCAACGGGCCTTGAGTCGGTAGCGGACCTGGGCCCGGCTTTATGTCCAAGGCTTGCGTTGCCGCGGCGAGAGAGTAGTTGCGTCTTTCCATGTCGGGCGGATCAGGAGCAGTAAGCACGGCTCCAGCATGTGCAGGTGCGGACTGGCCGAGTACAATGCGAATTATTGCCTTCTGGTTAAATTGTGTTCGATTAACGAACATTGTCACGGCATTAGGTGCTCTAAATACCCTATTCTTCCGGCTTTCGCAATTGATTTCTTATATTGGGGGTGTGGTCGAAGCGTGCCCGTGTAAATGATAAAGTTACACATGTCATTGTCTTTACATAGGAGAAATGAAAAAATTACAGCGTGGCATGTATTTGATGAAGGTTTTCTGACAGTTACGACAAAGCGTTCCCGAATGCGTGCAGCCCTGCTGCTGGTGTCGTGCCGGTCACGAGCACAATAATGAAGTGACGCCACTCGGACAGCCGATACGCATTGGCGCGTCCTATTTCTTTTTTGTTAGAGATGCGTAGGAGAAACACTATGTCTCAACGCCTTGCTGCTTATGAGAACATGAGTCTGCAACTGATCGCCGGTGAATGGCGTGTTGGTAAAGCCGGTCGGGATCTCGATGTCCTCGATCCTTTTACCCAGGAGAAACTGCTGCAGATTCCCTTGGCCAACCGTGAAGATCTCGACGAGGCCTACCGCAGCGCGCGCCAGGCACAAGTAGCCTGGGCGGCGTGCGGCCCTTCCGAGCGCGCTCAGGTGATGCTCAACGCGGTACGTATTTTTGACGAGCGCCGCGACGAGATCATCGACTGGATCATCCGTGAGTCGGGCAGCACCCGTATCAAGGCACAGATCGAATGGGGCGCCGCGCGCGCCATCACTCAGGAGTCCGCCAGCCTGCCGAGCCGCGTTCACGGCCGCATCCTGGCCTCCGATGTGCCTGGCAAGGAAAGTCGCGTCTACCGTGAGCCGCTGGGTGTGATCGGTATCATCAGCCCCTGGAACTTCCCGCTGCACCTGACTGCTCGCTCCCTGGCTCCGGCTCTGGCGCTGGGCAACGCGTGCGTGATCAAGCCGGCCAGCGATACGCCGGTTACCGGTGGCCTGCTGCTGGCGCACATTTTCGAAGAAGCGGGCCTGCCCAAGGGCGTGCTCAGCGTCGTGGTCGGTTCCGGTAGCGAAATTGGCGACGCCTTCGTCGAGCACGAAGTGCCGGGCTTCATTTCCTTCACTGGCTCGACCCAGGTTGGCCGCAATATCGGTCGTATTGCCGCCGGTGGCGAGCACCTCAAGCACGTGGCACTGGAGCTGGGCGGCAACAGCCCCTTCGTGGTGCTGGCGGACGCCGACCTCGATCAGGCGGTAAATGCCGCGGTAGTGGGCAAGTTCCTGCACCAGGGGCAGATCTGCATGGCGATCAACCGCATCATCGTTGAAGACTCTGTCTACGATGAGTTCGTCAATCGCTACGCCGAACGCGTCAAGTCGCTGCCCTATGGCGACCCGAGCAAGCCTGAAACCGTGGTCGGCCCGGTAATCAATGCCAAGCAACTGGCCGGTCTGCAAGACAAAATCGCAACCGCCAAATCCGAAGGCGCTCGCGTCATGGTGGAAGGCGAGGCGCAGGGCAACGTACTGCCGCCTCATGTGTTCGCCGATGTGACGGCCGATATGGAAATCGCACGCGAAGAAATCTTCGGCCCGCTGGTCGGCATTCAGCGCGCCCGCGACGAGGCGCACGCCCTTGAGCTGGCCAACAGCAGCGAGTACGGCCTGTCGAGCGCCGTGTTCACCTCGAGCCTTGAACGTGGCGTGAAGTTCGCCCGGGGCATCCGCGCCGGCATGACTCACATCAACGACATTCCGGTCAACGATGAGCCCAACGCGCCGTTTGGCGGTGAGAAGAACTCGGGCCTGGGCCGCTTCAACGGCGACTGGGCGATCGAGGAGTTCACCACCGATCACTGGATTACCGTGCAGCACGCCCCGCGCCGCTATCCGTTCTGAGTTGACGGCTTGCCTAACCGTCAACCCACCTTATTGAAATTGGAGCAACAAATGACATTTCCCTTTAGCGGCGCAGCTGTGAAACGGATGCTCGTGACTGGAGTTGTGCTTCCCTTTGGTCTGCTGGTCGCAGCGGGACAGGCGCAGGCCGACAGCCAGTGGGGCAGTGGCAAGAACCTGTATGACAAGGTTTGTGGCCATTGCCACAAGCCCGAAGTCGGGGTAGGGCCGGTTCTTGAGGGTCGCGGCCTGCCGGAAGCCTACATCAAGGCCATTGTGCGCAACGGCTTCCGTGCCATGCCGGCATTCCCGGCGTCCTATGTTGATGACGAATCCCTTACTCAGGTGGCTGAATACCTGTCGAGCCTGCCGGCCCCAGCGGCTCAGCCTTGAGGAGACTGTCATGAGTATGAATCGTCGTTTCGTGCTCAAGGGCATGGCCCTGAGCAGTATCGCCGGTATGGCCATGGCCGGTCCGCTGCGGGCGCTGGCAGCTGGCGAGAGCCCGGCGCCGAGCGCTGCCGTACGACCGGTGTTGGCGCTGGTCAGCGCGGGTGCGGCTGAGTCGGTTTTCCTGCGCGGCGCTCAGGCTGCGGCAGGGTCGCAGCTGCAGGTTCAGCGCTTTGATCATGATCTCGGTCGCCTGTTGGGCTTCGAGCGTCAGCTGCGCAGTGGTCAGCCGATGCGTGTGATCGGCCTGCTGGATGACGCCACAGCCACCCTTGTGTTGGATATGGCCCGCAGCGCCGGCGCTCGGGTGCAGTGGCTCGGCCAGCACAGCAGTGTGGCGGGCGTTACTCACCACCGTCTGCTCAGCAGCGACCTGGCCGATGGCTGCTCGCGTCGCCTCGGCCGTCAGCTGCATGCCTGTGGTGCCGGTTTTCATATCGCCGACGAACGTCAGGGCAGTCTGGCTGCGCCGCGCCAGTTGAGCGCACCGTCGCGCAGTGGCGAGCATACCTCCGAGTGGGCGTCTGCTGTTGGCTATTTGCTGGCGTCGCTGGGTGAGCAACCGGCCATGCCGGCGCCTGCCCCGGTGAGCACCGGTCTGACCGGCAGTTTCGTTTCTTTTTCGATCGAGGCCTGAAGGAGTCTGATCAATGTCCGAGCAAAACAATGCTGTGTTGCCCAAAGGGGTAACGCAGGGCGAGTTCAACAAGGCGGTGCAGAAATTCCGCGCCTTGCTGGGTGACGATAATGTATTGGTCGAATCCGACCAGTTGGTGCCTTACAACAAGATCATGATGCCGGTCGAGAATGCGGCTCATGCCCCCTCGGCCGCCGTCACCGCGACCACCGTCGAGCAGGTGCAGGGTGTAGTCAAGATCTGTAACGAACACAAAATTCCGATCTGGACCATCTCCACTGGGCGCAACTTCGGTTACGGGTCCGCCGCGCCGGTGCAGCGCGGTCAGGTAATCCTTGACCTGAAGAAGATGAACAAGATCATCAAGATCGACCCGGAAATGTGCTATGCGCTGGTCGAGCCGGGGGTTACCTTCGGTCAGATGTATGACTACATCCAGGAAAACAACCTGCCGGTGATGCTGTCGTTCTCGGCACCCTCGGCGATTGCCGGCCCGGTCGGCAATACCATGGACCGAGGCGTGGGCTACACCCCCTACGGCGAACACTTCATGATGCAGTGCGGCATGGAAGTGGTGCTGGCCAACGGTGACGTTTACCGCACCGGCATGGGTGGCGTGCCTGGCAGCAACACCTGGCAGATTTTCAAATGGGGCTATGGTCCGACCCTGGATGGCATGTTCACTCAGGCCAACTATGGCATTTGCACCAAGATGGGCTTCTGGCTGATGCCCAAGCCGCCCGTGTTCAAGCCGTTCGAAGTGATCTTCGAGGACGAGGCGGACATCGTCGAGATCGTCGATGCACTGCGCCCGCTGCGCATGAGCAACACCATCCCCAACTCGGTGGTAATCGCCAGCACCTTGTGGGAAGCCGGCAGTGCGCACCTGACCCGCGCCCAGTACACCACCGAGCCGGGCCACACGCCGGATAGCGTGATCAAGCAGATGCAGAAAGACACCGGCATGGGTGCCTGGAACCTCTACGCTGCGCTGTACGGTACCCAGGAACAGGTCGACGTAAACTGGAAGATCGTAACTGACGTCTTCAAGAAACTTGGCAAGGGCCGTATCGTCACCCAGGAAGAGGCGGGTGACACCCAGCCGTTCAAATACCGTGCCCAGCTGATGTCCGGCGTGCCCAACCTGCAGGAATTCGGCCTGTACAACTGGCGTGGGGGCGGTGGCTCCATGTGGTTCGCGCCGGTCAGCGAGGCGCGTGGCAGCGAGTGCAAGAAGCAGGCGGCCATGGCCAAGCGCGTTCTGCACAAGTACGGCCTGGATTATGTGGCCGAGTTCATCGTGGCGCCGCGCGACATGCACCACGTCATCGACGTGCTCTACGACCGCACCAATCCTGAGGAAACCAAGCGCGCCGACGCCTGCTTCAATGAGCTGCTGGATGAGTTCGAGAAGGAAGGCTATGCGGTGTATCGGGTGAACACCCGCTTCCAGGATCGCGTGGCGCAGAGCTATGGCCCGGTCAAGCGCAAGCTGGAGCATGCCATCAAGCGTGCGGTGGACCCGAACAACATCCTCGCTCCGGGCCGCTCGGGCATCGACCTCAATAACGATTTCTGATGCTGACGGCTGGTTAGCCACCGGTTAACCAATAGAAACGCCCGGGCCTAGGCCCGGGCGTTTTATAAGCGGAAGGCGCGAGTCGAATGAGGTTGGATAACCAAATGGTTATTCATGTCGTGCAAGGTTTCAATTTCAACCTGTGGGCAATTGGCCGAGACTCGGCTCCGTTCGATTCAACGACCCTCCGTCATTACAAAAACAGGAGATCGACATGTCCGACGCTCAAGAACGTCGTTTTGTCATGCGTGACCGCAATTGGCACCCCAAAGCCTTGACCCCTGATTACAAGACCTCGGTCGGGCGTTCCCCGCGCCAGGCACTGGTCAGTATTCCTCAATCCATTTCCGAGACCAGCGGTCCGGACTTTACGCACCTGAAGATGGGCCAGCACGACAACGATCTGCTGCTCAACTTCAATACCGGTGCGCTGCCGATCGGTGAACGCATCATCGTTCACGGCCGTGTGGTGGATCAGTTCGGTAAGCCGATCCCGCACACCCTGGTGGAAATGTGGCAAGCCAACGCCGGCGGCCGCTACCGCCACAAGAACGACCGTTACCTGGCTCCGCTCGATCCGAACTTCGGTGGCGTGGGCCGTGCGCTGACTGACAGCGAAGGCCGTTACCATTTCCGCACCATCAAGCCGGGTCCGTATCCGTGGCGTAACAACCCGAACGACTGGCGTCCGGCGCACATTCACTTCTCCATCAGCGGCCCGGCGATCTGCACCAAGCTGATCACTCAGCTGTACTTTGAAGGTGATCCGCTGATCCCGCACTGCCCGATCGTCAAGGCGGTGAACGATCCGCAAGCGGTGCAAACCATGATTGCGCGTCTGGACCTGACCGCCAACAACCCCATGGATTGCCTGGCGTACCGTTTCGATATCGTGTTGCGCGGCCAGCGCAAAACCTGGTTTGAGAACATCTGAGGAGGCGACCATGACTGAGATCAATCTGCTCCGCGAGACCACCTCCCAGACCGCCGGTCCCTACGTGCACATCGGCCTGGCGCTGGCCGCAGCCGGTAACCCGACCCGCGAACAGGAAATCTGGAATCAACTGGCCAAGCCCGAGGCGCCCGGCGAGCACATCACGGTGATCGGTCGTGTCTTCGACGGCAACGGTCACCTGGTGCGCGACTCCTTCCTGGAAGTTTGGCAAGCCAACCACGAAGGCGTGTACGACGAGGAATACAACCTCGACAAGCCATTCAATGGGTTCGGCCGTACCGCCACCACCTTCGATGCCGGCAGCGAGTGGACCATCGAGACCGTCAAGCCGGGTGTGGTGAACGCAGCCGATGGCCGTCCGCAGGCACCGCACATCAACGTGTCGCTGTTTGCCCGCGGGATCAACATCCAGCTGGCGACCCGCATCTACTTTGATGACGAAGCCGAAGCCAACGCCGCTGATCCGGTGCTCAACCTGATCGAACAGCCCGAACGCCGTCAGACGCTGATCGCCACCCGCGAAGAGCAGGACGGCAAAGTGGTGTACCGCTTCGATATCCGCATTCAGGGCGAGAACGAGACAGTCTTTTTTGACTTCTGAGACATCGCCGGGGCAGCTGCTCCGGCACGAGTACGAAACGCGTCTCGCGGCCCGGGGTTACCGAGCCGACGCGGCGCAACAGGCGGCCGTTGACCTGCTAGGTCAATGGCTGTCGGCGTTTCTGGGGCGGCGCCGTTCTTTTCTGCGCCGTCCCGCCGCCGGTGTTTATCTGTGGGGTGGCGTAGGGCGTGGCAAAAGCTTTGTCATGGACGCGTTGTACGCCGCCGCACCGCTGGCCGAAAAGCGGCGGGTGCATTTCCACGCGTTCCTGGCCGAGCTGCAAGCCCTGATCCGCGCCTACGCCGGGCAACCCGATCCGTTGGTTCTGGCCGCGCGAGAATTGGCGGGCAGCACACGTCTGTTGTGCTTCGATGAGTTCCACGTGCATGACATTGGCGACGCCATGCTTTTGGGCCGTCTTGTCAAAGTGCTGGTGGAAGAGGGGGTTGGCGTGGTCTGCACGTCCAATTACCCGCCGTCGAAGCTGTGCCCCAATCCGCTGTACCGCGAGCGATTCCTGCCCACGATCAAATTGATCGAGGCTCGCTTCGACGTGCTGGAACTGGACGGTGGTCAGGACTACCGCAGCGAATCCACGCGGGACTGGGGACAGTTCTGCTGGCCGCTGGCTGGCGATGCGGGCTGGGAAGCAACCCCCTTGGCTCCGCCCGCGCAGGCCGAGCGTGACCTGGTCGTCGACGTCAATCGGCGTCCCCTGCGTCTGCGTGCCCGAGATGGCCAAATTGCTTGGCTGGACTTCGCCGAGTTGTGCCGCAGTCCGCGCTCCAGTGCGGATTACCTCTGGCTGTGCGCGCACTTTGCCGAGCTGACCGTGTGCACGGTGCCCCGTCTGGATGGCGAGGGTATCGACGTGCAACAGCGTTTTTTGAATTTCATCGACATTGCCTATGACAGCGGCGTGCGCCTGCTTCTCGGCGGTGTCGACCGACCGGACGTGCTGTGCCGCGCCGGTAGTCATACTGATTTTTCCCGTACCCATAGTCGCCTGCAGCAGTTGCAAGCGCTCGACGTGGCGAATGCTGCGTCGCTCTGTTCTTTTCAGGAGGCTGAATCGTGAGTGTCAGCAACCAGCTTTTCGATGCCTATTTTACCCAGGCATCCATGCGGGACGTGTTTTCCGACCGGGGTCGCCTACAGGGCATGCTTGACTTCGAAGCCGCGCTGGCGCGTGCCGAAGCGGCTGTCGGGCTGATCCCCGCGCATGTCGTGCCGGCTATCGAGGCGGCCTGCCAGGCGGATCTGTACGATCCGGTTGCGCTGGCGCAGGCGATTGCCACTGCGGGTAACTCGGCGATTCCGCTGGTTAAATCCCTGGGCCGCCAGATCGCCCAGAGCGATGCCGAAGCCGAGCGCTATGTGCATTTGGGCGCTACCAGCCAGGACGCCATGGATACAGGCTTGGTGTTGCAACTGCGTGCTGCGCTGGCGCTGATCGAGGCGGACCTGTCCGCCTTGGCCGATGCCTTGGCCATACAGGCGGAAAAACACGCGAGCACCGTGTTGCCGGGGCGTACCTGGCTGCAACACGCCACGCCGGTGACCCTCGGCATGAAGCTGGCCGGTACGCTCGATGCGTTGAATCGTCACCGTCAGCGCCTGGCCGAACTCAAGCCCCGCCTGCTGTGCCTGCAGTTCGGCGGCGCCGCCGGCACCTTGGCCGCGCTGGGTGAACAGGCGCTGCCGGTATCGGTCGCGCTGGCCAACGAGTTGCAACTGACGCTGCCCGAACAGCCTTGGCATACCCAGCGTGACCGTATTGTTGAAGTCGGCAGCGTACTGGGGCTGATCGCCGGCACGCTGGGTAAGTTTGGCCGCGACCTGTCGCTGCTGATGCAAACCGACGTGGGCGAGGCGTTCGAGCCGTCCGCGCCGGGCAAGGGTGGTTCGTCCACCATGCCGCACAAGCGCAACCCGGTGAGCGCGGCGGTGCTGATCGGCGCGGCAACCCGCGTGCCGGGTCTGGTCTCCACCTTGTTCGCGGCGATGCCCCAAGAGCATGAGCGCAGCCTGGGCTTGTGGCATGCCGAATGGGAAACCTTGCCGGAAATCTGCTGCCTCGTCTCCGGGGCGCTCGCGCAGGCTTTGATTGTTGTGCCGGATCTGGAAGTCGATGCCGAGCGCATGCGTGCCAACCTGGAGCTGACCCAGGGCCTGGTGCTGGCGGAAGCGGTGAGCATTGCCCTGGCGCAACGCATCGGTCGTGACGCGTCCCATCACCTGGTCGAACAGTGCTGCCGCCGCGCCGTGGCCGAGAAACGCCATCTTCGCGCTGTGCTGGGCGATGACCAGCAGGTCAGCGCGCAGCTCACGGCAGAAGAGCTGGATCGTTTGCTTGACCCAGCCCATTACCTCGGCTTGGCACCGACGTGGGTCACCCGCGTTGTCGATGAGCATCGCCGACTCGGCGCCCTTGATTAACCCCAACTTTTTATCCGGAGCCAAAAATGGACGAGAAACAGCGTTACGAAGCCGGCATGCAGGTACGCCGCGCGGTACTGGGCGATGCCCACGTGGACCGCAGCCTGGAGAACCTGACGCCGTTCACCGAAGAGTTCCAGGAAATGATCACCCGCCACGCCTGGGGTGATATCTGGACCCGCCCCGGCCTGCCTCGGCATACCCGTAGCCTGATCACCATCGCCATGCTGATCGGCATGAACCGCGAAGGCGAGCTCAAGCTGCACCTCAAGGCGGCGAAAAACAACGGCGTGACTCGCGACGAGATCAAGGAAGTGCTGATGCAGTCGGCGATCTATTGCGGCATTCCGGCTGCCAACCACACCTTCCACCTGGCGCAGGAGCTCTGGGACGAGGTGGGCGTGGAATCGCTGCAAAAGTAATCCGGAGCGCAGCATCAGCCTCTGGAAGTAACACAGAAAAAACGGCCTTTTGGCCGTTTTTTCGTTTCGTCGGCCCTGAGCGAACTGGGCAATGACGCTGAACGAGCGTGGCAAAGGGGGAGTCCTAGCGGAGAGGCCCTTATGGGGCGAATAGAGAAAACGGAAAAAATCGTACGCTAAGGTTTTCCGGGCAGCCTTAGCGGCCGAAACTTCCCGTCCTCCAGCCTGCGGCTCTGCCGCCA
>LNAP01004222.1_pt1 | contig 16096 bp, 15 predicted proteins | sample 602601 | NCBI WGS metagenome assembly LNAP01 (sample SAMN02440304, study PRJNA202911) | soil metagenome | biome: Subtropical and temperate rainforests or woodlands; isolation source: soil samples (1 kg each in a 20% v/v slurry with milli Q water) were... ... | reverse complement strand
CCCGGCTGCTTCAGCCAGTGCCGGAACACGAAGGGCAGCACCAGGCGTATCGCCGCGGGCTTTTTTGACAGAGCGGTCATGGCATCATCCGGCCGCTTCTGGCGCGGGCCGGCTCCATCGATGGACGCAGGCCGGCCACGAGGGCCGGAACGGCGTCACTTGAGACTGATTTTAACTTGGGAAGCGGAGCGATCGGGACTTGGAGCCCAATCGAAGCTGGCGGAGAGGACCTCTAGGAGGTCGAGCAGATACCGAGCCAGAACATCATCGAGCGCGGGCGGACGATCTGCGAATGCGACAAAATCATGCAAATCTCTCCCCGGTTCGAATGAATGAGGTGCGCTTTATAGATGTGTCGTTTTCGGTTTGCAACGGGGCCGGCGCAAGATCACGGACGAGTGTTGCAATTTGGTTCGCTCCTTCGAACGAAGGACGTTACGCGAAGCGCCATCAATGCGCGTCGCCGCCGCCGGTCAACGAGGCCGGCTTGTTCAGCAGCGTGACCAGAAGGCTGAGGCCGAGATAAAACACCGTCAGCACGAAGAACGCATCGCCAAAGCCCATCACCACGGCCTGGCGGTGCACGATCTGGCTGAGCTGCTTCATCGCCATCAGCGAGGCATCGCCGAGCCCCTGGAACTTCTGCTGCAGCATGGTCAGGGTTTCGGTCGCGGTCGCGTTGCCCCAGGTGACGCGCTCCTGGAGGCGGGTGATGTGCAGATCAGTACGGTCGTTGAGCACGGTGTTGATGACGGCAAGGCCCACGGCGCCGCCGAGGTTGCGCATCAGGTTGAACAGGCCGCTCGCGTTCTTCACGCGGTCCGGCGCCAGCGTGCCGAGCGCGATGTTGTTGGTCGGCACCATCGCGAACATCATGCCCACACCGCGCAGGATCTGCGGTATCAGCAGCTCGTAGAAATCGTAGTCCCGGGTGATCCAGGTCATCTGGTAGGAGCCGATCGCGAACACGATCAGGCCGAACGCGATCATGTAGCGCATGTCCACCTTCACCATGAGACGGCCGACCAGCGGCGGGTGATGCCGGAGACGAACATGGTCTCGCCGATCATCAGCGCGCTGTAGCCGCGCACCTCGGCGAGGTAGCGCGGATAGATGTAGGTCAGGCCGTAGAGACCGATGCCGATGCAGAACTGCAGCACGCAGCCGATGGCGAAATTGCGGTTGGAGAAGGTGCGCAAATTGACGATCGGCTCGGCCGCCGTGAACACGCGCCAGAAGAAGGCGATCGCCGAGATGGCGCAGATCCAGGCACAGATCGCAACGGACGTGTCCTGCATCCATTCATGGAGCGGACCTTCCTCCAGCACATATTCCAGCGTGCCGAGGAAGCCGGCCATGAACGTCAGGCCCCACCAGTCGAAGCGGTCGAGCAACTCGAAATGCGGCTCGTCAAAATCGACCAGCGCCAGCACGCCGATGGTGATGCCGATGCCGGGGACGACGTTGATGAAGAACAGCCAGTTCCACGACATCAGGTCGGTGATGTAGCCGCCGACCGTCGGCCCGATCGTCGGGGCGAGCGTCGCAACGAGGCCGATGATGGGACCGACGATGTGGAATTTGGAGCGCGGGAACACGGTGTAGGCCGAGGCGAACACCGTCGGGATCATGCCGGCGCCGAGAAATCCCTGCAGCGCGCGCCAGAGGATCATCTCCTCGATGGTGGTGGCAAAGCCGCAAAGCAGACTCGAAACCGTGAAGCCGGCCGCCGAGATCGCGAACAACAACCGGGTGCCGAAAGCGCGCGACAGGAATCCCGACAGCGGGATCGCGATGACTTCGGCGATCAGATAGGCGGTCTGGACCCAGGCGACTTCGCTGGAGCTAGCCGACAGTCCGGCCTGGATTTCACTGAGGGATGCCGAGACGATCTGGATGTCCAGGATCGACATGAACATCCCGAATACCATGATGATGAAGGCGAACAGCCGCTTCGGCGCGATGCGATCCGAAGCGGGGTTCGCCATCATGTCAGGTGAGGCGGTGGTGGCGGTCGCCATGGTCTGACCTCGCAGCGCTCGAGAGCGCGCTTACTGCGAATGGACCATGGTGGGAGCGTCGAGATCGATCTCGCTGTCGGCGTCGGACGCGCCCTTGTTGGTGTCGACCGTCGCATAGACCGACATGCCGGCACGCAGCAGGTTCTGCCTGGCGACCGATTTCGGCACGCGGATGCGGACCGGCACGCGCTGCACGATCTTGGTGAAGTTGCCGGTGGCGTTGTCGGGCGGCAGCAGCGTGAACACCGAGCCGGAGCCCGCCGCGATGCTGTCGACGACGCCGGAGAACTTGCGCATGCCGTAGGCATCGACCTTGATCGTCACGGGCTGACCGGGACGGATGCGCTTGAGCTGCGTTTCCTTGAAATTGGCGTCGATATAGACATTGTCGAGCGGCACGACATTGCCGAGCCGCTGACCGACAGCGACGAAGTCGCCGGCACTGACGAGACGGTTGGAGAAGACGCCGTCGACCGGCGCGCGCACCGCGGTGAAGGCAAGATCGCGCTCGGCCTTGGCGAGCGAGGTCTTGAGCTCGGCGAGCTGCGCCTGCGCTTCGGCCTGCTGCGCCTTGGCGACATCGACATTGCTGACGGCGACATCATAGGCGGCCTGTGCGGCCTTGACTGCAGCGGCGCCCTGGTCGCGTCCGGCCTCCGAAGTTTCGAACACCGCCCGCGAGGCAAAGCCCTTGCTGTTCAGTGCCTGCTGGCGCTCATAATCGAGGTCTGCGCGCTTGAGGCCCGCCTCAGCCGAGACGAGCTGCGCCTTGGCCTGCGCGACCTGGCTGTCGAGCGCGGCAACCTGTCGGCCGATGCGATCGATGGTGGCCTGCTGGGTCGCGATCTTCGTCGTGGCGGCATCGACGGCGATCTTGTAGTCGCCGTCGTCGATGCGCAGGACGATGTCGCCCGCGCGCACCGACGTGTTGTCGCCGGCGAGGATCGAGGAGATGTGGCCGGCGACGCGCGCGCCGAGCATGGTGTTGTTGGCGCGGACATAGGCGTCGTCGGTAGAGACATAAAAGCGGCCGACCAGCGTGTAATAGCCGGCATAGCCGGCTGCCGCGAGCGCCAGCACGAGGCCGATGCCCATCATGACGAATTTGCGCTTGCCGGACTTGCCGGCGGCAGGCGCGCCGGGCGCGGCTGCATCGGGGGCCGGCTTGTCGGTCACGGGCTTCTCCGGCGCCTCGCCGCGGCGCTTGGCTTCCTCGGCCACATGAGAGCGCAACTGCTCGGCAAGGGCGGCAGATTTTCCGGTTGTCACGTCACTGCCCGCCTGCTCCGGCGTCGTCTCCACCGCTTCCTGGCGAAGAACGCGCGCAGCCTGGTCTCTCGATACGGCCATAAAGGCCTCCCCAAAAAAAGCGCGATGAAGGACAGCCGTTATGCGGCCGGTCTCCCTCTCGCCCATCCCAAATATCATTGACCGAACGGTTCGGTCAATATAGATAATATGCCCGAGCGGACCGTACTGGCCCGAATCCTTTATTTGGGTTTCATGGTTTGGGCCCGATCCAAAAACCTTCCGAGACGCTGAACCAATGGTTGTAGCCGGCCGCGAACATCTGCACGTCCTCCAAGAGGAGGACAGCTCGAAGCGCCGCCAGATCCTGGATGGAGCCCGCAAGGTGTTCATGGATCTGGGTTTTGACGGCGCCAGCATGGGCGAGATCGCGCGCGCGGCCGCCGTCTCCAAGGGTACGCTCTACGTCTACTTCGCCGACAAATGCGCGCTGTTCGAAGCCATCCTCGAGCAGGAGGCGCTCGATTACGGCCAGGTCGCTTTCAATTTCGATCACGCTCGCGATGCCGAGACGACGCTGACGGATTTTGGCCGGGCCTACATCCATTTGCTCTGCCGGCCCGGCGGCGGATCGGCGATCCGCACTGTGATGGCGATCGCCGAGCGTATGCCCGACGTCGGCCGCCGCTATTATGGACGCGTGCTGGACAAGACCATCAACCGGCTCTCCGACTATCTCAAAGCCCATGTCGCCTCCGGCGATCTCAGCATCGACGATTGCGATCTGGCGGCCTCGCAATTCATGGAACTGTGCAAGGCCTCACTCTTCCTGCCCTTCGTCTTCCAGGCCGCGCCCGCGCCGTCGGAAGAGCGCATGACCGAGGTGGTCGGCAGCGCGACGCGGATGTTTCTGGCGGCGTATCGGCCGAAGTAGCGGCAAGCGGGCTACGCGTTGCGCAAGTCCTTCAGGCGGCCCTATATTTGGGCTCATGTCCCGTGATCTTCGCCCGCCCGTCGATATCCTCCATTACGAGATCGTTCAGGAACAGGCCTCCGCGCTTGGACGGATGGGCCGCACGCTCGAACAGGCGCTCACGCGCTTGCGCGAGTTCGACGCCGCGCACGCTGCCGCGGAGGTGCCGACTTCGATGCAGCCGGTCCGGCGCAAGCTGGTGATGGAAGCCGGCCAGGCGCTCTGGATGTTCGTGGTGCAACGTGAGGCGACCGGCCTGCGCGACAGCCGCCACATCATGCGGACCTACAACGTCCCGGCCGAGGTGCAGCGCTGCATGGGGCTGGTCCCCGCACCGTCGAAGCCGACCTCGACATGACTTTCCGCAGCAGCCTGCGCTAGTCTCTAGGATCTGGACCCAAAATTCTTGGCGCCTAAATTTCGGTGACGACCGATGCTTCATACCGCCTTGTCGCTGAACGCGGCGGCAAGCTTGGTGAGGAAGGACATGACGCGCTGTGTGCGCAAAGGCGGGCGGCGGTCGGAGGTGCGCAGCATCCATAGGGGTTCCCCAGACGCACGCCAGGGCGCGAGCACTTCGACCAGCCTGCCGCTGCGAAGGTCTTCGTCGACGAGCCACGCTGGTCCCCAGCCGACCCCAAACCCATTCGCGATCAAAGCAAGCGAAGCGTGCGCATCGTCGCAAATGTGCTTCGGCTTGGGCGTGACGCGAATGGGTGCCTTGCCGCGCGGGTCAGCGAAGCGCCAGGTCAGGATCTGACCGTTCGCGGGATTCCGGAATCCGACGTGGTCGTGCGCGGAAAGCTCGTATGGAGTCGCTGGCGCGCCACGCGCCTTCAGATAGACAGGCGAGGCGCAAGCGATCCAGGAGAACGTGCAAAGCCGCCGCGCCTGATGGCCCGGCACGCGGTCGAGGGGCCCTGAGCGGATCGCGACGTCGACGCCTTCCGCCGCGAGATCGAGAATCTCGTTGCGGAATTTGACCTCGATCTCGATTTCCGGCCGTTCCCGCAGGAAGGCAGGCAGTCGCGGCAGGATGCAGGCGCGCGCGAACGAGGCGGGGGCGGTCACGCACACCCGTCCACCATCGTCGCGCGCCACTTCGCCAAGCGCGGATTGGACATGGGCGAGACTTTCGACCAACGCGCGTCCCGCCGCCATCAGCCTGTCGCCCTCTTCAGTCAGCGCCAACGAATGGGTGGAACGATGCAAAAGCCGCAACCCGCGAGCCTTTTCGAAGCGGGCGACCGCCTTGGACATCGCCGAGGTGGTCGTCCCCGCCCGCCGCGCGGCTTCGGCGAAGGAGCCCGCCTCGACGACGCGGACGAAGGCGAGGAGACGCGAGATGTCGGGAGGTAAGGTCGTTGTCGACATGCAGTCCACATAGTCATGGCTATGGCGTCACTACAAGAGCCATTCACCAACGGCTAGACAGGGAGCGTCAGCGCGCAGTCTGCGGCGCTGGAAATGCGGGAAGTCTCATGAACCTCATCGAAATCACCCTGCAAGCCCTTGACGCCGCCGAGCGCGCCATTCCACCCGGCCAGCCGGTTTATATGCTCAATCTGCTGCGCTACCGCACGCATGCGCGTTACGAGGACGGATTTGACGCCGCGCCCTGCTCGGGCCGCGAAGCCTTTCACGAGCGCTATCGGCCGGCATTCCGGCGTCTCGCGGCCGGCAAGCCGCTCGCGCCGATATTTTCCGGGCCGGTCCTAACGAGCCTCGTCGGCTCGCCGGGCGAACGCTGGGACGAAGCGGCGATCAATGAATACGGCGATTTCGCCACCTTCCGCTCGATCGTCGACACCGAGACGTACAGGCGCGAAGTTGCCCCGCATCGGCATGCTGCGCTCGAGGATTTCCGGCTGTTCGCACTCGCCAAGGCGATGTGAATACAGCTGAGCCGACTCGCTGTGCTCGCGGAGAGTATTTCCGTTGATGAGTGCGGCCCATCGCCTCGATTGCGGCATCCAATACGTCGCCGAGCGATGCGCCGATCATAGGTCAGGCGGCAGTGGATGGCATTGTTGCCTGATCAGTCATTCGCGCCGACCTCCGTAAAAAGGAAACCCGCCGGCGTCTTGGTAAAGACGAAGATGAGCTCGCCGCAGAAGACGAAGTAATTGTCATTGTTCTCTGGATCGCGATCGTAGACAGCCTTGCCACGCTGGATACACGCGCGATTTTTCGCCGTGAACGAGGTTGGATAGGTCTTGGCGCGAAATTGCGCGGCGTCACGAATTGCGCTGTCGTTCATGAACGGCAACCGTGTCATGCCTGCGACGGCGGCGGAATCGTTTGTGCTCAGCGCGGCGCGAAACTTCTCGATGAAGCCATCGAATTCCTTCTGCAAGGCAGGAGAAGCGACGGCTTTCTTCGCCTGGGCGACGGCTGGAGCAAGGTTCACGAAAGCGGTTGCGAGCATAATTCTCAGCAAAAATCCCACGGGTCGGCTCCGTCCATCGACCATCAAGGTCTTCCGACCGATCCAAATCCATGGTGTTCCGTTGCGTCAAGGACTTTCTGGCTCGCCGGCGCAGCGTTAACCCCGCCCAGGCGTGGACCAACAGCATTTGCCGCAGCATGCGCTGGCATGTTTTGCCGCGCTCGCTAGTCCGTCACCTGCCTCCTCAGCGCCGCGAGATCGTTGACCACCATCTTGGTCGGACCGGTCGCGATGATGCCGTCGTCCTGGAGACGGTTGAGGATCAGGCTGATCGACTGCCGCGTTGCGCCGATCATGCGCGCGAGATTGGCCTGCGTCACGCGGCCGAGCGAGATCGGGCCGCTCTCGTCCTGCGCCGCGTTCTCGCACAGCTTGACCAGGAGCAGCACCAGCCGTTCGGCCGCCTTCTGCCCCGCCAGTGTCTGCGCCAGCATCGAATAGGTCTCGCCCTTGAAGCCCAGGCATTCGATCAGTGCGACCGCAAACGACGGCGACCGCGCGATCAGCGTGCGGATCGCATCCTGGTCGAGATGGAGGGCCTCGACGCGCCCAAGCGCGCGGGCCGACCAGCTGTGGCGGTGATCGCCGAGAATGTAGGGAGCTCCGACGAAATCGCCGGCCTCCCAGGTCGCCAGCATCAGCTCGCGCCCCTGCGTGCCGGCATGGGTGCTTTCGACGATTCCGCTCAGGATGATGTGGATGCCGTCTGCGGGCTCGCCTTCCCGCAGCAGATATTCGCGGTTCTGGTAGGTGGCCAGCCTGCCGGTGCGCATCACCAGGTCGAGATCGGGCTTGTCCAACGCCTTCAGCACGTAACGTCCGGTCCCGGCCCTTCGCAGCTCGGCGCACGGCTCGCCTGGATCGGCCACCTCATGCGCATGACTGCGCTCCACCATCGATCTCCCTTCGAGTGACGGCTCGAAGGCTAGGAGGTCCCGGATCGGATTGCAACGCGGCGCGAATGCTCAAGGCTGGGCTGCCGCTCCTGTGAACGCGCAGGCAAGGTCGGTGAGCAGGCGCTCCCGCCCGGCCGGCGCCAGAAAGGTGACGCCGTAGGGCACGCCGGCCCCGGTCACCGCATTCGGCACCGCGATGGCGGCGAGTCCGAGCGGATTGGCGTAGTTGGTGTAGTAGCCGTTGTTGAAATTGGCCGTCAGCGGATCGCGCGCAACGTCCGCGATGCTGAGGATGGTGCCGACCGTCGGAACGACCAGCGCGTCGTGCCTCTCCCAGAACGCGCGAAGCGAACCCTGGACGTCCTTGACCTCATAGAGAGCGCGGTAGGTATCAGCGGCGGTAAACTTCCGGCTGCCAATGACGAGATCGCGCACGATCCTGACGCCGGCATCGGGATTGGCATCGAGGAACGCACCGACCGAGACATCCCGCTCGACCAGGAACGGCCCGAAGAACATCAGATCGTTGATCGAGGTGAACGGCGAGAAATCGACCGGAGCGACCGGCAGATCGAGCCGACGCAGCCTGTGAAGCGCATCGCCGAACAGCCGCTCCGTCTCGGCGTTGCCGAAGAATTTGAGCTGATCGAAGCGCGGCGTCGCGATCGTCAGCGGCCGCGCTGGCGACGCCTGCTCCGTCCAGCCGGCAAAATCGACCGGCGAAAAGCAGTCCTCGGGATCGTGCCGCGCCAGCACGCGATAGACGTCGTAGGCATCGTCCGGCTGCTGCGTGTAGAGCGAGATGGTATCAAAGCTCCGGCACGCATAGACCATGCCGCGCTGGCTGAAGGCCCCGGGCGCGGGCTTGAAGCCGGTGACGCCGCAATAGGACGCCGGCACCCTGCCCGATCCGCCGGTGTCGGTGCCGAACGCAAAGGACGACGTCCCGGTCGCAACCGACACCGCCGCGCCTGAGCTAGAGCCGCCGGGAATGTAATCGGGATTGTGCGGGTTGCGCGCGATGCCGTAGGGCGAGCGCACACCGACGAGCCCGGTTGCGAACTGGTCCATGTTGGTCTTGCCGACATAGATCGCGCCGGCGGCGATGGCGTCGGCCACCACGGGACTCGTATCCTTTGCGACATAGGCAAATTCCGGACAGGCCGACGTGGTCTGCTCGCCCGCGACGTCGATGCAATCCTTCACCGAGAACACGAGACCATAAAGCGGCAGCGCGTCGACCTCGCCGATCCGCGCGTCGAGCGCGCGCGCGGCGGCCATGACGCTCTCGGGTTTCGCCGTCGATATCCAGACGCCGCTCTGGTCGGCGGCGTTCAGGCGGAACAACACGCGCGCAGCCACGTCGGATGGCTTGAGCACGCCGCTGCGGTAGGCGGCACGGAGGTGCCGGGGGGAGATATCCATGTCGGTCACGCGCTTGCAGGAACGGGAGGTACCGGCGAGGCGAGCCCGGCGGCACCCGGCCTCAACGGCCGACCACTTTCTCCAGATAGACAGGCTGGATGAAGGCTTCGAAGTCGGCGCGCGGCAACAGCTTCGGCAACCGCTCCTGCTTCACCAGGAAGTCCGCGGTCGAGATCAGCGTATCGACGAACTTGCCCTTCTTCGCGGATGTGCCGAGATATTCCTCCGTAAGCTGCTTGCTGCACGGAACCATGCCGGTGCCCTTCATCATCCGTGTCGCGTCGGGAAGAGGAAGCGACAGCTCCTCCGCGATGATCTCGGCGGTCTTCTCCGGGTTCTTCAGCCAGAAATCGATCCCCTCGCACTCGGCCTTGATGAACTTCTCGACATAGGACGGATATTTCTCCGCGAACGCGTTCATGACGACGCCGATGTCCCAGGTCGGATAGCCGCGCTTGGTCATTTCGCCCGAGGTGATCAGAATCTTGCCGCCGTTCTTGACGGCCTTGTCGAGGTTGGGCTCCCAGAACCAGGCAGCATCGATGTCGCCGCGAAGCCATGCCGCCGCGATGTCCGACGGCGCGAGGTCCAGAATCTTCAGCGAGGCGGGATCGACGCCCTCGTCCTTCAAGGCCTGGAGCAGCAGATAATGTGTCGTCGATCCAAACGGCGCGGCGACTGTCTTGCCCTTGAGGTCTTTGAGAGACGCAATGTTCTTGTCGGTACGGACCACCAATGACTCGACGTAGTCGAGCAGGTTGATCACCAGAATGCCCTTGATCGGCAGCGCACGCGTCGCGCCGATCGCGGTCGGCGGATTGCCGAGGCCGCCGAAGTCGACGTCGTTGCCGGCGATCGCCCGTAGCATGTCGCCGCCGCCGCCGACCTTGACGTATTTGATGTCGACACCCGGCATCTCCTTGGCGAGCAGGCCGAGATGCTTTGTCACGAGTTGCGCGTTCACCAGGTTCAGATAGCCGACGGTCACCTTCGCCGGCTTGTCCTCGGCGCGCGCCGCCGCCGTGAGCGCAAACGTGGAAACAACAAGGGTCGCAATCAGTCTCTTCATCATATCGATCTCTCCTCGATCAGGATCAGGTTCGGGCCCACGGCATCAACAATCTGGCGATGCCGCGCATCACGAGGTCGAGCACGACGCCGGTGAGGCCGAGCACGATCAGGCCCATGATGACGACGTCGGACAGCAGGAATTTCGCGGCGTCCCAGATCATCCAGCCGATGCCGGCGGAAGCTGCGACGATCTCGGCGGCGACGAGAACGGTGTAGGTGAAGCCGAGCGAGATGCGCATGCCGGCGAGGATCAAGGGTCCCGCCGCGGGCAGATAGACATGGAACAAGAGATGGCGCCTGTTTGCACCGAGCGACTGCGCGGCGCGCACATAGACGGGATCGACGCTGACGGCCTGGATCGTCGAGATCACGATACCCGGCAGGCCGGCGAGGAACAGCAGCGACAGTTTCGAGCTCTCGCCGATACCGAGCCACATCACCAGCAGCGTGTAGAGCCCGAGCGGCGGCAGCGGCCGGTAGAACTCGATCAGCGGATTGAGCAGCGCGCGTGCATTGCGCGACACGCCCATGAGAACGCCGAGCGGAATGCCGACGAGGCACGCCAGCGCGAACGCGGTGAGGATGCGATAGAGGCTGGCGCCGAGATGCTCGAGCAGCGTCGCGCCCTGATATCCCCTGGTCATGGTCTTGATGAACGCGGCCCACACCGCCTGCGGCTTCGGCAGGAACAACTCGTTGGCCCAGCCCATCTCCGTCACGATGGCCCATGCCCCCAGCAGCACGGCGACGGTGAGCGTCGAGAGCAGCATCGATCGCGAAACTCTCGGCAGCCGCAGGCTGCCCCTTCGCGTGCGATCGGCCGGGATCGGAATGGCCATCGGGCTCGCCTCGACGCTCATGCGCGCACGCCCAGGATCTGCATGATGGTCAGCGCATAGATCCGCGTCGCCATCACCGACTTGGTAATCGAGATGTTCTCGTTGTCGACCGCCCAGCCGTCCTCGCCGGGACCGAAGGTCACGGCGTTGATGCCGGCCTCACGAAAACGGATCGTGTCGTTGAAGGCGTTCTTGCGGTTGACGCCGGGCTCGCGGCCCATCAGGCGCTTGTAGACGGCGCGCAGGGAGCGGCAAGGCTCTTCCTCGACTGGCACCGGCTCGGTCGCATTGACGAACAGCGAGCCGGGCACCTGGCGCACCCCGACCCTGACGTCGTTGACGCCCGCGAACGTCCGCTGCCCGAGCCGCTCGATGTCGGAGATCACGCTTCCCAGCGTCATGCCCGGCACGATGCCGACCACCGCGAGCGTGATGGTGCAGGCATCGGGCGAGAACTGCATCTCGCCGGGCAGGCCGCCGCGGATGCGCACCACCGAGCAGCAGGGCGGCGTGTGTCCCATGAACTTGCTCGGCACGTGCGTGAACCCCATCTCCTTCAGCTTCGGCAGCAGCTTTGCCGCTTCCATGATGGCGTTGACGCTGATGTCGGGGCGCCAGATATGCGACTTGATGCCCTCGACCGTGACCTCGACCAGGCAGTGTCCGGAATTGGCCACCGAGAGGTTCATGCCCCAGTCCTTGCCGACGTCACCCCACGCGGTGGGCTCGGCGGTGATCTCGTAGTCGGCGGTGAGGCCAACCTTGTTCAACATGTAGATCGAGCCCTCGGTGCCGTTGCGCTCCTCGTCGACGGTGTAGCAGCACATCAAGGTGCCATCGAAAGTCACACCCTCTTCGACCAGCGCCTGCACTGCGAGCAGCGACGCCGCGAGATTGCCGCGCGTGTCGGAAGTGCCGCGCGCGTAGAGCAGATCGCCGTGGCGCGTCGCCTTGAACGGATCGAAATCCGTCATGTGCCATTTCTCGGGCTCGGCTACCGGATAGGTGTCGAGATGATCGTTGAGGATCAGCGACGGCGCGCCCTCCCGCCCTTTCAGCACGCCGAGCACGTTCGGCCGGTGCGGCTGCGCGCTGTGTTTTGTCACTTCCATGCCGAGAGCTTCGAGCTTGCCCGCGACCAGCATGGAGACGGCCTCCTCCTCGGCTGGCGGCAGATCGGGATCGAGCGGATTGCCGGAGCGCGGCTGTCCGGTGCGGATCAGCTCCGACGCCAGCTCGAGCCAGCGCGCCTCCGTGATGCGCGACAGCACGCGCTGTTCGAGATCGGAGATAGCCGGGGTGACAGACATCTGCATAGCGAGTTCCGAATGACCATTGCGCGCGCTGCGCCGCGTCGTTGCAGCACCTGCATTGCAGTGTCTGTGCCAACCTGCTGCAGACGCCGTCAGGCTGCGATTAGCCGTTGCATTTCAAGGATTTGACGCGGCATTCCGGCCGCGCAAATTTTTGCGCGGCAAATGCGGTTTGCCGAAGCAGGCGGCCGTTCTCATGGATACGAAACAGATCATCAGTGCTCCGGAGCCCGCGGGCTGACGATCGCAGCCCTCCTCGATACGGGACTATCCGGGCGCGGCCGGCCGGGTTGAAGCAATTAGTTGCGTCATCGTCCGCATGATCCGGCCGCAAAGCCCGCGCGCGCGGTCAAACGAGACGTTTGATGCAAGAGCTTAAGACTCGAGGTCTTCCATGCGCCGCCAGGGATGCAGGATGCGACGGCTTTGCTTTGCGAACGCAAAGCCATGACCGCCTCCGGCCGGCTGATCGTAGACGCGATCGATCGGATGCCCGGCAACATGGCAGAACAGCAGCGTGCCGACGGCGCCGTGGCCGACGAAGAGAATGTCGCCGGGACGATTGCGCGCCAGCACAGCCTCGGCCTCGCGCACGATGCGCGCCTGCGCATCCACGGCGCGCTCCCAGCCGCGGACGCTGAGATGCGGCTCTGCGAAGAACCGGTCGGCGACCTGCTCGAATTCGGCCGGCTTCAGGAAACCGGTCGCCGAGCGATCGTTCTCATGCATGGCCTCGCGGATCTCGATCATGATACCGAGCGGGCCTGCGATGATTCCGGCGGTCTCGATCGCCTTTCGCTCGCCGCTTGAGATGATCTGCGTGGTGTTCGCAAGCCAGCTCGCATTCGCGAGCGCTTCGGTGCGCGTTCGACCGATCGGGCTGAGGCCCCATTGCGGCACCGGCACATCGGGGTCGATCTGCACCTGCGGGTGGGTGAGATAGCGGACGATGCCGGCGGTCATCTCAATCGTCCGCGTACTCTTCCTCTTCCTGCTTGCGCGTCGTGCTCTTGCGCGAACCGAGCGAGCCGGTGACATAGGGATCGCGCCTGTTGGCGTAAGGGTTGCGCTGCTGGGCCCGCCCGGCGACCTCTTCGCCGGAGACGGCGGCGGGCTGGCAGATCAGGCGGCGGCTGGCGCGGCGCATCAGATCCACATGGATGTGATCGTAGTGATAGACGTTGGAGCCGGGCGCGAGCACCGTGGTGAAATGCGCGCACGCGCCGGACTGCACGTCGCGCAGGAAACCCTGCTCTTCCGGCATGCCACGCCAGCCATCCTTCACCGTGACGCGGCGGCCATCGGCGAGCACGAAGGCAGCGATGTCGAGCGCATTGCCGAAGGCATGCTCGGAGATGTGCGCGTGCGAGTTGCCGTTCATGCCACGGCATGAATAGGCGGAGATCTGCTTGATCTCGGCGACGCGGACGCCGAACCAGCGCATCGCCGAGGGCTGCACGGTGTCGGCGAGCCAGCGGTCGAGCTCGGACACGATCGGACAGGCCAGCGTCGCGGTCGGCTTGATTGCCACCGGGCCGACGGCGGTGACGGGATTGCCCTGTGCGGGGCCGAGACGCGGCAATGGTTGCTGCGCAGGCGCCTGCGAGTACGGCGCCGGCCGCGCCGGATAGCTCGGCGCGTTCATGTAGCGCGCGGCGCCCGCGGCATCGGTGCCGTCGGGCGGCAGGTCGATCTCGTCTTCCTGCGGCGCCACGCCGGGTGCGTTCAGCGACACCGGGCCCGATGGCGCGCCATAGCCGGAGGGCTGGCGCACCGCGCTCTCGGGATAGTTCGAGCGCTGCGGATAATTCTGGCTCTGCGGATAATTCGAGCGCGGCTGCGTCACCGGCCAGCGCGGCTGGTTGCCGACGCTCCCCGGCGGACGCAATTCTTCATCGGCAAAGCCGTAGCTGCTCGAGCCTTCACCGAGGGCGGCAACCTTCAGCGGATACTCGGCGCCGCACATGCCGGGTCCGGAGATCGGCTCAATGCGGACGATATCAGGGCTTTCCTTGACCGCGCCGGACTTCAGACAAGCGGCTTCGGCCTCGGCCCGCCACGGTTCGCGCTCGGCCTGGAAAAAGCCACGTCCGCAACCCACAAGGACGATGGAGCCGACGAGATACAAACGAACTCCGCGCGTCATGCACGCACGTTCGGTGAATTTACTTAAAGACTCTTCAACACGTTGATTTCAGTGTTCTTTAACCATACCGACCCGCGCGCGCCCGAATGCCGCCGCCCTGCGTGACAGCAAGGCTGACTTTTTCGGAAAGAGACTTTCTGTTAACCATAAGTCCCGCGCGCAAAGCGGCGCGTGGAGGGGCAAGCCCAGGAGCAACGTCATGACATTCGCCGGGAGACTGAGCGTTGTCACCGCGTACCTCGCCATGGCCTTTGTCGGCGCCATCGTGCTCGGCATGATCTAGCAACGACGAGCGACCAGATCACCCCACAGGCTGCGCGGAGCTACGACCGCGCTCCACTCCATTGCCGTGAGGTCGTCATCAACTGCTCCCGGTGCTCCTCGACCCGCGTCCAGTCGTTGCCGGAGCACCAGAACCGGCCGATCACACAGGCTTCGACACGAAGTTTGCCGGAGGCCGTCAACGTCATCCTGCCGTAATAGGTGCTGCCGCTGGAGCGGCTGTAGATGCTGCCGGTCCAGACGTCGTGCGTCTTCGGCTTCATGTTGACGAGCACGCTCTCGCCCCGGTTCGATGCTTCGGTGAGCACGAAACCGCACAGCGCGGGGCCGCAGCGTTCGATACGAACCGTGCCCCTGGCACCAGTGCTCTCCCATTCGCCCAGCGGTGAATAGGCCGGCTCCTCGTCGCCGCGCTGTGCGATCGTCGTGCCCTGCTTGATCTCGGGTTGCGGGGCAACGACCGGCGGCTCCAGACGCGGCGGGGCCAGCGCAACAACCTTCGGCGCTTCGAGTTTTGGCCCCGGCGGAACCACGACGGGCTGCGAAGTCGTGGCGGCAAGGACGGCAGCCGGCGGCGCCGGTGGCGGAGCGGCAACAGTCGCTTGTGCTGGCCTGATCGTAGCGATCGGCTGCTGCGCCTGCACGACCGGTGCAGGCGCCGGTGCCGTGCCGGCATCTTCCGTCGTCCGCAGGCTGCGGCCGGAAATCGAGACACAGGAACTGGACCGGCAATTGCGGGGCGCCTCGACATGGAACCGGTGGCCGCCGATCGAGAAGGCGTAGGATCGGGCCTGCGCCGCGGGCGCACTCGCCGTCAGTGCGACCACCATCCCAAGCGAAGTCACAAGCCGCGTCATCGACCCCTCCCCTCTGTGTGGCGACGAGATTACGCGGGATGCACGGCGGCCGAATGTGCGCTGCCTCACCCAGGGACGACAGCCTCTCGTGACGTCCATCACGGAAGGCCCGACCGGCGGGGCGTAGGGTCGAACCACGCTTCATCCACCGGCGACACCAGTCCATATCGGGCCCACGCCATATTCGGAGGTTGTCATGAACAAGCTCACCATCGCCGCCACCGCGCTCTTCCTCGCTTCGACCGCCGCAGCCCATGCCGGCAATACGATCTCGTTCCAGATCGAGGGCCAGCACATCCGCATCGAGACGCCGCGCAACTGCGCCTCGCTCAATTGCGTCCCCATCGTCGCGCCGGGCCTGTCCGACAAGCCGATCAAGCTGAACAACATCAACCTCAAGGGCCTTGGCGGCTCCAAGGACGATGACATCGACAATACGCCGGCTCCGGCGACCACGACCGCGCAGCCCGCGCCGGCTCCCGTGCAGCAGCAGCCGGTGCAGCAGGCTCCGGTGCAGGCGACCGCGCCTTCGGTTGCTCCCGCTGCCCCGGCGGCAACGGTTGCCGCCGCTCCTTC
>LNAP01007486.1_pt1 | contig 16103 bp, 16 predicted proteins | sample 602601 | NCBI WGS metagenome assembly LNAP01 (sample SAMN02440304, study PRJNA202911) | soil metagenome | biome: Subtropical and temperate rainforests or woodlands; isolation source: soil samples (1 kg each in a 20% v/v slurry with milli Q water) were... ... | reverse complement strand
GACCGGAGGGCAGTGTCCCCGGATGGATACCGGAGCGAAGGTACGCCGAGCCTTAGCGAGGGGCCGGACGCTTGGGGCGAGACTTTTTGGTTCCTTTTGGCTGGGCCGGCACTCCGGGCGTTTGACAAAAGGGACTCGCCGTAAGGGCGAAACCGCCAGCCGCCGTTACCGCAAAAATGGATATGCACACAACCACCAAGAACATGGTCGGCCCAAAGGCCGCCAAAAGCGACCCACCACACTCAGTGAGCCGTAACCCGCTGGCGCATCCCGGAGTTACCGGGCGACAACGCCAACGCCAATTGCGTCCGATTATGCATATGCGTCAACCGCAACACCTGCGACACATACAACTTCACCGTGTTCTCGGTAATCCCCAACTCACAGGCAATCTGATAATTGGTCTGCCCCTTCCCCACCAACCGCGCCACATCCAGCTGCCGGGGCGACAACTGATTGAAAATCGCCGGGATCTCCACCCGATCCACATCACTGACATCAGCCCCGGAAGAATCCGCCCCCTGCGGACCACGCCGCACCTTATCCAGATCCTGATACAAATCATCGATCGACTCAGTCAGGTACTGCAGCTTCTGATTCAAATGCCCCAACTGCAGGTTCTTCTGCCGATCTTGCAACGCCACCTCTTGTCGCTGAACCCCTTCGAGCAACTCATCGAGATCAATCGGCTTCTGGTAATAATCGGCAATCCCTGCCCGCAAGGCCTTGATCACATCCTGCTTGTCCGCACGCCCAGTCAGCATGATCGCCTCGAAGGCCCGGTGCTTGCCGGACATCCGCTGCAACTCCTTCACCAGCTCAATCCCGTCCATGTCAGGCATATGCAAATCACACAGCACCAGGCCGATTTGCAGGTCTTCGCCGTAACGGGAAATGGCTTGCTTGCTCGATTCACAGGGAACGCAGCGATAGCCGCTCGCCTCCAGAAACTCGCAAAGTTCTTCAACAATCAACGCCTGATCATCAACCACGAGGACTTTTACTGCCGAGGTGAATTTGTTCACGCGCCACTCCATGCTCGGTCTACAGCTGACCGTTCCTGTACGAAAGCCACTGGCCGTACGACTATCAATCTGAAAAGTAGACGCACTTTCCGACTATGTACATAGGGGGGATGGAACAACATGACTAGCGAATCCAAAGCAGGGCCAATGAAAAACCCATCAGCACGAACGGCGCAAATGGCTGCTTTTTTGACAGCCCAGGGCCTAAATATCGAAGACGCTCCCTAACCCGTTGACTCATATGAGGCCATACTTTTGGCGCGAGCAGCAGCCAGCACACGCTGGCCAGCGCGGCCCCGACAAAGCTGCCCAGCAGATGCATTCCGTCCGTCGCCAAACCCAAGGCTGTCATTAATTTCACATCCCCGGCGCCCAATCGCCTCAGCGCGTAACCGGGCAACGTGAAGGCCAGTGCCAGAAAAGCAGCCCAGCCGCCCTGCGCCCCTTCTGCCCCCAGCCAAGTGGTGTCGGTCCATAGCAGAAACGCCAACGCCAACACCCCCGCGCCAAGGGTCAACGAGTTGGCAATGTGCTTTTCACGGGCATCCTGCGCTGCGCAAAGCGTCAGCCAGATCAGTAGGACAAAAGTTTGCATTGCGTAAAAAAAGTCCCTTTTGGCTGAATGATTCTATGCTGATATTACGCAGTGACAGTCAGGGTAGACGCAGTCATGAATTCGAGCCTCCCCCGCCAGCAAAAAGGCGCCGTAGCGATTGAGTTCGCTTTGGTGTTCGTGATTTTTTTCGCTGTGTTTTACGCCATTGTCAGTTACAGCCTGCCGCTGTTGCTGATGCAGTCGTTCAACCAGTCGACCGCCGAAGCGGTGCGGCGCAGCGTGGCGGTGGACCCGGGCACGCCCGGTTACGCCGCCAACGTCCAAGCCACAGCCTCAGCCGAACTGACCCGGCAACTGGCGTGGATTCCCGCCGCACTGAACTTCAATGTCGCCACCGATTCGACCATCACCTTCGTCGGCGGCATGCTCAAGGTCAACATCGATTACCCCACCACCAAACTCAACCAGGTGCTGCCGTTTCTGGTGCTGCCGGGCATCGGCGCGGTGCCTAACCTGCCGACGACCCTCTCGGCCAGTTCGAGCCTGCAATTTTGAATTCCGGGGAAAAACTCTTCGGGCGTCTGCTCAATCGCCAATCGCCACCACCTCAGGTTGCGCCGGACACCCTGAGCGTGCCGAGTGTCGGCTTGCAGGTGCACCTGGATGGCGAAGGCCGGGTGCTGCACCTGACCGGCCCATTGCGCCATACGCTCGCCCCGCAACGGCTCTCCACACAGGCACCACCGCTGCTCGATTACCTGATGCCCCACAGCAGCCTGGTCATCGAAGGTATCCCCGCCGACTGGCAAGGCCAAATCCTCGACCTGGACTTTCACAGCGTCAGCGGGCACCCACTGCACCTGCGCGGCTGGGTCCTTCCGCTGGCGGACAACTGGCTGTTGCAGTTGCTGGACATCAGCGATGTGTTGGTTGAACGTCGGCAATCGTGCCGCCGCGAACAGAACCAGCTTCTCGCGGCCAGGATCAGCGAACAGTTGCGCCTGTGCAGCCTCACCCGTCTGCCCGATGTGTTGCAGGAGCAGCTTCAGGTATTGGCTCAGCGCTTTCACATTCCGTGCATTGCGGTGGCGCTGCTTGATGAGCAGGAACAGGGCTGGCAAATCCATCAGTATTACGCGGCCTTCGATGCACCGATGCTGTGGCAGAACGGACAGCGCCTGGGTTCCGGGCTCGACAGCCTGAACGGTTCTTTCCCGCAACACCTGGCGCGTGGCGAGCACCCGCGTTTGCAAGAAATCTTCGGGCATGCCGAAGGACTTGCGGTGCCCTATTACGATGCTCACGGCGTGGCCACCTGGTTACTCTGCGGTTTTTACACCGCGCAGCAGCGGGCGCCCGAATTGAACGATGGCGACTGGTTGCAGCTCACCGCCGCCCTCGCCAGCCCCCTGCTGGAACGCTTGCGCGAGCATCGGCATCATTTGCAGCTGGAGCGCCTGGCGTCGCTGCAAGCGCTACTCGGCACCGGTTGGTGGGAAGTGTTCAGCGACAGCGCCGAAATGCAACTGGCCCCTTCGCTGGCCAGCTCGCTGAACCTGGCGAGCCCCCGCCTGACGCTCGGCGAATGGCTCGATCACGTGCACCCTGCCGACCGCGAAGAACTGCGCAGCCGACTGCACGCCCTGGAGGACGCCGGCACCCCGTTGCTGCTCTGCGTGCGCTGGCACTGTGAGCAAGCGCCCGTCTGGTATCGGCTGCAAGGCCAGGCCATTGGCATGGGTAAAAACCGCCGGCTGGTGGGCTTCATGCTCGACATCAGCGACATCAAAAACCAGGAACAGAACGCCGCCACCGCCCATGCCAGACTGGACAACCTGATCGCCAGCTCGCCGGCCGTGATTTACGTGCAGCGCTATGTTGAAGGCGCGCTCTTGCCGACGTTTTTCAGCGCCAGCCTGCTGCCGTTGCTCGGCCTGACACTCGCCGATTGCACCGCAGGAGCCTTGATAGAAAGGGTGCATCCAGAAGACCGCGAGCACTATTTCGAGCGCACCCGACGGCTGCTGCGTGAAGGCACGGTGCGCGCCCGTTACCGGTTGCGCGACAGCCGCGGCGAGTACCACTGGCTGCTTGACGAAGCCAAGGTGTTGCGCGACGACCTCGGCCTGCCGGTGGAAGCTGTCGGCTTGTGGCTGGACGTCACCGAAGCGACCCTCGCCACCGAGCAGGTGAAACAGAGCGAAGAGCGCTATCGAATCCTGGTGGAGGACTCCCCGGCGATGATCTGCCGCTATCGCCCGGACCTGACCCTGACCTTCGGCAACCGGCCGCTGGCGACGTATCTGGAATGTCAGCCCGATCAACTGCCCGGCGTGAACCTGGGCGACTGGATGTCGGACGATCAGCGCCAGGCATTCGTGCTGCGACTCAGCCAACTGACGCCGCAAGCCCCGGTCAGTACCGCCGAAATCTATCTGCAACTGCCGGGGCGGGAACACGCCTGGTGGGTCTGGTCGGACCGCGGCGTGTTCGACGCCGAGGGTCGCTTGCTGGAAGTGCAGGCAGTCGGCCGCGACAACACCGAAGTCCGCCGCTCGCAGCAGCAACTCACCCAGAGCGCGAAAATGGCCACCCTCGGCGAAATGGCCACGGGACTCGCTCACGAAATCAATCAGCCGCTGAACGTGATGCGCATGGCCATCGTCAATGTGCTCAAGCGCTTGAACAATGGCGACGTGCAGATCGATTACTTGAAAGACAAGCTCAACCGCATCGATTCACAGGTCCAGCGCGCCGCACGGGTGGTTGATCATATGCGCGTGTTTGGCCGTCGCTCGGACATCGAGCAGCAACCGTTCAACCCGGCCGACGCGATCGAAGGCACGCTGTCGCTGCTCGCCGAAGGCATGCGCGGCAAAGGGGTTGAATTGCGCATCGGCGAGATTGGTTTTGCCGTGCAGGTCCGCGGCTTTATCGACCAGCTGGAGCAAGTGCTGATCAACCTGATGGTCAACGCCCGGGATGCGCTGCTGAGCAAACGCGAAGCCGACCGTGAGTTCAATCCGTGGATTGCGCTATACGCCGAACGGGATGAGCGATGCGTGCGGATATGGGTCGAGGACAACGGTGGCGGGATAGATCCGCGGTTGATGGAGAAGATTTTCGAGCCGTTTTTCACCACTAAACCGGTGGGCATCGGCACCGGGCTGGGGTTGTCGGTGAGTTACGGCATCATCGAGAACATGGAGGGGCGGCTGAGTGTGCGTAACTCGGTGCAGGGTGCGCTGTTTTGCATTGAGTTGCCGGTGGTCCCCGTGGATCAGATCACCAGCGCCGGCCGCCCGGAGTAACAACTGAGGTTGGCACCGACCTGGATTTTCCCGACCTCGATTCCCAGGGTTTTCACAAGCGTGTCGAGCAGGTTATCCAGCAGCGGACCGAGGATTGATTCAAGTGTCGTCTTCAGCAACAAGATCACGCCATCGAGCAGTGTTTTCAATAATTCGAAGGTCGCGGCCAACAGGAAGTTGGGCGTGAATGACGGCGCGTGGACGATCAGGTTCACGTCATTGACGGTTTGCGACAATCCGGAAACCGCGTTGGTAGCGGTCAAGGTGTATGGCGGATCCGACGGGGCCAAACCGACTTTCGGCGGGTTGATGAACGTCGAGGTGGCATTGGCCGGCAGCACGGGACTGTAAATTTGCAGCTCAGCGCCACCGCCGGAAAAGGGTACACCCGCCTTGCGGATATCGAGCAGGGTGACCGGCGTGACCGTCAGGGGCACGGACGATGAATCCCAGTCCGAATTGACCCGTCCGACACGCAATTCAGCCACGGTGGTCGTGGTGTTCACGGTCAGGCTTTTATTGATTTCGCTGGGGCAGGTGTAATCGGTGACGTAACTGTTGCCGCCACCGGCTTGCAGGCTGACGTCCAGGTTGGGGCTGGGCAACACGTACAAGTCGAGCCCGAGCAACCCGGTGACCACGGACAAAGTCCCCGTCACCGCGCCAAGCAGACCGGTGACCAATGACAAATCCAATGTCACCAGCACCCGGACTTGAGCGGTGCGCACATAGATTCGATTGGCGCCCAAGGGCGCCATTTTTGCCAGTGCGGGATTGCCCACCGCCGACCACTGCGGGGGTTCGATGACTTTGATCTTTGCGCTGGCCCCGACGCCAAGCCCCAGCAGATTCACCGGAATGGTGCCTGCCACGGCGCTCTTGCTGTTGCCGAGTTCGATAAAGGCCTGCACCAGTTGAAGCGCGTTCACGTTGGCGTTCAGGCCCGCAGACGTGGTGCCTGTCTGCAGTTTCAACAGGTCCCCCAAATGCACTTTGAGCGGGCTGACGACCGCGATGGCCAAGCTGTCGAAACCGGCCTGCACGTCCGCCGTCGCCCCATTGAGTCGCGCCACCGTGGCAGCGGCCTGAAGTAACTGGCCCACGGTGGCATCAGCACCGAGCAGCCCCGTGTAATCGCCTGCCGTGACCTGCAGGTCAATGGCCAACTGGTCCATGTATTTAAGCAAGTTGATGTCGGCGCCCAACAGCCCGTTCCAACTCGCGACAGGCAGGTTGATGGACGCTCCCGCGAGCGCGGAAAGGAAGCCGTTCAACAAATTGACGTCGACCAGGGTGCTGCGAATGGTCAGTTGGGCGACCGGCGGCCCCGGCAGCCCGGCCACCGCAGTGGCGCTGAGGGTGATGGTCGAGTTGGCGGGTGCGCCCCCGAACATTGCGCCGATTCCACCGACGAGACTTTGCGGCACCCCATGGCTGGCGATCACGCGGATGGCTTCGCTTTTGCTCGGGTCAACGCCGAAAACCCGAAGGTTGTTGGCGCCGACGGTCAGCGCACCACAGGCAACGGCCAGTGTGCGATCCGCACCGGGCACGGTGAAATTATTGCGTTGGGCGCTGGCAGTGGCGTAGATGAGCGCGGTTGTACCGACGCCGCAGTCACCGCCACGGGTGGCGGCTTCGAGCGCGGCCATGTCAGCGACGCGCTGCAGGTTGCGCTTTTCCAGGTAGAGCCGGCCGCTGTCGATCACCACCAGCAGGAACACCAGCGCCAATGCGAATGTCAGCGCCGCCATCAAGCCTATCGCCCCCCGTTGCCGGGACGGGCCGCAAAATTGCAAGCGTGGAGACATCATGCACTCCTTTGCCGGTGAACCGCCGGGGGGTTACCTCCATGGAAAAACAGTGTAGACAACGCTGGGCAAGGCTGCTGGCAACAAGCCACCCCACAACCGTTTGTGGGAGCGGGCTTGTGTTTCAGGCTGGGTGGATGGTCAGTGCGGTGGATAGTTGGCGAGGATTCGTGCGACGGTTTCGCGTATCGCATTGCTGCGATCAGCGGGGTTCGTCGTGCGGCTGAGCAGTTGCTCATCGCTGCCACGCCACACTAGTTTGCCGTCCTTGCCATCGAGCAAATCGATCTGGATGGTCGCCACTTTGTAACTGACGCTGCGGGTTTCGTTGTACATCGGCGCACCCCAGTAGCCATTCCATGGATTACCCCAACCGCCGCCATAGTTGGTGGTCACCTGTTGCTGGCGTTCTTCGACGATCAGGTAAGTCTGGACGTCCAAATTACCCTTGCTGCCAGCGGCGGCCGGGCGCAGGCCACGCTGATCCAGTTGATCGGCCACCGATTGACGAATGCGCTGTTCGGTCAGGTCGCTCTTGATCCGTGGGTCGTCGGGGCGATATTGCAGTGCAGGTTCTTTCCAGCTCCAGGTGCGATAGGCGGCGAAGTCGCGGCTGGCATCGAAGTCATTATTGACCTGGTTGGCGGCGCAGGCACTGAGCAGCGCGGCCACAGCCAGTAAAGCGAAACGACGGATCATGATGGTTCTCCGGTTGAAGACATGAACCTGTGAACGCCCTCTCAACGTGAGAAGTTAACTGGGAGGATACGCCGACATGGCCTTTTCCACAGCCTCACGTATCGCATCGCCACGCTCACTCTGACTGCCCCGACTGCCGGTTTCGGCGCTGGCACTCCACACTGGCTGGCCTGTGCCCGCATCGAACAGATCCACTCGCACCACCACGACCTGTTCCTGATACGTGCGCACGATCGGCACCGTGTTGTACATGCCATAACCGGTGCCGTAGCGGTTGTAGCCGCCATAACCACCGCCGTAATAACCGTAGTCGTCCCGAACCTGGCGCAACCGGGTTTCCAGGTGCAGATCGGCGCTGACAAACAGGTCGGCCGGGCGGGTGTTGTCGTGCAGCGGACGCAGGCCGCGCTGATCGAGGGCGTTGCTGACCGCTTCGGCGACCTGGGCCGAGTCTGCCCAGGCGCTGCCCGGTGGCAGCTGCCCGTTGAGCCAGGCCCAGCTGCGGTAACGCCCATAGTCACGCGGCGGTGCCGGGTAGGCGCTGCGGTCGAAGGTGTTGGCCGCCTGAGGCGGTGCCGGCGGCAAGGGCTTGGAGGTCGCCACATAGGGATTGCTGCCCTGGCAGGCCGCCAACCCGAGACAGATCACCAGTAACCCTGAACGACTTTTCATGTTGCGCTCCGATCAGACCGGCCGACAGATCCAGTGCAAATAGCGCCCAAGCCCGGCAAAGCTCGGGTGACGGCGGTGGGCCAGCTCCATTTCGAGCAAGTCCACGAGTTCGGCGCGGGCCTGGAATTCCACTGGCATGTAGTCGTGGAAAACCCGCACCCCACTCTGGCTTTCGACCTGCCACAGGCCCTCAAGTTGCGCCGCCAGTTCGCGCGGATCGAGGGGTTGCTGCGGGGTCAGGCTCTGCTTCTCGCCGGCCATGTCGTTCTTGCGCATCTTGCGGAAATGGCCTTTGAGCAAGTTGCGGTAGATCAGCGCGTCGCGGTTGTAGAAGGCCAGGGAGAGCCAGCCGTCCTGTTTGGTCAGTTGATGCAGCACCGGCAGGATGGCATGGGGTTCGGCAAGCCATTCCAGCACGGCATGGCACAGCACCAGGTCATAGGGCTCGGTGAGCTGGCCGAGCAATTCCTGCCACGGTGCCTGAATGAACGTGGCGCTCTGCCCGGCGTCGGCGAACCGCTGGCGGGCGCCTTCGAGCATCGGTTCGGCGGGTTCGGCAAGCGTGACGTCGTGGCCACGCTGGGCCAGCCACAACGACATGTGGCCCAGGCCCGCGCCGATATCCAACACGCGCAGCGGCCGGTCCGGCAGGGTTTCGGCCAGGTCGGCCTGAAGCACCGCCAGGCGGATCGCACCTTTCGCCCCGCCGTAGATTTTTTCGGCAAACCGGGTCGCCAGTTGATCGAAATGACGATCGCTCATCAGCTGAACCTCTTTTCGCTGTCAGCGAGTTTGTTGCGTACCACTTCATTCATGTCCAGCCCCAACTCGCTGCACAGCAGCAATAGATAGAGGACGATGTCACCCACTTCCTGCCCGGCGTGGGCCAGTTTGTCCGCCGGCAACTGGCGCGACTGGTCTTCGGTCAGCCACTGGAAAATCTCCACCAGCTCGGACATTTCCACGCTCGCGGCCATGGCCAGGTTTTTGCCGCCAGTCATTGCGGTCACGGATGGCGTGCAGGCGTTCGGTCAGTTCAACAAGGTTCATCGGGCTCTCCTGAAGGCGTATAGCTTCGGGGGGATGACCGGGGATGGCAAGTGGGCAGTTGAATGTGAGAGCGCGGACTTAATCCAGCCCGGATGTTGACTGACAAAACGCCATCGCGAGCAAGCTCGCTCCCACAGGGTCGATGCAACGCTCTATGCTTGTGGGGAACTCGGCACCGTAATCCATGGCCCAAGTCCGGCAAGCACGCCACCACTTACATCAGGACGTTCACGACATGCAGGTAGAAAGTTTCTTCGAATGGCTCGGCCAGGCACTCGGTTCGGTCATCCGGTTTATCGTTGATGGCCTCAGCGGCTTGTTCAACCTGCTGAGCCATGCCGGCAGCAATTTTGTCGAAGGCTTGTCCCGGGCACTGGGCATGGACACATCGATCATCAGCATCATTGCGCTGATCCTGGGGCTGATGCTGTTGTGGTCGGCGATCCGGGCGTTCATGAATGCGTCGATCATCATGGGGATTATCTGGTTGGTGTTGGGCCTTTGGCTGCTGAGCTGGATCATCCACTGACACCGCCGCTCCCACATTAGTACGACACCTCCCGCTACAATGCCTGCTCCCCAAGGAGCCTGCATGTCCAACCTGATTGCCGACTGGCGCGACCGCCCTACCCATCGTCGGGTCTGGGCGCTGGCTGCGCCGATGATTCTTTCGAACATTTCCGTTCCGCTGGTGGCACTGGTCGACAGTACCGTCATCGGCCACCTGCCCCACGCCCATCAGTTGGGCGCCGTCGCGGTCGGGGCCAGCCTGTATACCTTTCTGGCCTGGGGCATGGGCTTTCTGCGCATGGGCACTACCGGTTTTGCCGCCCAGGCCGCCGGGCGCGGGGATGGCGCGGCGTTGCGGCAGATTTTGTTGCAGGGCTTGTTGCTGGCGATGGGACTGGCGATTGTCTTGGGCGCATTGGGCGTTCCGTTGAGCGGCGTCGCGCTGCACTTCATGCAACCCTCCGCCGAGCTTGACCAACTCACCCGCGAATTTTTCCATACAAGGCTATTCGGCCTGCCGGCGGCGCTGGCCAGTTATGCGCTGGTCGGCTGGTTCCTGGGCACCCAGAACGCCCGGGCCCCGCTGGCGATTCTACTGAGCACCAACCTGGTGAACATCGCGCTGAACCTGTGGTTCGTGCTCGGACTGGATTGGGGCGTGGTCGGTGCAGCCCGGGCGTCGGTGATCGCCGAATGGACCGGGGCCCTGATCGGCCTGTTCATGACCCGCAAAGCCCTGCGCGCTTATCCCGGCCACATCGCCTGGGCCGCGCTGGCGCTGTGGCAGAGCTGGCGGCCACTGCTGGCCGTCAACCGCGACATTTTCATCCGCAGCCTGGCGTTGCAATCGGTGTTTTTCCTGATCACCGTGCAGGGCGCACGGCTCGGTGATGCCACCGTCGCCGCCAACGCCCTGCTGCTCAACGGCTTGCTGCTGACGGCCCACGCGCTGGACGGTCTGGCCCATGCCGTGGAAGCCCTGTGCGGGCATGCCATCGGCGCGCGCGATCGAGAGGCGCTGCGTCGCTCATTGGTGGTCGCCTGCGGCTGGTCGTTGCTGGCGAGCCTGGGTTTTGCCGTGCTGTTCGCCTTCGCCGGGCATTTGTTCATTGAGATGCAGACCGACATCCAGAGTGTGCGCGACACCGCGTTTATCTACCTGCCCTACCTCGCCGCGCTGCCGCTGATTGCCGTGTGGAGTTACCTGCTCGACGGACTGTTCATCGGCGCCACGCGGGCCCGGGAAATGCGCAACGGCATGCTGCTGACGGTCGTTCTGCTGCTGCCGTTCGCCTGGGCACTGCAAGGTTTTGGCAACCATGGGCTGTGGATAACGTTCCTGTTGTTCATGTTGCTGCGCAGCCTGACCCTCGGTGCTTTCGCCTGGTACTTGCGCAAGAACGACGGCTGGTTCGCGGGCAAGGTTTACTGAGTCGGCGTGGCTCTGATGAAGGCGCTGACCTCATCCAGCACCGGCGCCAAACCCCGCATGGGCCGAGACAGTGTCGCCACCAGCGTGGCGTGGCCGGTGCGGGCAAAATAGAAGTCCTGAACCGGCACTCCGGCCTGGCGCAGCTTGCGCGCCAGGCCGCCAGTGTTACGCGTCGGGTTGACCAGATCGTCGTCGCGCGAAGCCATCAACAACGCCGGCGGCGCGCCTCGACTGACGTGATTGATCGGTTGCGACTGCGGCGGAGAATCCGGCCAGAAAAACACGGGCCGCACGTCCGGATTCTGGATGGGCAGAAAATCATAAGGCCCGGCCAGACCGATCCAGCCGCGCAGATCGTGCGGCGACATCCCCACGGCCCCCAGCAAACCGGGGTCCAACGCCAGCATCGCGACGTTATAGGCCCCGGAGCTGTGGCCCATCAGGTACAACCGTTGCGGGTCACCGGAAAACCTGTGGATGTGATCGTGAGTCCAGGCCACGGCTTTAGCGCCATCCTCCAGGAACAAGGGATAGCGTACCTGTGGATACAGTCGATAGTCCGCCAGCACCGCAACCACTCCGCGCGACGCCAGCGCCTCGCCGACAAAAGAGTAATCACTGCGTGAACCGCTGTTCCAGCTGCCGCCGTAGAAAAACACCACCACCGGGGCATTCTCCAGAGGGTGACGAGGCACATACACATCGAGTTTCTGCCGCGGATCATCGCCATAGGCAATCCCTTCGGTCTTGTCGAACGTGCTGTCGGGGGTCAGCGCATTGAGCATTTTCAGCGGTGAACACGCCGTTATCACGGTCAGCAAACAAATGCCCATGGTCAGGCCGAACAGCCAGCGCGTTGTGCTCGCCATCAATGTCGAACCTCGTGTTCAGGGTTGATCGTTCTGCCATAGATTGCGCAAGCTATCGAGACGTTCCTGCTGAGTGATACCCGGTAGCGGCTGCACGGGTGAAGCGTCGGGATACTGCAAGCGTAGCCATAACCAGCCATCGAGCACCGGGCGTTCGCTGAAACCCAGCGCCAGCCCTTCCTGCACGAGGGCCCACAGACTGTTGTAGTCGGTCCCGGTGGACCGGCTCCAATGCCAGACGTGCTGTTCCAGCAGGCAGGTTTGCAAGGTGTCACGCTGCCGGGGCGTGAGGTTTTCTTCGATGGCCAACGGGCTGACAGCAAGCCCGGGATTGAACAACTGCTGCCAACCCTGACTGCCGATTGCCCGGTCGGCCCAGGTTCCGCCGAACCAGCGCAACTGACTGATCGGCCCCAGCCAGCGACTCAATTCCAGGGCATCGCAGGCATCAAAAAAGTAACTGGCGGTGTGGGGGTTGTAGTAACTCAACAAAGCACGGTGATGCAGGCCAAAAGTGACGGTCAGCATGCGACGCAAATGCTCGAGCAACTGCGACGGCGAAGCCTCACTGACCAATAACAAACCGCTCCAGAGGTGCGGTTCGCGCAGGCACAGCTCGGCCAACGCCGGGCATCCCTTGAGGTCAACCAACACCGGACCGTGCTCGCGTAACGGCTGCAACTCGGTGCTATCGAACAGCCAGAACCGTCGGGCCTGCGCAAACTGCTGGATCAGCCTCGCGCCGGCGCGGGGCTGCCCCGGTACGTCGAGCAACAGCCATTGTGCGGTTGAGTCCGGCGCCTGAGCGACGATCATGCCGCACCGCTCTGGCCAAGCCTTGTCGCGGCCCGGCAGGTGCAAAAAGCTTGCGCGCAATGGCTGAAACTACCCCCGCCAGGCAACAGACACAGCAGCACGATCGGTTCGCTGGATTGCAACAAACGCAGCAATCCGACGCTGGCAGTGTCGGCATCTGTTGTCGTGGTGGGTGGAGGTTCAGACAAGCCTGACGCGTGGGTGAAAGAGGGGCCGGGAAGATACCCGGTGATTAACGGTTGATCCGGATCGCCTTCGATAAAGCTCACCAGCACCTGCGCGCCTTCTCTCAACGGCTTGGCATGCGCGCCGCCCAACTCCGGCGCCAATGGCAGCCAACAGTGGCTGGGCGCAGCGCCTTCGCCCTGATAGACCCAGTCAAATTGCACGGCAACGGGCCTGGTTGAATCGGGTTGCGGCTCATCGACATCGACCACCCACGCCCGCTGCAGGCTGTGCATCCTGGGGTTCATGACCGAATGAGGCGCCGCAAGCGGTACCGCCCCGGCAACGCGGATCTTGTTGCCGTAGGCAAACCCCGGTGTCTGCCCACCCTGATGCTCGACCTGGATCAGCAGCCAGCGACGGTTCCAGTCCGTACACGGATGGCCGGACAGCAGAACCCGCTGGCCGCTGCGCAACGTGGTCAAATTCGTCTGACCTTCGCCCGCCTGCGTGTTGCCGTGAACCTTGAAGCGGCGCACCCCAGGCTGTTCGGGGTCGGGTGCAAAAACCATCTCGGCGCCCTGCTGAAAGGGCCCCTGCTTATCACCAACTACCAGACAGTGCCCGCGCGGGTGATGCTCGAAGTGGTAATGGAGCCGTTCCTGGGCACACAGGCGCTGGAGAAACTGCAGATCCGATTCCCGGTACTGCGTACAGAAATCACGCGGCGGGTAATCGCCGCTCAAATCAAAGCGCCGATTCTTACCGGTAATGCCATGCTCCTTGAGCACCTGGGCGAGGATTTCGGGCACTGAACGGTTGCTGAAGATGCGCTGGCTGAAACGCTGGGCCAGGCAAGCCAGTTTCGGCTTCAGGCGCACACGGCAAAGCCTGGGCGCAGCACCATGACCCGTCTGGACGAGCTCATGCAACTGCCCGTGAAAACCGGTCCCCGGCGGCCCGAAATGCAAAAAGGCTGGACGGTACAGCAGGCTTGCCAGGTCCAGTGTCGGGTCTTCGATCAGCAGATCCACGTCAAACACAAAGGGTTCGCTGATCGCTTCACTGCCGGTAAAGGCCAAGACCTCAACGGGGTCGGGCTCCAGACGAAATGACGGCTCGTTGACTGGATCGAACATCGGCGATTCTCTACAGGAGGGGCGGCCGGGGATTCTCTCCGAGAGAGTTGGCCGAGTAGAGAGCCGAAGTACAACTTAGGAAATGACCTACGCGAAAAAAGGACCACGTCGCTTGGATAGCGAGGATGTGAGCCATTTCGCTTGAATTCAGGGAGGCGTCCCACCAGGTCATCTGAAATTTCCGCAGCGCGCGGAACATTTTCCGACAACCTGATGAGACCAGTGCCTTACCTCAAGAAGACAGGTAAGACGAACGGGTCAGGCCCAGGCGCAGAGCGTCGAGGAACTGGGTGCGCTCGGCGGCAGTGATGCGCGCACTTGCGCACTTGTCGCGGTAGTGGGTCATCAGTTCTTCCGGCGACAAGTGCACGTAACGCAGCATGTCTTCGATGGTGTCGTGGGTTTCGATACCCGCGTGGTACACGCTGCCGTCGGCGTTCTGGTAGATGTTCACCGAGTCGGTGTCACCGAACAGGTTGTGCATATCGCCGAGAATTTCCTGGTAGGCGCCGACCAGGAAGATACCCAGCAGGTAGTCCTCGCCTTCGTTCAAACCGTGGACTGGCAGACTGGTTTCGATGCTCTGCTCGTCGACGTATTGCTTGATCTTGCCGTCGGAGTCGCAGGTCAGATCCTGCAGCACGGCGCGGCGCAGCGGCTCTTCGTCGAGACGGTGCAGCGGCAGAATCGGCAGGACCTGGCCGATGGCCCAAGTGTCCGGCAGGCTCTGGAAGACCGAGAAGTTGCAGATGTACTTGTCGGCCAGCTTGTCGTTGAGTTCGTCGAGCACCTGACGGTGCGAACGCTGACGCGCCTTCAACGAGTTGTGCAGGCGACGGCACACGGCGAAATAGCATTGCTCGGCCAGGGCTTTCTCGGCCAGGGTCAGCTTGCCATCGGCGTACTGGGTGGCCACATCGCTCATGTAGTGCGTGGCGCGCCAGTAGGTTTCGGTGACCATCTCGATGTCGGTCGGGCCCAACAGGTCAACCAGCCACTGCACGGTCTCCGGCAGCTCTTCCTTGTTGTCGATCTTCGGCACGTCGTCGTTGTGCTTCTCGACGTCGGTCACTTGCACCACCAGCATGGCGTGGTGAGCGGTCAGCGAGCGGCCGCTTTCGGAGAAGATGTTCGGGTGCGGCAGGCTCTGCGCATCGCAGAACTCCTTGAGCATCCCGACCACGACACCGGCGTAATCGTCCATGTCGTAGTTGATCGAACTGGCGTTGCGCGAGTGCGTGCCGTCGTAGTCGACGCCCAGACCGCCACCGACGTCGATGTGGTCAACCGGCAAGCCGAGGTTACGCAGTTCGCCGTAGTAACGAATCGCTTCCTTGAAGCCGTGCTGGTAGTCCGCCAGGTTGGCGATCTGCGAACCCATGTGGAAGTGCAACAGGCGAATGCCTTGATCCAGGCCAGCCGCGCGGAAACGCTCGACCACCGACAACAGCTGCGCCGCCGACAGACCGAACTTGGACTTCTCACCGCCGGTGTCCGCCCACTTGCTTGAGGCCAGGGACGACAGACGCACGCGCAGGCCGACTTGAGGCTTGACCTTCAGCGAGGCGGCTTCTTCGATCACCAGGCCAACTTCGGATTCTTTCTCGATCACGATGAACACGTTGTGGCCCAGCTTCTGGCCCATCAGCGCCAGTCGGATGAACTCGCGGTCCTTGTAACCGTTGCAAACGATGGTGCCGCCCTTTGGCGCCAGGGCCAATACGGCCAGCAGCTCAGGCTTGGAGCCGGCTTCCAGGCCGATGGACACATCCTGGGTGGCGATGATGTTTTCGATCACCGCTTCCTGCTGGTTCACCTTGATCGGGTACAGCGCGGTGTACTTGCTCTGGTATTCCAGGCGCTCGATGTTGGCGTCGAACGCGCCGGTCAGCTGACGCACGCGGTCTTGCAGAATGTCAGGGAAACGCACCAGCAGCGGCAAGGACAGGCCGCTTTTGCGCAGCTGGTCGACTTGCTCGAAGAGGTCGATAGGCGAACTGGTCGGACCGTTCGGACGAACTTCGACGCGACCGGCGTCATTGATCGCG